>Ga0070741_10001065_pt1 | contig 88307 bp, 93 predicted proteins | sample Coa_R1_4_FD_66440 | JGI IMG/M metagenome (GOLD analysis project Ga0070741, IMG submission 66440) | Surface soil microbial communities from Centralia Pennsylvania, which are recovering from an underground coalmine fire - Coalmine... | ecosystem: Environmental > Terrestrial > Soil > Unclassified ... | reverse complement strand
TCACCACCAAGGTCGGCTGCCTTGGCGGACGGCATCGCCACGCCACCCACGAACAAACCCGCCGCGGCAACGAGCGCCAGCCGGCTGGTCGATTTCAACAGTCCCCCGATCATTCGAACTATGGATGAAGAGCGAAGAAGAATGGGCAGAAACGGCGTGAAGTCGACGTTCGGTTACATTGCCGGTTACACCGCCGACGCATCAGCCCTGGTCCTCTTGTCTGAACTCGGCCATGGTTAACCATAGAAACAGCCTATTTATTCAGTATACCTATACTCAGCCTAGCAATCATACTAATATTGAAGCTGACACGCTGTAGTTGCGTTGCTTCTGTCGCAGGATTGGTGCGTTGAAAACTCGTTTATTCTTGCGTATTACTTCTTCCTACGCCCTCCAATGTGAGCTGGCCCCGGAGAGGAAGAGCTGTCGCGTCCCAAACAGGCTCCGGTGTGTCCCGGGCCCCAATCGGGGGTCGGCCACTCCCGCTATCGGTATCACTGGCATCCACTCGCACGCTGGCTGAGTGGGCCAATGACATTCACCGCCTCAGTCACCAAACGCCATCGCAAGCGCCGCCTGACATCCGGGGCCGTCGTGGTGCAGACGCGTTTCGTCGTCAACTTTCGGGAGCCGACCACGGGACGACGAAAGCAGCTCTTCTTCGAGCGCCACAAGGACGCGCTCGCCATGCGGGACGCGTTGGTTGCGAGCGTGGCGACCGACAGCTACTCGGAGGTCCGCGCCGACCTGACCGTGGCCCAGGCGATCGACCACTGGCTCGAGAACCGCCGATCCGAGGTGAAGAAGGGAACGTGGGACAGCTATCGAGCCGCCACACGATACGTCGTAGGGCCGCTTCTGGCCGGAACCAAGATGGAGCGCTACTTCTTCGCGCGCACCGGCAAGAAGCCGGAGCAAGCCCATCTGATCCCCATGCTCGGCCCGACACCGATCGCGGACCTGAGCACCGCAGATATCCGCAACTGGCACAAGACACTCATTGCCGAGGTCGGCAATCACACGGCGAACGTGGCGAAGAAGTTCCTCAGAGCGGCGCTCGCCCTGGCCGCCGAGGATTTCAATATCCGCGTGCCCCCGATGCCCTCTCGACTGGGCCGAGGGCGAAGCAAGCCGAAGAAGCAGATCCTCACGCCCGCCCAGATCGCTCGGCTTCTCGAGGCCGCGGAGGCCGACCTGGAAAAAGGCATATACTACGCCTTTCCGTTCTTGACCGGCGTCCGACCCAGCGAGCAGCTGGCGCTGCTCTGGGACGACGTGGACTTCGCCGCCGGCCTCATTCACATTCGCCGGATGCAGGAGCGGGACGGGTCGGTCAGCAACACCACCAAGACAGGAGCAGGAACGCGCGATGTGCCAATGGCGCCGCGACTTAGGGCCATGCTCCTGACGTGGCGGCAAGTCTGCCCAAGGGAAGATGGTGCGCCTTGGCGCGTCTTTCCGGGCATCGGCTTCGGCGTCTCGGCCCCTCACAAGAAGCGGGGCAAGGCTTTGTCGTATACGAACTTCCGCAACTCCTATTGGCGACCGGCATTCGCCGCGCTCGGCTTGCCTTACGTGACGCCCCATAGCGCGCGACACGCGTTCATCAGCACGTTGCAGTCGAGAGGCATCGAGGTCGGCCTCGTCGCCAAGCTTGCCGGCCACGCGAACGCGACAGTCACACTCACTCACTACACCCAGGCCGTTCGTGGCGGTCAGATCGCGCTTCAGGCCCTCGAGGAGGCCTACAGCGCAATTGAACAACAGCGCGAGCAGGACCATCCGCGGGTCGCACAGGCTCCCCCTGCGTTGCCGCCTGAAGGGGAGCCCGGTCCAATGCCAATGCCGGCCCGCCCGACGTCCGCTCCGGACGACGCTTGCACGCCTGATGAGGAGCCGCAGACCCAAGCCCTGCCGTCGCAAAGCGCGCATGACCTCACGGGCTCGCGGGTCTACTCGGGGCCATCAATCAGCGCCAGCCCCGTTGCCGATGAGCGCGATGAAGATCCGCGCGTCTCATGAACCACCGCCGCTGCCCCTAGACTAGGCCTCGGGCTGCAGTGGGTTCGGGCGAGCGATTCAGCGATCCCGCTTGGAGCGCCCCACGATCACGGCCCGCGTATAATACTCTGCATAGTCCACGACCCGGTCCGCGGCCTCGGCAGCGGCGCTCTCATCGCCCGAGGCGATCGCGCGCAACAGTGCCGCGTGGAGCTTGGCCGCCTTGCCCACGTCATGCGCCTCCCTCTGATAGACGAAGTAGAAGCGCCGCGTGAGGGCATTGAGCGGACCGAACGAATTCTCGGCGAAGGGATTTCTGGCGCAGGCGACGACAAACCGCTTCGACTCGAAATGCACGCGCAAGAACTTGAGCGCGTCGTCGGTTGCGCCCGCCTCCATGAACAGCTCCGCCGTCTCCGCGATGTACCGGCGCTCGTCGACGGTCGCGCGACGCGCTGCAAGCGTGGCCACGAGTGGCTCCAGCTTGCGGCGCATCTCGACGACCAGCATCTGCTCGTGCACGTCGATGTCCGAGATCCTGATGCCGTGGCGTCGGATGATCGTAACGAGCCGCTCCCATGCGAGCCGCTGCACCGCTTCGCGCACGGGCGTGCGGCCAATCCCGATGCGCTCGCTCAGCGTGACCTCCGACCACAGGCTGCCCGGCGGCAACTCGAGGGTGACGATGAGCTCCTCGAGCTTGCTGTGAGCGATGTCGGCGAGACGATCCACTCTCTTCTTGGCCTTTTTCGCTGGGCCAGGGCGACTGGATGGCCAGATAGCCAGTGGGTCTGTCCGCTTCCTTGCGGCTCGGCTGGCGAGAGGACTTTTGACGGTCATGGTCCGACTCGTGGTTGGGCCTGAAGTCAGCTTACCAGCGTTCTGGCAATCACAAGGCGCTGAACCTCGCTCGTTCCCTCGACCAGCTGCAGCACTTTGGCCTCTCCCAGCAATCCGGACACATCGTACTCTTCAAAAACGCCGTAGCCCCCGTGCACTTGCACAGCGGCATTGGCCGCTTCGAGCGCCAATTCGCTCGCGAACAGCTTGGTCATCGACGTTTCGGCCCGGAATGGACGATCCTCGTCGATCAGAGTCGCGGCATTGCGTATCATGAGCTCGGCGGCATGACACTTCGTAGTGATGTCGGCGAGTGGGAAGGCGATGCCCTGGTTCTCCAGGATGCTGCGGCCGAACAGCTTGCGATCTCGTCCGTAGGAGACGGCGAGCTTCAAAGCCTTGCGGGCAAGCCCGAGCGCAGTTGCCGCGACCAGCACGCGGCCGATGCTGAGCGTGGTGAGGATCTGCCGTAGCCCGTCGCCGCGCTTGCCGACCATGAAGCTGGCGGGCACACGGCATTGATCGAAGAAGAGCTCGACGGAATCTGCAATCCTCCAACCGATCTTTCTGCCGGGCTTGCCGACGGTGAAGCCGGGCGTCCCGACCGGGACAACGAACGTCGACAGGCCCTTCGCGCCGAGTTCCGGATCAGTCTGCGCAATCACCGTGGACAGGCCGTGCATGGGCGTGCCGGCATTCGTCGAGAAGACTTTGGAGCCGCTGAGCACATAGTCATCGCCGTCGGCGACCGCGCGCGTCCTGATTTGCGCGACGTCGGATCCGCCGTGCGGCTCTGTCACTCCGAACGACGCGATGAATTCGCCGCGGCACAATGGCGCGAGCCATCGGCGCTTCAGCTCATCGGATGCGAACCGCGCCAGCACCGACATCGGCGCGCTGTTGCAGAGGTAGATGGCGGCAAAGCCCGGCTCGGCCTGCGCCAGCAGCTCGCACAGTAGCGCTGCGCCCCTGGTGCCGAGACCGCCGCCATCGTAGGTCGGATCGTATGCAGTACCCATGAAGCCGGCACGGCCGAACGTCTGAACGAGCGGCGTGGGAAAGCGGTGCTCTGCCACGAAAGCCCCGATGGCGGGCCGTAAATCCTTCTCGACAAAGGCTCCGGCTGCCTCGAGCAGCATGCGTTCGTCGTCCGTAATGTCGATGAGCATGGGCGCTCCTGTTCCTCCTTGGGGCGGCTTCCCCGCATGGGTGCCAGCTGATCATATGCATACCATGGTACATTGCCGCATCAAGCGCAACGCCCCTACAGCCTGCAACAGCCGAGGCCTCGCAAGATCAATAATAATCGCCAGCTGCCGTAACAATCACGCTCCCTCTTGACCGCCGAATTAGCATGCCGTTACCATGGTACCAGTAGCGCGCGGCAAACCAGCAGGTCGGACGGACCCTGCTTCGCCGCCCGGTGGGAGAAACGCCAATGAGCACGCAAGTGGCCGACAGGAGGCCGACCCTTGCCTACGACACTGACGTGCTTGTGGTCGGCGGCGGGGCTGCCGGCGTCGCCGCGGCGGTCACTGCAGCAGGCGCAGGCGTGCGCGTGTTGCTTCTGGAGAGATATGGATTTTGCGGCGGTGCCGCAGTTGCCGGCTTGTCGGGGACGATCTGCGGTCTCTACGCGGCCACAGGTTCGGCCGGCCAGCCTCCGGAGCAGATCGTCTTTGGATTTGCCGACCGTTTCGTGAAGCTGCTGCGGCAAAAGGGCGGCGTAACCGATCCCATCCGCTACGGCAAGACTTTCACGCTCGTGCATGATCCGCTGGTCTGGCGCGAGGCGGCGGACCATGTGCTGCAAGAGGCAGGGGTCAAGGTTCTCTTCCATACGACCGTGACCGACGTCGTGATGAGCGATGGGCGGGTGGAGGGGGTCAGTGCGTGGACGAAGCAGGGGCGGGCCGGCGTCAAGGCGCGCATTGTCGTCGACGCGAGCGGAGATGCCGATATCGCTGCGCTTGCAGGTCTCGAAACCTTCATGGGCCAGGACGGCAGGGTGCAGAACCCGACCATGATCTTCCGACTCATGGGCGTCGACGTCCCGCGCTTCCTCGACCATTTCGGACCGGACAGCATCCTCGGTGACGAGGTCACGCAGATGATCCGGAACCTCCACAACAGCCGGGAATACGACCTGCCGCGGGCCAAGGTCTTCCTGTTTCCCACCACGCGGCCCAACGAGCTTCTCTGCAATTGCACGCGCGTGCTCGGCCGCGACGGACGCGAGCTCAACCCACTGCTGGTCGAGGACATCACCGAGGCGGAGCTTCAAGGTCGCCGCCAGGTGCGGGAATACGCCCGCTTCTTCAAGGACCGGCTGGTCGGCTGCGAACAGTCCTTCGTGAACGACACGGGTGTCCAGGTCGGCGTTCGCCAGACACGGCAGGTCGTCGGCGTCGAACGACTAGGCAATGACGACGTCGTCAGCGCCAGCAAGAGCAAGGACAGCATCGCGCGTTCGGCGTGGCCGATCGAGCTGCACTCGGGAGAGAAGCCGCACCTCGTCTGGCTGCTCGATGACTACTACGACATTCCCTACGGCTGCTTCCTGCCGCGCACCGGCGAGGGTTTGCTGGTCGCCGGCCGCTGCCTTTCGGCCGAGCACGAGGCCATGGCATCGGCGCGCGTGACCGCGCAGTGCTTCTCCTACGGCCAGGCGATCGGGCTCGCCGCCGCGATATCGCTGCGGTCCAGGCAATCGCCCCGCGATCTGTCCATCGCCGAGCTGCGCGATGAGCTGCGGCGCGACGGAGCGGTCATCTGACGTTGGATGATCGTTGATTGAGAAGAGCAAAGTCTGAACACAAGGGAGGAGCCATGAAACGCGTAGTCGGATTGAGCCTTGCGGGTGCGCTCTGCCTGGCATCGATGACGGGCTCAGCGCGGGCGCAGAGCGCAGATGTCGTCAAGATCGGCCAGATCGAAGCGCAGACCGGAGCCAACGCCATCTACGGCTGGATGTCCTCGCAAGGGGCACCCATCGCCGTCGACGAGATCAACAAGGCCGGCGGCTTCAAGGTGGGCGACAAGACCTATCGCCTCGAGCTGATCGCGCTCGACACGCGCGGTGATCCGAAGGAAGCCACCATTCAGCTCAAGCGGCTGCTCGAGCAGGACAAGGTGCGGTTCGTGTTCGGGCCATTCCTGTCCAACGTCTTCGTCACCATCTTTCCGTACGCCAAGCAGTTCAACGAAAAGTTCCTGCTCCTCGGGGGCGGCACGCGCATCCACGACTTCGTCGGCCAGCCGGGGAACGAGTTCGTCATCCGCACCTGGAACTGGGATGCCGGCCCGAACGGTTTCGGCGAACGGATGGTCGACTACCTGATCAAGAAGTCTGCGCCGAAGAAGGTGGCGCTCCTGTTCCAGAACGATCAGGGTGGCCGCGTCCTGGGCGAGATCTACGAGCCGATCTTCAAGGCACGCGGCATCGAGACGGTGACGGAGTACTTCGAGCCCGGCACCAAGGACTTCTCCCCCGTGCTCGCCAAGCTCGCTGCCGGCAAGCCGGACTACCTCTTCCCCGGCTACAGCGACGCCGCGCTCTACGACATCGTGCGGCAAGCCACGGAAGGCAACTACATCCGCAAGTTCTTCCTCGTGCGCGGCTCGCTCGGGCCCGGCATGAAGAACAAGGACGGCGTCGAGGACTACATCGTCTACGTGCCGAAGTACTTCGAGGAGGCGGAGAAGAAGGACGAGAAGGTCAAGCACTTTGTCGATGCCTACAAAGCGTTCTACAAGCGCGACTTCCCCTATGACCAGGCGCCGCTGTGCTCGTCCTCCTGCTACGACCACGTCTACATGCTGGTCGCGGCCATGCAGAAGGCGGGCACCGTCGAGGATGTGACCAAGATCCGGCAGGCGCTCTTGTCCATGACGCACAACGGCATGTGGCGGATCAGGTTCGACCAGCGCGGAGAGCAGGTGTTCGACTTCGACATCGTGCACCTAAAGCGCGGCGGCGCCATCGAAGTGACGCGGGTGGAGCCCTAGCGTGATGATCGGGAAGTCCGCATCATCGCTCTGGGCCTGGTCGGAACGCGGATTTCTCGATCTCGATCACACTGGCTTATCGACTTTGCTGGTGTCCTTCAGATCGCGAAATTCGTTCCGAGCTTGCCGCGCATGTAGACGAATTTCGCGATCAGGACGCTAGCGCGATGTCGCAGGTCATTGCCGGTCAGTTCCTGAACGGCATCATCGTGGGAACGCTGTACGGCATCATCGCGCTGGGCGTCACCATGACGTTCGGCATCACCGGCATCGTCAACTTCGCCCTCGGGCAGTTCATGATGATCGGTGCCTACGCGGTCTGGCACCTGACCGACGTCGCGAGGCTGCCGTTCCCTGTCGCCGCGGGGCTTGCGATCATCATCGCCGCCCTTGCGGGCTTCCTGGCGGACCAGACGCTGTTCCGGTTCACACGCAACAACCTCGTGAACGGATTGCTGGTCTCGATCGGCCTGATCTCCGTCATCGAGAGCGCCGCCATCTATTTCTATACGGCAACGCCGAAGAACATGGATTTCGTCCTGTCGGGGTCGTGGTCGGTCGGCGAGATCACGTTGTCTCGCATGAAGGTGCTGAGCTTCGGCCTGCTGGTGGCGGTCGTCGCACTCACATGGGCGGGTCTCGCACGAACGTGGCTCGGACGAGCAACGCGCGCCTACGCACAGAATCCTGAGGCCGCCATGCTCATGGGCGTGCGCACGAGCGCGCTGCAGACGGGGGTTGTCGTCTACTCCTGCGCGCTGGCGGGTTTCGGTGGGGCGCTCTACGCCAGCCTCTATTCGCTGGAGCCGTCCATGGGCGCTCTCTTCATCCTGAAGGGCGTCGAGGCGGCGATCCTCGCGGGCGTGGGCAACCTTCCGGGTGCGCTGGTCGGGGGGATCATACTGGGCGTGACCGAGTCGGTCGGCTCGCTCTTCCTGCCGGTCGCATTCCGCGACGCTTACGGGCTGGTGTTTCTGGTCGCGATCCTTCTGTTCCGTCCGGCCGGCCTGTTTGGGGGACAGAAATGACCTCGATCGGGCTGCTTGTCCCCCTCTATCTCCTGCCGGCCGTCACGCACAACGAGGTCGTGCTCACGATCCTCATCTTCACCTTCATCCTCGGGATCATGGCGACCGGCTTCAACATCGTCTTCGGACACGCCGGTCAGCTGACGATGTTCCACGCCGCGGCCTTCGGAATCGGCAGCTATGCGACCTATCTCGCCATGGTCGGACTGAAGCTGCCGTTCTGGCTGGCGCTGCTGCCGGCGGTTGCCGTCGTCACGGCTTTGTCGCTGCTCGTCGGGTGGATCTGTTTCCAGTTCCGGCTGAAGGAGTTCTATTTCGCCGTTGTCACCTTGGCGTTCGCCGAGCTCGCGCGCCTCGTCGTCCTGAACTGGACCAGCCTCACGAACGGGACCCTGGGCCTACTGGTGCTGGAGAAGCCGACTGTCTGGCTGCCGGGTGCCGGCGTGACGCGCATCGACGGCACGTTCGCGTGGTACTGGCTGACACTGACGGCCCTGCTGTTGGTCGCCTGTGCCTCGGCGATCCTCGTGCGCTCCTGGATCGGGCGCAATCTGTCGGCGATCCGCCTCAACGAGGATCTGGCGCAAACGCTCGGCATCAACATCTTTCGCTACAAGCTGCTGGCTTTCACCGTATCCAACGTGCTGGCCGCCTTTGCCGGCGCTCTCTTCGGGTTCTACACGAACTATATCGAGCCGGCCTATCTCTCGGTCACCCAGTCGCTCGACGCCATCGCCATGGTTCTGCTCGGCGGCATCGGTTCGATCCTGGGCCCGATCGTCGGCGCCTTTCTGCTCACCGCGCTGCCTCACGCCATCGATCTGACGGCCGAAGTCCGTGCCGCCACCTACGGCGCGATCCTGATCCTCGCCATCCTGGTCATGCCGCGCGGCATTGTCGGCTTCTTCAGGAGACGCCCGCGTGCTTCTTGAAGTCGACAACCTCACCAAGCGCTTCGGCGGCCTGATCGCGGTATCGTCGGTCTCATTCCGCATCGAGCCCGGCGAGATCATCGGCATCTTCGGGCCCAACGGCTCGGGCAAGACAACACTGCTCAATCTGCTCGCCGGCCTGCTGCCACCGACTTCGGGCCGGGTGTTGTGGCGTGATCGCGACATTTCAGGTGCGAAACCAGAAACCATCGCGGCGGCCGGCATCATCAAGACGTTCCAGAACCCACAGCTCTTTGCCGAGCTGACGGTCCGGGAGCATGTCACGATCGCGAGCCACCTGGCTCTCAAGCGCATCCTGGGACCGCGCCGGATACAGACGTTGCTCCAGCCGAAACTCGCAAAGACCGAGCTCACCGACCGTGTCAGCCGAACGCTGCGCCTGTGCCGCCTGGACGATGTCGGCGACAAGCTCGCGGCGGAGCTCTCCTACGGTGAGGAGAAGATGCTGGGCGTGGCAATGGCGCTGATGTGCGAGCCGAAACTGCTGTTGCTCGACGAGCCGGCCTCGGGTCTGGGCCAGGAGGAGATCAGCAACCTCGGCCATGTGCTGCGCGATCTGCGCACGCAGGGAACGACGCTCTGCATCATCGACCACAAGGTCGCGTTCCTGGCGGAGTTCGCCGACCGCGCAATCGCCCTGCAGCAGGGTCGCAAGATTGCGGAGGGACCGCCCCAGGACGTGCTCGCCGATCCGGTCGTCGTTACCGCATATCTGGGTCGCCGACATGCTTGAGATCAAGGGCCTGACCGCGCACTACGGCAAGAACAAGGTCGTGAGTGACGCCGACCTTCTCGTGCAAGCCGGCGAGGTCGTTGCGCTCGTTGGCGCGAATGCCGCCGGCAAGAGCACGACGATGCGCTTGATCGCCGGCTTGAAGAAGGCGACGAGCGGCTCGATCCGCTTCGGCGGCGAGGAGATTCTGTCCTACTCGACACCGCAGCGCGTCGGCCTCGGCATCGCGCTTGTTCCCGAAGGGCGCCAGGTGTTTGCGCGGTCCACCGTGCTCGAGAACCTCGTAATGGGCGCCTACCATCGGGCGGACCGCAATCACATCGAGGCCGATCTTGCCGCCATGTTCGCCATGTTCCCGCGGCTGGCCGAGCGCCGCACGCAGCGCGCCGGCTCCATGTCGGGCGGCGAGCAGCAGATGCTGGCCATTGCGCGCGGATTGATGGCCAAGCCGAAATGCCTGTTGCTCGACGAGCCGACCTTGGGGCTGGCACCCGTCGTTGTCGACGAGATTTCCGAGACCATCGGCAAGCTGGCACGGGAAGGCATGACGATCCTGCTCGCTGAGCAGAACGCGGCGATGGCGCTCGACGTCGCAACCCGCGCTTACGTGCTGTCGTCCGGCGTGATCACGGCACACGGCACACCCGCCGAGCTCCGCAGCTCGCCGGTGGTCCAGCAGCTGTATTTCGGCACTGCTCCCAGGGAAAGCGCTCATGCTTGAGGTCACGACCGAGGGGCGCGTCGCCGTCCTGACGCTGGATAGGCCGGAACGGCGCAACGCCATGAACGACAGCCTCATTGCCTGCATTGCCGACGCCTTGCGCGCCTATGATGCCGATCCGGCGATCGGCGCCATCGTCGTGCAGGGGTCGCTGCCCGGCTTCTGCGCAGGCAGCGATCTCAAGTACATCGGACGCCTGTCGCGCGAGGCCATGTGCAAGTTCGAGGCCGACACCGGCGCGATGGCCCGCCTGGTAGGCCTGCTCGACAAGCCGGTGGTGGCGGCGGTCGAGGGGTTCGCCATGGGTGGCGGCTTCATCCTGGCCGTGTCGTGCGATGTCGTGGTCACCTCGGTCGACGCGCGCTGGCACCTCCCGGAGGTGCCCATCGGCTGGCTCACGCCATGGGGGCTGCAGGCGCTGGTCGCCAGAGTCGGACCCGTAGCAGCGCGCACGCTGTGCTTCGGTATCGCGCCGTTCGACGGCACGGAGGCCCTGCGCCTCGGCGTTGCCGACAGCGCTGTCGCCAGCGGCACGGCCTTCGGTGCGGCGCTCGCTCGGGCGCAACGCCTCGCCGAGCTCCCGCGCGCAGCCGTGGCTGCGGCCAAGCACTTCTTTGTGCCCAAGATCACGGGGCAGGCCGAGGCATTCGATGCGGTCGCCAATCGGATGTTTGCAGAGAACTGCCGGCACCCGGCAGCGGTCGCGACACTCACCAAGTACGGAATGTCGATCTAGCGGCGTGCGGCGCACACGGCGGAATCGGTGCGTCGTCGGAAAAGGAGACCTGTGAATGCTCAGTCGTCAGCAGCAAGGGCCGATCGCGATCCTCACCATCGATCGCCCCCAGCGCCGCAACGCGTTGGGCTCCGAACTCATGCAGGCGCTCGAGACAGCGCTCGATAACGTTGAAGGCGATGCCTCCGTCAACGCCATTGTCATTGCAGCCAGACCACCCGGCTTCTGTGCGGGCAGCGACCTCAAGGAGCTGGCGACCATGGACATCGCCGGCATGTGCAAGCACGAGGACGAGACAGCACGCATCGTTCGCCGCATGGGCTATCTCGAGAAGCCGATCGTGGCAGCGGTGTGCGGCTTTGCGCTGGGTGGCGGCGTCGGCCTCGCGGTCGGGTGCGACCTCATCGTCACACACCCGGAGTGCCGCTGGCACATGCCGGAGGTGCCCAATGGCTGGCTGCCGCCGTGGGCGTTGGCGGCGCTGACAGCACGCGTCGGTCCGGTGACGGCGCGGCGGCTGGTGTGGGGCGGCGAACCGATCAACGGCAGCGAGGCCCTGTGCCTCAGGCTCGTCGACTATGTGGTTCCCAAGGACGCGGTCGACGGCGAGGCCCTGGCCGTCGCCACCCGATTGGCGCACCTGCCGCAAGTGGCGTCGGCCGCAACCAAGCGCTTCTTCGCGCCCCTCATCAACGGCGGAGCCGAGGCCAGCGACGTGCTCGCCAATCGCATCTTTGCCGAGAATTGCCGCGATGCCGCGGCGCGCGCCACGCTGCAGAAGTTCGGCGTCCGCGTGGGTTGATTGCAGTTCAGGTCGTCAAGCTGTCGGAAGGGGTTCTCATGAGCAAGTTTTGCACCGCGCAGGAGGCGGTCGAGGTCGTCAGGAACGGCCAGACCGTCGCGAGCGTCGGCGTGATCGGCTGGATCACGCCGGACAAGGTGCTGAAGGCCCTCGCCGACCGCTTCGGCGCCACCGGCCGGCCGCGCGACCTGACGTTCTACTTTCCGTGCGGAACCGGCGACGGCATCGGCATCCGCGGCATGGATCATGTCGCGATCGAGGGTCTGATGAAGCGCATCGTGTCGGGCTCATACGTCAACCCGGTGAACCCGGCGACCGGCAAGCGGCCGGAGCTCATGCGGCTGATCCGCGAGAACGCGATCGAAGCCTACAGCTGGCCGATCGGAGCCAGCATGCACTGGCTGCGCGAGGTGGCGCGCCGCAGCCCCGGCTACATGACGGAGGTGGGGCTCGGTACCTACATCGATCCGCGCCACACGGGGGGCAAGTTCACGGCCAAGGCCACGGAAGATCTCGTTCGCCTGATCGAGTTCCAGGGCAAGCCCTACCTGTTCTATCCCACGTGGCGGCTCGACGTCGGCATCGTCAGGGCCGGCGAAGCAGACGACTTCGGCAATCTCTCCTTCGAGGAGGAGCCCCTGATGTCGTCCTCGCTGGCGCTGGCGCTCGCCGTCAAGGCCTGCGGCGGGACGGTGATCGCGCAGGTGAAACGCCGGGTCGACCGGCACACGCGGCGTGCCCAGTCGGTGCGCATTCCCGGCGTCCTGGTCGATCATGTCGTGCTGGACGGGCAGCAGATGATGACCACCGACACGGTGTTCGACGATACCTATCTGGGCGGCCAGTCCTTCGACGCGGCAGCCATCCAGCCCGTTGCCTTCGGCGCCGACAAGGTCATTGCCCGCCGCGCGGCGCAGGAGGTGCGCCCGGGTATCGTCAGCATCTTCGGTTTCGGCGCCTCGTCGGATGCGCCGCTGGTCATGGCCGAGGACGGCGCCTTCGATGACGGGCGCATCGCCGACTACGCATTCACCACCGAGCACGGCCCATTCGGCGGGGTCGTCATGAGCGGCTGGCAATTCTCGGCCAACAGGTTTCCCGAGGCGCTGCTCGACGGCCTGGCGCAATTCGATTTCATCGACGGCGGCGGGTGCCAGTTCGCCGCCCTTGCCTTCGCCCAGTTCGATGCGGCGGGAAACGTCAACGTCAGCCGGTTCGGCGCATTCAATCCCGGCGCCGGCGGCTTCATCGACATCGCCCACAATGCGCGCCGGCTCGTCTTTACGGGGACCTTCACGACGGCGGGCCTGAGGCTCGCCTTCAGCCAGGACGGCGTTCGGGTCGAGAAGGAGGGCAAAGCGCGCAAGTTCGTGGAGAACGTCGAGCAGGTAACCTATCCCGTGCGCAAGGGCGTGACTGAGCGCGGCCAGAAGGCCAAGATCATCACCGAGCGGGCCGTGTTCGAGGTGGTGCCGGAGGGCCTCGAGCTGACCGAGGTTGCCAAGGGCATCGACGTCCGACAGGACGTCCTCGCCCAGATGCAGTTCGCTCCGACGCGGATCGCGGAGCCGCTGATGACGATGGATGCTCGGCTGTTCTCACACTAGTTGGGGTGCTCGGCCCGGAAGGCGGAGATTCTCCGCCAGATCGCCTCGGGCGACGTGGGTGCTGGTTCCGTTCGACTGCAGCAAGAGGCGGGCTCCCTGGGCCAGGCCGCTCCGGCGGCCGGCGACAACTCGCATTGGGTCACGGCGTTGCCACCAATGGACTTGATCCGGAAGGCCTGCGGGGGGTAGAGGCCCTTACAGCGTGCACCATCGTCCCGGCTTTGCCCCGCTCGCGCACGCTGAAGAACGAGAAAAATGAAAGAATATCAACGACATAGATTTTGCGTCGCTCCCATGATGGACTGGACGGATCGGCATTGCCGGTTCTTCCACCGTCTGCTCACGCGGCGCGCCGTGCTCTACTCCGAGATGGTCACGGCCCAGGCAGTGCTGCATGGCGACCGTGACCGGCTGCTTGCCTTCAGCGCCGAGGAGCATCCGGTAGCGCTGCAGCTCGGCGGATCGGACCCAACCGCGCTTGCGGAGGCGGCCGCCATCGGCGAGGGCTATGGCTACGACGAGATCAACCTCAACGTGGGCTGTCCGTCGGACCGCGTGCAAGAGGGCCGCTTCGGCGCCTGCCTGATGGCCGAGCCCGATCTGGTGGCCCGCGCCCTCGCCGCCATGCAGCGCCGTGTGCATGTGCCCGTCACCGTCAAGTGTCGCATCGGCGTCGATGACCAGGACAGCGAGGCGGACCTCGACCGCTTCGTCGCTGCGGTTGCCGCTGCCGGTTGCCGCACGTTCATCGTGCATGCGCGCAAGGCCTGGCTGCAGGGCCTCTCGCCCAAGGAGAATCGCGAGGTGCCGCCGCTCGACCGTCCCCGCGTGTACCGCCTGAAGGCAGCTCGACCCGGCCTCGAGATCATCCTCAACGGCGGCATCGGCTCGCTGGAGGAAGCCGAAGCGCATCTGGCCCGCGTCGACGGCGTGGCGCTCGGCCGCGCGGCTTACCAGAACCCCTACCTCCTGTCGGAGGTTGACAGACGCCTCTTCGGAGCGACGGAGCCGGTGCCCGCGCGGCGCGAGGTGCTGGAGGCGCTGCTCTCCTATGCCGAGAGGCATCTGCGCAACGGCGGCCGGATCAACAACATCACGCGCCACATTCACGGCCTCTATCATGGCCGCCCGCGGGCGCGTGCATTCCGCCGCCATCTCTCCGAGCGCGGTCCGCGCGAGGGCGCCGGCGTCGAGGTGCTACTCGAGGCCGTCCGGATTGCCGAGGGCCCGCCCGCCGAGGCGCTGGCAGCGGCGGAGTGAGCCGGTGACAATCCAACATCACAATGGCGTGTCATCGATCCGCCCCGGCATCGTCACGAGGTCATCCGCGGATTAGACTGAGCCCATGCCGATGCGCTTCAGCCGCCCAAGCGGGCTCAGCCTGGCGCTGAGCCTCGCTCTCCTCCTCGCCACCCCGGCTGTGCCGCACGCGGAGCCCGGCGCTCTGCCTCCGCCTGTGGGAGCCGTCGAGCCGCGCGTCGCGCCGACGCTGGGCGACGACGGGCTCTACCACCAGGGCTGGTTCCAGTTCTCGTTCCTCGACTTGCGGGAGGACTTTCGCGAGGCGAAGGCCGCAGGCAAGCGCTTCGCGGTGCTGTTCGAGCAGCGCGGTTGCCCCTATTGCGCGCAGATGCACACCGAGGTGCTGTCGCAGAAGTACATCAATGACTACGTGCGCGAGAACTTCACCGTTCTCCAGCTCGACCTGTGGGGCGCGCGCGAGGTCACCGATTTCGACGGGACGGTGCTGAGCGAGCGGGCGCTGGCCGAGCGCTGGGGCGTGATCTTCACGCCCACCATCGTCTTCCTCAAGGACGACCTGACGGGCCTCGAGGGCAAGTGGGGGCGGGAGCTGGAGGCCATCGAACGCTTGCCGCTGAGCTTCGGCCGCGACACCTTCTATGACCTCTTCGTCTGGGTGCGCCTGAAGCTCTACGAGCGCGACCGCAACTTCCAGCGCTTCCACATCTCCCGCATCGCCGAGCGCGAGGCGCTGAAAGGCGGCAAGACGAACTGAGCGAACCCCGCGAGGCGACTCGGCTGCGTCACACCGCGAGCTCGACGATTTCCGGCACGATTTCGCGCCCGACAATGTGAGCGCGGGCGATCGCAACCGGCAACCGAAACCGGCGGGGCCCTGCGCTTCCCGGGTTGATGTAGAGGACGCCATCGCGCGTCTCGATCGACGGCTGGTGCGAGTGCCCGAACACGACGGCGGCGAAGCCCGACGCGGCCGGGTCAAGGTCGAGCTGCGCAATGTCGTGAAGCACCCAGAACAGGGTCTCGCCAACCTCGACACATTCGGTGACCGGCAGGCTTGCGGCCCAACCCGGCGTGTCGATGTTCCCGCGAATGACAAACAGAGGGGCGAGGCCGCGCAGCCGGTCGATGACCTCGGGCTTGCCCACGTCGCCGGCATGGATGATGAGGTCCGAGCCTTGGAGCGCGGCAATCGCCTCGGGCCGGAGAAGCCCGTGCGTATCCGAGATGATGCCGACGACAGTCCTGCTGTCGCTCATCTGCGTGCTGCCGACCTGCGGTTGTATGTGTCGCTTTCAGGCGTTCTGGCGCCGGTGAGGCGCATGCCCTTACCTCAAATGCAAGGGATTTCCTACACGCTGCGCTAGTCGCCGCGCGTCAGACTGGCCTCAGCGGATCCCTCGTCTCCTCGCGCTCCTGCCGACCATGACATCACTCATCTTCCTGCTGCTCGCTTGCGCGATGCAGCTCGCCTGGCTCGGCAATCGACGGGCCGGCAACATCGTCTTCGCCGTCGCTGCGGCACTCTCGGCCGCCTGGCTCAACCACCACATCACCGACCCCTTGAAGCTGGCGTTTTGATGATGGCGCGCAGGGTCGATATCGCCGAGTGGCTCAGTGCTCTTGGTCTCGCGGGAGTGATCGCGGTGCTCGTCACCGCCTACGCCGATCAATTCGCCACGCATGATCTGCCGTGTCCGCTCTGCCTGCTGCAGCGCGTGGCGCTCGCAGGCGTCGCCTACGGCCTGCTTCTCAACCTGCGCTTCGGCCCGCACCCGCAAGCCTATGGCATCATGCTGCTGGCGGCGCTCTTCGGCATGGGTGTGGCCGGCCGGCAAGTGCTTCTCCACATCGTGCCGGGCAGCGGCGCTTACGGCGCACCCCTGCTCGGGCTGCACCTCTACACCTGGTCGTTCATCCTCTTCGGGTTGGTCATTCTGGGCACTGCGGTGCTGCTGCTCATCCCACGGCCCGAGGCGCCCGTGCGGCCGCTGCCGCAGGGCTTGAAGCAGGCTCTCGCCTGGACCGTCATCGGGCTGACCGCGCTCAACGCGATCACGACCTTCCTGCAATGCGGACCCATCGAGTGCCCGGACGACCCCGTCAGCTATTGGGCGTTCGCGCATTGACCATCGTAGTCTGGGTGAGCTCAGCGATGACCCAACACCGATGCAGATCGAGGCTTGCGTCGGGTCGGCTCTTCGCTTGACCCAACACAAGCTCAGATCTTCTGGTTGTATTCCCCTACCTCGGGGCATGCGGACAGCCGCGCATCGATGTCGGCGAAGATGGCGCGCATGTTGGCTTCCGCGGTCGGGCTCTCCACCACGATCACGAGCTCCGGCTTGTTGGAGGACGCCCGCACGAGCCCCCAGGTGCCATCCTCCAGCACCACGCGCACGCCGTTGACCGTGACGAGATCGCGGATCTTCTGCCCCGCCACCGTCTCGCCCATCGCTGCCGCATCCTTGTACTGGGCCGTAATCTTGTCGACGACCCCGTACTTCACTTCGTCCGCGCAGTGCGGCGACATGGTGGGGGAGCCCCAGGTCTTGGGCAGCGCCGCCTTGAGATCGGCCAGCGACTTGCCCGGCTCGCGGTCCAGCATGTCGCACACGGCGATGGCCGCCACGAGGCCGTCGTCATAGCCCTTGCCCAGCGGCGGCTGGAAGAAGAAGTGCCCCGACTTCTCGAAGCCGACCAGCGCCTTCTGCTCGAAGGTGTGGCGCTTCATGTAGGAGTGCCCGGTCTTCCAGTAGAGCGTGCGCGCGCCGTTCCTCAGCAGCACCGGATCCGTCATGAAGAGGCCGGTCGACTTCACGTCCGCCACGAAGAGCGCATTCGCGTGGCGCGCCGAGAGGTCGCGCGCCAGCATCACACCCACCTTGTCGGCGAAGATCTCGTGGCCCTGGTTGTCGACGACCCCGCAGCGATCGCCGTCGCCGTCGAAGCCGAAGCCCACGTCGGCCCCGCTCGCCACCACCGCCTCGCTGATGGCGTGCAGCATCTTCATGTCCTCGGGATTGGGATTGTAGCGGGGGAAGGAATAGTCGAGATCGCAATCGAGGGGGACCACCTCGCAGCCGATCGCCTCGAGCACGCGCGGCGCCCACGCTCCCGCCGTGCCGTTGCCGCAGGCCGCGACGACCTTGAGCCTGCGCTTGAGCTTCGGCCGGTTGGTCAAGGCCTTCACGTAGCGCTCGGCCAGGTCGGATACGAACACGTAGCGCCCGCCCGCCTCCGTCTCGCCGGCTCCCGACAGCACCAGCTCCTTCAGCGCGCTCATCTCCTCCGGGCCGAAGGTGAGCGGTCGAGCGAAGCCCATCTTGATGCCGGTCCAACCGTTGTCGTTGTGGCTGGCCGTGACCATGGCCACGCCTTCCACCTCGAGCTCGAACTGGGCGAAGTAGGCCATCGGCGACAGGGCCAGCCCGATGTCGTGCACATCAGCGCCCCCGGCGAGCAGGCCCGAGATCAGCGCCTGCTTCACCGCTGCCGAATAGGAACGATAGTCGTGGCCGACCACGAAGCGCCTGGGTACGCGCCGCCTGGCGGCCAGGGTCGCAAGCCCCAGGCCGATGGCGTTGAGACCCATCAGGTTGATGTCCTGGGGGAACAGCCACCGCGCGTCGTACTCGCGAAAGCCGGTCGGCTTGACGAGCGGGAGGCACTCGAAATCTGCGGTGTTGGGCCGCAAGTCGGCGCGCGGCTTGGGCAGCATGCGATAGTCCCCCTCCAATTCGTGGCGCTGGCAGGTTTGCGGCATGCATAACGGCGAAGGCGCCGCCCGGGTTCGCTGCAAGATGCGGGCCTGCCGGCCGGCTCTCCCGACGCGGGAGCCTCACTCCTGCAATACGAGGATACCCGCGCGCATGTCCACCCGCTGCAGGCGGCTCAGAAACGACATGCCGAGGAGCGTGGTCCCAAGGCTTCCGGGCTCGCTCACGGTCGCCGGCACGTTGCGCACGGTCACGTCGCCGATGCTGACACGGTCGAGCGTCACCGGCGCAACTCGTGCCAGTCCGTTCGCGGTGCGCACCTGTTGCGTAAAATCGCTGTCGCGAACATAAACCCCGGCGCGGCGGGCGTCATCGTAGGTAAGTGCCACCATCGAGGCGCCGGAGTCGACGAGAACGTCCACAGGCCGGCCGTTGATCTCCGACCTGGCAAAGTAGTGCCCGTGCACGCCAGCCCTGATCTCGACCGTGCGGCCGACGCCGCTGCGCGGCGAGCCTTGTCCCGGCGAGGGCCCCTCACGTCGAACAGCCTCGAGTGCCGCCGGGGACGGAAGACCCAGCATGCCGCGAGCCAAGTCCTTAATTTCACTGAAGTAAAGCGCGCTGAATACGATTGCGCCGGTCAAGACTACCCATCCCGTCGCCAAGCCGACGGCCTGCCGCGCACCTGCCGATAACGCCATGTCACGCCTGCCCGTCCACCGGATGCCCCTGAACAGGATCGACCCGCGCCTTCAGCTGCGCAGCGTCAGCATGTCGGTGGTGAACTCATATGAGCGCAGGCGGCTTAAGAAACTCATACCGAGAAGGTTCTCCTTGAGCGTGCCGGGCTTGGCCACCAGCGCCTCCACATCGTTGACGCTGATGGGCCCGAGCGTCAGGTTGCGCAGGCGCACGTGGGCGGCATAGGTCGTGCCGTTGGCCGTCTGCACCGGCACCGAGTACCTGAGCCGCTCGAGATCAATGCCTAGCCTCTGGGCATCGGCCGGCTTGAGCACCACGGTCGAGGCTCCCGTGTCGATCAGCATGACCAGCGACACGCCGTTGACCTGGGTCTTGGCGATGAAATGGCCATCCGGCCGCCGGCGGATGCGCACGGAGCGCTCGCCCTCGATCTGGTTGTCGCTGCGCAGAGCACTGCCCGGCGGCAGCAGCTCGCCCACTACGCGGTGACCGAGGCTCAGGATTTCCTCGCGATAGCTGTAGCCGGCGACCAGCAGCAGGGCCACCATCGCCCACGTGAGCAAATCCCGGATCGCCTGTCCGGCCCGGCCCCGGTAGCTGCCGGCAATCGAGGAGGCGAGGAAGATCAGGAGTGCGACGCTCGCCACGACGATAGCGAAATCGGAAGGGTCGAAGCCCGCAATCGAGCCGGCATCGGCGTGCAGCAGCAGCGCCAGGCCGGCAATCACGAGGAGCGTCAGGGCGATCCAGGCACCCATGTCACCTCCCGGCCCCTGCGGCGCGCGCCCGCCTTTCCGGCAACTCGCACATGATGCGTCGACGCTCCGCTTCCGTCATGAACATCCAGCCGGCGATCTCGTCACGGGAGCGACCGCAGCCGGCACAAAGTCCCGTACCTGCGTCGATGACACAAACCTTGATGCAAGGAGTTTGGATCGGCCTTTGCATGTCCGCTTGCAGCGCGGATCGCTGCGCCCCGCGTCAGCCGGAATGTAGGAAACCCGCGACCGCATGGCAATGTGTGCTACCGGACGACTGTGGTTTCCCCACCACTTCCGGCTTCCTGGCGCTGCCCGATCCGCGGCGCCGCCTGACGCTTCGCCACAGGCGCGGCCGGCCGCCGGTGCCGCTCCTGTCCCAGCGGCTGCAGGGGCGGCATGGCCCGCAGCACCCGGCTTCTCGGCAGGCAGACGATCGCCTCCGTGCCCTTGCGCAGCTCCGAGCGCAGCTCGAACGTGCCGCCATGCAGCTTCACCAGGTTGTGCACGATGGGGAGCCCGAGCCCGGTGCCCCCTTCAGCGGTCTCGTGCGCCAGCGAGCCCTGGCCGAAAGCCTGCATGACACGGGGGATCTCCTCCTTGGGAATCCCGGGCCCCGTGTCCTTCACAGTGAGCGTTTGCCCCCCCTCGGATGTGGCCGCCACGCTCAATATGATCTGGCCGCCGCGCGGCGTGAACTTCAAGGCGTTGGACATCAGATTGAGGCAGATCTGACGGATGGCGCGCTCGTCGGCCCAGATTTGCTCGAGGCCCTTGGTGAAGTCGAGCACGACCCGAAGGCCCTTGTTGTCGGCCCGCAGGGCCAGCAGGCGGTGGCAGTCCTCGACGATCTCGATGAGCCGGATGGGCTCCTCGTGCAGCTCGTAGCGCCCTGCCTCGATGCGCGACAGATCGAGGATCTCATTGATAAGCTGCAGCAGGTGCCGGCCGCTGTCGTGGATGTTTCCCGAGTACTCCCGGTAGTTCTCGTTCTGCATGGGGCCAAGCAGCTCGCACTTCATCACCTCCGAGAAGCCCAGGATGGCGTTGAGAGGCGTTCGCAGCTCGTGGCTCATGGTCGCGAGGAAGCGCGACTTGGCGATGTTGGCGGCCTCGGCGCGGCGGCGCGCCTCGTCCGAGATCGACTTCTCCTCCTCGATCTCCGCGATCAGCGCGTCCTTCTCGGCGCGGAACTCGAGCATGGCGACCGCGGTGGAGTTGAGCCCCTTGGCGAGGAACACGAAATAGACGTGCAGGCCCACCGCCATGGCCGCCATGGCCAGATAGAACGGATGGCCCTGCATCAGGAGGCGGGCGCAAACGGCCATCGTCATCGGGATGGTGCCGACGTAGAGGATGGTCATCACCGCCGAGGCGAACGTCATGCGGATCGCCAGCACGACGATGAGGGACGCCAGGATGAAGACGTGGCTGATGGCGTCCGTGGTGCCCAGGCCCACCACCGCCATGCCCCCCCAGGCGATGCCGCTGGCAAGCTCGAGCCATATGAACATCTCGCGCCACTTGTCGACGCGCACCTCGCCGCGCGGCTGCGCGAGGAACTTGCGGCAGGCCGCGATCATGAAGAACTTCATGGAAATGACCGTCGCCAGCCACGCGGACGCCTGGATCACGGGCGCCCAGAACATGGAGGCGAGCGAGAAGATCACGGCAAGCAGCGGGATGGTGACGCGCGCCGACAGCTCGTTGCGCACGAACATCGTGAGCAGCTCGTACTCGAACTCGGGCTTGAGATCCGTGCCCTGGGCCAGCCGCGCGCGCAGCTCGCGGATGTGCATCTGCACCGCCGCCCGTGTGTCCTTGGCGCGCGGGCGGTGCGCAATGCCGGTGCTGTCCTTGCCGCCCTGCATCGTCTCCCTCGTCAGGCCACCTGCCGACGCAAGCCTTCGAGCCGGCGCATGGGCGTGCACGCACCGGGTCAGCAACTGTTGCGGCAAATCCCTAAATTCAAGTTTATCAATTGTTTGCCGCATGCAGTCGCGTTGCCGAGGCAAGATGCCGCCGAACGCCGAGGCCGCGGCTTGGCCTCTCGCCCGCCTTCTTGCACGGTCAACCACGCTCCTTTACCACTGTTCAGATTGGGCATGAGGCGTGGAGGCTCACCAATGAAGATCCTGCAGACCAGAACGGCGCCCAATCCCCGGCGCGTGCGGATATTCCTTGCCGAGAAGGGGATCGAGGTGCCCTTCGAGGAGGTCGACCTCATGAAAGGGGCGCTGAAGACGCCCGAATTCACCAAGCTCAACCCCTTCCAGCGGGTGCCAGTGCTCCTCCTCGACGACGGCACCGCCATCGCCGAGACAATGGCCATTTGCCGCTATTTCGAGGAGACCAAGCCGGAGCCCGCGCTGTTCGGCAAAGGCGCCAAGCAGCGGGCCATCGTCGAGATGTGGAACCGACGCATGGAGTTCGGCCTGCTGGGCAGTATCGCCCAGGCCTTCCGGCATCTCCATCCGGCCATGTCGGAGCTCGAGGTGCCGCAAGTGCCCGCCTGGGGCGAGGCCAACAAGCCGAAGGCCCAGGAGGTCATGCAGATCATCGATCAGGAGCTTGGCCGGCACCGCTTCATTGCTGGCGACGACTACTCGGTGGCGGACATTACGGCCCTGGTAGCGCTCGACTTTGCCAAGCCGGCCCGCGTGCAACGGCCCGACGGCCTCACGAACCTGGCGCGCTGGCACGAGGAGGTATCGGCACGCCCCAGCGCGAAGGCCTGAGCGCAAGGGAGCCCGGCGCTGTTCCCTAGGGAACAGACAGGCGGGGGCTCACATGCTCTCGCGTGAAGAGACGACGCCGCTGCCAGCGGACGAGGTGTCATGAAGCTGACCGTTGTAGGATGCGGCGATGCGTTCGGTTCAGGCGGACGTCTGCAGACCTGCTACCATGTCGAGGCGTCCAGTACGCGCTTCCTCATCGATTGCGGTGCCACCACCCTGATCGGCCTGACCAGGTTCAAGCTCGATCCCGACGCCATCGAAACCATCTTCATCTCGCACCTGCATGGCGACCACTTTGCGGGCCTCGTGTGGTGGCTGCTGCATGCTCAGCACGTCGCCAAGCGGACTGCCCCGCTCACCGTAGTCGGCCCGGCAGGCGTGCGGGCACGCTTCGAGGCCGCCGCGGATGTCCTGTTTCCGGGCTCCGTCGCGGTTCAGCGCCGCTACGACCTGCGCTTTGCCGAGCTGGCGCGCGAAACACCGCTGGACGTGGGCGGGGTGCGCGTCACGCCCTTCGAGGTGAAGCATCCCTGCGGCGCACCGCCCTATGCGCTGCGCTTCGAGGTGGACGGCAAGATACTGAGCTTCTCCGGCGACACCGAGTGGACCGAGAACCTGGTTCCCGCCGGACGTGGCGCCGACCTTTTCATGATCGAATGCTACCAGTTCGAGGGCGAGCCGCGCTTCCACATGAGCTGGAAGACGATCGCCGGTGCCCTCGATCGCATCGGCGCCCGCCGCATCCTGCTGACGCACATGTCCGAGACCATGCTGGCGCGGCAATGCGAGGTGAAGGATCCGCGAATTACGCTGGCCGAGGACGGCCTCGTGCTCGAGGTATGAACTCGAGGCGCATGCGGGCGGCCACCAAGGGTGGCGAAGGCGATCTGGCACAGCTGGTCGAGGCCATCGGCCGGTGCCGCATCTGCCGCGATGCGCCGCAAGGCAGGCCTCTGCCGCACGAGCCGCGCCCCGTGCTGCGGCCGAGCGCCACGGCTCGCATTTGCATCAGCAGCCAGGCGCCGGGCACGCGGGTGCACGCTTCCGGCACACCCTTCACCGACCCTTCCGGCGACCGGCTCAGAACCTGGCTGCAGCTGACGTGCGAGGAATTCTACGACCAGCGCCGCGTCGCCATCGTACCCATGGGCTTCTGCTTCCCGGGCCACGATGCGTCGGGCGGCGACCTGCCGCCGCGGCGCGAGTGCGCCCCCCAGTGGCACGCTCGCCTGTTCGCTGCCATGCCGCAACTCGAGCTCGTGCTGGCGGTCGGCGGCTACGCGCAGCGCTGGCACCTGGGAGGTGCAGCCGCCGGCAGCATGACCGACGCCGTGAAGCGCTGGCGGGAGCTGCTCGACGCACCGCAACTGCCGCGCCGCGTGGCACTGCCCCATCCCTCCTGGCGCAACAACGCCTGGCTCACGGCCAACCCCTGGTTCGAGCGCGACCTGCTGCCCCGCCTCAGGGCCGAGATTCGGCGTCTCCTGTAGGTCGGGTCGAGCGAAGCGATGACACAACGCCAGCTACGATCCCACGTTGCGTCGGGCCGGCGCTTCGCTCGACCCGACCGCAAAGCGCCCCACTCCGAGCATCAGGGACGCTGGCTCGCATCGAGCGTGGCAGGAATGGGCCCCGTCACGCCGGCATTGCGCTGGTCCTCGAGCTGGTCGCGGATGGATTCGAGGTCGAACCCGGCTGCACGCAAGGCTTCGAGCACGCGGTCGGCCGGCTGGCTCCGCGCTGCGGCCGCCGCCCACGCCACCGCCGAGCGCAGGCCTGAGGCGCAATGCGCCAGCACCGGCCCCGGCAGCTCATGCAGCGCCGCGCTGAGGTCGCCGACAACCCGGTCGCTGAAGACCTCGAACTTGGTGGCGGGGATGTGCCGGAAGCGGAGACCTGCGCGCGCCGCCAGCTCCGCTTCCTCGGCGCCTGTCAGGTAGGCGCTCGATTCTCCATCCGGCAGGTTCGAGACGATCGACTTGAAGCCTGCTGCCGCGGCGGCCGCAAAGTCCTGCTGGCTCAAAGCACCCGTCACGGCGAAGTGCGGGGTGATGTGCATGATCCTGCTCATTAGCGCGTCACCCGCTGGTCCGGGTCGATACGGATGACCCGGCGTCTGGCATGACATGAAAAATTTGCATTGGCCATATGCACCTCGGCGCAATAATTGACCGTTCCGGGGGACCAACTTGCCGAGCGGCCGAAAAAATGTTCCAACGCTTCTCAACCCTCGATCGAAACCACGGCAAGGCGGCCCATCCCATGCTCGACGCCATGGACGTCAAGATCCTGAAGATTCTCCAGCACGACAGCACCCGATCGGTCGCCGACATCGGCAAGGAGGTCGGCCTTTCGACCACTCCCTGCTGGCGCCGCATCCAGAAGCTGGAGGAGGCCGGCGTCATCCAACGGCGTGTCGCCATCCTCGATCCGCCCAAGGTCAACGCCGGCGTCACCGTGTTCGTGTCCATCAAGACCGACCAGCACTCGCTGGCGTGGCTCGAGAAGTTCCATGCCGCAGTGGTCGATTTCCCCGAGGTGGTGGAGTTCTACCGCATGAGCGGCGAGGTCGACTACCTCCTGCGCGTCGTGGTCCCCGACATCGCCGCTTACGATGCCTTCTACAAACGGCTGATCTCCCGCGTCGAGATCTCCAAGGTGTCGTCGGCCTTCGCCATGGAGCAGATCAAGTACACCACGGCCTTGCCGCTCGACTTCGCCATGCGCGCCGCCGAGGGCAAGCCGGAGAAAGCCAGCGTCGCTCCATCACGGGCGCCACAGGGGGTGCGAGGACCATGACGACGACAGCTGGCAGCGCCAACATTGGCGTACCGCCGCTCTCACTCATGAAGGACATCAGCGGCCTCGAGTACCTGAGCCGCATCGTCGATGGGCGCCTGCCGCGGCCGCCGATCACCGAGACGCTGGGCTTCTCACTCGTCGAGGTGCGGCCGGGCTTCGCGCTCTTCACCATGACACCGCAGTTCAGGCACTACAATCCCATCGGCACGGTGCATGGCGGCGTGGCGGCAACGCTCCTCGATTCCTGCATGAGCTGCGCCGTCCAGACCAACCTCGAGGCCGGCACCGGCTATACGACCTTGGAGATCAAGATCAACATGGTGCGGCCGATCACCGAGAAGACCGGGCTCATCCGCGCCGAGGGGCGCTCCCTGCACACGGGCCGGCGCTCGGCCACCGCCGAGGGCCGCATCATCGACGCCGCCGGCACCCTGCTCGCGCACGGCACGACTACGTGCATCGTCTTCCCGCTGTGAGCCATCACGCCCTTGGTCCGACCATCACCCGACTATGCTGCCGGAACGTCTAGCCCTTTGTCCATATAGAAGGCCGCAACGTCGGCTGTGCCCGTCGCACTTTTCGTCTCGCCATAGACCTCGAACCCTTTGAGTTTGTACCACTCAATCGCCTCGATATTGCCCTGCAAGACCTCAACCCGCACCGCCGTCGCATTGGGATGACATGCGATCACGGCTCGCAACAGCTCGGAGCCAATTCCCTGCCCCTTCAACTCCGGGTGCACGTAAAGCATGTAGAGGACTATCTCCCGCTCACCGTCGAGCTGGGCCATGGCGAATCCAGCCACCTCTTGGCCTCGCACAGCCGCGAACATCTTCGCGGCATGCGGGAATAACTTCGATCGGGCGATTAGTATTCCCAGATTGAATTTCGAATAGACCCTTCTACCCAAACGAATTGCCCTATGCCGGCCAATGATGTGATCGTGCGCGGAATGCCAGCTTGCTTTCAGCAGACGGCTAACGGCCGAAACGTCGCGCAACCCGCAGGGGCGCACTTGACTTATTCCATTTGCACTTGTTGTGGTCACGGTGATCGTGGGCTACCCGAGCACCTTCTCGAGCGCCGCCGGGAACTCCCGGTAGTGGTCAATGACCGCGTCCGGCCCCAGCTCGCGCACCGGCCGCGGCGTATAGCCGAAGGTGACGCCGATCGAGGGCACGCCGGCTGCGGCCGCAGTGGCGATGTCGACCTCGCTGTCGCCCACCATCACCGCGCACTCCGCGCGCCCGCCGACCATCGCGATCGCACCCGTCAAATGTCCGGGCGCCGGCTTGAACACCGCGAAAGTGTCGCGCCCGGCGATCGCCCCGAATTTCGGCTCGAGGCCCAGCTCACGCAGCAACAGCTTGGACAGCCGCTCCACCTTATTCGTGCACACCGCCAGCCGCGCGCCGGCCGTGGTCAACTGGTCGAGAAGCTCCGGCACGCCTTCGAATGGCCGGCTGCCGACGGCAACGTTCTCGGCGTAGAACTCGAGGAAGCGATCGTGCAGCCTGGTCAACTCGTCGCCGACGAGCGCCTTGCCGTGCAGCTTGAGCCCTGCATCGATCATCGCCTTCGAGCCGTGCCCGATGAAGGGATGCAGCTCGGCGACCGTGATCGGTGCGAGCCCAAGCAGCCCCAGCGCGTGGTTGGTGGCAGCCGTCAGGTCCGGCGCCGTATCGACAAGCGTGCCGTCGAGATCGAAGACGATGGTCGTGTCGCTGAGGTCGGGATACATGGCCGCGGGGCTCGATTGCAGCGCGGCAAGCTATTCGGCTTTGCCCTGCCGGGAAAGGGGTGAGTTGCCTCCTGCGCAACCGACATTCCCGCCGAACGAAGCGCAGAACGGGAATCCAGCCGCTGGCGCTGGAGCTTCCGGGTGGATTCCCACTAACGCGCTTCGCGCTCGCGGGAACGACGGATGAGGAGCGCTCGGACACGGGCGTCAGCTGCTACGCAGCCGCGACTTGCCTGCAACCGGCCGCAGGCTTAGACAAGTCGCAGATGCTCCAGCGCCCACCCAAGGGGCAATTCGAGCGGAGGCGTTCATGGACAAGCCGACCATCACCCTTGCCAGGAACAAGTGCTATGTCGATGGCCAATGGATCGGCGAGCCCAGGCTGCCCGTCACCAACAAGGCCTCGGGCGAGATCATGGCACGCGTGCCCGATTTCGGCGAGGACGAGACCAGAGCTGCCATCACCGCTGCCAACCGGGCCCTCCCCGCCTGGTCCAAGATGCTGGCCAAGGATCGCTCCCGCATCATCCGCCGCTGGTACGACCTCATGGTGGAGAACGCCGACGAGCTTGCGCTCCTGCTCACCAACGAGCAGGGCAAGCCGCTGGCCGAGGCCAAGGGCGAGGTCCTCTACGCTGCCGGCTTCGTCGAGTTCTTCGCCGAGGAGGCCAAGCGCGTCTACGGCGAGACGATCCCCACCTTCAAGACTGATGCCCGCATCGTCGTCATCAAGCAGCCGGTCGGCGTGGTGGCGGCCATCACGCCCTGGAACTTCCCGGCCGCCATGATCACGCGCAAGGTGGCCCCGGCGCTGGCGGTAGGCTGCACGGTCGTGTGCAAGCCGGCCTCCGAGACGCCGCTCACCGCGCTGGCGCTCGCCGTGCTGGCGGAGCGCGCCGGCATCCCCAAGGGCGTGTTCAACGTCATCACCGGCAAGGCCGCCGTGATCGGCAAGGAGCTCACCTCCAACCCGATCGTGCGCATGCTCACCTTCACGGGCTCGACCGAGATCGGCGCCAAGCTGATGGAGCAGTGCGCGCCCACCATCAAGAAGCTCGGGATGGAGCTTGGCGGCAACGCGCCCTTCATCGTCTTCGACGATGCCGACCTCGACAAGGCCGTGCAGGGAGCGATGGCCTCGAAATACCGCAATGCCGGACAGACCTGCGTGTGCGCCAACCGCCTCTACGTGCAGGACAAGGTCTACGACGCCTTCGCCGAGAAGCTCGCCGCCGAGGTGAAGAAGATGAAGGTCGGCGCCGGCACCGAGGAGGGCGTGACCACCGGCCCGCTCATCAACAAGGCGGCAGTGGAGAAGGTCGAGGAGCACGTGGCTGACGCGTTGAAGCACGGCGCCAAGGTCATCCTCGGTGGCAAGCGCCACAACCGCGGCGGCAACTTCTACGAGCCCACCATCCTCGCCAACGTCACGCAAGCCATGATGGTGGCGCGCGAGGAGACTTTCGGCCCGGTGGCACCGCTCTTCCGCTTCAAGACCGAGCACGACGTCATCGCCATGGCCAACGACACGCCCTTCGGCCTCGCTGCCTATTTCTACGCACGCGACGTCGGCCGCGTGTGGCGCGTTGCCGAGGCGCTCGAATGCGGCATCATCGGCATCAACGAGGGCATCATCTCCAACGAGGTGGCCCCGTTCGGAGGCTACAAGCAGTCTGGCCTCGGCCGCGAAGGCTCGCACCACGGCATCGAGGAGTTTCTCGAGACCAAGTACATGCTGATGGGCGGGCTCTAGGGCCTGCCGGGCCTCGCTTCTCCGTTGCGGGATGCCGTGCTAGAAGCGACACTATGAACGAACACCTGCGCCCACCCACTCTGCCGGTCACGACAAGGGCTGCCGAGGGTTTGCTGCGCCGGCGCTTCTCGGTGGCCGAGATCGACCGCATGGTCGCGGCTGGAATCATCTCGGAGGATGAGCACATCGAGCTTATTGGCGGAGAGGTGGTGCCGATGTCGCCGAAGGGTCGCCGCCATGAGATCATCCGCAACGAGCTGGCGTTTCAGCTCTCGCGTCAATGTCCGGCGGAGCTGCGGGTTGCTTCGGAGCCCTATCTGCGGCTGTCTCCCGATACGGCTTCTGAGCCCGATATCATCGTCCACCCAGCCGCGATCAAAGCGCCGGCCGTCGACGGGCGGACCGTGCTTCTCGTGACCGAGGTCTCGGATACAAGTCTATCCTACGACCTCGGTGCCAAGGCCGCCATCTATGCCACGCACGGTGTCCGCGAGTATTGGGTCATCGATGCCAGGACGCTCAAGACCACAGTGCATAACGATCCGGCCGGCTCCAACTACACCGAAATTCGGTCGGTGCCGCCCGACATGGCACTCGCGCCGCGGACCGCTCCGGAGCTGTGCTTCACGCTGTCGGATCTCGACTTGATTGACTGACGCCGGGACACGACTGCGGCTTCAAAGGTGACCATCCTCACGCCGGCATCATCCCGTCCGGCACGAGCACGGCCGCACCCGTCAGCCGGCCCTCGCGCAGGCGCGTCAGGGCTTCGTTGGCTGCGCTCAGCGCAAACGGCACGACGTGGGTGCGGATCGGGGTCTCGCCGGCCAGCGCAAGAAACTCCTCGGCATCCGCCCGCGTGAGGTTGGCGACGGAGCGGACCACGCGCTCTCCCCACAGCAGACTGTACGGCATCGCCGGGATATCGCTCATGTGGATGCCGCCGAGCACCACCGTCCCGCCCTTGCGCACGGCGGCCAGCGCCGCCGGCACGAGCGGACCCACGGGAGCGAAGATGATGGCGGCATCCAGGGGCACCGGTGGCGTCTCGTCGGAGCCGCCGGCCCAGTCGCAGCCGAGATCGCGCGCGAAGGCCTGGGCGTCGCGGTCGCCGGGGCGGGTGAAGGCGTAGAGCAACCGGCCCTGGTGGCGGGCCACCTGGGCGATGATGTGGGCGGCGGCGCCGAAGCCGTAGATGCCGAGTCGCTCCGCTGCCCCGGCCATGCGTAGCGAGCGGTAGCCGACGAGGCCGGCGCACAGGAGGGGCGCCGCGTCCACGTCGGTGTAGCTGTCCGGCAGATGAAAGCAGTACTCGGCCTCGGCGGTCGTGAATTCGGCGTACCCTCCATCGATCTGATAGCCCGTGAACAGGGGCGCGTCGCACAGGTTCTCTCGCCCCTCGGTGCAGTATCCGCAAGTGCCGCAGGTGTGCCCGAGCCAGGGAATGCCCACACGGTCGCCTTTGCGGAAGCGCGTGACGCCCGGCCCCACCTTCTCGACCCGGCCGACAATCTCGTGCCCGGGGATGATGGGAAGCTTCGGATCAGGCAGCTCGCCATCGACGACATGGAGATCGGTCCGGCACACGCCGCAGGCGGTCACGCGTACGAGCACCTGGCCCGCAGCCGGCTCGCGCTTGGGGACGTCCCGCATCTGCAGCGGCGTGCCGGGCCGCTCGAGTACCATCGCTTTCATCGGACACTCCACTTGGGACGCGTGATTCCCGGACCGCCAATCCTACGCAGTATTGATTGAGAGCAAATGCGCCTCTGAAGAACGCCGAATTTGCCACGACGTTCAATAATGCGCCTTCCTCGCCAAGAACGTGTTTCATTGGCCACCACCGCAAGGCAACCGTCCCCAGAAGCCGCCCGGAGAGCTTCCCCAAGCCTCTCGCCTTCACTAAGGTGCCCGCCGGAAGGGCGTGCCGCGTATTCGCGCTCGCGACCGAATCGTGGACGAATGGGCTGATTCGGGAGCACGTCGTCGGGGCCGCGCATTGTGGCCGTAACCTGCGGCCGCATGCCGGGTACCGTGGCCTGACCAAGCATTAAGTTAAGTGGGAAGCTCGGCTTGCCGGCTTCGGCAAGCCTACGGTAGGGGGAATCGAGTGGGAACCTCAACGAACTCTCGGGGCGTCCTGCGCCCATGACCCTGGAACGCGCCGCACCCGGTCCCCTGAAAGAGCGGGGCGGGGCTGGCCCGAGCAAGGCGCTGTCACCCTCGGCGCTCTCCGGCAGGCTCGCCGTCAAGAGCTTCGGGTCGATCTCGTCCATCCCGCGCGCAGCCTGGGAGCGTATGCTGCCCGGCGAGCCCGAGAGCTGGGACTTCTATGCCGCCGTCGAGAGCGTGCCGCCGCCCGGCTTCAAGCTGAGCGCCATCGCCGCCTTCGACGGCGAGCGCATCGTCGCCGCCGCCCCGCTCTTCCACGTCGCCTATCGCATCGACACGCCGCTCCAGGGCCGGCTGCGCGAGGTCGGCGACTGGCTGCACGCCCGCTGGCCTCGGCTGGTGAGCTTCCCGGTGATCGGCATCGGCTCGCCCATGTCCGACAACTGCGCCCTGGGCTTCGCCCCCGAGCTGTCGGATGCGGACTGCGCCCACGTATTCGAAGCCCTGCTGCAGCATCTGGCCGTGCTGGCCAGAGCCGACAAGAGCGCGCTGCTCGCGGTGAAAAGCCTCGACCGCTCGGCGGAGCTGCTGGAGCCCGTCCTGGCGCGCTGGCGCTACAAGTGCGTCACCAGCGTGCCGCTCGCCATGCTGGACCTGCCCTATCGCAGCCTCGACCACTACCTCGACTCGCTCCCCGAGAAGACCGGCTCCTACCTCCGGCGCAAGATGCGCAGCGTCAAGAAGATCAGGATCGAGTATCGCTCCTCCATCGCCGGGCTGGAGTCGCGCATCGCCGAGCTGTTCGACAGCACGTTGAAGCAGAGCAAGGTCGACTACGGCGACTTCGAGAAGCTCGATCCCGACTACTTCCCCCGCGTCGTGCACGGCATGGGCGACAAGGCCCAGCTCATGCTGTGCTGGCAGGGCGAGGAGCTCTTGAGCTTCCAGCTGTTCCTCGTCGGCCGCGACCGGGTGCTCGCCAAGCAGATCGGCATGCAGTATCCGCAGGGCCGCGAGCTCAATCTCTATTTCGTCAACTGGCTGAAGCTCATCGAGTTCGCCATCGAGCACCGCATTCCGAGCGTGGAGATGGGCGCCACCACCTACGCCACCAAGCTGCTGTTCGGCGGCTACCTGGAGCGGCGGTGGCTGCATTTCCGTTTCCGCGGCGGCATCTGGAACCAGGTGCTCAACCCGGTGGCGCCGCTGTTCGATTTCGAGAAGAACGATCCCGAGCTCAAGAAGCTCGACCCGGCAGTGAAGACCTACATGGGTCCGCGTCTGTCGCGCCTGGCGCAGCGCAATGCCTCCGCCGCGCCCACATCGAGCTTCCCCACGCCCGGGACATCGCATGGATGAAATCGCCGTCCTGCTGCTGCTCGCCGTCCTGCTCCTGGAGACCGTCAGCCACCTGGCGCTCAAGGCCGCGTCCATCCGCGCCAGCCGCCATGCCGGAGTGCGCTACCTGCTGACCTTCGCCGTGCAGCCCACGCTGTGGCTGGCGATCACCTCATTTGCTGTCCTGTTCCTCGCCTGGCTCGCCTTCCTTTCGCGGGTGCCGCTGGGCCAGGGCGTGATGGCCGGCAGCATCACCATCGTCGGCGTGATGCTGGGCGGCCGGCTCATGTACCGCGAGCACATCACGCTGCCGAGGGCGCTTGCCATCGCCCTGATTGCGGTGGGCGTCGGCCTGGTCGGCTGGGGGCAGGCGTGAAGCGCACGATCCTGCTCGGCTTCCTGCTGCTGCTCACCTTCGACACGGCCGGGCAGCTCGGGATGAAGCTCGCCGGCGATCGCATCGGCACCGGCGCCGACGCGGACTGGCTGATGCGGGTGGCCCAGGAGCCGCTGATCTATGCGGTGCTCGGCTGCTATGCCGGCGCCTTCGCCACCTATATCTCGCTCCTCAAATACGCGCCCGTGGGGCCCGCGTATGCGGCTGCCCATGGGCATATCGTGACCGTGCTGATCATCTCCATCCTGTTCCTGGGCGAGCGGCTGACTCTGCTGCAGAGCCTCGGCGCCCTTGCCATCATGGCCGGGGTGGCGATCCTGGCCGTCACCGAGACGTCAGGCGCGGCGACCACCAAGACTGCGGCGGATATCCAAGAAGAGTAGCGGGGCTCAGCCCAGGCTGTCGCGGATGGCCCGGTCGAAGATGTCGAGCGCCAGCTCGATCTCCTCCCTGGCGATGGTGATCGGCGGCGCGATGCGGAAGATGCCGAACCCGCCGCGCACCACGCTCGTCATCATGCCGAGCTCGAGGCAGCGCCGCGCCACACGCCGAGCGAGTTCCGGCGCGGGCTTCCTGGTGGCCCGATCCTCGACGAGCTCGAGCCCCACGAGCAACCCCCGCCCGCGCACGTCTCCGACACACTCGTGCCGCTGCTTCAAAGCGAGCAACCCCTCGCGCAGGTGCTCGCCGAGCGCCTGCGCCCGCTCGGTCAGCTTGTCGCGGATGACGATCTCCAGGACCTTGAGCCCGACGGCGGCCGGCAGCGGATCGGAGGCGTGCGTCGTGTAGAACAGGAATCCGCGCTCGTAGCAGGTCTCCTCGATCTCTGGGGTGGTCAGCACGGCTGCGAGCGGCAGCCCTGCGCCCAGCGTCTTCGACAGCGTCAGGAACTCGGGCACCACGCCGTCGTGCTCGCAGGCGAAGAGGTTGCCGGTCCGGCCGAGACCCGTCTGCGCCTCGTCGAAAATCAGGAGCATGCCCCGCTCGCGGCACTTCTCCGCCAGCGCCGCCATGTAGCCTGCAGGCGGCTCCAGCACGCCGCCCGAGCTCAGGATCGGCTCGGCGATGCAGGCGGCGAGCGCACCCGTCGATTGCCGGTCGATCAGCTCGAAGCCGAACTCGAGCTCGGAGCGCCAGTCGTAGGTGCCGTCATGGCCCACGAAGCGTGACCGGTAGCTGTCGGGCGCCGGCAACACGAACGAGCCCGCCTGGGCCGGGCCATAGCCGCGCCGGCTCGACGAATAAGTTGCAGAGGCCGCACCGCCCGTAACGCCGTGCCAGGAGCGCGACAGCCCGACGATCTCGTGCTTGCTCGTTGCCAGTTTGGCCATGCGGATGGCCGCCTCGTTGGACTCCCCGCCGGTGGAAACCAGCAGCACGCGGTCGAGCTTGCCGGGCGCCAGCTCCGCCAGCAGCGCGGCGAGGTCTACGACAGGCCGGGAGAGGATCGTCGAGTAGAGATGGTCGAGCTCGCCGGCGTACCTGCGCACCACCTCGACGATCTCGGGATGGCTGTGGCCGATGATCGCACTCATCTGCCCGGAGCAGAAATCGAGGATGCGGCGTCCTTCCGCGTCCCACATGAAGCTGCCCTTGGCGCGCTCGGCGATGAAGGGAGCGAAATCGCCGCCGTAGCGCACGAGATGGGCGCGGGCTTTGGCCCAGAATTCCGGATCGGCGTTGCCCGTCTCGGACTTGCTCATGTCGTTCATGCCCTGCTCCCTCGACGCCTGCCGCTTGGGCGAATGCTATTCGCGTGAGCACGTTGCGTCGAGGCCGGCGGCCCGCGCTGTGCGCTCGGCGGGTATGCAGCGGCACCGGCGAACCTTCCTTCCCCGCAGCGCCTGTGAAACATTGCCGGCCGATGATGTTGGGCAGTCGCGCGAAGGGGCGGACCAATCGCATGTATCGCATCGGGGTCGACATCGGGGGAACGTTCACCGACTTTGCGCTCTTCGATGCGCGCGGCGGCAAGATGGCGGTGCACAAGCGGCTGACTACTCCGCACGACCCGTCAGAGGCAGTCATCGATGGCGTGGGCGCGCTGCTGGAGCGCGAGGGCGTCGCCATCGCCGAGGTCAGCGACATCGTGCATGGGACGACGCTGGTCACCAACGCGGTGATCGAGCGTCGCGGCGCCGTCACCGGCATGCTGGCGACAGCCGGCTTCAGCGACATCCTCGATATGGGCTTCGAGCGCCGCTACGACCTCTTCGACCTGCGCATCAAGTATCCGCCTCCGCTCGTTCCACGACGCCTGCGCCTCGAGGTGCCCCAGCGCGTGCGCCACGACGGCAGCATCGAGCTCGCCCTCGACGAGGCTGCCGTGCAGTCCGCCGCGCGGCGCTTCGGCGAACTCGGCGTGACGGCGGTCGCCGTGTGCTTCCTGCACTCCTACGCCAATCCCGCGCACGAAGCCCGCGCCGCACAGATCCTGCGCGAGGCGGCGCCCGATCTGTTTGTCTCCACCTCTGCCGACGTCTTCCCCAACATGCGTGAGTTCGAGCGCTGGACCACGACCACGGTCAACGCTTTCACCCAGCCCATGTTCGACCGCTACCTCGACGGGCTCGAGAAGGGGCTGGCCGCCCGAGGTTTCCGCGGCCGACTCTACATCATGGCCTCGAGCGGCGGCACGCTGACGGCCGACACCGCCCGCCGTTTCCCCGTGCGTGCGCTGGAGTCCGGGCCGGCCGCGGGCGCGCTGATGAGCGCCTACCACGGCCGCAGCCTCGATCTGCCAAACCTCCTTTCCTTCGACATGGGCGGCACCACCGCCAAGGGCGCGCTCGTGCGCGGCGGAGCGCCAATCAAGCGCTACGCCATGGAGGTGGCCCGCGTGCACGAGTTCCGGCGCGGCAGCGGCCTCGCCATACGCATTCCCGTCATCGACATGATCGAGATCGGAGCCGGCGGCGGCAGCATCGCCGAGATCGACGATCGCGGCCTCCTGCGTGTGGGTCCGCGGAGCGCCGGCGCCGATCCGGGGCCCGCCTGCTACGGGCGCGGCGGCACCAAGCCGACGCTGACCGACGCCAACCTGCTGCTCGGCTACCTCGACGCCGGCTTCTTCCTGGGCGGGGCGATGGCACTTGATCGTACGGCCGCCGAGACGGCGATCCGCGAGACCATCGCCCGGCCGCTCGAGCTCGATACACTGCGGGCCGCCTGGGGCATCCACGACATCGTAAGCGAGGATGTTGCGCGCGCGTTCCGCATCCACGCCACAGAACGCGGCTTCGACTATCGCTCCGGCAGCATGGTGGCGTTTGGCGGCTCCGGCCCGCTGCATGCGCTGACGATTGCCCGCAAGCTCAAGATCCCGCGCGTGATCTTCCCAGTCGGGGCGGGCGTGATGTCCGCGCTTGGTCTGCTGATCAGTCCGCTCGCGTTCGAGGTGGCACGCTCGCGGCGCATCCACGTGGCCGACATCGATGCCGCCGATTTCGCCGCCACCTTCCGCGCGCTCGAGGCCGACGCCACCTCCTACCTGCTGCAGGCGGGCGTGGCGAAGGATGCCATCCGCCTCACGCGCCGGCTCGACATGCGCTACCAGGGCCAGGGCCACGAGATCGAGGTGACCCTGCCGGCGGCCGCCGACGCAGGCGCGCTGTTCGCCCGGCTCGGGGATCTCTTCGGCGATGCCTATCAGGCGACCTACACGCTGCGCCTCGACGAGCCGGCCGAGATCGTCAACTGGAAGGTGGAGGCGGCGGGGCCGGCTCCCGACCTGGGCGCAGGGTACAGCCTCAAAGGTCCGCCGGAGACGGCCGAGCCCCTGAAAGGGGCAAGGGTGGCCTTCGATCCTGCCGCCGGCCGCCTGACGGAGTGGCCGGTCTACGACCGCTACGCGCTCACGCCCGGCACATCGCTTGAGGGCCCTGCGCTGATCGAGGAGCGCGAGAGCACATGCGTCATCGGCTCGGGCCAGACCGCCACGGTCGATGCCCGCTACAACCTGGTCGCCGAGCTGGCATCATGATCGAGACGACAAATGCGGTTGTCATCCCGGTGCTTGTCACCGGGATCCAGCTATCAGCAACGGTCGGAGCGAGCGGTTGGATGGATACCGGGGACAAGCCCCGGTATGACAACGGATCGGGATTGCCATGAGCGACAGGACTTTCGACGCCGTCAGCCTCGGCATCATGTGGGACCGCCTGATCTCGATCGTCGACGAGATCGTCTCGACGCTGGTGCGCACCTCCTTCTCCACCATCGTCAACGAGAGCTACGATTTGACCTGCGTGGTGCTGGACGCGGAAGCCAACTCCATCGCCCAGGGCACCTTCAGCGTGCCGGTGTTCATCGGCAGCGCACCCATCACCCTGCGGCACATGCTGAAGCGCTTCCCGCCCGAAACCTTGAAGCCCGGCGACGTGATCTTCACCAACGATCCCTGGCTCGGCACCGGCCACCTCTACGACATCACTATGGTGCGCCCGGTCTTCCGCAAGGGCCGCATCGTCGCCTACACGCTCAGCATCACGCACCTGCCGGATATCGGCGGCGTGGGCTTCGGCTCGTCGGCGGCCGAGGTCTACCACGAGGGGCTCAGGCTGCCGATCTGCAAGCTCTACGAGGCGGGCCGCCTCAACGAGCTGATCGTGGAGATCATCCGCACCAACGTGCGGGTGCCCGAGCAGGTTATGGGCGACGTGATGGCCAACGTCGCCTGCAACGAGGTCGGCGGGCGCGAGCTGCTGGCCTTCATGGACGAGTACGGCCTCGACGATCTCGACGCGCTGTCGCGCGCCATCCGCGGCCAGTCGGAGGCCGCCATGCGCGCCAAGATTCGCGAGCTGGGGGAGGGCACCTACCGCAACCGCATCGAGGTCGAGGGCTTCGATGGCCCGTGCGAGTACGCCGTCAAGATCGACGTGGCGGGCGACAGCATTGCCTACGACTTCACGGGCACCTCGGGCTGCGTACGCGCCGCCGTCAACGTGCCCTTCTGCTACACCAACGCGATGGCGCTGCACGCCATCAAGTCGCTGCTGCTGCCGAACATCCCCAACAATGCGGGCTCGATCGCCCCCATCTCGGTCTACGCACCGCCCGGCTGCATCCTGAACGCGCAGCCGCCCTTCGCGACCGGCGGCCGCCATGCCATGGGCCATTTCGTGACCCCGCTTGTCTACGGCGCGCTCGCCAAGGCGCTGCCCGACCGCGTGCAGGCCGGCTCCGGCATGATGAACCTCATCACCTTCCAGGGCACCCGGCGCGACGGCCGGCCGTTCGCGTCCCTCTATTTTGCGGCTGGCGGCTACGGCGCGCTGCAGGACCTCGATGGTTGGTGCACCCTGCCGCATCCCTCCAACATGGCAGTGGTGCCCGTGGAGGTTTGGGAGACGCTCACGCACACCACCATCGAGAGCAAGCGCCTGGTCCCGGACTCGGGCGGCCCCGGCCGGTGGCGCGGCGGGCTCGGACAGGAGGTCGTCCTGCGCAACGACACCGACCACCCCATCGTCACACTCGGCATGGGCAACCGCACGATGTTCCCGGCACGCGGCATGTTCTCGGGTGGCGACGGCGCGCTGCGCATGCACGCCATCGACGGCAAGCCGGTGCACGCCAAGGGTCGCAACGAGGTGGCACCCGGCCAGCGCATGCGCATCGTCGAGGCGGGCGGCGGGGGCTTCGGCAATCCGAAAGAACGCGCGCGCGAGGCCGTCGCAGAGGACATCGCCCAAGGCTATGTGACCACGCAGGCCGGCCGCGACATCTACGGCTGGCGCGGCTGACGCTGAGAGCGATCCAATGCCCTCTGAGCTTGCGGAACCGGCTCCCCTCCCCGCCAAGGGGAGGGGAATCCGGGTGCGGCAAGCTTAGAGGGCACCCTTCTCGCGCAGTCGCCTCACGTCATCCGCCGTGATCCCACAGAGCGATTGCAACAGTGCATCCGTATGCTCGCCCAGCAGCGGCGGACGGCTCACCGTGACGGGCGAGTCCGACAACTTGATCGGGCACCCGACCGTCTGGTAGGCGCCGCGCGTCGGATGGTCGACGTCGACGATCATCTCGCGGGCTTTCAGATGCGGGTCGGCCAGCACCTCGCCCGTGTCCTGGCACGCCCCACACGGCACGCCGGCATCGCCCATGAGCCGCATGACCTCGTGCTTGCGGCGCTGGCGGGTCCACGCCTCGATGATGGCGTTGAGGGCCTCTCGGTTCTCCCAGCGCGCCTCCAGTGTCGCGAAGCGCGGGTCCTGCGCCAGCTCCTGCCGGCCCATGACGCGCAGCAGGGCCGGCCACATCTGCGGCTGGGCGTAGATGTAGACGTAATCGTTGGGGCCGCCCGGGGCGCACGCATAAGCGGTGCCGGGAACGTTGCGGCCGAGCTGGTTGCCGGTCCGCGGCGGCGGGTGGCCGAAGCGCTGGTGATCGCGCAGGCTGACCCGGATCAGGTTCACCACGGCATCCTGCATAGACACCTCGACGTGCTGTCCGCGGCCTGTCGCATGGCGCTGCTGCAGCGCGGCCAGAATGCCGATCGCCATGTGCATGCCGGTGCCGGAGTCGCCGATCGCCGGCCAGGTGTAGGTGGGCGGCCCGTCGGGGAAGCCGGTGACGCACATGGCCCCGCCCATCGCCTGCGCGATCGGCTCGAAGCTCTTGAAGCCGCTGTAGGGTCCGTAGGTGCCGAAGCCTTTGATGGTGGCGTAGACGAGGCGCGGGTTGATCTGCGCCAGCACCTCGTAGCCGAGGCCCAGCCGGTCGAGCGCGCCCGGCCCGAAGTTCTCGACCAGCACGTCCGCCTGGGCGATCACCCGCTTGAACAGCTCCTTGCCCTCGTCGCTCTTCAGGTTGAGCGTCAGGCTCTTCTTGTTGGCGTTGAGCACCAGGAAGAACAGGCTGTCGCTGTCCTGGCGGTCGCGCATGTTGGCACGCGCGACGTCGCCGCCCTTGGGCTCCTCCAGCTTGATGACGTCGGCGCCCAGGAACCCCAGGATCTGCGTGCAGGCTGGGCCCGCCTGGTTGTGCGTCATGTCGATGACGCGGATGCCGGTCAGCGCCTGGTTCATGCTCGTCTCTCTCCCCGGTTATTTCGTTGTGTCGGGTGCAATGAAAGCAGGCTTGTGCAGCGATGCCAACAGACTGCAGGATGGCGGGTGGCGGCGCACGGCTTCTGCAAACTTGCTTTGCGTCGCGGACCGATGATAGCCTCGAGTTGTCTGGTCATCATACAAATTCTGGCCTCCCCGCGGGCCGTTCGCGCCCGCACGGATGGAGAGCCACGGGAGGCGACGATATGGCAGGGAGAAGATGGATTCTGGCTTCGGCGCTGGCGCTGGCGGCTCTGGGCGCTGCATCATCGGCGACGCAGGCGCAGACCAAGCTCAAATGGGCCCACGTCTACGAGACGGGCGAGCCCTACCACACCGAGGCAGTCTGGGCGGCGGGCGAGATCAAGAAGCGTACGAACGGGAAGTACGAGATCGACGTGTTCCCGGCGTCCCAGCTCGGCAACGAGAACCAGATCAACGAGGCGCTGGGTCTCGGCACCGTCGACATGATCTATACGGGCGTCGCCTTCGCCGGCTCCATCCACAAGCCGATCGCCATCACCAACGCGCCCTACGTGCTGCGCGACTTCGACCACTGGAAGCTCTATCGCGACTCGCAGCTGTTCCGCGACATTGCCAAGGGCTACGAGGACAAGACCAAGCACAAGGTGATGTCGCTCACCTACTACGGCCAGCGCATGATCACGGCCAACAAAGAGATCAAGAAGCCCGAGGACATGAAGGGCATGAAGCTGCGCGTGCCGCCGGCGCCGCTGTTCCTGATGTTCACCAAGTCGGTCGGCGCCAACGCCACGCCGATCGCGTTCGCCGAGGTCTACCTCGCCCTGCAGCAGGGCACGGTTGACGGACAAGAGAACCCGCTGCCCACGATCATGGCCAAGAAGTTCTACGAGGTGCAGAGCCACATCATGCTGTCGGGCCACATCACGGAGTCGCTGCTGGTGATCGTCGGCAGCCACGTGTGGAGCAAGCTCACGCCCGACGAGCAGAAGGTCTTCAACGATGTCCTGATCGAGGCCGCCGCCAAGGCGACGGACCAGATCCGCGCCTCCGAGCAGAAGCTGGCGGACGAGTTCCGCAAGCTCGGCAAGACGGTGGTCGAGGTGGACAGGGTGGCGTTCCGGGCAGCCGCACTGCCGCTGCACAACGACGGCAGCGGCGGCTGGAGCAAGGAGCAGTATGACGCCCTGCAGGCCCTGAAGTAGTCGCGGACGGCCAGCCATGAACGAGCCAGGCAGATCGGCGCCGCCCGGCGCCGGCAACGGGCCCCAGCGCCTCATCGTCGCCGAGGATGCAGAGATCGTCGTCGAGCATCATTTCGAGGACTGGCTGGCGTTCGGGCTGTTCTGGCTGCTCGCCTTCATCGTCTTCCTGCAGTTCTTCACCCGCTACATCCTCAACGACAGCCTGGCCTGGACCGAGGAGATCGCGCGCTACGGCCTGATGGCCGTCACCTTCGTCGGCGGCGCCATGGTGACGCGGAGGAACTCGCACATCGCCGTCGTCCTGCTGACGGAGCTGCTGCCAAACGGACCGGCGCGCGTGCTGCGGGCGCTGATCGACGCCATCGTGCTGGGCTTCCTGGCGCTGCTCGCCTACTTCTCGGTGCTAATCGTGCAGCGTATGCAATTCCAGCGCATGACCGTCATCGACCTTCCCATGAGCCTCGTCTACGGCACCGTCTCCGTCGGCTGCTTCCTCATGCTCTTCCGGCAGATCTGGCGCTTTGCCCGCAACGCGCGCAGCGGCTGGCGGGACGAGCCACGGCACGAAATCCTGACGATCGATTGAGCCGGCACCCATGTCCCTTCTGATCGCCGTGTTCCTCGTCGTGCTGATCGTGGGCGTGCCGGTGTTCATCGCGCTCGCCGGCTCCTCGCTGCTCTACACGCACTTCGTCGCCGGCATCCCGGACTTCGTCATCCTGCACCGCATGGCTGGCGGCATCGACAGCTTCCCGCTGCTGGCCGTGCCGTTCTTCATCCTCGCCGGCAACCTGATGAACTCCGCCGGCATCACCAACCGCATCTACGACTTCGCGGTCGCGCTCGCGGGCTGGATGCGCGGCGGGCTCGCCCACGTCAACATCATCGGCTCTGTGATCTTCGCGGGCATGTCGGGCACCGCCATCGCCGACGCGGCCGGCCTCGGCACCATCGAGATCAAGGCCATGAAGGACCACGGCTACAGCCCCGAGTTCTCGGTGGGCGTGACGGCGGCCTCCGCCACGCTCGGGCCCATCATCCCGCCGTCGCTGCCCTTTGTGATCTACGGGATGATGGCGAACGTCTCGATCGGCGCGCTGTTCCTGGGCGGGATCCTGCCAGGCGCCGTCATGACCATCTTCATGATGCTCTACGTCGCCTACTACGCGCACCGCCACGGCATCGGCCGCGATCAGCTGTTCCGCTGGAGCGTCCTCGGCGCCACCTTCATCGCCGCGCTGCCGGCGCTGCTGACGCCTACCATCATCATCGGCGGCATGACCTTCGGCTGGTTCACGCCGACCGAGGCCGCCATCGCCGCATCCGCCTGGGCGCTCGTGCTCGGCATCTTCCTCTACCGCTCGCTGTCGCTGAAGCAGTTCTACAAGGTGACGCTCGACACCATCGAGACGACGGCCGCCGTGCTGCTCATCGTCGGCGCGGCCTCGCTGTTCGGCTGGGTGCTCACGGTGACCAAGATCACCGAGCAGGTCGCGCTCGGCCTGCTGTCCGTCTCCAGCAACCCCTACGTGATCCTGGTGATCATCAACCTGATCCTGCTGGTGATCGGCTGCTTTCTGGAGCCCATCGCCTCGATCAGCATCCTGGTGCCGGTGCTCATGCCGGTGCTGCAGAAGGTCGGCATCGACCCCGTTCACTTCGGGGTGGTCATGACGCTCAATCTGATGATCGGCTTGCTGCACCCGCCGCTCGGCATGGTGCTGTTCGTGCTGGCGCGCGTGTCGAAGCTGTCGATCGAGCGCGCCACCATGGCCATTCTTCCCTGGCTGATCCCGCTGCTCGGTTCCCTGATCGCCATCACCTTCATCCCCGAGATCACGCTCTGGCTGCCGCGGGTGATGGGGCTTGCGAAATAGCACCGGGTCGTGATCCGGGAATTCGCATCAGGTGTCATCGGAATTTCGTGAAGCGAGATTCCGGGATGATGTTGACCCGCATGACGGTCAATGCATCGGCCCGCCGGCGATTTGCGTGCGCCGCATCACACGGCGGAAGGGACCCGCGTCGTGGATGGCGAGGTGCTTGCAGACACGGTTGTCCCAGAAGGCGATCGAGCCTGGCTCCCAGCGGAACCGGCAGGTGAACTCGGGCCGGTGGCCGTGGTCCAGCAGGTAGTCGAGCAGCGGCTTGCTCTCAGCTTCCGTCATGCCCTCGAAGCAGTACGTGTAGGAGTGGTTGACGTAGAGCAGCTTGCGGCCCGTCTCCGGGTGCGTCACCACCACGGGATGTGCGCTCACGGTCTCGCGCCAGTCGGCATCCTCGCGCACCTTGGTGGAGCGCTGCGCGTTCATGTTGGCCCGCGGTCCCGCGACTTTGCGATCAGAATGCAGCGCCCTGAGCCCCGACAGCATCCGCTTCATCCCGTCGGAGAGCGTCTCGTAGGCCTGATACTGGTTGGCGAACAACGTGTCACCGCCGTAGGGCGGCACCTCGATGGCGTAGAGGATCGCGCCCATCGGCGGCTCGGCGACCATGGTGGTATCGGCGTGGCATTCCTCGCCGACGATCTTCTTGTCGCCCGGCTCGCGCACGATCTCGACGATCTCGGGGTCGGCCTGCAGCCCCTTGTAGTTGGGATGGATGAAGATCTCGCCGAAGCGGCGTGTGAAGGCTTTGTGACGACCCGTGTCGAGCTTCTGGTCTCGGAAGAAGATGACGCAATGCTCGAGCAGCGCCTTGCGGATGTCGCCGATCGTGGCCTCGTCGAGATCCCGGCTGACGTCGACGTTGTGGATCTCAGCGCCGATGCTGCCGGCGATCGGCCGCACCTCGATCCGGCTGTTGCGCATGGCGTTCCTCCGAGCTGCCGCCGGCGCTGCGAGGAGCGCGCCCGTGCTTGTGTGTTCCGCAGGCTATGGTGTCGCCGCCGCCTCGGCAATGCTCCTCGACGCTCGCCGCCGCAGCCCGCTTCGCACACCTCGCATGCGAGTCATTCGCAGGACTTCCTCAATGTCGCCGCAAAAGTGCCTGCACATTGCTTGGCCGAGAAAGGGGGGCCGCTCGGATCAGCGTCGGCGGGACAGCGCTGAGCGCCAGCGGTTCAAGAGCAGATGCTTGTCGATCGGCTCGAGGGAACGAAGCCGGGTCATCGGAACGCATCGAGCGCTACCCCACATTCGGCTCGCGGCTTGCGCCGGCGCCCGCATGGTGCCGGCCCGAAAACCGCGCAATGGCTGGGGACTGAGCCGGAATACGCGTCGCGTTGAGTGGGAGGAACATACCATGCGTGCTTGGGCAAGCTGGGTAGCGGTGCTCGCGGTCGCCATTTGTGTCGGCCCGGGCGCCGGCATCGCGCAATCGGTGCAGGGCGAGCGCGTTGCCCAAGCGCGCGCGCCGACGGCCGTTGCGATCGGAGAGGGTGCCACGGTCGCCAAGGTCAACAACTGGACCGTAGGCTTGGCCGCGGGCCTGCCAGAGGGAACATTCCTGCGTTTCGGAGCGGAGATTGCCCGCAATCTCAACACCAGCGACGACATGAGGGTGCTCGCGGTCGTCACGCCGGGCGCCACCGAGAACGTGAAGGACCTGCTCTACCTCAAGGGCATCGATGTGGGCATTACCCACGCCGATGTATTCGAGCACTTCCGCACGGTGGAGAAGATCCCCAACATCGAACGGCGGGTGCACTACATCTCCGAGATGTATATCTCGGAGATCCACGTGCTCGTGCGGCCCGAGATCAACTCCTTCAAAGACTTGGAAGGCAAGAAGGTGAGCTTCCACACCCCGGGAGCGGGCCCCTCGGTCACCGCGCCCATCATCTTCCAGCGCCTCGGCGTCAAGGTGGAGCCGGTCTACATCAATAATGCCATCGCCCTGGAGAAGATGAAGAGCGGCGAGATCTTCGGCCTCGTCCACACCGTGGGCAAGCCCAACGACCTCTTCACGAAGAACAAGAACGATGCAGGCCTCAAGTTCCTGCCCGTGCCGTTCGACAAATTCGACGATCTCTACGTTCCCTCCACCTTCACGGCCGAGGACTATCCGGGCTACGTACCGCCGGGCGAGAAGGTCGATACCATCGGTGTGCAGGCCGTGCTCGCCGTCTACAACTGGCCGCGCGAGAGCGACCGCTTCCGCCGCGTGCAGCGCTTCATCGAGATGTACTTCGACCGCTTCCAGAACTTCCACAAGCCGCCCTATCATCCCAAGTGGAAGAGCATCAATCTCGCCGCCAAGGTACCGGGCTGGACCCGCTACTGGGTAGCGGAGGAGAAGCTCAAGCAGTTGGCGGCCGCCCAGACCCCGCCGCGGGGCATCGATACGCAGATGGCCCGCCAGCAGGCCGCTCGCGCTGCACCCAACGATGCCGTCGAGCAGGAGCGGCTGTTCCAGCAGTTCCTTGAGTGGAGCAAGTCGCGGAGCCGGCAGTGACGGGGCGAGGAGAAGGGCGAGCCGATGAGAGGCGCGTGGGGGGGCGCAATCGCATGGCACTGGAACACCCGCCGGCAACCGCCGTGTTGAGGCAAGCAGCGCCGGAGGCCGGCGGCAGGCATAGCCGGGTGTCCCGCGCGACCATCGCGCTGCTGCTGCTGACCGCGATCGCGCCGGTGCGGGAAGCCTTCGCTGCGGATCGCATGCGCGTCGCGCAGCACGTCGAGCCGCGCCTTACGGTGGCCTCGACGATCCTTGCCGAGCCGGCCTCGCTGGCGCCGTTCGCGGTTCAGGTCGGGCCGCCCGAGGCCTTGCCGCCGAACAGCTTCATTCGCCTGCGCGGGCTGCCGCCCACCGTGTCGCTCACGGAGGGCCACGCCATCGCCCCGGGCTCATGGGCCGTGCCGCTCATCGCCCTTGGAACGCTGAAGGCCAATATCCCAGCGGGCGTCTCCGGGCGGTCGGAGGTCATCATCACGCTTGTCGGCGTCGACGGCAGCCTCCTGGCCGAGGCGAGGACGGCGCTGGTGGTCGGTCCCGCGGCAATGCTGGCGCCGTCGCAGCGCGCGGGCGCTGTCGTCGCCGAGCCCAAACTCGGCAACAGCCTGACGCCGCCGACACCCGTGCCCGCCGGCAGGCCCGACCGCGCCAGCACGCTGCGTCCTCCCGAGCTGTCGGCCGAGGACAGGGCACACGCCGAGAGGATGATGGCGCAGGGAGAGCGCTACCTGACACAGGGCAACATCGCCATCGCCCGCCAATTCTTCCAGCGTGCGGCGGACGCGGGCCTGGCGCAGGGTGCGCTCCGCCTGGCCGCCACCTTCGACCCGGCCGAGCTCGACCGGCTGGAGGCAAAAGGCGTCGTGCCCGACCGCGCCGAGGCACGCAAATGGTACGAGCGCGCCAAGGAGCTGGGCGCGCCAGAGGCCGAGGAGCGCCTGGCGCGGCTGGGCGGCAGCTGAGACGCTCGGTTGAAGGCACACAGCGGGCTAACCCGCGCCCCTCACCTGCGTCCTTCACCCGCCTGCGCCTGAGAGTGCGCGGTTGCAGGAGAGGCCCGCCGCCATCGCCCGTAGCGCCAAGGCGCGAGCGGATGATGCTCGTGCGCTATGTCGGGGACGGGGTCGAAGCCGTGCGTGCCCCACGGATGGCAGCGGCAGATGCGCGAGAGCGCTAGCCAGCCGCCGCGCCAGGCCCCGTTGCGATCGATCGCCCCGAGGGCGTATTCGGAGCAGGTCGGCAGATGCCGGCATTCCCAGCCGATCAGCGGCTTCAGGGTCCAGCGGTAGAGATGCACCGGCGCCTTGGCGATGGCCTTCGCTGCGGCGCTCGCCGCGTCGCCGGGGGTCGAGACCATGTCCGCACCCCTCACGCTTGCGCTGCAGCGGGCGCCTCGTGCCTGGCTTCAACCTTTGCCAAGGCGGCCTCGACCGCGTCGAACACGAGCAGCGTGGAGGCATGCCGCGCCTTGTAGTCCTTCACCGGCTGGAGCACGGCAAGATCGGCCCAGCGGCCCGTGGGCGGCGGCCCACCCGCCTTCAGCATCCGCCGCATGGTGGCTCCGACCTCGCGCAGCTCCTCGGCGCTGCTGCCGACGACGTTGCGCCCCATCACGGAAGCCGCGGCCTGCCCGAGCAGGCACGCCTTCACCGACTGGCCGAAGGCCGAGACATGCCCATCGGCGACCTTGAGATCGACCGTCACCGTCGAGCCGCACAGCTTGGAATGAGCGGTCGCGGTGGCATCGGCATCGCTCAGCCGCTCGGCTGCGGCGATGTTGGCCGAGAGCTCCAGAATGCGCTGGTTGTAGATCTCGCTCAGCTGCGTCATGCGATTGCGGAATCCTCACGCCGGGCATCCGTCCGAGTTCCTTGCCCGGACCATGCTGGCATACTATATCCCCGCATCATATCGTGGCATCGCCGCAGCCCCAAACCGCGCACCATGCCTGGCAAGGCATATCGCGTCTGCGGCAGAGGATTTCAACGCCCCCGACAACACGCGAGCCGAGCCGACACCAGCCATGAATGACATCGCGACCAGGAAGGCCGCTATTCCCCTGAAGCCCGCCTCTCCGCGCCGGCGTCCGACGCAGGCGGAGGCCGAGGAGGCCGTGCGCACGTTGATCGCCTGGGCGGGCGATGATCCCGCGCGCGAGGGCCTGAAGGAGACGCCGCGTCGCGTCGCCGCCGCCTACGAGGAATACTTTTCCGGCTACCGCATGGACCCGGCCGAGGCCCTCGCCAAGACCTTCGACGAAGCGGGCGGCTATGACGATCTCGTGATGCTGCGCGACATCCGCGTGGAGAGCCATTGCGAGCACCACATGACGCCGTTCCTCGGGGTTGCGCACGTGGCCTACCTTCCCAGGGGACGCATCGTCGGCATCTCCAAGATCGCGCGCGTGGTGGAGATCTTCGCCAAGCGGCTGCAGACCCAGGAGACGATGACGGCGCAGATCGCCGACGCCATCGAGGCCGCGCTGCGCCCCCGAGGCGTGGCCGTGCTGATCGAGGCGGAGCATCAGTGCATGTCCATGCGCGGCGTACGCCAGCCGGGCGTCAAGACCATCACCACGCGCTTCACGGGTGCGCTCGAGTCCGAGGCGAGCTATCGCGACCGCTTCCTGCAGATGGTGCACGGCCCCCGCATCTAGCCGGCGCTGCCTGTCCGCAGGGGAGACCCTCTCATGCCTGCCCCTCTTTCCCCCCTCTTTGCCCCTCGCGGCTCGGCCGACGAGATCGAGCAGGGGCTCGTCTTCCGGCCGAGGTTCGATGCCGACGGATTGATCCCGGCCATCGTCAGCGACGCTGCCACCGGCGAGGTGCTGATGTTCGCGTGGATGAACGGCGAGGCGCTGGCTTTGACCCTCGAGACGCGCGTCGGCCATTTCTGGAGCCGCTCGCGCAACAGGCTTTGGAAGAAGGGGGAGGAAAGCGGGAACCTCTTGACCGTCACCGAGGTGCGCACCGACTGCGACCAGGACGTCCTTTGGCTGAAGGTGGTGGTGCAGGGCGAGGGCGTTGCCTGCCACACCGGCGCGCGCTCCTGCTTCTATCGCACGGTTGCCCTGGGAACTCCGCCGTCGCCCGACACTCCGCTCCGGCGCGCTTAGCCCTTTCTCAACCACTGGCCGCCGGCCGCGATGCCGGCTTATCCCGGCTGCGCATGGCACGCCCCTAAGCGAGGCCTTAATCCTTCCGTAGCGCTCGTTTAATCCCTCGGCGCTATCGTCGATCGCGCGGCACGCAGGATCGCCTGCTGGCCGAAAGCGACTGCCCTGGCCCTGAGGTTGTCGGGGGGGACGGACCCCGCATTCCCGTCGTGGTCCGCCGGCGGGGAGTCGCTGATCGCGAGGGCGTGTGTGCGTGTTCGGGGGCCCGGCATGAGCGATTGCAAGATCGGACTGGCACTCGGCGGGGGCTCCGCTCGCGGGTGGGCCCACATCGGCGTCCTGCGCGCGCTCAACGAGGCCGGCATCCACCCCGATATCATCGCCGGCACATCGATCGGCGCCGTGGTCGGCGGCTGCTACGTTGCGGGCGAGCTCGGTGCGCTCGAGCGGTTCGCACGGGAGCTGACGCGCCGCAAGGTGCTGGGCTTTCTCGACTTCAATTTCTCCGGCTCGGGCCTGATCAACGGCCAGCGGCTGTGCGACATCCTCGACAACAGGCTGAAAGGCGTCGCCATCGAGGAGATGTCGAAGCGCTTCGTGGCGGTCGCGACCGAGATCGGCACCGGCCACGAGATCTGGCTCTCGCGCGGCCGTCTCGTCGACGCCATGCGTGCATCCTACGCGCTGCCCGGCATCTTCCGCCCCGTCGCCATCAACGGACGCTGGCTGTTCGACGGAGCGCTGGTCAACCCGATCCCGGTCTCCGTGTGCCGAGCGCTCGGCGCCCGCTATGTGATCGCCGTGAGCCTGAGCTCCGACTCCTGCGGCCGGGGCACAGTCGTCCCGCACATGGAGGCGGTGCCCGAGGAGCCCGACCAGCCGCAGCCCGAGGAAGGCGTCCTCAGCCGCAACGGGCGCGCGGTCAAGAAGCTGCTGCAGCGCCAGGTGTTCGGCCGCACCGACAACGGGCCCGGCATCTCGCGCGTGATGATGGAAGCCTTCAACATCGTGCAGGACCGCATCGCCCGCTCGCGGCTCGCCGGCGACCCGCCCGACGTGATCATCCAGCCCCGTCTGCCGGCGTTCGGCCTCTTCGATTTCCACCGTGCCGAGGCGCTGATCGAATGCGGCATCGCCGCCGCCAAGCGCGAGATCGAGGACATCAAGCTCGAAATCGCAGCGCGCCAGCGCCTTCCCGCCATCGCCGTAAGGACGGCACCGTAGGGCGCAATAGGCGAAGCCGTATTGCGCCGATCGCCGGTGCTATTGCCGCCTATCCGGGTTCAGCTGTGCGCGATGTAGTCGCGCATGGCTGTCGCCTCCATCTCCACCTCGGCCACGTGATGCTTGACCACGTCGCCGATCGAGACGATGCCGACGAGAGCGCCGTCGGTGACCACCGGAAGGTGGCGGAAGCGCCGCGCCGTCATCATTGCCATCAGCTCGTCGAGCGTGTCCGTCTCCTGGCACGTCACGACCTGCCTCGTCATCACGTCGCCCACCGGCAGCTTCAGGCAATTGCCTCCGTGCACGCCGAGCGCGCGGATGATGTCGCGCTCGGAGATGATGCCGGCAACCTCCCCGCCAGCGCCGACGATGACGATCGCACCGATGCGCTTGGCAGACAGCTTGTTGGCGATCTCCTGCAACGTCACGCCGGGGCCCGCAGTAGTCACCGCGCGGCCCTTCTGCTTCAGGATCGTAGCTACGTTCATGGCGTAATCCTCCCATCCGCCCAAAACCCGCGAACGGGACACAGCACGGGGCGCATGGAGACGCCCTTCCTGTCATGCTGCATGCCGCTGGCCGGCTTGCTTACGGCCGGGCCCTACCGTCTAGTGTCCCGAACCCGAAGCCGGGTTTGCGAACTTCGGGTTCAAAAGGGACACTAGAATCATAAAGTTGCTAGTGTGGCTTTGGTTCAGAAGTTCCCTCACCACCTAGCCGCAGGCGGTGGGGAACTTCTGAACCGCCACACTTGAGGGCAATAGTCTTCGACTTTGGTCGGATGCGCAAGACACCTATTCCGCGGGCGCAGCATCCTCCGCCAGGGGAGGGGGCGGCCGGTCGAAGAAGCCATAGAGCAACAGTCCGGCATAGAACCCGCCCAGGTGCGCCTCCCAGGCGATCCCGGCAGCCTCCGTGAGCCCCGCTGCACCCTCGGCCAGCAGCACGTTGAGCAGGGTCCAGCCGGTCACCACCGCCAGGATGCGGCGATCCTGCAGTGTTTGGACAAGCGACATCAGCGGCGTGCGGCTGCTGTTCGCGAGCCCCGTCGCGCCGCCCTGAATGCTGCGGAAAATGAAGCGGAACGAAGCCCCCATCAGGCCCGAGATGGACCCGGAGGCGCCGACAACCAGGATCCGCGCGCCGCCGTTCAGAGCGAGATAGACGAGCGCGCCCGCAATCCCGCACAGCAGGAAGAAGATGATGAAGCGCAACGGGTCCGTGCGGCGCGCAATCGGGGAGCCGAAGGCCAGGAGCCAGGCCGAGTTGATGAGCAGATGCGGCAGGTTCCCGTGCACGAACTGATGCGTGACAAAGGAGGTGACGACCGCAACGCTGCCGCCCGGAAGATCAGTGGCCCCGCCGATGCGGGCCGGAATGAACGCCAGCGCCACGGTGAGCCACTCGCTCTCGCCCGCCGGGAGGGCCCACAGGAGCAGATGCACCGCAAAGAAGCTCGCCAGTAGCCCGAGCACGACGCCCGGCACGTTGAAAATCGGTTGGCGTGGGCTCAAGGGCTGTCCGCGCTCCGGCGCGCTAGGGGTGGGACCCCGCCGGCTAACACGGGGGCATGGCGCTGACAACCCTAACGGCAACGATTGGCGCCCGCATGGCCACCGGCCTCCGCCGATCGAGGGCGGTGGCATGAATGGTGCTCCACCCGCTCGCAACATGGCCGGTTGCCGTATCGTTTCGGCACGCTCGGACGGCCAGGGGAGTTCGGCGGGGCGGATCCGGGCGGTCCAGGAAAAGCTAATCGGTCGGCATGAAGCAGAGATCCCTTCAGACGCTCTACAGCTACTGGAACGAGGTGCGTGCAGGGCGGCTGGCCCCTCAGCGCCTCGACATCGAGCCTTCCAGGATCGCGGGCATCCTCTCGGAGACGTTCATGCTCGAGCGGGTCGACGAGGCCACATTCCAGTTCCGGCTCGCCGGCACGCGGCTGTGCGAGCTGTTCGGCACCGAGCTGCGTGGAAAGAATTTCCTCGAGGGCTGGAGCCGCGAGGACCGGGCGGCGGTCGAGCATGTCCTGGCAACGATCAGCAAGCAGGGCGCGGGAGCCATCCTCGCCGTCGAAGGCGCAAGCGACACCAGCCACCGCGTCGAGCTCGATGTCATGCTGCTGCCGCTCCTCCATGCCGGCAACAGGATCACCCGCATCATCGGCGCCATGAGCGCGACGTCCTCGCCCTACTGGATCGGCACCGAGATGCTGCGCACCCGGCGCCTCAAGCGCCATCAGCTCCTGTGGCCTGACGGGAGACCCCGGACAACGGCCGAGGGTGCCGTCGGGAGGCCTGCCCCACCCCGGCGGGAGCCGCCGACCATACGCCTCGTTTCATCGGACCGACGCCGCTTCCGCGTGCTCGAAGGCGGCCGCGCCGGCAGCAAGCTGGACAAGCACTAGCTTCGACGGACAAGGTGAACCGCAGCCGCGGTTTCTTGATGTCCCGGCCGCATCTCGCCCACACATCCTCCAGCCGACCGGCTCAGATCGGGCCAGCCATTAGAGCTTCCTTAAGCCAAGCCGCACATAGTGCCTTAGACTGCTCGTTAACCTGGCGCGTGCTCCCTGGAGTGCACACTTGGACACGCTTGCATAAGCGATCGAAGCCATACGACCGAATGCTTGCCAACCCGATGACCTTTGCCCGCCGCCCACAGGGCGTTCTATCGCGCATCGTGCCTGATCGCCGCCGGCACAAGCGCATCTCTGTGACGCTGCTGGGTCGCTTCATGCGCGAGAACAAAGAGGAGCACCCCTGCAAGTTGATCGACATCTCTGCCGGAGGCGCAGCCGTCGCGGCCTCGGTATCGGTGCCGGCCGGCGAGCGCGTGGTTGCCTACTTCGATCATATCGGCGGTCTCGAGGGCGAGGTCGTACGCGAATTCGATGGCGGCTTCGCCTTCAGGATCAATGCCACCCGGCACAAGCGCGAGAAGCTCGCGGCGCAACTCACCTGGCTCGCCAACCGCACCGAGCTGGCGGCCGAAGGCCGTCGGCACGAGCGCATCACGCCGAGGAACGGCGACTCCACGCTACAGCTGGCGGAGGGCATCGTGCTGTCCTGCCGCATCCTCGACGTCTCCATCTCCGGAGCCTCCGTCGCCACGCCGGCACGCCCCGAGATCGGCACGGAGGTCGTGCTCGGCAAGTTGCGGGCGCGCGTCGTCAGGCATCACTCCCAGGGCTTCGGCGTGCAATTCATCGACATCCAAAACCCCACGGCGCTGCGCCGCCATTTCGGCTGAGCCGAGCGTGCGGCGGGGCGGGAACAATGAAGGTGCAAGAGCGGTTAAGCATCGGTGTGCGGAGGTTCGGCAAATCGCGTCAATGACACCGACAATTTGGCGCGAAGTGCGGATCGGCCACTCAGCAAATCGCAGAACATGTGCAGTACATTGGCCGCGCTAGTCGAGGGTAGGCATGATACGGGTACGCGTCATAATCCTGGCGTTGATGGTGGGTGCGCCCACCCTGGCGCCCCAGGCCACCGCCAATCCGGCCACGCCGCTGCGTGACCAGGACCGGTCCTCGCCCTACATGCGCGTGTTCGGCGTGACGCAGCCGCCTTACGGCTACGTGCAATTCTGCGACCGCCAGCCCGAGGAATGCCGGCAGGGCCCGCTTGAGGAGCAACGCTTTTCGGCCACTGCCGATCGCCTGAGCGAGCTCGATGCGGTCAACCGTGCCGTGAACCGGGAGATAGCACCGGCGACGGACATGGAGATCTATGGGGTCGCCGAGTATTGGACGATCCCGACGACCAGGGGAGACTGCGAGGACTACGCGCTGCTGAAGCGCAAGCGCCTGATGGCACGCGGTTGGCCGGCCAGCGCGCTGCTCATGACTGTGGTGCGTGACGAGAAGGGCGAGGGCCACGCGGTGCTGACGGCACGCACCGTGCAGGGCGATTTCATCCTCGACAACAAGGTCGACGAGGTGAAGTCCTGGAACCGCACGCGCTACGAGTACATCATGCGGCAGTCGTATCTCAATCCGCAGATCTGGATGTCGCTCGATCCGCGGGAGGGCAACTCGGCGCTCCCCATCGCCGGCGTACGCAGCCAGCGCTGAGGAGTTCGCCGGGCATCATTCCCGCGAGCGGGCGGCGCGTCGGCGGAACTCGAGCCTGACGCTCGGGCGATCGGCGCAATGCGGCTTCGCCTATTGCGCCCTACGGTCCACAAGATGTAGGGCGCAATAGCCGTCAGGCGTATTGCGCCGTCGGATCACACGTCCTCGAGATCGAGCTCGAGGATCGCCATCTGGAACTGGTAGCACAGCTCCCCGTCCTCGTTGTCGACGGTGAGCGTGCCGACGAAGTCCTCGCCGACGTAGACCTCGGCCGAGTCCTTGATCTTGGGACGAGCCCGCACGGACAACGTCTTGGTGCCGAACACCTTGCGCATATAGGCCTGCACGCGCACCATCTCTCGCGGGTTCACCTGGTCTCTCTCCTAGCTGCCGCAGCCGCAGTCGTCCGGCAGCAGACGTTGATCCATCAGTCGCGCCGGCTCGGGGCAGCCGGCGGGGCCCACCACCTTTGCCGGCACGCCCGCCACCGTCGTCTCGGGGGGAACGTCCTTCAGAACCACGCTGCCCGAGGCGACGCGGCTGCAGTTACCGACCTTGATGTTGCCGAGCACCTTGGCCCCGGCGCCGATCATCACGTTGGCGCCGATCTTGGGGTGCCGGTCGCCCGTCTCCTTGCCGGTGCCGCCGAGCGTCACACCCTGCAGGAGCGAGCAGTTGTCGCCGACCGTCGCCGTCTCGCCGATGACGATGCCGGTGCCGTGGTCGAGCATGATGCCGATGCCGATCTTGGCCGCAGGATTGATGTCGACGGCGAAGATGCGCGAGCTCTGGCTCTGCAGATAGAGCGCGAAGTCGCGCCGCCCCAGCTTCCACAGCTCGTGGGCGAACCGGTGCGTGACGAGGGCATGGAAGCCCTTGAAGTAGAGCAGAGGCTCGATGTAGCGGCTGCAGGCGGGATCGCGATCATAGACGGCGGCAAGGTCGGCACGGAATGCCCGGCCAAGCTCAGGATGATCGGCGAGCACCTGGGCGAAGGTCTGGCCGATGAGGCCGGCGTCCACGTCGGAATGGTTGAGCCGCTGGGCCAGCCGGTGGCACACGGCATCCTCGAGCCTCTCCTGGCTCAGGATGGTCGCGTAAATGAAACCGCCGAGCGCCGGCTCACTGCGCACGGCTTCCTCGGCTTCCTGGCGCAGCTCGGCCCAGATCGGGTCCAGGGATGCGATGCCCGCCCGCTGAGCCATATGCGACTTCGGTGCCATGTGCCTCTCCTTGGGGGCGGCAGTGTCAGTGTCCAAATGCTGATCTCAAAGCACGTAATGAGCCGTAGCGACCACGTCAATGCGCCTGGCGCTGCGTTGGCGGCCCAACACGCCGCTCGCACGAAGCTTGCCCTGCTTCCAAGCCCGGGCCCCGGTACCTTCGTGTCCCGATGCCCGTCCGGCGCTTCGCTCGGGGACTGCGGCAGGGACCCGGTGACCGCGCTGTCCCAAGGGCCTACGCCGGCTTGCTCTTGGCCTCGGCCTCGATCTGCTGCACGGCGCTCGTGAGAAGATCCGCCATCACCTTGCGCAGGTCGCGGTCCGAGACGCTCACGCCCTTGTCGTCGAGGTCCTTGCGCACCTTGCGGAACACATCCTCGTCGCCCTTTTCGGCCAGGTCGGCCTTGCGCACCGCCTTGACGTAGTCGTCGACGGCCGTACCCGTGAGCCCGAGCTTCTCGGCCACCCACTGGGCGAGCAGCTTGTTGCGCCGCGCCTCCGACTTGAACCTAAGCTCCTCGTCCAGCGCGAATTTCTTCTCATAGGACCTTTCGCGCTCGTCAAAGCTGGTCATTCCCGATCTCCGTCCGGCCTGGCATGTTCCTGAGACGTTCCGCCCTGCGGCGTTCACCACAGGCATAGCCCGAGGGGCTGCCATAATCAATCAAGGGGCCGCGCGACCACACGGGAGATTGTAGGAGCATCCCCGGGCGTATCGATTGTTTCCGCCCCCACCTTCGGCTAGTGTCCCGGCTTGGTTCCAGGCGCGGGGCCGGTCGCTCGTCGTGCGCTGCAGCATAAAAATCGCACTGCAAAATCAAAGGGGCAGAAATCATCGGGATCGCCCAGTCCGCTCATAGAAACGCAGGCATGAGGATGCGAAGAATGAACAGGCGGCGCCGCGTGTACGAGGGCAAGGCCAAGGTGCTTTACGAAGGCCCCGAGCCCGGAACGCTCATCCAGCACTTCAAGGATGACGCCACGGCCTTCAACAACAAGAAGCACGCGCTGATCGAAGGCAAGGGAGTGCTCAACAACCGCATCTCCGAGCACATCTTTGCACGGCTGGGCGAGATCGGCGTCCCCACGCATTTCGTGCGCCGGCTCAACATGCGCGAGCAGCTGATCCGCGAGGTGGAGATCATCCCCATCGAGGTCGTGGTCCGCAACGTCGCCGCCGGCTCGCTGGCGCAACGGTTGGGCCTCGAGGAGGGCAAGCCCCTGCCGCGCTCGATCATCGAGTTCTACTACAAGAACGACGGGCTGGGGGATCCCATGGTGTGCGAGGAGCACATCACGGCCTTCGGCTGGGCGACGCCGCCCGAGATCGACGAGATCATGGCGCTGGCACTCAGGATCAACGACTTCCTGGTCGGCCTGTTCTGCGGCATCGGCATCCGCCTCGTCGATTTCAAGGTCGAGTTCGGCCGTCTGTGGGAGAACGAGCAGATGCGGATCGTGCTGGCCGACGAGATCAGCCCCGACTGCTGCCGGCTCTGGGATGCGGCCACCTCGGACAAGCTGGACAAGGACCGCTTCCGCCGCGACATGGGCGGCGTGCTCGAGGCCTACCAGGAGGTCGCGCGCCGCCTCGGCGTGCTCACCGAGAACCCGCGGCCGAAGGGCAGCGGTCCCGTGCTCGTGAGCTCCAAGCCGAATTGAGCGAATAGCGAACAGGGGGTAGCGAATAGAGGGTCGCGGGGCTTCGGGTTGCGCTTGAACGCGTCAACTGTTCGCCACTCGCTATTCGCTACTCGCTTCAGACGACGATGAAAGCGCGCATCAGGATCACGCTCAAAACCGGCGTCCTCGATCCGCAGGGCAAGGCCATCGAGCATGCCCTGGCGAGCCTCGGCTTCACGGGCGTCAACGAGGTCCGGCAGGGCAAGTACATCGAGGTCGAGTTGGCCGAGACCAACGAAGGCAGGGCGCGTGAACAGGTAGAGAGGATATGCAAAGAACTCCTCGCCAACACGGTGATCGAGAACTACGCCTACGAGCTTGCACCCTGAAGCCCGCGAGCCTTGCCGGCCTGGTGCTGCTGGCCTCGCTCAGCGCCTTGTTTGCTGCGCGTGCCGCCGCCGAGGCGAAGGCCTTCGAGAGCGACAAGTTCCGCTACCGCGTGGCGCTGCCGACGGGTTGCCGATACGAGGAGGGCCCAGGCACGCTCGATGCCGTGTGCTCGCCGGAGCTTGACGACGAGAAGAGCAAAGGGGCAGCGGCGGCGGCCGCCCTGGTGCTCGAGGTCGGCGTCGAGCCCGTGCCGGATGATGCGGGCAAGGATGCCGCGGAGCTGGCCCAGCGCTACGACGAAACCCAGTTCAAGGCCGAGCTGGCGGAGGCGGTGTGCGGCGAGGCCGATCGGGCACGGGTGAAGGTCGACAATGCCAAGCAGGTTCTCGAAGCGGCCCGAGTCGTGTATACGGCCGACGTTGCGTGCCCCGAGATCAAGTTCCTCGCGCTTGGCGAGCGCCGTGCCTCGGTGCAGTTCCTGATCACGCCGGGCCTGCGCTACCGCCTCATGGCGCGCGCACTGAAGGACGATTTCGAGCAGCGCAAGGAAACGGTCAGCGCCTTCTTCGCGAGCTTCCAGTTCCTGCCGGAGGACAAGAAGAGCCAATGAACGCCTGCGTCGTCGTCTTTCCGGGCTCCAATTGCGATCGTGACGTCAAGGTCGCCCTGGAGGCCGTGGCCGGGCGGCCCGTGCGCATGGTGTGGCACGCGGACACCGCAGTGCCCGCGTGTGACCTCATCGTGCTGCCCGGTGGCTTCGCCTACGGTGACTATCTGCGCTGCGGCGCGATGGCCGCCCATTCTCCCGTCATGCGCGACGTGGTTGCCAGGGCCAAGGCCGGCACACCGGTGCTTGGCATCTGCAACGGCTTCCAGGTGCTGACCGAGACCGGCCTGCTGCCCGGCGTCCTCATGCGCAATGCCTCGCTGAAGTTCGTGTGCAAGGACGTGCATCTCAAGGTCGAGCAGCCGGACACGATCTTCACCAGCCACTACGTGAAGGACGAGGTGATCCGCATCCCCGTCGCTCACGGCGACGGCAACTACTTCGCCGACCGGGCAACGCTGGATGAGCTCGAGGGTGAAGGCCGGGTGGTCTTCCGCTACGTCGACAAGGCCGGCAAGGCAACGGAGGCGGCCAACCCGAACGGCGCGCAACGCAACATCGCCGGCATCTGCGATCCGACCCGGCGCGTGCTCGGCATGATGCCTCATCCCGAGCGCCTGTTCGAGCCCCTGCTCGGCGGCACCGACGGCCGCAAGGTGTTCGAGAGCCTGCTCGCCACCCTGCACTGAGCCGGCCGACGCGATGTCGTTCGTTCCTGACGCCTCGGTCCTGCTGGCCTTCACGCTTGCCGGCTTGGTGCTGTTCGTCACGCCGGGCCCGGACATGAGCCTGTGGCTGGCCAAGACCGTCGCGGGAGGCCGCCCGGCCGGCATGGCCGCCGCAACCGGCACCCAACTCGGCTGCATCGTCCATTCACTGCTCGCCGCGTTCGGGCTCTCGGCGCTGATCGCTGCCTCGCCGACGATGTTCCTGGCGCTCAAGATCATCGGCGCGATCTACCTGCTGTGGCTGGCGGTGGACGCGGTGCGCAACGGCTCTTCGTTCAACGTCGCGGCGGGTGCTCCGCAAGGCGCGCGGGTTTGGCGCAATTTGGCGCTCGGCTTCACGGTCAACCTGAGCAACCCCAAGGTCGTGCTGTTCTTCCTCACCTTCCTGCCGCAGTTCGTGGACGCCCACGACCCGCATGCGGCGGGCAAGCTCCTGTTCCTCGGCATCTACTTTGTTGTGCAGAGCTATCCCCTGGCCGTGCTCCTGGTCCTCGGAGCGGACCGCCTCGTCGGTTGGCTGAAGCGTCGCCGCCGCGTGATGCGCGCGATCGACTGGCTGTTCGCCGGCGTGTTCGGCGCCTTCGCCGTCAAGATCCTGGCGACGCAAGCCAGGTGAAATCAGCCGCCCGAGGAATCGGGGCCCTATTCCAGCTTCGGGGCCACCACCAGTCGGGCAGGCGCGGGCGCAGAAGCAGCAACCGTGGCGAAGTTCCTCTCGACGTCTCCACCGCCCTCGCCGGCGACCCACAGCTGATCGAGATCGGCCTTCTCCAGTTTCTCCGTGGAGAGGATGCAGGGAGAGAGGCACTGCCTGCCGCCCATGCTGACATGACGCAGGAAGCCGAAGAGCTGCCTGCCAGGATTGATGGGTATGGCAATCACGTAGACGCCGGCCATCTCGTTGTGCGGGGCCCCGGTGGGCTTGAAGCGGGTTGCAACCACGGCGACGCAGCCGCTCAGCTCCACCATCGCAAGCACGTAGTCGTGATGCTCCGCGAACTCGGGGTGATCGATGCCTGTCCGGGCTTCCAGGAATGGCAGGATCTGCTTCCTCCAGACGAGCTCCGAGAAGTGGAGCCACATCGGCGATCTCTTGGCGTCCTGCGTCCGCCAGTAGAGGTGCTTGTATTGCGTGAACTGATCCTGAGGCGGATTGTTCACGCCCGCGGGCTGCAATCGGCGCACGGTACTGGCAAACACGTCGGTGGCCTCGCCCAGCGTGGCACCGAACGCGCGGCTGACCTCGTCCAGCTTCTGCATGATCTGTTGCTCGCTTCGATCGAGGCGCATGGAGAACACGAAGCGGAACGCACCGCTGGCCAAGATCGTGCCGCCGATGGTGATCAGCGATGCCGCGAACTTCCTGAGCATCTCAGGATCGCTGAACAGCGGCGGCACGCCGTACACCAGCTGCAGTAGACCCAGGGCGCCGACCAATCCGCCGATGGCCATTTCGAAGGCGAACGGCTTGAATTTGGTCAGCAATTCGATCATGGGAACCCCGCAAAATAAGGCGTATCCTACATAAATGCACTCGCACCTTGCAAGCGCCAAAAGCCCACAGCGAACTAAGGCCGCATCGGCCACCTAAACCCGGACACTCCGCGGGACCCCCGCTATAACCCTCCTCGGGATCGATTCCATCGCGCGCCAGATATGAACGACGCCAAGCCCCCTGCCATCACGCCCCGGACAGTCGCCGAGCACGGGCTTACGCCCGCAGAGTACCAGCGCCTGCTGACGATCCTCGGCCGCGAGCCGACCCTCACTGAGCTTGGCATCTTCTCGGTGATGTGGAGCGAGCACTGCTCCTACAAATCATCCCGCGTGTGGCTCAAGACGCTGCCGACGAAGGGCCCGCAGGTCATCCAGGGGCCGGGCGAGAATGCCGGCGTGGTCGACATCGGCGACGGCGATGCCGTCGTGTTCAAGATGGAAAGCCACAATCATCCCTCCTTCATCGAGCCCTACCAGGGAGCGGCCACCGGCGTCGGCGGGATCATGCGCGACGTCTTCACCATGGGCGCCCGGCCGGTCGCCAACCTGAACGCGCTGCGCTTCGGCGATCCCTCCCACCCCAAGACGCGGCATCTGCTGGCGGGAGTGGTCGCGGGCATCGGCGGATACGGCAACTGTACGGGCGTTCCCACGGTCGGCGGCGAGACCAACTTCGATCCGGGCTACAACGGCAACATCCTGGTCAACGCCATGTGCGTGGGGCTGGCCCGGAAGAACAAGATCTTCTATTCGGCCGCCAAGGGCGTCGGCCTTCCCGTCGTCTACGTCGGCTCGAAGACGGGGCGCGACGGCATCCACGGCGCGACCATGGCGTCGGCCGAGTTCGACGACAAGTCGGCGGAGAAGCGACCCACGGTCCAGGTCGGCGACCCCTTCACTGAGAAGCTGCTGATCGAGGCGTGCCTGGAGCTGATGGCGAGCGATGCCATCGTCGCCATCCAGGACATGGGTGCCGCCGGCCTCACCTCCTCCACCTCGGAGATGGCGGACAAGGGCGGTGTCGGCATCGAGCTCACCCTCGATGACGTGCCCCAGCGCGAGCCCGGCATGACGGCCTATGAGATGATGCTCTCCGAATCCCAGGAGCGCATGCTGATGATCCTGAAGCCCGGCCGCGAGCCGGAAGCCGAGGCGATCTTCCGCAAGTGGGGCCTCGATTTCGCGGTGATCGGCAGGACCACCGACACGGGCCGCATGATCGTCACGCACAAGGGGCGCGTGGAGGCCGATCTGCCGGTCGACAAGCTCGCCAACTCGGCGCCGCTCTACGAGCGGCCGTGGGTGGCGACGGTCCCACCGAAGGCGATCCTGCCCGAATGGGTGCCGGCGCCCAACGCGATCCTCGGCACGCTGCAGACCATGATGGGCTCGCCGCATCTGTGCTCCCGGCGCTGGATCTGGGAGCAGTACGACAATACGGTGATGGGAGACACCATACAGCGCCCGGGCGGCGATGCGGCGGTCGTGCGCGTGCACGGCACCAACAAGGGCCTCGCCATGACCTGCGACGTTACCCCCCGCTACGTGCTGGCCGATCCGGTGATGGGTGCCAAGCAGGCGGTGGCCGAGAGCTGGCGCAATCTGATCGCCGTCGGCGCCGACCCGCTCGCCATCACCGACAACATGAACTTCGGCAACCCCGAGCGGCCCGAGATCATGGGCCAGTTCGTGGGCGCCATCGCGGGCATGCGCGAGGCGTGCGAGGCGCTCAGATACCCGGTCGTGTCCGGCAACGTCTCGCTCTACAACGAGACCAACGGCCAGGCCATTCCGCCGACGCCCGCGATCGGCGGCGTCGGCGTGGTCCCCGATCTCGCCCAGACGGCGACGGTGGCTTTGAAGGTTGCGGGCGACCTGCTGGTGGCGATCGGCCGCGAGGCGGGGCATCTCGGGCAGTCGCTCTACCAGCTGATCGTGACCGGCAAGGTGGAAGGGGCGCCGCCACCAGTGGACCTGGCCGACGAGATCAAGGCCGGCAACCTGGTGCGCGCTCTGATCCGCGAGGGCAAGGTTCGCGCCGTGCACGACGTGAGCGACGGCGGCCTGCTCGTCGCTGTCGCCGAGATGGCGTTGGCCGGCGAGCTCGGCGTGCAACTTTTCCCTTACGAAGGAAAGCTGCCGGCCCACGCGGCCTGGTTCGGCGAGGACCAGGGCCGCTATGTCCTGGAGGCCGGCCCGGAATTAGCGGAGGAGATCATCGAGCGCGCCCGTCTGCTGGCCCTCCCGGCGCGCGTGATTGCTCGCGTCGGCGGAAACGCGCTCACCCTCAAAGGCGAAGCGGAGCTGCCCCTCGACAGCCTACGCTCGACGCACGAGGGCTGGCTGCCGGGGTATATGGGCTAGGTCGATTCTTCGTGTTCTTTTTTTGTTCTTGGCGGGGGCTCGCCGATACATTTTGCTAGTCTCGCATCGCAGAGGTCCACCATGGCCGACGAGCGAACAAACCTTGTTCTCGAACATCTGCGTCGTATCGATCGCAAGGTGGATGGTTTGAGCAATGACATGCAGCAAGTGATCTTGCGCCTTGGCTCTATTGAGCGGCATGTAAGTGGATTGAACGTCTCGGATGTGAACCAGAACGCCGAGATCGATCGCATCAAGGTCCGACTCGATCGGATCGAGCGGCGGTTGGAGCTTAGCGATAGCTGAGCCGGCAGTGGCGTCCGGCGCACCGTCTCGCATATGATGTGGCTACGCGACACGGTTCGTCTGGAAGGCCCTCACACACATGCCCATGGATGCCAATGAGATCGAGCGCCTGATCAAGGCGCGCTTCCCCGGCGCCGAGGTCGCCATCAGGGACCTTGCCGGTGACGGGGACCATTACGCGGCCCACGTCGTGGCCAAGGAGTTCGCGGGCAAGTCTCGCGTCCAGCAGCACAAGATGGTCTACGAGGCCCTTCAGGGCCGCATGGGCGATGTACTCCACGCGCTGGCGCTTACGACTGCGGCCCCCAAAGATTGACTTTGCCGAAACCTTGCCCACATGCTGGTTTGAGCGCTTGAAGGTTCACGGGCCCGCGTTGCTGGGCGCCCCCGCATCAATCAATCCGCGAAAGGAAGCTCAATGAGCGAGCAAGCCGTCCACGACTGGATCCGCAAGGCGGTCGCCAACAATGACGTGGTGCTCTTCATGAAGGGCACCAAGAATTTCCCGCAGTGCGGCTTCTCGGCTCAGGTCGCCCAGATCCTGGGGCACCTGGGGGTCGACTACAAGGACGTCAACGTGCTCGAGGACATGGGCATCCGCGAGGGCATCAAGAGCTTCTCGCAGTGGCCGACCATCCCGCAGCTCTACGTCAAGGGCGAGTTCGTGGGCGGGTGCGACATCGTCCGCGAGATGTTCCAGGCCGGCGAGCTGCAACAGCTCTTCGACGACAAGGGCGTCACCTACGACAAGGCCAGGATGACCGCCTGACCTTTGGCCTGGCGAGCGGCCTGCAAGGCCCTCGCGTCCGCCATCATTCCCGCGAGCGCGCCAGCGCGTCGGCGGGCATGACGGTGCAAGCGATCCGCCGGCAGAGCAGGCTCCTTGCCCCCACTGTCCGACATATTGCCGCCGCCGGTCCTCGGCTAGGATCGGCGGCGAAGCCTTATGGAGAGCACCGGGCGGGGACCCATGACGCTTGGCGGCCGTCGTTTTCTGTTGAGCCTTGCCATCGTCGCGGCCAGCGTGTGCCTGGCACTCGGCGTCAGCATGCCCATCATCAAGCTCACCAAGTTCGTGTTCTTCACCTACGAGCACTCGCTCATCTCGACGGTGAATGCGCTCATCCGCTCCGGACAGCTCTTCCTCGGCATCACGGTACTCATCTTCTCCATCGTCCTGCCGGTGATGAAGCTGCTCTATCTCCTGCTGCTCTCGACGCTGCCGCAGCGCGAGCTCAAGCGCCTCTCCCGCCAGCTGCGCGCACTCGAATGGCTCGGCAAGTGGTCGATGCACGACGTTCTGGTGCTGTCGCTGTCGATCTTCTTCATCAAGAGCCAGGGCGTCTACGATGCCAGGAGCCTCAACGGCGTCTACTTCTTCACGGCGGCCGTGGTGTTCATGATTCTCTCCTACGCCTGGCTCAGGACGGACGCCGGCGCCGGCGAGCCGACGCCGGCGGCGGTGCGCAAACCGCAGCAGGCGCCCTCGACGCTGCGCAATTTCGCCTTCAGCTTCCTCATCATCCTGGCCACCGTCTTCTTCGCGCTCGGCGTGATGCTGCCCGCCATCCGCTTCACCACCGTGTTCGTGTGGACCAACCAGCACTCGGTCGCCACCATCATCTGGGCGCTCTGGCAGAACGAGGAATTCTTCCTCTGCTTCGTCATCTTCATGTTCTCGATCTTCTTCCCCTTCCTGAAGCTGTTCTATCTCCTCACGCTCGTCACCTCGCCCGACATGCCGGCCGAGTTCCGCAGCCGGTCGATCTCGGCCATGGAGTGGTTGGGGCGCTATTCGATGACGGACGTGATGGTGCTGGCGCTGATGATCTTCTACATCAACGCCTCGGGCTACACGGAGGCTTCGGTGCTTCCGGGGATCTACTTCTTCGCCGCGTCGGCGATCATGACCATGCTGGCCTACGGCTGGGCCAACTCGGTGACCCCGGGGCTCGGCGCGATGTCCAAGCCGCTCAGCCTGCAATCCCGCCTGGCGCAGATCGCGCCGCCCACCCCGCAGCCGCGCCAGCGCACGGGCTGATTCCGGCTCGGTCACACCGTCCTCGTGCAAGCCTGGGAGCCGACATGCCGTGGTCAAGAGGCGAAAACGTCCACGCCCGGCGCTGAATCCCGGATATTCACTTCGCGAATTCCGGGATGACACGCACCGTAGCGTGGATGCAGGCGGCCGGGATCAGACTACCGGCTGTAGAACTCAACCACCAGGTTGGGCTCCATGTGGATGGGGAAGGGCACGTCGGAGAGGCCCGGGACGCGCGTGAGCTTGGCCGTCATCTTGTTGTGGTCGGCCTCGATGTAGTCGGGCACGTCGCGCTCGGCGCTCTTGATGGCCTCGAGCAGCAGCGTCATCTGCTTGCCCTTCTCCTTCACTTCGACCACGTCGCCGATGCGGCAGCGGTAGCTCGGCACGTTGACCCGCCGTCCGTTCACCATCACGTGGCCGTGGCTCACGAACTGGCGCGCCGCGAACACGGTGGGCACGAACTTGGCCCGGTAGACGATGGCATCGAGCCGGCGCTCGAGCAGGCCGATGAGATGCTCGGACGTCGAGCCCTTGAACCGGCGCGCCTCCTGATAGATGCCGCGGAACTGCCGCTCGGTGATGTTGCCGTAGTAGCCCTTGAGCTTCTGCTTGGCGCGCAGCTGCTGGCCGTAGTCGGAAAGCTTCGCCTGGCGCCGCTCGCCGTGCTGGCCTGGGCGGGACTCCCGCTTGTTGAGTGGGCTTTTCGGCCGGCCCCAGATGTTCTGGCCCAGGCGGCGGTCGATCTTGTACTTGGCGCGGATGCGCTTGGTCATGCGTGGTGCTCCAAAGTCGCGTGATAAAGTGGTGCGAGATCTATGGCAGCGCTCCCTCCTCTGTCCTCGGCCGGGGCCGAGAACCGACAGGTTGCAGATGCCGCAGCGTCTGCGACCGCGGGTGCGCGGGACGCGAGGGCCCAAAGGCCCTGCGCGCTGGGCCTTATAGCGCAACTCCAGGCGGCGTCAATGCGCTGTCCATGCCCAGCCCTGCTCGAGGCTAGGGCCGCCATTGCACGAGCGGCGGCTGAAGCCCGGCCGTACGCCGCCTACAGCCAGCCCTTGTGCTTGAAGTAGAGCCACGGCAGCACGGCCGAGAACACCATGAGCCCCAGGGCGAAGGGATAGCCCCACAGCCACTCGAGCTCGGGGATGTGCTTGAAGTTCATGCCGTAGACGGTGCCGACCAGCGTGGGCGGCATCAGGGCCACCGCCAGCACCGAGAAGATCTTGATGATGGTGTTCTGCTCGTTGTTGATCATGCCGAGCGTGGCCTCGAGCAGGAACGTGATCTTGGCGGAGAGATAGCCGATGTGGTCGGCGAGCGACTGCACGTCACGGCCCGCCGTCTTGACGCGCGCACGCAGGATCTTCTCGTCGCCGCGCTCGCTCATGGCGTGCGCGAGATAGGTGAGCAGCCGGTCGAGCGTCAGCAAGCATTCGCGCGACCTCGAGGTCAGCTCGCCCTCGCGCCCGATCATCTGGATCATCACATCGAAGCGGCGCGTGCGCGTGCGCTCGCCCTTCTTGCCCGAGAAGATGGCTTGCGCCAGCTTGTCCACCTCGCCCTGGACCCGTTCGACCCGATCCGCCTCGCGATCGACGATGGCCTCGAGCAGGCCGATCATCACGGCGACGCCCGACATGCAGGCGGCATCCTTCTTCTGCGCCCGGCTCAAGAAGATCGGGATGGCGCGCGGCTCGGCATAGCGCACGGTTACGAGGCGATTGCCGGCCAGGATGAACGTGATGGGCGTTGCGACCGGCGGCTCGTAGGGCATATCGGGCTGGTGCAGCACGATGGCCGTCATGTAGTAGCCGCCGCCCTCCTGGTAGAGACGGCTCGACGCCTCGATCTCGGACATCTCCTCGCGCGTGGGCACGGAGATGGTGAGGGACTGCTCGACCAGGAGGTCCTCATCCTTGGTCGGGTTCATGAGGTCGATCCAGACGGAGGACGAGGTGATCGGCGCCAGCCCCTCACGCTTGATCAGCACGCCGTCCGCGGCATCGTACACGGTGAGCATCGGCGGTCTCCGGCTCGTTCAACTCCGGTCTTGCCCGATCCGAGCCCCGAGTCGCAAGCGCCTGATCGTGCCGCTTCGGCAGCAGGGGCGGGGCCGGCTCAGGGGGCTGGCCGGTCGTTCGATCCTGCGGCAGGGGTCAGGCGCCACGGCCACAGCAATCCCACGAAGCCTGCAAGCGCCACGCAGAAGAGGGCAGCGATGAAGGTGCGGTTCGCTCCGACGCCCAGCAGGCGCACCGCCCAGTCGTTGAGCTCTTCGTAGCGCAGCACGGCGACGCCGGCCGTGACTACGCCAGCGATCTGGCCCACCATCTCGCCCTCCTTGCCGAGCCGGCGCAGGAAGTAGAACAGCAGCAGCAAGGCCCACGGGGCGATCACCAGGCTCAGGCGCAGCTGCGGCCCGCTCTGCATGCGCCCGAAGAGCACATTCGCGGTCTGCTGGTAGCCATAGTCCATCGCCGGCCAAAGCAGCATGGCGAAGGCGCCGATGATGATCCCGCGCTCCACGGCCGGCATGATCTCGCGGTAGTAGAGGTCGAGCTTGTCGCGCCAGGAAGCAAGGAGAACGCCGATGCCGATGACGAGGAGGACGAAGAAGATCTTCAGCGGCAGGAACACGGTATCATAGACGGTCGCCAGCGAGCGCGTGGCCGGGTCTGCCTGCAGACGAGCGACCTCATCGGCAAACCGATGCTGCGCCTCGCAGCAGGCCCTGGCATTGAGCTGCGCATCTGCGGGGAAGCAGTAGCGAGCCTTCTCCATCTCCTCGGGGATTTCGAGCAGCGGATCGCTCTCGCAGCTGCGGGCGAATTTCGACAGGCCGACACGCACCTGGCCCGCCTCGCGCAGCTTGGCCAGGGTGGTGAGGATGGGGGCGCGCCGGCACGCGCTCGCGCCCTCGCCGCAACCCGCCGGATCGCCTTTGTCGGCCATCAGCGCCCGCGGCGAGACCTCCCAGATGGCCCGCGGCTTGGCATCGAGATACTTGGCCACGCCATACGACACCGCCGCCAGGACGGCGAGCCCGACCAGGAAGCGCACCTTGCCGTGGCGCAGATGCCGCCAATAGAGGTCGGCGAAGACCACGGAGGGCAGATAGAAGGCGGCCAGCGCCAGGATCCCGAACACGGGAAAGAAGAAGAAGAGATGGCTGTTGGCGATCAGCATCGACTCCCAGTCGAGGGCCCGGAACTCCTGGATCAGGAGGCCCGTCGAGGCCAGGAACGATGCGCCGAGGATGATGTACGCAATGGCAACGACGATACGCGCGCCCCTCATGGGCCCCCTCGCCTCTCCCCCCGCCGACAGCAGCTCTCACTTATCGCGCCTTGGCGCGTTAGGCTAGCTCCCCGCCCATGCAAAAGGGGCCGCCTTGGCGGCGGCCCCCGTGAGATCAGACGGCGATGTGCCGATCCAGCAGCCCCTACCGGGCCGCTCGGAACTCTGCTCGCTCAGCCCTCGCAGGAGGCTGCTCCAACGTGAGCGCGATCGAGCTTCAGCGGCTTCGCCTGCTGCAAGATCCCACTAGACATTGGATCACCTCCTTTCCGTTCGTTGCGATTCGTATTCAATGTAGCGGTAGTTGCGTCCCTTGAAAAGGGGCGCGTTGCCGGTGGCCGGCTCAGTTCGGCCGGGGCGGCATGGCTCCCCCCGCCGCCGCCTCGAGATTGAGGTTGAGCTCGGACGGATCGGAGGGACGGCGGCAGCGGCCGTCGAACTCGGCACCCTGCTCGATGGCGAGCGACATGTGGTGTATGTCGCCCTCGACGCGGGAGGACGACTGCAGCGTCACCGTCACGCCGCGGATGACACCTGAGATCTGGCCGCGCACGATCACCCGTTCGGCCGCAACGGTGCCCGTGACCTTGCCCTTCTCGCCGATGATCACCTCGCTGCCGCCGACATCACCCTCCACCTCGCCGTCGACCTGCAGGGTGCCCTGGCTGATGATCTTGAGGCCCTGGCCGATGATCTTGAGATCGTTGCCGATCACCGACTTGGCGCTGGGCTCACCCGGCGTGCGGCGCTGTGGTTGCGGCGCCTGCGGCTGTGTGTTGAGGGAGGGAGCAGCATTGCTTTTGAGAGGCTCGAGCTTCTTGGGCTCACTCGTCGAGCTACGCGTGAACATGGGTCCCCCCGGTTGATGTCGTGACGGCTCGGTGCAGCAGCGATCGCAGCATCGCCGCGTGGTGGAATTGTGTCAGCCGCCGGAGAAAATGCAAACGCCCCGCGGACGGGTCCACCAGAGGATGAGCCCACGGCGACACAGCCCCGAAAAATAGTGTATCGTTCCTAAGGCCGTGCTTGCGTAAAGTGCATGCCGCGCCGCACCGTTGCGCAAAACGCGATTCATTTCGATTTCTCACGGGGGTAGCGATGGACTGGGCTAAGGCAATCACGTTGTCGTGCGTCGCGCTGGCGGCGTCGGTCGTCCCCGCTGCCGCCCAGGGCACAGGTGCCTGTGCAAACAATCCCAATGCACTGGGCCTGGCCCGCACCGTGGAGATCGACACCACGGGCGGACCGGGATTCGGCTTCGAGCAGTACAAGCAGTACGACTTCCTGGTGCTGAAGGAGGTGGTGCTGACCTTCGACGACGGCCCCTGGCCGGGCAACACGCGGGCGGTGCTCGACGCCCTTGCACAGCACTGCGTGAAGGCCACGTTCTTTCCGATCGGCAAGCACGCGCTGTGGCATCCCGAGATCCTCAAGGAGGTTGCCGCGGCCGGCCACAGCATCGGCGGCCACACCTGGTCGCACGCCAACCTGGCAAGCCATAAGGCTTGGCCGAAGCGCGTCGCCAAGAAAGACCAGCCCGAGCCGTCGAACGATGCCAGGATGATCGAGGAGATCGAGAAGGGCTTCAGCGCCGTCAAGCTGGCGCTCGGCGCGCCGCCGTCGCCCTTCTTCCGCTTCCCCTATCTGCAGGACCCCAAGGAAGCGGTGGCCTATCTCGGCACGCGCAACGTCGCCATCTTCTCGCATGACCTCGACAGCTTCGACTTCAAAATGCACAAGCCCGAGGACGTGGTGAAGTCGGTGATGACCAAGCTCGAGAAGAAGGGCAAGGGCATCATCTTGATGCACGACTTCCAGCAGGCGACGGCCAAGGCGGTGCCGATCATCCTGAGCGAGCTCAAGGCCAAGGGTTACAAGGTGGTGCACATGCGCGCCAAGACGCCGCTCGAGACGCTTCCGCAGTGGGACGAGGCGGCCAAGGGCGAGCTCAAAGGGAACCTGACCAGCGACCGTCCGGTGTCGAGCGTCGTGCGCACGATCGAGGAAGCACCCTCCCAGCCCGTGACCGTGGGCGCCGGCACGCCGGCGGCAGTGAAGAAATAGCCCGCGCTCAGGTCCGGACCCAGCCGTTGCCGCTGAGCTGCTCCTGCGGCTGGAAGCGCTTCTTGTAGCTCATCTTGGGCGAGCCCTGGATCCAGTAGCCGAGGTAGAGGTACGGCATGCCGAGGCGGCGCGCGTGCTCGATGTGCTCGAGGATCATGTAGGTGCCGAGACCGCGCTTGGCCGCTTCCGGCTCGTAGAAGCTGTAGACCATCGAGATGCCGTCGGAGAGACGGTCGCACAAGGCGACGCCGAGCAGTCGCTGCTTCTCGCCGGGCGCGGCGCCAGGTGCGGGCCGTGCGCGGTACTCCGTCACGAATGTATCGATGATGCTGTCCTCCACCATCATCGCGTAATCGAGCACAGTCATGTCCGCCATGCCGCCGTCGGCGTGGCGCGCGTCGATGTAGCCGCGGAAAAGCGAGTACTGCTCCGAGGTAGGGGTTGGCAGCAGCCGGCGCGCGACCAGATCCCGATTGGCCGCCAGCACGCGGCGCAGCGAGCGGCCCGGCTCGAATTCGGACACCACCACGCGCACCGACACGCACGCCTGGCAACCCTCGCAATAGGGCATGTAGGCGATGTTCTGGCTCCGACGGAAGCCGCCCTTGAGCAGGCTATCGATGAGCGCCGGCGGCTTATCGTGGGTGAGGTGGGTGAAGAGCTTGCGCTCGAGGCGGCCGGCCAGATAGGGGCACGGCTGCGGCGCGGTTACATAGAACTCGGGAAAATGCTTCTGCTGCTCGGTCATTCGGCCACACGCGCCTCACTCTCGGGGCGATGATAGGTGAGGCCCGGTGCACCGATCAAGGGCATGCGGGGGCGGATGCAACCGTGAAGGGCCGCAGGGCACGATAGGCTAAGCCGTATCGCGCCGATCGAACAGGGACCCATATCGCGCCGGCTCGATTTGCGGTGCGGGCGCATCGGCGCAATACGGCTGCCGCCTATTGCGCCCTACGACTTCAGCAGCCGTGCGGCGCGCGGGGCGAAGTAGGTCAGCACGCCATCGGCGCCGGCGCGCTTGAAGGCGATCAGGCTCTCCATCATCACCCTGTCGCCGTCGAGCCAGCCGTTGGCGGCGGCCGCCATCAGCATCGCGTATTCGCCGGACACCTGATAGGCGAACGTGGGCATGCCGAAGCTGTCCTTCACGCGGCGCACGATGTCGAGGTAGGGCATGCCCGGCTTCACCATCACCATGTCCGCGCCCTCGGCGATGTCGAGCGCCACCTCACGCAGGGCCTCGTCGGAGTTGGCGGGGTCCATCTGGTAGGTGCGCTTGTCGCCCTTGAGGGTCGCCGACGATCCGACCGCGTCGCGGAACGGGCCATAGAATGCGGATGCATACTTGGCGGCGTAGGCCATGATCTGCACGTTGCGGTGGCCGGCGTCCTCCAGGGCTTTGCGGATGGCGCCGACACGTCCATCCATCATGTCGGAAGGCGCGATGATGTCGCAGCCGGCCTCAGCCTGCACGAGCGTCTGGCGCACCAGCGCAGCGAGCGTCTCGTCGTTGACGATCTCGCCGCCTCGCATCAGGCCGTCGTGACCATGGCTGGTGTAGGGGTCGAGCGCCACGTCGAGCAGGACGCCGATGTCGAGCCCCGCCTTGCGCACGGCGCGCGTGGCCCGGCAGACGAGATTGTCGGGATTGAAGGCCTCGGCGCCGTCGTCGGTGCGCAATGCTGCGTCGGTGTAGGGAAAGAGCGCTATCGCCGGGATGCCCAGCGCCAAAGCCTCCTCGGCCGCTTTGGCCACCAGATCGACGCTGATGCGCTCGACGCCCGGCATGGACTCGACCGCAACGCGCTTGCCCCTCCCCTCCGTCACGAAGATCGGCCAGATCAGATCGGCCGGCGTCAGCACATTTTCCGCCACCAGACGGCGCGACCATCCCGACTTGCGGTTGCGGCGCATGCGCACCGCCGGAAAGCGGCCGGCTTCCGCCGGCTGGGGCGGAGCGACCTCGGATGAGTGCGCGTCAGCATCGGCGCGGCGCTGGGCGAGAGGCCTGGCGAGTGGCTTCATGGGGCACCTCTTGCCTTTCGGGCGGTCGGCGTGGAAGCCCACCATTGTGGGCAACCGCGCGCCCGAGGCAAGAGGCGCTAGTGTGATGATCGAGAAGTCCGCATCATCGCTCTGGGCTTGGTGGGGAGCGGACTTCTCGATCTGAATCACACTAGTTCGTTGACTTTGCTAGTGTCCTTCAGATCGCGAAATTCGTTCCGAGCTTGCCGCAGATGTAGACGAATTTCGCGATCAGGACACTAGCGCTGCGAGCCTCACTCGCAGATCTTGGTGTTCTTGATGCGCTCGGCCATGTCGAGGTGGAAGTGGTTGCGGTGCCAGTTGTTGGCCTCGGGCCCGAGCACGGTGTTGAAGAGCTTGCAGGCCGAGCGGTGGGCAGCACGCAGGAAGTCCGTCTTGCGGTCGGGGTCCACGGGGGCAGCTACCGTCGCCGGGGGCGGCTTGGGTCCACCGAGGCGGCTCGGGGGCGCCAAACCGAACGACGGGGCGCTCCCCTGCGTCCTGTCGGGCATCTCGAGCGCGATGCCCGGAACGCCGATCACCACGCCGGGACGCAGGTCCAGAGGCGTCATCGTAGCGGCCGCGGGGGGCGGCGCCTTCGCGACTGCGGTCTTGCGCGGCGGCGCGGGATCTTTCGCGGTTGCAGACACCCCAGGCTGCAGCGGCGCCTTGCCCTCGGCGGCCTTCGCCGCCTTCTGCGCTGCGGCCGCCTCCGCTGCAATCTGGCGCGCGGTCGGCCCCCAGTCGGCGATCACGAGCGCCGCCTGGCCGCGCGCCGTGACGAAGGAGCCGATGTCGATGGCATCAGCCTTGCCGTGCTCGCTGACCTTGCCGTGCGCGCGACCGTAGGCGTTGCGGCAGGAATAGGAGCTCATGGTCTCGATACGGGCGATGGGCGCGCCCAGATGCTGGCGCGCCAGGGGCTGCACGTCGTGCTGCAGCCACTTGGCCAGTGTCGCAACCATGTCGCAGGTGATCGTCGGCGGCGGCGAGAATGCCACCTGAGGGTTCTTGCCGAGGCTGATGAGCTTCATGGGCGCAGGCGCGCCGCACTCGGCCCCCTCCCGCAAGGGCGCCTCCGGCACAGCGACCACGTCGAGGCCCTTCAGCAGCACCTTGCAGCGGGCCTGCGCGGCCTCGATTTCCTGCTGCGTCCACGCCACTGCGGGCACCAGCGCGTCCGGATGCCCGTCGCCTGGAAGCAGGCGCGGGAACTGCGGACTGGGTCCAGCCTTCGGCAGCGGCTGACCGGCGACGGCCGGACCGGGCTCGGCAGGAGCCGCCATTTGCGCAATTGCCATCGGAGCCGCAAGCACGCAGAACGCTGCGGCTGCCGCCCAACGTTTACCGCCCATCGAGGAATGACCCCTGGCACCCTCCGGCCCCGCAACGCCCCACGAATCGGGACCTGGAGTTTCCCTCTACTATGACAATCATGTATAGCGCGAAACTGAAGAGAACGCGAGGATTCGGGCGCCATCGCGTTAGATGCTGGAACAACCTGTGGACGACACGTCACCGCAGCACATGACGCCAGGCCAAGGAACCGCAAGCTCACCGGCCAAGACCGCCGGCGAGGACGTGATCATCCGCGACGAGCACGCCGCAGGGCGCATCATGCTCAACCGGCCCGCAGCGCTGAACGCCCTGACGACGGCCATGCGCGCGGCGATCGGCGGTGCGTTCCCCGGCTGGGCACGCAACCCCGAGATCTACGCGGTCGTCATCTCGTCGACGTCCGAGCGCGCCTTCTGCGCCGGCGGCGACCTGCGCGAGCTGGTCGACTGGGCCAAGGGACGCAGGGAGGAGGCCATCAAGTCCCTGGCGGCCGAGTACACGCTCAACTGGCGGCTCGAATGCTTCACCAAGCCGACCGTCTCGCTCATCAACGGCATCGTGATGGGCTCCGGCGCCGGCATCTCCCTCTACGGCACGCACCGAGTCGCCGGCGAGGGTTATCGCTTCGCCATGCCCGAGACGGGGATCGGCCTCTTTCCCGATGACGGCGTCTGCTGGGCCTTCGCCCGCTTGCCGGGCGAGGTGGGGATGTACCTCGCGCTGACGGGCCGCACCATCGGCCCGGCCGATGCCTTCCACCTGGGGCTTGCGACGCACTGCGTACCGTCCAGCCGCTTCGGCGAGATCGCGGCTGCGCTGGCCGATGCCGACCCGGTCGACGGCGTCCTGGACCCCCGGCACGAGGATCCGGGTCCCGGCGAGCTGGCCGCTCTGGGGCCGGCAATCGCACGCTGCTTCTCCCAGCCAACGGTCGAAGCCATCATCGAGCGCCTCGGGGCGGAGCGCGGCGCGGAAGCGGACTGGGCGCAAGCCACGGCCAAGGAGTTGCTCAAGCGCTCTCCGACCTCCCTGAAGATCACGCACCGACACGTCCGGCTGGCGGGCAATATCGACCTGCGTGCCACCCTGGCTCAGGACTTCCGGCTCGCCTGCCGCTGCCTGGACGGCCACGACCTCTACGAAGGCGTGCGCGCCATGCTCATTGATCGCGATCGCGCCCCCAAATGGCAGCCGGAGCGCCTCCAGGACGTCAGCGAAGCCATGGTGGAGGCCTATTTCGCCTCGCTGGGCGCGGGCGAGCTCGACCTGCCGACCCGTGCCGCCATGCAAGCGTTCACGCCCTGAGAGGCCCCGCCTGTCCATCCTCGTTAACCCATTGCTTTAAGTTAGAATTAGAGGCTTTGGCATAGCCTGCCTGCTCAATCCGGAAAAAGAACCGGAAAGCGTCAAACAGTTCGAGGCAGTGACCCATGAGTGTTGCGTTGGACATGACGCGCGCACGCGCGTCTGCGGGCGAAGATAGTTTCCGTGGCGAGTATCTGCGCGCGCTCAGGATGATCGAGCGCCTCCACCGTCTGCTGCTCGACGTCATAAAGGACGAGTTCGATCGCAAGGGCGGGGCCGAAATCAACAGCGTTCAGGCTCTTCTGCTCAACAACATGGGCGATGACGAGCTGACCGCCGGCGAGCTCAAGACGCGCGGCTATTACCTCGGCTCCAACGTCTCCTATAACCTGAAGAAGCTCGTGGAGATGGGCTACCTGCACTACAAGCGCTCCGACAAGGACCGCCGCTCGGTGCGGGTCAGCCTCACGCCGAAGGGCATCGAGGCCCGCGACACGATCCAGAAGCTCTATCAGCGCCAGCTGACCTCGGTTGAGGCCGTCGGGCAGATCTCGCTCGACGATTTCAAGATGCTGAACAAGGCGCTGGTGCGGCTGGAGCGCTTCTGGACAGACCAGATCCGCTACCGGCTCTAGTCGGAACGGGGCGCCCAGGCCCGCCGGTCTCGCGCAGGACGGCGAGGCGCCGAGGGGGATGCGGGAACGCATCGAGCGTCGCCGCCAAGGGTGTCGTGCGTCGGTTGCGCAGCTATGGAAAGACGTTTGCGTTCGGGGCCCTCGCGCAATGCGCCTGCCGGTCCTAGAATGCGTTCAGCCTAGGGGCGTCTGAGGCTGTTCGGGACCCGGTGTGGACCGGGGCGGGGGCGCAGGAGCGGTTGGGGTACATGAAAGCCAGGCGCCTCGCCTTGTATGTGGCCGGAGCGGCCGTGGGCACCGGCTTGGCGTATGTCCTCGCCATCTCCCCGCTCGGTCGCTCGGTGCTGCCCGAGGCTTCCAAGGCCGTCTCGAAAAAGGGCGACGGCAAGGGGCGGGCTCCCGCCGCTCCTGTGACGGCAGCCAGCGTGGTGGTGACCGACATGCCGGTCATCCTCACCGCCCCCGGTACGGTCGAGCCCTTGGCCAACGTCACCGTCAAGACGCGCGTCGACGGCCAGATCGTCGAGGTCCTCTTCAAGGAGGGCGACCTCGTCAACGAGAACGACGTGATGTTCCGCCTGGACGACCGGCTGGTGAAGGCCCAGATCGCCCAGGCCGAGGCCAGCATCGCCAAGGACCAGGCGAGCCTGCGCGATGCCGAGGCCACACTGGCGCGCCGCGAGGCGCTGATCGGCAAGAAGATCGTGAGCGAGGCCGCCGTCGATCAGGCGCGCTATGCGGTGGAGGGCCTGAAGGCCAGCATCGCCGCGGGGCAGGCCCTGCTGGATACGCAGAGGACGCAGCTCGACTACCTCACCGTTCGCGCCCCGATCTCGGGCCGCACGGGCACCATCATCGCCAAGGTGGGCACGATGGTGCGCGGCGTCGACTCCCTGCCGCTCGTCACCATCAACCAGACGAAGCCGATCTGGGTGACGTTTGCCGTGCCGCAGAGCGAGCTCGGGGCGCTGCGCCGTGCGCTCGCCGGCAAGGCGTCGGCCGACATCAGCATCGCCGGCAGCAGCCGGCGCACGATCGTGCAAGGCACGATCGCCTTCATCGACAACCAAGTGGACAAGCAGACCGGAACCATCACCGCCAAGGTGATGGCGGAGAATGCCGACGAGGTGCTGTGGCCGGGCCTGTCCGCCGAGGTCGCTCTCACGGTCGAGCGCAAGCCCAACATGATGGCGGTGCCGGCCGCTGCAGTGCTGCCGGCTCAGCAAGGCATGATCACGTGGGTCATTGGGCCCGACAACAAGGTGGCCCCGCGCCAGGTGACGGTCGAGCGCATCGTCGGCCAGACGGCCTACCTTAGCGACGGACTCAAGGCCGGCGAGCGCGTGGTGACGGACGGACAGATCCGCCTCGCCCCCGGCGCGAGCGTGGTCGTGGAGGAGCCGCGCCGCCCGCCTCCGGGGGTGCCGGCATCCGAAGAGCGGCGGATGAACGGCCGCGGCTAGTGTGATGATCGAGAAGTCCGCATCATCGCTCTGGGCTTGGTCGGGAAGCGGACTTCTCGATCTCGATTACACCAGCGTACTGACTTTGCCAGTGTCCTTCAGATCGCGAAATTCGTTCCGAGCCTGCCGCAGATGTAGACAAATTTCGCGATCAGGACACTAGGACGAAGGCAAGCCCGATGCGTCTCTCCGAGCTCTGCATCCGCCGCCCGGTCATGACGACGCTCGTGATGGCCTCGCTCCTGCTCGCGGGCTTCTTCGGCTATCGCCAGCTGCCGATCGCCGCCATTCCTCGCATCGAGGTGCCGACCATCACGGTGACGGTGCAGTACCCCGGCGCCAGCCCCGACACGATGGCCGTGTCCGTGGCCGCCCCGCTGGAACGCCAGTTCGCCACCATCGCCGGCATCACGTCCATCACGTCCCTGAGCACGCAGGGCCTCACGACGATCGCGCTGGAGTTCGACCTCAACCGCAACATCGATGCGGCCGCGCTCGACGTGCAGTCGTCGATCTCCGTGGCGGCCTCGCGGCTGCCCATCGACCTGCCGGCGCCGCCGGCCTATCGCAAGGTCAATCCGGCGGATTCGCCCATCATCTTCCTGGCGCTCACCTCGGAGACGGCCACCTCGCAGGAGATCAACGAGTTCGCCGACAAGGTGATGAGCCCGAAGCTGTCGACCTTGCCCGGGGTGGCCCAGGTCAACATCCAGGGCGCGCAGAAGCGTGCCGTGCGCATCAAGTACGACCTCGACGCGCTCGCCACGCGCGGGCTCTCCGTGGAGGATATCAGGCTTGCGGTCGCCGCGCTCTCCAACGTGGGGCCCATCGGCAGCATCCGCACGCAGCACCAGCTCTACATACTGGAGATCAAGGGGGCCGAGCCCTACGCGGCCTATTTCAAGCCGGCCGTGGTGGCGTGGCGCAACGGCGCGCCCGTGCGGCTGCAGGACGTCGCCAGGGTCGAGGACTCGGTGGAGGACGACGAGGCCAGGACCGAGTTCAACGCGGTGCGCTCCATCATCGTCTCGGTGCAGCGCCAGCCCGACGCCAATACCGTGGCCGTCACCGACGCCGTGCATCACATGCTGGCCGAGTTCGAGCGCCTGCTGCCGCCGACCATCAAACTGAGCGTGCTGAGCGACCGCTCCGAGTCGATCCGCAACTCGGTGCACGACGTGCAGCTCACCCTGATCATGACGGCCGTGCTCGTCATCCTGGTGATCCTGGCCTTCCTGCGCACGTGGCGCGCCACCTTCATTCCGGCCATCGCGCTGCCGCTCTCCATCATCGGCACATTCGCGGGCATGGCGCTCTTCAACTTCTCCCTCGACAACGTCAGCCTGCTTGCGCTCACGCTGGCGCTCGGCTTCGTCGTCGACGACGCCATCGTCGTGCTCGAGAACATCGTGCGCTACGTCGAGCAGGGCATGAAGCCGTTCGATGCCGCGATCCGCGGCGCCAACGAGATCGGCTTCACGGTGCTGTCGATCACCCTGTCGCTGGTGGCCGTGTTCATCCCGATCCTGTTCATGGGCGGCATCGTCGGGCGCTTCTTCTTCGAGTTCGCCATGACGATCAGCATGGCGATCGCGCTGTCGGGCTTCGTCTCGCTCACGCTCACGCCCATGCTGTGCTCGCGCATGCTCAAGAGCCACCACGGCGAGGCGCGGCCGAACCTCCTCTCGCGGGCCTTCGAGGCGGGCTATAACGCCATGGCGTGGGGGTACCGGGTCACCCTCGATGCCTCCCTGCGCGTACCCTGGCTCATGTGGCTGCTGACGCTCGGCACTGTGGCGGCAACCGTGGTGGCGTTCGGCGCGGTCAAGAAGGGCTTTCTGCCGACGGAGGACACCAACATCATCATCGTGCGCACCGAGGGCGCGCCCGATGCCGCGTTCCAGGCCATGCTCGAGCGGCAGCGCATCGTGGCCGAGCGCATCCGCGCCGATCCCGACGTGCTCTACATCAACTCCAACGTGGCGCAGAACTTCTTCAACCCCACGCTCAACCGCGGCTCGATCTTCGTGCAGCTCAAGCCGCGGCCGCAGCGCCTGGGCCAGGGCAGCATCACGGACGTCCAGACGCGGCTGCGCCGCAGCCTCGCCGGCATCCCGGGCATCCGCGCCTTCCCAGTGCCGCTGCAGAACCTGCGCATCGGCAGCCGCAGCGGCGCCGCGCTCTACCAGTACACGCTGACGAGCGTGAACCAGGCCGAGCTCTACGACAACGCGCAGCGGCTGATCGACCGCGTCAAGCAGGCGCCGGGCTTCACCGACGTCACCAGCGACCTCACGCTGGGCGCGCGGCAGCTCACGCTCGACATCGATCGCGACGAGCTGGGCCGCCTCGGCCTCAGCATGGACGTGGTGCGCTCCACGCTCTACTCGGCCTTCGGCATCCGCAAGATCGCCACCGTCTACACGCCCTCCAACGACTACGCGGTGCTGATCGAGACCGACAGGGCCAACCAGCTCGATCCCGCCATCCTGTCGAAGGTCTACGTGCGCTCGAGCTCCGGCCAGCAGGTACCGCTCAGCGCGGTCACGAGGGTGAAGCTGGGGCCCGGTCCCGTGTCCGTGGCGCGCCAGAGCCAGCTGCCGGCGGTGACCATCACCTTCAACCTGGCCCCGGGCTACACGCTGGGCGAGGCCGTGACCGCCATGCGCGAGCTCGAGCGCGAGGTGAAGGTACCGCCGACGATCAGCGGCCAGTTCGCCGGCACGGCGCAGGTGTTCGAAAGCTCCTTCCGCGACCAGCCGCTGCTGATCGCCGCCGCCATCCTCACCATCTACATCGTGCTGGGCATCCTCTACGAGAGCTTCATCCACCCCATCACCATTCTGTCGGGGCTGCCCTCCGCGAGCCTCGGCGCGCTGCTGATCCTCTACCTGTTCGACGTGGAGCTCACCATCATCGCCATGATCGGCATCATCCTGCTGGTGGGCATCGTCAAGAAGAACGCCATCATGATGATCGACTTCGCCATCGAGGCGCGCGCGCGTGGGGCTGCGCCCCGGGAAGCGATCCGCGAGGCGTGCCTGCTGCGCTTCCGGCCCATCATGATGACGACCATGGCGGCGCTCTTCGGCACGCTGCCGATCGCCGTGGGATGGGGCGCCGGGGCGGAGCTGCGCCAGCCGCTGGGTCTCGCCGTGGTGGGCGGGCTTGCCGTGTCGCAGCTGCTCACCCTCTACATCACGCCCGCCATCTACCTGACCTTCGAGACGATCGGGACGCATCTGGGCGCCGGGCGTCGCGAGCACATCCCGGACGCGACCGAAGCGCCGCCCGAGAAGCCGCGCGCTGCCGCGGAGTGATCGCACGTCATTCCCGCGAGCGCGCAAGCGCGTCGGCGGGAATTCAGCCAGGCACCCCGCGCGACCTCACCACGCGGCAAGACGCGCCGGCAGCCGGCTCATCGTGCACGGCACGCCGAGGGGAACCCACGAGGTGTTGTTGAGGAAGAGATCGCAGCGCGCGAGCTGCACGCCGAGATGGGTGGCCATGCAGACGGTATCGCCCAGGCGGTACTCGCCGCCGCGGAACCGGCATCGGCAGGGGATGGCCTCGCCCGTGGCACCGCTGGTCACGCCATGATAGGGCGACGTCGGCCAGACCGGAGGCGGCGCCCCACCCGTGCCGTCGGCAGCAAGAATGCCATCTCCCGTCGCAACGACCGCGATCGCTGCGGCGAGCAGGAGGCCAGGGAGGCCGTTGGACCTGGGCGTCGCTATCCCATGCAGGCGGAAGGGTAGCACGCTGCTGCATCTGCCGGAACAGGCCGGGGCCGATGAGACGCGGGGTAGGCCGGCCGTGGGTTCGACCGGCGCGGCGATATCGCAGCCGCGCCACGAACTTGACCCATGGCTTGCAGGTTCGGTAGGAGCGTCGGTGACCCCACCTTGGTCCCGGCACGTCCTCTCACGACACTTGCACCGGGAGAACCCGATGCCCTTTGCCGGCCCCTGGGCTACATCGCCCCATCGTGCTGCTCGTCTGCTCCAACGTGTTCATAACGCTCGCCTGGTACGGGCATCTCAAATTCAAGGCGAAGCCCCTCGTCCTCGTAGTCCTGGGGGATCGCCTTCATCGAGTGCTGCCTGGCCGTGCCCGCCGATCGCTACGGCAATGCCGTTTATTCGGCGGCCCAGCTCAAAACCATCCAGGAGGTCATCACGCTGGCGGTGTTTGCGGGATTGTCGGTCATCTACCTCGAGGAGACGCTCGGCTGGAACCGCGCGGTCGGCTTCGCCCTGATCGCGGCCGGCGCGGCTTTCGTCTTCGCGGGGCGCAACCTGTAGGCGCGCAGGCCGCCGCCTACAGGCCGCGAACCAGATTGCCCACCATCAGCACCATGTAGGCCACCATGGCCAGCCAGTACTCCTGATGCGGCAGGTAGCGCGGCACGTTGATGCCGATGGCGCCGAACTTGGAGATCAGCGCCAGCGCGGCCAGGAGCACGGAGATCAGAAACACGAAGATCGACGGAGGATTGAGACGCATGGGCTCCCTCGGCCAGAACGCGAGCGAAAAGCGGGTGACGGATAGTAGTCGACTCTGTCGGCTATCCGCTACTCACTAATCGGCCACGGTGATCTCGGGCTCGCAGGCGACGGGGAAGTTCACCGAGTTGGCGATGAAGCACTTCGCGTGTGCGGGGTGGTGCAGCTCGCGCGCCTTGGCCGGATCGCCGCCCTTGGCGATGGTCACCTCAGGGTGAAGCACGACTTGCGTGAAATAGCCGCCCTTCTCCCTGTCCTCCACCATCGTACCCACCGCCTTGTCGCGGTAGGCCAGCACGCTGATGCCGGCCTCTGCACACAAGTGCAGATACCAGAGCATGTGGCAGCTCGAGAGCGAGGCTACCAGGAGCTCCTCCGGGTTGTAGCGGGTGGCATTGCCCCGGAAGGCGGGGTCGGCGGATCCCGGCAGGTCTGGCTTGCCGCTTGCCTGGAACACGTGGTCGCGCGCGTAGGCCTTGTAGCTCGAGGTGCCTGCGCCGAGGTTCCCCGTCCAGGTCAGGGTGCAGGCGTAGGAGTGGGTCTTCCCGCTCATGACGCGGCCCGCGGCCTCACGTCGATTTCGCCTAAAGCGCCTTGGACGTCGCCGGCAGTGCCGGCGATGCCGGCTCGGCCCCGATGATGAAGCGCACCGGCGCGTCGGCCCGGTCCCCCGTCTCGCCCGTGACGCGGCAGGTTACGAGCAGCAGCCGCATCGGCACCGCCCGGGGAGTGCGGGCCTTGTTGTCGCCCACGACCTTGAGCGCCATGACCTCGAGCTGGCGCTCGCGCCCATCGTGACCCGAGATCGTAATGCGGTCGCCGACCGCCAGCGGCTTGGCGAAGGGCGCCGGGCTCTGCACTTCCGCGCGCGTCAGCCAGTAGCCCTCATCCCCGGCAACGGCCTGCTGGCCGTCCTTCGCAGCCGATGCCTCGAACGACAGGCCCGGCCGGGACCCCTCCAGCGCGTGGCCGAAGCCGCGGCTGAGCAGGGCGTCCGTTCGCAGCACGACGGCGCCGGCGGCAACGGCCGCACACACGCCCGCCAGGGCGATGACCCGGATTCTCAGTGCTCCGGTGCTGGCCATGATTCGCCTCCTGAGCCGTCGCGCATGTCATCACATATAAAGGAAGATGGTGGAAGTGTGGAGGAGGAGTTGGGGGAGAAGACCCGCCTTGACCCGGTCAGCCCCTCCTCCACACACTGCGCCGCGGGGAGGCATAGACGCGACGCAGGTGGCGCCAGAACCCGAGATTGAAGGCGGCGATTGCGGCGAAGGCCACGCTCAGCAGCAGTCGCGCGTGCTCGGGACTGGTCTGTGCCGGACGAACGAGTTGACCAAGCTCTGGTGCACGGAAGTCGACTGGAGCCGGCGGCCCCGAATCATGGGCCAGCACCTCCTTGGCGAACGCTGGAAGGGGAACCGCATAGGCACACATCTGGTTCCCGCTGACTGCGAACGCGATGCCCCAGAACAGGGCAAACACGAGCACGAAATCCGCCAGCCAGCGCCGCATCCCGCTCCGTTTTCCCCGACCCGTCATGTTCCCCTTCCGCTCGTCTTGGGGGGCGTCTGTGCACCCTTCCCGCCGTCGTCGCGATCACCCGTCCAATCAAGCCTGGGACTAGGGCGGGGGCACGCCGACAATGTGGCTGTCCGCTCGAATTCGTGTGGCAAAAACAAGTAGTCTCGAGCTTGTGACCTGCCGGCAACGTGCACGTCTGCGCAAATCCGTCGCCTGCTGCCGGCCGGTGTCATCACGAGTGCGTCAGAGCACGCCGCTCAACCCACCCGGAAAGAGCCGCTCTCGGCCCGAGCGAAACTGCGCACAATGCCTTGAGGCTGTAGGCGCGCTGCCGCATGCTCACGTCGACGCCCGACCAGCGGCGCTCGTGAAGGCAGGAGACGCACATGCCCCTCCGCATCATGATTCTGAACGGACCCAACCTCAACCTGCTGGGCGTGCGCGAGCCGCACATCTACGGCACCACCACGCTCGGAGCCATCCAATCGAGCTGCGCTGAGCTGGTGAAGTCCTTCGGCGGCAGCCTCGCCTTCCATCAGTCGAACCACGAAGGCGCGCTGGTGGACTGGATCCAGTCGGCGCGCGAGACCGCCGACGCCATCATCATCAACCCCGCCGGCTACTCGTTCACCTCGATTGCCATTCTCGACGCGCTCAAGGCCTTCGACGGTCCGATCATCGAGGTGCACATTTCCAACATCCACGCCCGCGACGAGCACCACCGTCACTCGAAGATCTCGAGCGTGGCCAAGGCGGTCGTGTGCGGCCTGGGCCCATACGGCTACATCGTGGCCGTGCAGGCTGCGGCCCAGATGCTGGGCGCGTTGCCGGAAAGCCTGCCGCAGCCCTTGCGGGTCGGACCGGCGGGCAAGCCTAAAGCAGGCTCTGCAGCTGCCTGAGGTCGCCCGCGCTGACATCCGAGACGGCCCAATAGGCGATGCCGCCGCGGCTCCAGGTGAGGACATGATAGCCGTTGCGCGTGACGAGGCGGGCCGCTGCCTCCCCCGTGCTCGGCCACATGAACACATTGATCGTGTGCAGACGGCGCTTATAGACAACGGCGCCGACGCGCCGGCCGCCGACGTAGTCGAGTCGCCCGCCCAGCAGCGGGAAGCCCTCCGCGCTCAGGTCCTTCACCTCGGGTGAGAAGTCGAGCCGCCCCGCGAACCACGGCTTGACGGTATGCGCGTCCGAGGAAGCCACCTGGATAGGGCTCTCCTGCAGCAGCGAGCGAACGTGGGCGGCAAGCACATCCCGCTCGAGGCGCTGCTCCCGACCGGCGGTGCTCGTGACCCACCAGGTCGCGAGCGCCGAGAGCACGCACGCCACGGCAATCACCGCGGCTTGGCGCAGGTGCCGGCCGAGGCCATGGGACAGGCCGCCCACCAGCGTCTCTGCAGGCAATGGTCTGGTCCCGCCCGGCTCGCTCTCAGCCGCGCGCGCAAGCGCCGCGCGCACCTGCAGGGCCAGGCCCTTGGGCAGAGGCTCGCGCCCGCTCTCGGCGATGGTACGGCCGATGCGGCGCAGCTCGGCCACCTCCTGCGCGCATGCTCGGCAGGTCTCGATGTGCTCGGCAACGGCGCGATGCTCGGGCGCCGACAGCTCCCCGTCGAGGTAGGGGCTCAACAGCTCGCGGGCCCGCTCACATTGCATTGGGCTCGTCCTTCTCGATCAGCTTCGTCATCGATTTGCGCAGCTCGCCGCGTGCCCGTGACAGCCGCGACATCACGGTGCCGATGGGTGCGCCCGTGACGTCCGCGATCTCGCGATAGGAGAGCTCCTCGATCTCGCGCAGCACCAGCACCTCGCGATAGGCCGGCGGCAGCTCGGCCAGCGCGCGCAGGACGTAGTCGCGCTCCGCCGCGCCGACCAGCCGCTCCTCGGCCGAGGGCTCGTCGGCGGCAATCTCGCGAGCGCCCTCCCCATCATCCCCTCCGCCGGCAAATGCCTCGTCGAGCGATACGACGCTCCCGGAGCGCCGGCGGTTGCTGAGCCATCGGTAGGCACAGTTGCGCACGATGGCGAGCAGCCACGGGCGCACGTCGTCACCACGGAATCCGTGGAAGCCGCGTAGCGCGCGCAGATAGGCCTCCTGCACGATGTCTTCCGCATCGCTGCGCGAGCGGACCAGCCAGAACGCCAGGTTGAAGGCTGCCTCCATGCACGGCAGCGCCATCTGCTCGAAGCGGGAGAGAGAGCTCAAGGGCAGTTGCCTCGGCGCGAGAGAGGGGCGGTTTTGCCTCCACCCGGATACTATCGCCGCCGACTTCCGTTTATTCCCGCGTGATCACGTTTGGTTGAGGAAGGCTCATCGCGCGGCCGCCCCTCGGAATAACCCTGCGCACGGGCGGATAGGGCACTCAGTAGGCCGCATCGGCCTCGCGTCACCGCACAACGGGAGTGCTCAATGCCCAATCTCTCGCGTCGCCATTTCGTCGCCTCGGCGGCATTCGCCGCCGCCCTCGGACTGGACAAGCGGCTCATCGTCAGCCCCGCCTGGGCGCAGAAGACGCCCGATCCCGCCAAGGGCTTCCACAAGTACAAGGTCGGCACGGTCGAGGTGACGGCTCTCTATGACGGCATCTGGGAGAAGCCGCACGATCCCGCCTTCATCAAGAACGCCTCCGTGGACGAGACGAAGGAGGCGCTCGGCAAGGCAGGGCTCACGACCGACTTCGTGTCGATCCCGCTCACCGTCATCGTCCTCAGGATCGGCGACCGCCTGATCATGGTGGACTCAGGCTCGGGCGGTCAGTGGCAACCCACGGCCGGCAAGCTCGCCGCCAACATGCAGGCTGCCGGCATCGATCCTACCAGAATCGGCACCATCCTCGTCTCGCATTTCCACCCCGACCACATCTTTGGCCTGATGCAGAAGGGCACGAATGCGCCCACCTTTCCCAACGCGGAACTCGTCGTGACAGCGACGGAGTTCAAGTGGTGGACGGAGCCCGGCCGCGTGGAGAAGCTGCCCGAGGCCAGGAAGGCACTCGGCCAGCGAATCAATGCCGCGTTCCCCGGCTGGAAGAATTTCACCCTGGTCGAGGGCGAGAAGGAGGTCGCGCCCGGAATCCGTCTCGTCAACACGCCCGGGCACACGCCGGGCCACGCGGCATTCCTGCTCGCCAGCGGCAACCAGCAGCTCATGATCTCCAACGATACGGCCTACGTGCCAGCCCTGCTTGCGCCGCACCCCGAATGGCAGGGCGCCTACGACCAGGACGGGCCGCTGGCCGTGGAGACCCGGCGCAAGCTGATCGACCGCGTCATCGCCGACAAGATGATGATCTGCGGCGCCCACTTCCCGTTCCCGGGCACCGGCACGTTCGTCAAGGACGGCAGCGGCTACGCGTTCACCCCTGTGAAGGCTTAGCCGAGCGGGGTGGGAGCGTCGCCACCGGGCGACGCTCCCACCGCTTCGAACATCGCGAACATCGAGACCAAGGAGACGAGCATGAGCATCCCACCCGTCGTCCGCGCCTTCGGCGCCGCGCTCCTCGCTGGCGGCCTGCTGATGGCGCTTCCCTTCCCGGCCCAGGCCGTGGACACCACCACGACACGCGATGCGCCCGACCTGTCGGCCGTGCGCGCCAAGATCAAGGCCAAGGAGTTCAAGGCCGCCATCACCGATCTCAACGGCATGATCGACAGTGGCGTGCAGCACGCCGACGTCTACAATCTCCTGGGCTTCAGCCTGCGCAAGAACGGGGACCTGAAGACCGCCTATACGTTCTACAGGAAGGCGCTCGACTTCGACCCCGAGCACAAGGGAGCGCTCGAGTACCTGGGCGAGCTCTACGTCCAGACCGGGGAGCTGGCCAAGGCGCGCGAGCACGCGGCACGCCTGGAGAAGCTCTGCCCGCAGGGCTGCGAGGAACTCGAGGACCTGCAAAAGGCCATCGCCGAGGCGACGGCGACGAAGACCAACTGAGCCGTTGCGTACCCCGAGGGTACAGCGTGGGTTGGCATCATGCAGGGGAGAGAGGCCCTCACGTCATGCGCAACGACACGTTGCAGGCGGCCGCAGCGCTCGCCGGGCGCCTCCTGCTCGCCTCACTGTTCATCCTCGAGGGCTGGAGCAAGCTCAGGGGCTATGGGGGCGCGGCCGCCTATATGGCGCGGTACTCGGTCCCGGCCCTGCTGCTTCCCTTGGCAATCGCCCTCGAGCTCGGCGGCGGCCTGCTCCTCGCCATCGGCTGGCAGGCGCGCGGCGCGGCGCTGGCGCTGTCGGTATTCTCGATCGCCGCGGCCGTGCTGTTCCACCTCAACTTCGCCGACCGCAACCAGGTCCTGCACTTCGAGAAGGACCTCGCCATCGCCGGCGGGCTGCTGGTGCTTTTCGCCTTCGGCCCCGGCCGCTACGCGCTCGATGCCAAGCGGTAGCACCGAGGCCGGGGCCCCCACCGGCTCACAGGTTGGCATTGAAGGCGATGCAGGTGCGCACGCCGGGGCCGCGGAACGGGATCACGGCATGCTCGTAGTAGGACGGGAACATGATCAGCATGCCGGGCTTCGGGCTGATGATGATCTCGGTGGTCTGGTTGGGCAGGCGATTCATGTGCGCGCGCGGGCGCGGGTCGACGAACATGATGGCGCCTTCCTCCGGCTTCGCTCCGTCGGGCGCCGGAGGCACGCTCACGTAGTAGACGCCACTGACCTTGGCGTCGGGATGCACGTGCTGGAAGTTGATGTCGCCCGCACGCATGTTGATGCCCCATGCCCACAGACGCATGTTGAGCCTGCCGGGCGGCACGTGGCAGTTGGCGGCGAGAAGCTTGGGCAGGTAATCATCCAGCGCCTGCTGGGCCATGTCGCGCAGCCCTGCCAGCTCCGGCTCGGGCCTTGCAAATAGGTTGGTCTCGGAATGGTAGCCGCCGATGTTGGTGGTGGCGGAGGCGATGTTCTTCGTCTCCTTCTCCAGGCGCAGCATCAACACTTCGAGCTTCTCGTTGAGGGTATCGGCTCCCTCGAACTCCCGAACCATGAATACGGTTGGAAAATGCGATGCGACGATCGTGTTCTTGGCACGCGGTCGCTTCATCTTCACGTCGGACATGCCGGCCTCGGGATCGCGTCTTCAAATCGCCCCGATGACGAAATCTACTTTCTTGACTTATGCGATCCACATAACGTTTGAGTGAAGTTGTTCAGGCGCAACGCGGCGGCTGCGAACAGCAGCGTCCATACCGTACGGGCGACGGAAAACGCCAAGCGCGCCGTTTACTTACTGGATTTGCCCGCATCGGCCCAATTGCTGCGTACACTGCATAGCTTTCCGATGATCTGCCTCTCCGAAATCTCATGGCTCGGCTATGCCCGCAGGGCACCATGGCGACGGAGCCCCGAGCCGAGAGCGGATCTTTGTCAACCAAGACCTTGGGGAGGCGCGGATGCGCGGCAGGGAGCCGCCGCCTGCAGGACCGGCCGGACAACGAGCCGGCCGCGCAGTGAGCGACCCGAGACATAGGTGACGAATCGTACCGGACACATAGGTAACACCTTTCGCGCTGGCGGGGGGTGTCGATGCCTTGGAAGGAGTGTTCGGCGATGGATGAACGTGTGCGGT
>Ga0070741_10001064_pt1 | contig 88353 bp, 77 predicted proteins | sample Coa_R1_4_FD_66440 | JGI IMG/M metagenome (GOLD analysis project Ga0070741, IMG submission 66440) | Surface soil microbial communities from Centralia Pennsylvania, which are recovering from an underground coalmine fire - Coalmine... | ecosystem: Environmental > Terrestrial > Soil > Unclassified ... | reverse complement strand
CGCCAGGTTGGTCGCGTTGCTCGTGAAGACGACGAAGCGTCCATCGTCGGAAACGGAGTTGCCTCCGAGGGGACAGGTCGCCATCCGGTTCGCCTCGGTCCCCGGTGCGTTGCTGACGATCTCCGACGTCATCGTGCCCCGGTCCCGGATGAACACGTCGCAGCCCGAGAAGAGGGCGAGCGGCGCGATGTTGGTCGCCTGGCTGTCGAAGACGACGAAGCGCCCGTTCCGCGAGATCGCGTCGGCGAAGGAGTCGCCGAACGCGGGGTTTCCGGGGCTCGTGATCACCCCGACGCTCTCGAGCTCGTTCGTGCCGGTCTGACGATCTCGGACGAACACCTGATTGAGGCCGCTGGTGAAGCTCGGCGCCGGCGGTCCGAGGTTCTGGGCGGCGCTGGTGAATGCGAGGAAGCGGCCGTCCATCGAGAGCGGGCCGGCGGTCGAGGCGGCGTCCGGGTTTGGATCGCCGCCGGCGGCGACGCTTCCACGCGCGGTGAGGTTGTGTGCTTGCCCGGCCTCGGGCCGTCGGACGAAGACCCGGCCGTTCGAGACGACGAGGCTCCGGCCAGCGACGAGCGGTGTCGGGTCGGCGACGTGCGGCGGCGTGAGGCCGGCCGTCAGCTCCGTCGGCGCCTCCCCGGGTCCCGGCGGCCCGAGGCGGAACACGCGCAGGATCGGGTCGAGGCGATCGAAGTCGCCGTTCTCGTCGCAGTACTTTTCGGCCGACTCCGACTCGAGGAACGCGGCCAGGTCGTTCTCGATCGCGACCGCGGGAAACTGGAAGGGCTGCCTCTGCACCAGGATCGCCGCGCGTCCGGGAGGCGTCCCCGCGATGCCACAGCCCGCGGGCGCGCCGAGCGCCTGCCCGGCGCCGGTGGCGCGGTCCTGAAGAACGACCACGGGATCGATCGTATCCGAGTCGCCGTTCCGGTCGACGCCGTCGGCGGCCTCGAGGGCGGTGAACGCAAAGAGGTCGTCGGTGCCCGCGCTGAGGCTCTCGAGCGGGACCGGCGTCTGCGCCTCGAAGGCGTATTCGACACACCGATCGCCCACTGCAGGACAGTTTCCATCGTTGCTGCAGGCGGCGTGCGGCGCGACCTGGCAGATACCCGCGCCCGCGGCGCGCGGGAGGACGAGCGGCCCCCCGTTCGTGAGCGGTCCGAAATTCGCGTAGAGGCGCCCACAGGCGCCGCCGGTGCACGGGCTCGGCGGACAGAGCGCGTCGGCGTCGCTGCCGCCGACGCACACGTCGTGGCACGTGCCGCCCGAGAGACAATCGGTGTCGGCCGCACACGGGAGCCCGGCGCGTCCGCCGCCCTGACAGACCCCCGAGCGGCGGGCGATCCGCAGCACGGTGTAGGCGGCATCGACCGAGCCGAAGAGGCCGACCGTCTGCGCCGGCTGCGTCGCGTCGGTCTGAGGCACGAAGATCGGCGGGAGCGGCTGACCTTCGGGCGTGAACGAGCCGAGGAAGATCGGGTCGGGCACGGCGAAGGGGATCGGCGGCTGGATCGTCGCGCGGACGAGACGCGGGACCGGCACCCCGTTCTGGCTCAGCAGCACGCCCTGCCAGTTGACGGGGAGGAGCAGGTTCCCGTCGGTGTCGACCGCGGCGCGCGCGGCGGTCGCGAGCGCGGTGCAGGGCGGGGTCGCGGTGAAGCAGTCGGCCTGAAAATCGTTCGGGAGCGGCAACGCGGTGAAGTGGGTGAACCTGGTGTCGACGGTCGGCTGGCACGTACCGTCTGCAGCGAAGAGGGCGTCGACGCACGCGACGACGCCGGACTGCGTTGCGCACGTCGCCGCGGGCGCCGCGAGCGCGCAGGGGAGGGCGTCCGAGGCTCCCGTGACTGCGATCGCGGCCGGGCCGGCGAGCCCGTTCTGGTCGCCGGCCGGCGCGAACTGCGCATCCGTGTCGGGGAAGCGGAAGCTCAGCCGAATGGCGCCGCTCGGATCCGGGCGCGTCGCGAGCCCCGCCTCCGGCTGCGACGTGCATGTGATGGGGCTCGTGAAGCCGGGAAGCGCCTGGCACGCCGCGATCTTTGCCTTGACCGATCCGGCGGCGCAGTTGTCGGCGAGCACGACGAGCGGACGCGTGCCGCCGACCGGAGCGTAGACGATCGTGACGAGCTCCTGGGCCGCATCGGCGGAGAACCCGGGCGACGCGGCGTCGCAGTGCGCCGGATCGACGCTCAGCTCCACCAGATCGCCGGGCGCAGCGAACGGTCGATCCGCGGCGCCGAGCGAGGAGCGGAAACTCTTCGACGCGCTCGGGATGATGTTGCACGCGCCGCGCGCATCCGAAGCGACGAAGATCGTTGCGACGCCGAGCGCCACGAGCCCGGCACAGCGACGGATCGGAGCCGAGAACGGGGATGAGGGTCATTGATGGTGCTCCTTCGGCGTGGGGCCGCACATAGTCGTCCCGAGATGCAAACGTCAATGGAATTTCTCGTGACATGGGCGCTTTTCGCCCGCTGCGATCAAGACTCTGCTATAGTCGCCGGGTGGCCACGCGGAGCTTTCGCCCCGCCCGGCACCGCGGCCGCCGACCGGTCGACGTCGACGCGCTCATCCGCGAGACGAAGACCGCCGCGCGCGCCCGGGCGCAGGGATACCGCGAGCGCTCGCTCGCGCTCCACGGCTGGATCTGTGCGAAGTGCGCCCGCGAGTTCGACTGTGCGACGCGCCATCTGCTCACCGTCCACCACAAAGACGGCAATCACGACAACAACCCGCCGGACGGCAGCAACTGGGAGAACCTCTGCGTCGACTGTCACGAGGACGAGCACACGCGCGGCGTCCTCGGCGACTACCTGACCGGCAAGGACTGACGCCGGTCCCTTGCAACAACCCGGTCCCGGGCGGAGATGCTCCGGACGTGACGTCGTCCGCCGCGCCCCGCTCGGAGCTCGATCGCCTGATGGCAATCGGGCCGCTGGCGGCGGTCGTCCGCCTCGCCGCACCGACGACGCTCGTCATGGCGGTCGCCGCGGTCTCGAACGTCGTCTACACGTACTTCGTCAGCCGGCTCGGCGTCGAGGCGATCGGCGCCGTGTCGCTCGTCTTCCCGGTCTCGCTGCTCGCGCTGACGGCGATGGGCGGCGGGATCGGCGCGGGTGCCGCGTCGGCCGTGGCGCGCGCCCTCGGCGCCGGGCGCCGGAGCGACGCCGCGGCCTTGGCAGGGCAGGCGCTCGTCCTGAGCGTCGTGATCGGCGTCGGGTTCGGCCTCGTCGTGCAGGCGATCGCGCCGGCGCTCTTCCGCGTGATGGGGGCGACCGGTGCGGTGCACGCGAGCGCGACGCTCTTCGCCCGCATTCTCTTCGGCGGCTCGGCGATCACGTTTCTCGGCGGGATGTTCGACAGCGTGATGCGCGGCGAGGGGAACGTGCGCGTGCCCGCGGTGTGGTCGACGACCTCGCTCGTCCTGCAGATGATCTGCACCCCGCTCTTCATGTTCGTGTTCGGCTGGGGACTCCCGGGTGCGGCGCTCGCCATGCTCGCCTCGCAGCTCGTCGCGACCCTCGCGCGGGCGCGCTGGCTCCTCGGCGGACACGGCGTCGTCCGTCCGACATTTCCGCGCGTCACGCTCGCGCCCGTGCGCGAGATCCTGCGCGTCGGCGTGCCGTCGGCGCTCTCGACCTCGGTCAGCAACGTCGGGCTCATGGCGCTCACGGCGGTCGTCACCCGGCTCGGTGGCGCAGACCTCGCCGCCTACGGGCTCGGCACGCGCCTCGACTTCCTCCTGATGTCGTTCGGCTACGGCTTCGGCGCCGCTGTGCTGACGCTCGTCGGGATGGCGACCGGTGCGCGTCGCGTCGACCGGGTGCGCGCGTTCGTCACGCGCGCCGGTGCGATCACCGTGGTGCTGCTCGGGATTCCGGGACTCCTCTTCTGCTGGCGGCCGGCACTCTGGATCGGGCTCTTCACGGACGACGCCGCGATTCACGCCGTCGGCGCGCAGTACTTCCGCGTCATCGGACCGTCGTACCCGTTCGTCGGGCTCAGCATGGTGATCGCGTTCGCGTTCCAGGGACTCGGACGCGCGACGGTCCCGCTCGCGTTGATGGTCTTCCGTACCGCCGGCGTCCTCACCGTCGCGGTCGTGTGCACCCACGCCCTCGGGCTCGGCGAGCGCGCGGTGTTCGCGACCATCGCGGCCGCGAACGTCCTGTCGGCGGGCGGGATGGTCGTGCTCTTCATGCTGACGGAGCGGGGCCTCCGTGTTGCGAGCACGCAGGCCGCGCCGGTGACGGAGCTCGCGGCGACCGGCACCCGTTGATTTGACAGCCGGGGTCGTCGTGCGGCACGGGGCCGGGGGCATGGTGTCGGTCCGTGACGTCGTGAAGTCGTACCGGCAGGGTGAGGCCGAGGTCCGGGCCCTCGCCGGCGTCTCGCTCGAGCTCGCGACGCGGGACTATGTCTCGATCGTCGGACCGAGCGGCTCCGGCAAGAGCACGCTCCTTCACCTGATGGGCGGCCTCGACGAGCCGACGGCCGGCGAGATCGTGATCGACGGGACTGCGATCTCGGGCATGACGGACGACGAGATCACGATCTTCCGCCGCCGGCACATCGGCGTCGTGTTCCAGTTCTTCAACCTGCTGCCGACGTACTCGGCGGAGGAGAACGTCGCGCTCCCGCTCCTCCTCGACCGCCGCCGGCCACGCGACGTCCGGGATCGCGTTCTGGCGGCGCTCGAACGCGTCGGGCTCAGCCATCGCCGGCACCATCGGCCGGACGAGCTCTCCGGCGGCGAGATGCAGCGCGTCGCCATCGCGCGCGCGCTCGTGATCGACCCGGTGCTGATCCTCGCCGACGAGCCGACGGGCAACCTCGACACGCGGACCGGAGAGCAGGTGCTCGACCTCATCCGCGACGCGAACACCGGCGGCTGTACGGTCGTCCTCGTGACCCACGACCCGCGCGCAGCGGCGCGCGCGGATCGGATCGTCACGCTGAAGGACGGCGTGGTGGTCGACGAGCAGCGGCCGAGCTGACGGGGTGCGCGCTACCAGCCGGCGAGGTCGGCGGCGCGCTGACGATGATAGTTCGCCTCGCCGAGGAACGCGCGGTCGAAGACGGCGCGCCGGAACCACAGATGGAGGTCGTACTCCCACGTGAAGCCGATGCCGCCGTGGAGCTCGGTCGTCGTGCGCACCGTCCGGTCGTAGAGGTCGGTGAGGTGCGCCTTGGCGAGCGCGGCGTGGCGCTCGGCGCGATCGCGGATGTGATCGTACGCGTGCGCGGCGTACCACCAGAGCGACAGCGCCGGATCGAGGTCGGTCACGAGGTCGGCGAGCTGGTGCTTCACGGCCTGGAAGGCGCCGATCGGCTGTCCGAACTGCTCCCGGGTGAGCGCGTACTTGACCGTCATGTCGACGCATCGCCGTGAGCCGCCGTATGCGTCGGCCGCGAGGAGGACGAGCCCCGCGTCGCGCGCCCGATCGATCGCGGTCCGACCCGAAGCGATCTTCGTCCCCGGCGCGTCGGCGAGCTGCACGGCGTCGAGTCGTCGCGTCATGTCCGTCGACTGGAGGCCGGCGACGGTGACGCCCGACGCCGCACGCTCGACGATCCAGAGGCCGGGACCGTCGTCGTCCTGCGCCGCGACCACGAGCGCGTCCGCGACCGCGGCGTAGGGGACGAGCGGCTTCTTTCCGGTGAGCTTGCCGTTGCGCGCCCGTGTCGCGAGGCGTCCGGCATCCCACTCGTCGCCGTCCTCGCCGAGCGCGAAGGTGAGGATCGTTTCGCCGCGCGCGACGCCGGGGAGCCAGCGCGCCGCGGCATCGCGGTCGCCGCTCGCGAGGATCGCCGCGATGCCGAGGGCGCACGCGAGGAACGGGCCGGGCGTGCACGCCCAGCCGAGCTCTTCCGCGGCGAGCGCGACGTCGAGCAGCTCGAGCCCCGACCCGCCGTGCGCGGCCGGGACGTGGAGCCCGGCGACGCCGAGCTCCGCGAGGCCGGCCCACAGGTCGGGGTCGTGTCCGCGGTCGCTCTCCATGATGGCGCGGACGCGGGTCGTCGGACACTCGGACTCGAGGTAGCGGCGAATCGTCTCCTTCAGCAGGACCTGGTCCTGCGACAGCCCGAAGTCCATCGCGCGCTACTTCTTGCCGTCGCGCGGGAGCCCGAGACCGCGCTCCGCGACGATGTTCCGCTGGATGTTGGCGGCCCCGCCCGCGATCAGCACGCCGAGCGACCACATGTAGGCGGTCCCGAACATGCCCATCGCCGGCGCGTTCGGCTCGCCGGGCGCGAGCATCGCGCGGTCGCCGACGACGTCCATCGCGAGCTTCGCGATGTCGTAGCCGAGCGTCGTCGACGAGAGCTTCATCACCATCGCGGAGAGGCCGGGGTCCTCGGCGCGTGCGCTCATCGTAAGGAGGCGGTAGCCCTGGTACTCGTTCGCGAGCAGGCGGCTCTCGAGCTCGACCAGCCGGTTCCGCACGACCGGGTCCTCGATCGCAGGACGTCCGCGGATCTCGAGCGCCTTCGCGAGCATGACGAGGCCGTCGAACGTGCGCCGCGTCAGGTGCGAGCCCCCGATGAGCGCCCGCTCGTGCTTCAGGGTCGAGCGACTCACGATCCATCCCTGTCCGCGCTTGCCGACGATGTTCGCGGCCGGCACCCGGACGTTCTCGAGGAAGACCTCGTTGAAGTCAGCGTCGCCCGTCATCTGGCGGAGGGGACGGACGTCGAGACCCGGCGTCTTCATGTCGATCAGGAGGTAGCTGATCCCGTCGTGCTTCGGCTGATCCGGCTCGGTGCGGACGAGCGCGAACATCCAGTCCGCCTCCCGCGCACTCGATGTCCAGATCTTCTGGCCGTTGACGACCCAGGAGTCACCCTCGAGGACGGCGCGCGTGCGGAGCGACGCGAGGTCGCTGCCGGCGCCGGGCTCGCTGTACCCCTGACACCAGCGGATCTTCCCGAGGAGCGTGTCCCGGATGAAGAAGTCCTTCTGCGCCTCGGTGCCGTGCTCGAGGAGCGTCGGGACGAGCATGCTCGGCCCCTGGCCCATGATCTCGTGCGGTGCGTGCGCGCGGCGGAACTCCTCGCCGATGATCGCGGCCTTCAGCGGATCCGGCGTCTGCTCCGAGCCGCCGTACCGCCGCGGGACGTGACGGTAGAGATAGCCGCGCTCGATCGCCTGGAGACGGAACGCGGTCACGCGTTCGTCGGCGACGCCGCCCCCGATGTACGTCGCGGCGGTCTCCGCCGACGGTTGTCGCGCGGCATCCTCGGGGGTCCAGTGCTCGCTCAGGAAGCGGCGAACTTCGGCGCGGAACTCCTCGTATTCGGCGCTGTACGCGAGATTCACTCGTGGGCCCTCCCGGGATCTGGTCGATCGATTGCTTACCAGGTTCCCGGGGCGGCCGACAAACGTCGCGTCAGTCGAGGAGCGCGCTCGCGACGAACCGGACGGTCGCCATCGACGCGTTCAGCAGATCGCCGAGGACGTCGACGAGGATGCGCCGCACCGCGAGGTCGCGGCCGAGCCGCTCGAGCAGATCGGCGCTGTCCCGCAGACCTTGGATCATCGAATCGAACTGATCCTGGCGCGGAACGATTTCCATGCGGCGGCTCATAGCGCCGCTCGAAGCGCGTTGACAAGGGGGGACGTGAAAAAGTTCCCGCGCGTCGGTAGGAGAGATCCACATGGGTCGGCTGCGGCGCTGGCTGCTGCTCGGCTGCTTCGTCGCCGGGCTCGGCGGTGCGTTGGCGGCGATGCATCTCGACGGACGCGTGCGCGCGTACCTCGCCGGTCCGCCGCTCGGCGGCGTCCGCATCTACGGGGCGCCGTCGGTGCTCCGGCTCGGCGAGCCCGTTCCCGGCGGCTCGCTCGTGCGGAAGCTCACGCGTCTCGGCTACCGGAAGAGCGACGCGCTGGCGACGGGCGAGTACCGCACGAGTGGAGCCGTCGTCGAGTTCGCGGCGCGACCCTCCGAGGCGCCGGGTGCGGAGCCGCCGCGTCGGGTGCGCGTCGCGGTTCGCGGGTCCCGGATCGCCGAGCTCCAGGATCTCGACGGCGGGTCGCTCGACCACATCGAGCTCGAGCCCGAAATGCTGGCGGTGGTCGGCGACGCTGGGCCGGCGCTCGGCGCGGATGTCGAGGTCCCGCCGGCGTCGTGTCGGAACGCCGTCCTCGCGGCGGAGGACCGGAACTTCTTCGTCCATCCCGGTATCGATCCGCTCGCGGTCGCGCGCGCGCTCCTCGCGGACCTCCGTGCCGGCGCGCGCCGGCAGGGCGGCAGCACGATCACGCAGCAGCTCGTGAAGAACGCCTTCCTCTCCCCGCGCCGCACGCTCTCGCGAAAGCTCCAAGAGGCCGCGCTCGCCGTCCTCCTCGAGATCCACGCGACGAAGGAGGAGATTTTCGCCCGCTACCTGTCGTCGGTGTACCTCGGCGTCGACGGCGCGCTGCCCGTGCACGGGTTCGCGCAGGCCGCGCAGGTGTACTTCGGGAAGCCCGTCGGCGACCTCGGCCCGGCCGAATGCGCGCTTCTCGCCGGCATGATCCGGTCGCCCAACGGTCTCGCGCCGCGCGTCCACGCGAAGGCCGCGATCGCGCGGCGGAACCAAGTGCTCGAAGCGATGGTACGCGAGGGATCGCTCGATCAGGCGGCTGGCGAGCGGGCGATCGCGGAGTCGCTGCGGCTCGCCGACGCGCGCGCGCGTCCCGTCGCCGCGCTCTACGTGGCGGCGGAGGTCGCGCGCCAGCTGCCGACGCTCCTTCCAGCGGACGTCGCCGAGGCGCCGGGACTCCGGGTCTTCACGTCGGTCGACGCCGACGCGCAGCGCGAGGCCGAGCGTGCGACGCGCCGCGGGCTCGCCGCGCTCGAACGCGGCCGGCGACGCCGCGAGCCGCTACAGGCCGCGCTCGTCGCGCTCGACGCGCACTCCGGACGCGTGCGGGCGCTCGTCGGCGGACGCGACTACGGCTCGAGCCCCCTCGACCGCGCGATCCGCTCGCGGCGTCAGCCCGGGTCGGCATTCAAGCCGTTCGTGTATCTGACGGCGCTCGACCCGAGCCGGCGCGGCGATGCGCCGCCGCGGACCGTCGTGTCACCGGTCGACGACTCGCCGCTCACGCTGCGCGTCGGCGCGACCACGTGGCGTCCCGCGAATTACGACGGGACGTTCGCCGGCACGATCCCGATCGAAGACGCGATCGCGGAGTCCCGGAACGTCGCCACGGTGCGGCTCGCGCTGGACGTGGGGCTCGATGCCGTGGCGCGCAGCGCGGCTGACATGGGGATCGCGTCGCCGCTGCCGCGTGTCCCGGCGCTGGCGCTCGGGGCGGCGGAGACGTCGCTGCTCGAGCTGACGGCCGCGTACGGCGTGTTCGCGAGCGGCGGGGTCCGCCGCCTGCCGACGCTCGTCGTCAGCGTCGGCGCGCCGAGCGGCGAGACGCTCTACGCCGCGCCGGCCGACGAGCTGCGGGTCCTCGAGCCCGGTGTCGCTTACCTCGTGACCCACCTCCTCGAGCACGTGATCGACGAAGGGACCGGGCGGCCGGCGCGGGACGCGGGCCTCCGCGGGCCGGCCGCCGGCAAGACCGGAACGACCGACGACACCCGTGACGCGTGGTTCATCGGCTTCACGCCGGACGTCGTGACGGGCGTCTGGGTCGGCCTCGACGGCGGCGGCGCGACCGGCCTCACGGGCGCGCAGGGCGCGCTGCCGATCTGGACGGATTTCGTGCGCGCCTCCACGGCGTCCGGGGGTCCCGAGGAGTTTCCCGTCCCCGACGACATCGTCTGGCGCGACGTCGATCCGGCGTCGGGCGGCCTTGCGACGACGGGATGTCCGACGGTGCGTCACGAGCCGTTTCTCACCGGCACCGAGCCGCGCACGCCGTGCGAGCTGCACCGTCCCGTCTGGAGCGCGGTCGGCGATGGGATCGGCGACGCGGTGCGGGGCGGCGGACGCGCGATCGAGTCGGGCGGCCGTCGCGTGCGCGACTGGTTCGGGCGGCTCTTCCGCTGACCCCGGACCCGGGATAGGCTCGCGCGCCCCCGATGGCCAACTCTGCTGCAACGGTGGTGGCGCTCGTCGTCGCGCTCGCGCTTCCTGCGTGCCGCCTGCTGCACCGCGGAGAGCGCGCGCACGAGGAGCCGCCGCCCATCGACCTCAACACCGCGTCGCTACGGAAGGTGGAGGCGCTGCCCGGCATCACCCCGAGCATGGCGCGACGGATCGTCGACGGTCGGCCCTACGACGAAGCCGAGGACCTCGTCGACCGCGGCATCCTGACCGAGAGCGAGCTTCACCGGATCGCGGATCGCATCGTCGTCGAGCGGCGTGCGCGCTGAGGCGGCAGGCTTCGCGCTCGGCGTGATGCTCGCCGCGACCCCGGCCGCCGCAGTCGAGGCGCCGGTCGAGCTCGGCACGCTGCTGCCGATGTGGAGCGCGCTGCCCTTCGCCGGCATGCTGCTCTCGATCGCGCTCTTTCCGCTGCTTGCGCCCGCCTTCTGGCATCATCATTACGGGAAGGTCGCCGCCGCGTGGACCGCGACGCTCGTCGTCCCGTTCGTCGTCGCGTACGGGCGCCTGGCCGTCCATGAGCTCGCGCACGTGGCGGTCGTCGACTACGTGCCGTTCATCATCCTCCTCGCGACGCTCTTCACGATCGGGGGCGGCATCTACGTGCGCGGGACGCTCCGCGGCGCGCCGTCGGTGAACGCGGTCATCCTGGCGATCGGAACGATGCTCGCGTCGTGGATCGGCACCACCGGCGCCGCGATGCTGCTCGTGCGGCCGTTGCTGCGTGCGAATCGCGAACGACGTCACCGCGCGCATACCGTCGTGTTCTTCATCTTCCTCGTCGCGAACATCGGCGGCGCGCTCACGCCGCTCGGCGATCCGCCGCTCTTCCTCGGCTTCCTGCACGGCGTCCCCTTCTTCTGGACGTTCGCGCTGTGGCAGGAAATGGTCTTCACCGCAGCGTGCGTCCTCGGCTGCTACGTCGTGCTCGACACCTATCACTGGCGACGCGAGGATGCGGTACTGCGCGTGCGACCGGCGGGACCGCGCGAACCGTTGCGAATCGACGGATGGCACAACCTCGTGCTCCTCGCCGGCGTACTTGTCGCGGTGATCGTGTCGGGTGTCTGGGATCTCGGCGAGGTTTCGGTGCTCGGCGTCCATCAGCAAATCCAAAACCTGCTTCGCGACGCCGTTCTCGTCATGGTGCTCGTCGCATCGTGGCAGACGACGCCGCGACGCATTCGCGAGCTGAACGACTACAGCTGGGAACCGATTCGCGAGGTCGCGATTCTGTTCGCGGGGATCTTTGCGACCATAATTCCGGCGCTCGCGATGCTGCGCGTCGGGGAGCGTGGTGCATTGGCGTTCGTCGTCCATGCCGTGCGCGCGCCGGCGCATTTCTTCTGGGCGAGCGGTGGCCTGTCGTCGTTTCTCGACAATGCGCCGACGTATCTCACGTTCCTGTCCACGGCCCTCGGACGGCTGTACCCCGGCGTGCCCGAGCACGAAGCGATTCGTCGCTTGATCGCCGAGAACCATGCCTTTCTGCAGGCAATCGCGACCGGGTCGGTATTCATGGGCGCCAACACGTACATCGGAAATGCCCCCAACTTCATGGTGAAATCGATCGCCGAGGAGGCAGGAGTGCCGATGCCATCCTTCTTCGGATACATCGTGCGCTATAGTCTCCCGGTGCTGATCCCGACGTTTGCGCTCGCGACGTGGGTCTTTTTTCGTTAGCTCGGATCGCACCGATCCGATGTCCGTCGAACCATTCTCCGAAATGGAAGAGGACGCCCGGCGCACGCGGTCGGACCCATTCACACTGTTGTACGGCGGGATTTATCGTGCGTCGGAACGAATCATCGGTGAATTCTCGGGCCGTCCACCCGTGTGACGTCGCGCCCGTGGCGTCGATTTTCTCGAATTGGACGCGATTCGAGTGCGGTGAATCGAGTTAACGACGTAAAATCGAGCGGGTATCTTGCTCTCACTTCCGGCTTGGAGTAGGAGCATCGCGTTCCGACAACCTGGGGAAGGAGTGCCGATGCCGAGACAGAAAAGTCTGGTCACCGTCATCAGGGACCTCGTCCGAACGGAAATCGGGAACGCGATCGCCAGCATGCTCGGTGGCGCCGGTACGGGCCGCCCGCGTCGTCGGCGTCGTCGCGGGAAGCGTGGCCCCGGTCGTCCACCGGGAAAGCGTGGTCCTGGTCGGCCGCCGGGCTCGAAGAACAAGCGTCGGCGGGGACGGCCGCCCGGCACGTCCTGACGCGCGCTACGCGGGTGCGTCGAGCAGCGCGCGGCGCACCCGGAGACGCCAGCGTCCGTCGACTTTGACGAACTCGTCCTCGTAGCGCCCGGTCGTCTGGTGGCTCGACCCGGGCGGGCCGGTGATCGCGAGCACGTAGCATTCCCCGCGGGCGCGTTCGCCGTCTCCCTCGAGGACGAGGTTCGTCGTGTAATGCCGCATGAAGAGGCCGATCCCGCCGAGCATGTCGGCGAATCGGCGCACGCCGTCCGTTCCCTCGAACACACCCATCACGTTGCCGAAATCGAGCCGGCAGTCGCTGGTGCACAGCGCCGGGAGCTGGTCCCAGCGCCCCAGGTCGATGATGTGGCAGTAGCGCGCGACGATCTCGGCGATGGCGAGGCGATCCTCGGCGGTGAGCTGGACCACGATGTCCTCCCGGCGCGGCACACGGGCCCGCGCGCGGCGCGACCGTAGCGCAGCCGCGCGATCCGTGCCAAGCGCCGCGGCACGCGCGGCTTGAAAACGCGACGCCGGGACGCCTAGTGTTGGCGCCCACGCGAGGAGCGCCGTCGATGGAGAGTCGCTGGTCGGATCGAGAAGCCGCGGAGTACGTCGATCGCTTCGCGCCGCGGTGGGGCGAGGAGCTGGCGGTCCGCGTCTACACGTCGCGGCTCATCGGACGCGATCCCGACCTCGTGATGCACGGCGGCGGCAACACGTCGCTCAAAGGGACCGTGACGACGCTCGTCGGCGACCGCGTCGACGCGCTCTTCGTGAAGGGGAGCGGCTGGGACCTCGACGCGATCGAGCCCCCGGGGCTGCCGGCCGTCGATCTGGCCCATCTCCGCCGCCTGCGTGGGCTCCCGGAGCTCGGCGACGAGGAGATGGTGAACCAGCTCCGGACGCATCTCTTCGACGCCGGCGCTCCGAATCCGTCGGTCGAGACGCTGCTGCACGCGTTCCTCCCGCACCGCTTCATCGATCACACTCATGCCGACATCGCGCTCGTGCTCACCAACCAGCCGCGGGCCGAGGCCGAGGCGATGGTGCGCGACGCCTTCGGGCCGCGCTGGGCGATCGTCCCGTACATCATGCCCGGGTTCGCGCTCGCGAAGCTCGCCGCCGAGGTGTTCGAGCGCGATCCGGCGGTCGAAGGATTGGTCCTGCTGAACCACGGACTCTTCACCTTCGCCGACGACGCCCGCACCGCGTACGAGCGGATGATCGCCGGCGTCGATCGCGCGGAGCGCTTCGTCCGCGCCCGCGCGCGCGAGCGCCGACCCGTCGGCCGCGGCGCGCGGCTCGACACGGCGCCGTCCGAGGCCGCGGCGCGGCTCGCGCCGGTCCTGCGCGGCGTCCTCGCCGAGCCGACGAGCGATGCCGACCGCGCGTGGCGTCGGATGGTCCTCGAGTGGCGGACGGGCGAGGAGGCGCTCGAGATCCTCGCCGGCCCCGACGCCGCGCAGGTCGCGTCGGCGAATCCCCTGACCCCCGATCACGTCATCCGGACGAAGGGGCCGGCGCTCCTGCTCGACGACGTGCTGCCGCTCGACGATCCCGCCGGGCTGCGCGACCTGCTGACCGCGGCGGTCGGTCGCTATCGGGAGGCGTACGACGCGTACTTCGCCGCCCATCGCGACCGGGCGCGGACGCCAGTCACGAAGCTCGACGCGTTCCCGCGCGTCGTCCTCGTCCCGGGCGTCGGCATCGTCGCCGCCGGCCGCACGAAGCAGGACGCGCGCATCGCCGCCGACATCGCCGAGCACACGCTCCGCGCGAAGGCGCTCGCGAACGCGATCGGACGCTACACCGCGCTTTCGGACGCGGATCTGTTCGACATGGAGTACTGGAGCCTGGAGCAGGCGAAGCTCGGAAAGGCGAAGGAGCCGCCGCTCGCCGGCCAGGTCGCGCTCGTCACCGGCGCCGCCGGCGCGATCGGGTTCGCGATCTCGAAGAAGCTGGTCGAGGCGGGCGCGCACGTCGTCCTCGGCGACGTGGCGCGCGAGCGCGTCGAGTCGGCCGTCGCGGAGCTCGATCCGAAGAAGCGCGGCGTCGCCGCGGCCGTCGTGATGGACGTGACCGACGAGCGGTCGGTCGGCGCCGGTTTCGCCGAGGTCTGCCGGCTCTACGGCGGCCTCGACGTCCTCGTCCTGAACGCGGGCATCGCGCACGTGAGCGCGATCGAAGCGACCGATCCGGCCGCCTTCCGCCGCGTCGTCGACGTGAACCTCGTCGGCTACTTCTTGGTCCTTCGCGAGGCCGCCGCGCTCTTCCGCCGGCAGGGCACCGGCGGGAACGTGATCGTCAACTCGTCGAAGAACGTGTTCGGGCCTGGCGCGGACTTCGGTGCCTACAGCGCCTCGAAGGCGGGCGCGCACCAGCTCGGCAAGGTCGCGGCCCTGGAGCTCGCCGCGGCCGGCGTGCGCGTCAACATGATCAACGCCGACGCCGTGTTCGGCGATCCGAAGCGCCCGTCGGGGCTCTGGCAGGAGGTTGGTCCGGCGCGCGCCCGCTCGCGCGGACTCGACCCGGCGGAGCTCCAGGACTACTACCGCCAGCGGAACCTCCTGAAGACGACCGTCACCGGCGAGCACGTCGGCAACGCGGTCGTCTTCTTCGCGTCGAACCTGACCCCGACGACCGGCGCGACGCTGCCCGTCGACGGCGGCGTCCCGGACGCGTTTCCGCGCTGAGAAGAGACGATGCGAGCCGTCCTGCTCGACGCCGACGACTTCATGCACCCGAACACCGGCGAGGAGAACTTCAACGAGAGCGCGTACTACAATTTCTACGACCCTACGTGCCGCCTCGGCGGCTTCGTGCGCCTCGGCAACCGACCGAACGAGGGCTACGCGGAGCTGACCGTCTGTTTGTACCTTCCCGACGGCCGCGTCGCGTTCATGTTCAAGCGGCCGGAGATCCGCGGCAACGAGGCGTTCGCCGCCGGTGGGCTCGCGTTCGAAGTGCGTGCGCCGTTCCGCGAGCACGGGATCCGCTACGACGGCTCGTGCTGTCTCCTGGCGCGGCCGCTCGATCTCTTCGACCCGCGCCGCGCCTTCACGACGAACCCGCACGTCCCGGCGACGCTCGCGCTCCGCTACGAAGGTCTCTCGCCCGGCTTCGGCGGCGAGCCGCGCGAGGAGCGCGACGGGCAGTGGGTGAGCGTCCGGCGCGAACGGAACGGGCAGGAGTTCGCGCGCGGGCACCTCGAGCAGCATGGCCGCGCGACCGGCACGCTCACGATCGACGGCGCCGAGTACCGGATCGACGGCTTCGGCCTCCGCGATCACTCCTGGGGACCGCGCTACTGGCAAGCGCCCGACTACTACCGCTGGCTCACGATGAACTTCGGTCCCGATGCCGGCATTGCCGCCGCGCTCACCGTGCAGCGCGACGGTACCCACGTGCAGGGCGGCTACATCTACCGGCGCGGCGAGCCGAATCGCCTCGTCGGCCGGGTCGAGGTCGAGACGGAATTCGCCGGCGCGGAGCGCCTGCACGAGCGCGTGATCGCGACCCTCCACCCGATCGACGGCGGGCAGCCCGAGCGCATCGAGGGACGCGTCCTCCGCATGGTCCCGCTCCGGAACCGCCGCGCCGGCGTGACGACGCGCATCGCGGAGGGGCTGACCGAATGGCGGTGGGGCGAGCGCGTCGGGTACGGCTGGTCGGAGTACCTCGACCACGTCGACTGAGCTCGCGGAGTGCCTCGCCGCGTACGTCGCGCGGCAGCTCGGTAGGGAGCCCGTCGCCGTCGAGGGGCTTCGCCGACTCGCCGGCGGGGCATCGCGGGAGATCTGGGCGTTCGACGCCGTCCTCCCCGACGGCCGTCACGAGCGGCTCGTCCTCCGGCGGGACCCGCCGGGGCACCACGTGCAGTCGAGCCGGCGCGACGAGTTCGCGTTGCTCGGCGCGGCGGCGAACGCGGGGCTGCCGGTGCCGCGCGTCCGCTGGTGCGAGGACGACCCGGCCGTGCTCGGCTCGCCGTTCTTCATCATGGCCTTCGTCGAAGGCGAGACGCTCGCGCGTCGTCTCCTTCGCGACCCCGAGTACGCCCCCGCCCGCGCCGCGCTCCCCGCACAGCTCGCCGCCGCGCTCGCCGGCATCCACCGGATCGATCCGGGTCTGCCGGCGCTGGCATTCCTGCCGCGTCCGCCCGCGGACGAAACGCCGGCGGCGGCGGAGCTCGCGCGCTACGAGCAGATCTACCGCGCGATCGCGCCCGACCCGCACCCGACGCTCGAGCTCGCGTTCCGCTGGCTCGCACCGCGGACGCGCGGGCCGCGAGCCGTGACCGTCGTCCACGGCGACTTCCGCGTCGGCAACGTCATCTTCGGGCCGGAGGGACTGCGGGCCGTCCTCGACTGGGAGCTCGCGCACGTCGGCGACCCGCTGGAGGACGTCGGCTGGCTCTGCGTGCGCTCCTGGCGCTTCGGCGCCGACGACCGTCCCGCGGGCGGTCTCACCGCGCGCGAGGACTTCTTCGCGGCGTACGAGAACGCGGGCGGGATCGACGTCGACCCGGCCGCCGTGCGCTGGTGGGAGGTCTTCGGGAACCTCAAGTGGGCGATCATCTGCATCATGCAGGCCCGAACGTTCCTCGACGGCGCCGTGAAGAGCGTCGAGCTCGCGAGCCTCGGCCGTCGCGTCGCGGAGATGGAGCTCGAGCTGCTCGAGCTGACGGAGGCGTGAGCATGCAGGACCGGCCGACCGTGCAGGAGCTCCTCGACGCCGTACGGGTTTTCCTCGAGGAGGACGTGGTGCCGCGCCTCGACGGGCCGCGGCGCTACCACGCGCTCGTCGCCGCGAACGTCCTCGCGATCGTGAACCGTGAGCTGGTCGCCGAGGAGACGAGCCTCCTCGCCGAGTGGCGGCGCCTCGCGTCGCTCGCGGGGGACGACCCGGCGCCGCCCGTCGGGCTCGCGGCGCTCCGCGCCGCCGTCCGCGACGCCACGACGACGCTCGCGGGGCGGATCCGTTGCGGCGACGCGGACGACGGTGCCTTCCGCGATGCCGTCCGCGCGCACCTCCGCGAGACGGTCGTCGAGAAGCTCCGCGTGGCGAACCCGCGGTTCGTCGCGCGCTAGCCGATCGCGGCGAGCAGCAACCGCATCGGGCGCAGCGTTCGCTCGAACGGGTTCAGCACGAGCCCCATCGCTTCGAGCGTCAGCGTGCCCAGCAAAGCCGCGTCGTTCCGTTGCCCGAGAACGACCGGACTCGGGACGTCGATGTCGTCGAACTTGAATCGGCAATCCGAGAGCCGCCGGCGAATGATCGAGCCGTCGGCCAGACTGAACTCGAGCCGGCGCTTCGGCTCGAGCCCGAGGGCGTGCCAGGTCCGCCACGGAAGCACGGAGAACATGGCTCCGCTGTCGAGGAGAAATTTGACGGTGTGCTGCGGACCGTCTTCGCGGGAGACGACCATGCCGACGTACACGAGGCCCATCGGGTGCGGTACTGATCCTCGTCGCGTCACGACGCAATATATACAACGGCAAGCGCGTGCGGTGACAGTGGCGCCGGTTCGGATTCCGCGTAACACTGCGGCAGTGCGAATCGGTCCCGGCGACGCGCTGATCGTGGTCGACGTGCAGAAGGATTTTCTGCCGGGCGGACGCCTCGCGGTACCAGGCGGCGACGAGATCGTGCCGGTCGCGAACCGTTATCTCGCCGACGCTCGGCGCGCGCGGATCCCCGTCGTCGCGACGCGGGACTGGCATCCGGACGAGCACGTCTCGTTCGAGCGACGCGGGGGACCGTGGCCCGTCCACTGCATCGCCGATACCGAGGGTGCGACGTTCGCTGCCGGGCTCGTGCTTCCGCCGGACGCCCTCATCGTCTCCAAGGCGACGCGCGAAGACGCGGACGCATACTCCGCGTTCGACGGCACCGACCTCGACGCGCGCCTGCGCCGCGCCGGCGTGCGGCGGCTCCTCGTCGGCGGTCTGGCCACCGACTACTGCGTGCTGAACACGGTGAAGGACGCGCGGCGTCTCGGCTACGAAGTGCTGCTCCTCACCGATGCGATCCGCGCGGTGAACGTCCATCCGGACGACGGCCGGAAGGCGGAAGCGGAGATGGTGCGCGCGGGTGCCGTGGCGGTCCGCCACGACCAGCTCGTCCGATGACGGACGACGCGCTCCTCACCGACCTCTACGAGCTCACCATGCTGCACGCCTACTTCCGCCGCGGCATGGCCCGGACGGCGGTCTTCGATCTCGCGGTCCGGACGCTGCCGCGCGGACGCGGCTTCCTGGTCGCGGCCGGACTCGAGCAGGCGGTCGAGTACCTCGAGCGACTGCGCTTCGGGCCGGCCGACCTCGACTGGCTCGCCGCCGAAGGCCGCTTCGGCCGCGACTTCGTCGAGTTCCTCGGTCGGCTGCGCTTCACCGGGGACGTCGACGCGCTGCCGGAAGGGACGGTCTTCTTCCCCGACGAGCCCGTGATCCGCGTGACCGGGTCCTTGCCCGAGGCGCAGCTCGTCGAGAGCCGCCTCATCAACCTCCTCCACTTCCAGACGCTGATCGCGTCGAAGGCCGCGCGCGTCGTGCTCGCGGCGGCGGGTAAGGTGCTCGTCGACTTCGGAATGCGGCGGGCGCACGGCGCCGAGGCTGGGCTCCTCGCCGCGCGCGCGACATATCTCGCCGGCTTCTCCGCATCGGCAACCGTGCTCGCGAACGTCCGCTTCGGCATCCCGCTGTCTGGTACGATGGCACACGCGTTCGTGCAGGCGCACGACGATGAGGCCGACGCGTTCGGCGGGTTCGCGGCCGTCGATCCGGAGCACGCGGTGCTGCTCCTCGACACGTACGACACCGAGGCGGCGGCTGCGAAAGTCGTCGCGCTCGCGCGGACGGGGGTCGAGATCGCGGGCGTGCGGCTCGACAGCGGCGACCTCGCCGGGCACGCGATGAACGTGCGGCGCATCCTCGACGCCGCGGGACTCCAGCGCGTCCGCATCTTCGCGAGCGGAAACCTCGACGAGCATGCCGTCGAGCGTCTCGTGGCCGCGGGCGCGCCGATCGACGGGTTCGGGCTCGGCACGCGCGTCGATACGTCGGCGGACGCGCCGTACCTCGACTGCGCCTACAAGCTCGTCGAGTACGCGGGGCGGCCGCGCCGCAAACGCTCGGAGGGCAAGACGACGTGGCCCGGCCGTAAGCAGGTGTATCGCCGCTACGATCGAGACGGCCGGCTCGCCGGCGATATGGTCACCGTCGACGGAGATCCCCAGCCCGGAACGCCGTTGCTCGTGCCGGTCATGCGCGCCGGGCGCCGCGTCGGCTCCCCGCCGGCGCTCGAGGCGATCCGTGCGCACGGCGCGGCGGAGCTCGCGCGGCTCCCCGATCCGCTCCGGAGACTCGACGACCCGGGTGTGTATGCCGTGACCATCGCCCCCGCCCTCGAGCGCCTCGCGCAAATCGTCGACGCCGGCTGAATGGGACGCGACGACTGGCTGACGACCCCGCCGCCGCGCGCCGAGCTCGACCGCGGGCCGTTTCCCGCCCGCGTGGGGAACGTCCGCATCGGCACCGCGTCGTGGACGGAAAAGACGCTGCTCGCGAGCCGCACGTTCTATCCGTCGATCGCGAACACGGCGGAGCGACGGCTTCGTTACTACGCCCGCCATTTCCCTGTCGTCGAGGTCGACGCGAGCTACTACGCGATCCCGTCCGCGGCGAACGCGCAGGCGTGGGCCGAGCGGACGCCGGCGGATTTCGTCTTCGGCGTGAAGGCGTATGCCGCGCTGACGCAGCACCCGATCGAGCCGACGCGTCTCGACAAGGCGCTGCAGGCGGAGCTCCCGAAGACGCTCCGCGCCAAGCGAAGCGTCTACCCGCGCGACCTGCCGCCGACCGTGCTGGACGAGATCTGGCAGCGCTTCGCCGGCGCGCTCGAGCCACTCCGAAGGAAGCTCGGCTACGTGCTCTTCCAGATGCCGAAATGGTTCGCGCCGTCGCGCGAGAGCTACGCGTACCTCGAACGCGTGCCCGAGCGTCTCCCCGGACTCCGGATCGCCGTCGAGTTCCGCCAGGCGAGCTGGATGACGGACGAGCGCCGCGGGCGCGTCCTCGACTTCCTCCGGCGAGCCGGCCTCGTCTACGTCGCCGTCGACGAGCCGCAGGGCACGTCGTCGAGCGTCCCACCGGTCGCGGAGCCGACGTCGGACGAGCTCGCCGTCGTCCGCTTCCACGGCCGGAACACGGCGGCCTGGACCAAGGTCGGCGCGACCACGACGGAACGCTTCGGCTACCACTACCGGCCCGATGAGCTCCGCCCCTGGGTCCCGCGCATCCGGGAGCTCGCCCGGCGGACGCGGCAGGTGCACGTCCTCATGAACAACTGTCACCGCGACTACGCGGTCGACAACGCGAAGGACCTCGCGGAGCTGCTGGGGTCGAGCTCCTAGCCGGCGACGGCGCGCTCGGGACGGGAAGCCGGCTCGTCGACGCGACCACGACCGAAGACGAACGCGGGTCGGCCGCGCAGGACGAGCACGGGCATCAGCGACAGCGCCGCGATGCACGAGACGCCCATCGCGATCGGCATGAGCGTCCCGAAGAGCCGGAGACCGAGGTATTTCGAGAACCCCATCACGGCGAAGCCGGCGCCGATGCTCGCGGCGACGAACAGCACGGCGCGCCCGGACGTATGGAGCGCCGCGCCGAAGGCGGCCTCGTCGGTCGCGAGCCGCGCCCGCTCCTCGCGAAGGCGATAGAGGAAGTAGATCGCGTAGTCGGCGCCGATCCCCGCCGCCATCGCGATGACGGACGCGGAGCCCATGTCGAGCCGCGTGCCGGTCCAGCCGAGGTATCCGAAGAGGATCGCGACCGTGGCGACGATCGGGCTCACGACGTAGAGGCCGGCGAGCGGCGACGCCAGCATGAGCGACGAGACCGCGTAGATCGCCGCGAGCACGACGAGCGTGTTCACGAGCTTCCCATGGGTCGTGTGCTCGTTGACGGCGAGGATCGTCGGCCCGACGCCACCCGCGATCAGCACGTGCACGCCCTCCGGCGGCGGATGCGCCGCGACCCATGCCTGCGCCCGGCGGACGAGCGGCCCGACGCGCGCCGAGTCGTCGTCGCGGAGGTACGCGACGAGCAGCGCCTTCGAGAGCGCGCGGTCGGTGAAGCGCTCGAACGCGGGGGACTCGCCGAGGAACATGATCTGCGCGAGCAGCTCCTGGTCGTCGGGCACGCGGTACGGATGCGGATCGTCCGAGTTGAACGTCTTGTGGAGCGCTTTCACGAGGTCGGCGAGCGACGCCGTCCGCAGCACGAGCGGGTCGCCCGCGATCTCGTCCTCCAGCGCGGCCAGGTGCTGCAGCATGGGGACGGTGCGTGCCTGTCCGGGCGCGCCCTCGTAGAGGATCGTCATCGTGAACGTCCCGGGGAAGTGCTTCTCGATCTCGGCCAGGTGGACGCGCGCCATGCTGTCCTTCGGCATGTACTCGCGCGTCGAGCCGTAGGTGTGGATGAAGAGCGCGCCGATCGCGGAGAGCGCGAGGGCGACGCCGGACGCGATCAGGATACGCCGTCCGCGTCCGTCGAGGATCCAATGATGCAGCGTCGAGAGCACGCGATACGTGACTCCCCCCTCGCCCGGGATCCGACGCGGCGGCGGAATCAGCGACCGCAGCGCCGGGATGAACGTCATCTCGAGGAGGACGGCGCTCGCGATCCCGTACGCGCACGAGAGCCCGAAGTTCCCGATCGACCGGACGCCGAAGAGCGCGAGCGACGCGAACCCGAGCGCCGCGGTGCCGCCCGCGGCCACCATCACCGGGCCCATCGCCACGGTCGACGCGACGACCGCCGTGCGATTGTCGCGCGTGCGCGCGACCTCCTCGCCGTAGCGCTTCAGCATCTGCGCCGAGTGCGCCGCGGCGACCGCGATCAGGAGGATCGGGACGGCGACGTTCCAGCCGTCGATGACGATGCCGCTGTAGCCCATGAGCCCGAGACCCCAGATCGTGCTGAGCGTCGCGGTCAGCATCGGGACGAGCATGCCCTGGACGCTCCGGAACGAGACGAGGAGCATGACGGCGATCACGAGGAAGGTCATCGGGATGCGCCACGCGACTTCCTTCGACTGCGCGCGGTCGGTCATCGCGAACATCGCCTCGCCGGCGAAGTAGAAGTCGAGCGGCTGGTCGCGATACGGCCCGGCGAGCCCCGTCGTCCGCTCGTAGATGTCCATCGCGGGGACGCCGTCCCAGAAGTCGACGAGCACGAGGGCCGCCTGGTCGTCGGGCGTGACGAGGATGCCGCGGAGCTGCGGATCGTCGTCGACGCGGGCGCGAAGACGCGCGATCTCCTCGGGCGTCTGCGGGACGTTGCGCATGACGTAGTCGACGCTGATCGACCCACCGCTCTCCTCGGCGTGCCGGACGCTCGGCGCGGCGAGGCTCACGACGTTCTGCGCGATCACGTCGGGTAGGCGAAGCGCGGCGAGCGTCACCTCTTGGACGACCTGAAGGACCGCCGGCCGCCAGACGTCGCCGTCGCGCGGGACGATCGCGATGATCATCGTGTTGCGCCCGCCGAACTCGCGCCGGATCTCCCGATCGATCTGCACGAACGGATGTCCGGCGGGGAGGCTCGCCTCGACGCTGAACTCGGCACGGAGCCGACCGATGCCGACGATCAGCGCGCCCGTGACGAGCGCGACGGCGAGGAGCACGGACCATGCATGACGCGTGAGGAAACGGGCGTAGCGCTCGAGCCAGGGCATGAGCCGGTCTTCTTCTCGTGTCCGGGCGATTGTTGCAATCCCGTTCCTTCACTCTAGCATCGCGACGTCGTGCCCGACCGCACCGATCGACTCCTCCGCGCCTACTATCTCTATCAGGCGACCGCGAACGGCATCTTCTTCTGGCCGATCTTCTTCCTGTACTACCAGGAGCGCGTCGGCCTCACCGTCGCCACGATCCTCTGGCTGCAATCGTACGCGGTCGCCGTGCGCGCGCTGCTCGACCTGCCGTTCGGCGCCGTCGCCGATCGGTACTCGCGGCGGGCGTGCCTGCAGGCGGGTGCGCTGTGCCAGGTCGTCGGCGCCGGCGCGCTGCTCCTCTGGCCGACGCTCGCCGTCGCGTTCGTCGCTGAGAGCCTCTTCGCGACCGCGTCCGCTATGAAGTCGGGCGCCGACTCGGCGTTTCTCTTCGACGCGCTCGACCGCGCGGGACGCGTCGATCTCTACCCACGGGCGGAGAGTCGCGGCCAGGCGATCGTGTCGCTTGCGTCGGGCGCGACGGGCATCGTCGGCGGCCTCCTCGCCGCCGGCGATCTCCGCTGGCCGTACGTCGCGACCGTGCTCGCCGCCGCGACGAGCGGCGCGATCGCGAGCCGCCTCGGCGACGAGGCGCGGACGGGCCGTGCCGGGGCGACCGCACGCGGCCTCGTCGTCGCGGCGGGCCGGCACGCGGCGCGCTCGCCGGGCGTCCGGTGGGTGATCGCGCTCGCCGCCTTCACGGTCGTCAGCTCGCACGTGTACTTCTACCTCCAGCAGCCGTATCTCCGCGCGATCGGCGTCCCCGTCGCCGTCTTCGGCGTCGTCTTCGCCGGCACGAAGGCGCTGACCGCGCTCGTCGCGATCTTCGCGTATCGGATCGACGCGCTCGTCGGACTGTTCGGCGCGACGACGGTGATGGCCCTCGCGCCCGCGCTCGGTCTGGGTGCAATGAGCGCCGTGGCGGGCCCTTACGGGGCGGTCCTCGTGCTCTCGCGGGGCGTGCTCGACGGCCTCTGGCAGCCGCTCGTGAACGTCTACATGAACCGCCTCGTCGAATCGCGTCTCCGCGCGACGATGCTGTCGCTGCAGAGTCTCGTCGCGCGGCTGGCGCTCGCACTCGCCGTGTCGCTGATCGGGATCGGGACGCAGCGGAGTGGTGTCGCTCCGACGCTCGGCTTCGTGGCGCTCGGCGTCGCGGTCGTCGGGGCGGCGCTGGTCGCGACGGCGCCGCGAGCGCTCGTCGCCGTGCGTGCTTGCCGGGCGGGGCGCCTGTGATAGCAGAAGCGCATGACGGTGACTCGTCTCTCCATCGCCCTGATTCCCGCCATCGCGGTCGCGCTCGCCAACTACGTCGTCGCGGGGATGCTCCCCGGCGACCCGACGTGCGCGTCATGTCTCGCGTGGCTCGTCGGCGCACCGATCGCGCTCGCGCTGCTGGAGCTCGCGTTGCTGTCGCGTCTCCCGCAAACGGAGGCGGAGCAGCTGACGCCGGCGCCGCCCGCCGTGCCCGAAGTCGCGCCGGCCCTCCGTCTGCTCGGCATGCTCCAGGAGGAGGGCCGCTTCGTCGACTTCGTGCAGGAAGAGCTCGGCCCGTATCCGGACGACCAGATCGGTGCCGCGGTCCGGAGCATCCACGAGGGCTGCCGGAAGGCGCTCGGCGAGCACATCGGCTTCGAGCCCGTTATGAAGGCCGCCGAGGGCGAGACGGTCACGGTCGAGCCGGGTTTCGATCCCGCGTCGATCCGTCTCGTCGGGAACGTGACCGGGACGCCGCCGTTCACCGGCGTGCTGCGCCATCCGGGATGGCGGGCGACGCGGGCCGTCCTCCCCGCGCGCGCCGGCCACGACCCGCACGTCATCGCCCCGGCCGAGGTGGAGCTCTCCTAGTCGAATGCCGGAGCCGCGCTTCATCGTCGGCATCGACCTCGGCACGACGAACAGCGTCCTCGCCTTCGCGGACGCCGCGACCGCGGACAATGCCGATGCGCCGGACGTGCAGGTGATGGCCGTGCCGCAGCTCGTGAAGGCGGGCGAGGTCGCGGCGCGCGACCGTCTGCCATCGTTTCTCTATCTGCCCGCACCCGGCGAGTATGCCGACCGCGCGCTCACGCTGCCGTGGGGCCCGGGCGAGCGCGTCACGGGCGAGCTCGCGCGCGCGCGTGGCGCCGAGGTGCCGGGCCGTGTCGTCGCCTCGGCGAAATCGTGGCTCTGCTCGGTCGGCGGCGATCCCACCGGCCCGATCCTCCCCTGGGGCGCGCCGGACGACGTTCCGCGCATCTCCCCCGTCGACGCGTCGGCCGCGTACCTCGCGCATCTCCGCGCGGCGTGGGACGCGAGCATGCCGGCGCCGCTCGCGGAGCAGGAGGTGTATCTCGCGGTGCCGGCGTCGTTCGATGCCGTCGCGCGCGAGCTGACGGTGCGTGCGGCCGAAATTGCGGGGCTCGGTGCCGCGCGCCTCATCGAAGAGCCGCAGGCCGCGTTCTACGCGTGGATCGCGAGCACGCGCGGTGCGTGGCGACGCGCGGTCGGCGTCGGCGAGGTCATCCTCGTCTGTGACGTCGGCGGCGGGACGACCGACCTGTCGCTCGTCGCCGTCGGCGAGGACGGCGGCGAGCTCGTCCTCGAGCGGAAGGCGGTCGGCGACCACATCCTCCTCGGCGGGGACAACATGGACCTGGCGCTCGCCCACGCGGTGCGCGCCCGGGTCACGGCGGCCGGCACGTTGCTCGACGAGTGGCAGTTCCGCGGTCTGGTGCACGGATGCCGCGACGCGAAGGAGAAGCTCCTCGCCGAGAAGAGCCGCGAGCGCGAGCCGGTGGTCGTCCTCGGTCGATCGCGGCGCGTCGTCGGCGGCGCGGTCCGGACCGACGTCGCGCGGACCGAGGTCGAGGGCGCGCTCGTCGACGGGTTCTTCCCGGTCGTGCGCGCGGACGACCGACCGCAGGCCGCGCGACGGATGGGACTCCAGGAGATCGGCCTCCCGTACGCGGCAGACCCCGCGATCACGCGCCACGTCGCGGCGTTCGTCGCGCGTCAGCGCGACGTCGCGCCGTCCGGCGTGAGTGCCGTCCTCTTCAACGGCGGTGTGATGAAGGCGTCGCTCCTTCGCCGGCGTATGGTCGATGTCCTCGAGGCGTGGCGCGACCGTGGGGAGGGGCTCCGCGTGCTCGCCGGTGCGCATCCCGATCTCGCCGTCGCCGAAGGAGCCGCCGTCTACGGGCTCGCGCGCCGGGGACGCGGCGTCCGGATTCGCGGTGGAACGGCGCGCGCGTACTACGTCGGGGTCGAGACGCCGGCGCCCGCCGTCCCGGGCGTCGCGGCGCCGGTGAAGGCGGTCTGCATCGCGCCCTTCGGCATGGAGGAGGGCAGCGAGGTCGAGCTGCCGGGCGCGGAGTTGGGCCTCGTCGTCGGCGAGCCCGCCGACTTCCGCTTCTTCGGTTCGAGCGTCCGCCGCGCGGACCGACCCGGCACGGTCGTCGAAGGGTGGGATCCGGGCGAGATCGAAGAGCTGTCCCCGCTCACCGCAACCCTCACCGACGACCAGCTGACCGGCCGCACCGTCCCCGTCCGCCTCCACGCTCACGCGACGGAACTCGGCACCCTCGAGCTCTCCTGCGTCACCCGCGATCAAACCCGCCGCTGGAAAGTCGAATTCAACCTGCGCCACCCGGAATGAGAGTGATGCCGGGCGCGGCGGTCGGCGCAGTGGGCGGCGGCGGGGTGCCGGCCGCGGCGACTTCCCGCAGGCCCGCACGCGCCTGCAGCCAGCGGGGGGACGTCTCGAAAGTCGGCCGTGTGCGTGGCCGAGGACGCAGGAGCCGCCGCCGGCACTCCGCCGCCGCCACCCCGCTCCGGCCGTGACGCCGCCCCGGCCTCGCTACCTCGTAGGCATCGATCTCGGCACGACCAACACGGCGTGCGCGTACGTCGACACCGACGCCGGCCGCGACATCCGCGTCTTCGAGATCCCGCAGCTCGTCGCGCCGGGATCCCTGATCCCGCGTCCGACGCTACCCTCGTTCCTCTACCTCGCCGGCGCGCACGAGCTGCCCGCGGGAAGCCTCGATGTCCCGTGGGCGGGCGGTCGCGATTGGTGCGTCGGCTTCTTCGCCCGCGAGCAGGGCGCGCGCGTCCCCGGTCGGCTCGTCTCGTCCGCGAAGTCGTGGCTCTGCCACGCCGCCGTCGATCGCACGGCGAAGATCCTGCCGTGGGGAGCAGGGGACGACGTCGCTCGCGTGTCGCCCGTCGACGCGTCGGCGCGCGTCCTCGCGCACGTGCGGGAAGCGTGGGACGCGGCGTTTCCCGCCCCGCTCGCCGAGCAGGACGTCGTGCTGACGGTCCCCGCCTCGTTCGACGAGGTGGCGCGCGAGCTGACGCTCGCGGCCGCACACGACGCCGGCCTCGACCGCGTGGTGCTCCTCGAGGAGCCGCAAGCGGCGTTCTACGCGTGGCTCGTCGGACACGAGCGCGACTGGCGCGCCCGCGTCGCGGCACATCCGTTGATCCTCGTCGTCGACGTGGGTGGCGGCACGACGGACCTGTCGCTGATCGCGGCGCGCGCGAGCCGCGGGGAGCTCGGCGTCGAGCGCGCCGCCGTCGGCGAGCATCTGCTCCTCGGCGGCGACAACATCGACATGGCGCTCGCGCGCGCGATCGAAGCGGAGATCGTCCCCGACGGCGGGCAGCTCGACACGCAGCGGTTCCATGGCCTCGTGAGCCAGTGTCGCGCCGCGAAGGAGCGACTTTTCGCCGAAGCGACGCTCGAGGCCGTGCGCGTCTCCGTCCCCGGGCGTGGCGGCGCGGTGATCGGCGGCGCGCTCGGCGCGACGCTCACGCGGGCCGCCGTCGAGTCGACGGTACTCGACGGATTCTTTCCGCGGATCGCCGCCGACGCGCGGCCGCGGCGACAGAGCGGGCTGGCGCTCCGCGAGTGGGGCCTGCCGTTCGCCGAAGAGCCGGAGATCACGCGACACGTCGCCGACTTCCTCGCCCGGCAGCGCGAGGCGGCCGGTCAGCCGGAGCGCGCGCTCGCCCGCCCCGCTGCGATCCTCTTCAACGGCGGGGCGCTCGAGCCCCAGGCGGTGCGCGAACGGGTCGTCGACGTCCTGGCGTCGTGGCACGACGGCGAGCGTCCCGCCGTCCTCGAGGCCGAGTCGCTCCACCTCGCGGTCGCGCGCGGCGCCGCGTACTACGGCCTCGTCCGTCGCGGCCTCGGCGTCCGGATCGGGGGCGGCGCGGCGCGCACCTACTATCTCGGTCTGGCCGGCTCGCCGGAGGCGGGTCAGCCGACGCGCGTCCTCTGCCTCGTGCCGCGCGGCATGGAGGAGGGCGAGGCGGTCGAGATCGCGGAGCCCGAGTTCGAGGTGCTGGCGAATCGCCCGGTGTCGTTCCCGCTCTACACCGCGACCGATCGGACGGGCGAGCGCGCCGGCGAGGTGGTAGCGACCGTCCCCGGCGCGCTCGCGACGCTGCCGCCGCTCCGGACCGTTCTCCGGTTCGGACGGAAGCTCCAGGAGACGGCGCTTCCCGTGCATCTGGAAGTCCGGCTGACGGAGATCGGGACGCTCGAGCTCTGGTGTCGCTCGCGCGCGACCGACCACCGCTGGCGCCTCGAGTTCCGGCTCCGCGAGACGGTCGGCGAGGCGCCGTCGGGCCCGGACGCGCCGCTCGTCGTCGACCCGGCGCGCGTCGACGCGGCGGCGCGCGTGCTCCGTGCCGCGTTCGAGGAAACGGACGATCCGGTGACGCTCGGTCGCCGGCTCGAGGACGCGCTCGGCGCCGGCCGCGACGCCTGGCCGCTCCCCGCGATCCGCGCGCTCTGGGACACCCTCTGGGCGCTCGAGGTCGCGCGCGGCCGCTCACCCGAGCACGAGGCGCGCTGGCTGAACCTCGCCGGCTTCCTCCTCCGGCCGGGCTGCGGCGACCCGGGCGACGACCTCCGCGTGAACCGTCTCTGGCGCGTGCTCGGCGCCGAGCTCCGCCATCCGCGCGCCGTCCAGTGCCGGGCGGAGTGGTGGAATCTCTGGAAGCGGATCGCCGGCGGCCTCACCGCGCGTCAGCAGGAGCATCTCCTGCAGCAAGTGACGCCCGCGCTTCTGCGCCGCGGCAAGCCGAAGGGGCCGCGGCCGGGCCCGCAGGAGCTGCGCGAGATGTGGCAGGCGGTCGGCAGCTGCGAGCGCCTCGGGACCGCGGCGCGCGCGGAGCTCGGTGCCGTCCTCGTTGGCGAAGCGGCGCGCGGGCGCGCGACGGATCAGGAGCTCTGGGCCCTCGCGCGGATCGGCGCTCGCGCGCCGATCTACGGTCCACTCAACTGCGTCGTCTCCCGCGACGTGGCCACGACGTGGGCCGAGCGACTGCTGGGCGCCGACTGGCCGCGCCCCGAGTCGTACGCCTTCGCGCTGACGCAGATCGCCCGGGCGACGGGCGACCGTGAGCGCGACCTCGACCCCGCGCTCCGCGAGGCGATCGCGCGGCGTCTCGAAACAACGCCCCACGGGCAACGCGCCGCCCGGCTGGTGCGTGAGCCGGTCGCGCTCGAGGCGCGCGAGGAGGCGCGGCTCCTCGACGAGGCGTTGCCCGCGGGGCTCAGGATCCGCGGCTGACGATCAGGAGCCGCTCGCCGGCGGACACTGCTGCACGCACGCCTTGAAGGACGCGCGGCAGCTCTGCCGGAGCGCGATCACCGTCGGGTTGGCGCGCCAGCTGTCGCGGCAGTTGTCGCGACACGTGAAGTTCGTGAGCTGCGCGTTGTCGACACAGCCGTTGCACTCGGCGTCATTCGGCGCGCACGGTGCGTTACACGCCGTCTTCGCGGCCTTGAAGTTCGCCCGGCAGGCGTCCGTCCCACCGGTGCAGTCGGCGAGGTCGCTGCCGTCGGGCAGCTTCCCGCTCTCCAGGATGTTGTCGACGTTCTCGACGCAGGCCTCGCGTCCCGCCCGACACGCCTCGCCGCATTGCGGATCGACGTTCCGGCACGAGAAGCGCGCGTCGACGAAGTCCTGCTTGCACTGCGTCCGGCAGGCCACGTAGTCGGCCTTCGCCTGCGCGACGCAGGTAGACGTCGGCGTCTGGGCGTTCGCAGACCGCGCTCCGGCGACGAGCGCCGCCATGGCGTATGCGAGGATCGTCATCGATGCTCTCATCTCCAACCTCCTTGGTTGTGTTTCGATATTGTCCGAGATGCGACGGTAACGCACGCGCCGTCAAGTCACGACAGGACCGGAGCGCATCCACCACGGCACCGTCGACGCCGGTTGCTGCGGGTCGTCGCACTTTGCTAGCGGAGCCGCATGGTCGACGTCGTCCTGCGCGGCGGGCGCGTCTGCGACGGCACCGGGGCGCCGGCAAGAGACGCCGACGTCGCGATCGATCACGGTCGGATCGTCGCGATCGGCGACGTCGATGCGCGCGCGCGGCGAACGATCGACGTCGGCGGGCTGGTCGTCGCGCCCGGCTTCGTCGACGTGCACACGCACTACGACGCACAGGTCACCTGGGACCGGCTCTCCACACCGTCGTGCTGGCACGGCGTCACGTCGGTCGTCGTCGGCAACTGCGGGTTCTCGCTCGCCCCGTGCCGGGCGGCGGATCGCGAGCGACTCCTCCGCATGCTCGAGCACGTCGAGGGAATGCCGTACGCGAGCCTCGCGGCCGGCGTCGTATGGGAATGGGAGACCTTTCCCGAGTACCTCCGCATGCTCGCCGCGCGACCGCTCGGGCCGAACGTCGGCGCGCTCCTCGGACACTCGGCGATCCGCACCTGGGTCCTCGGAGAGGACGCGTACGCGCGCGCCGCCACGCCCAGCGAGATCGCTGCGATGACGGCGCTCGTCCGCGAGGGAATGGCGACGGGCGCGATCGGTCTCGCGACGTCACGCTCGCCGGCGCACGTCGGCGAAGGCGGCCGGCCGGTGCCCAGCCGTCAGGCGACGCGCGAGGAGCTCCGCACGCTCGTGCGCGCGATGGCGGAGTCCGGGCGCGGCGTCCTCGAGATCACGACCGAGACGTTCCCCATCGCGTCGGAGGAGCTCGCCTGGCTCCAGGACGTCGCCCGTGAGACAGGCCGGCCCGTGACGTTCAGCGCAATCCTCGACGTCCCGGATCGTCCCGACGTGTGGGAGCCGGTGTACGCGGCGCTGCGCGACGGTCACGCGCGCGACGCGGCGGTCTTCCCGCAGCTCTCGTGCCGCCCGATGCGGTTCGACTTCGACCTCGACACCGGCTGCGCGTCGCTCGACGTGATGCCGTGCTGGCGCCGCTGGCGCGCCGCGACGTCGCCGGCCGAGCGGCTCGGTCTGCTCGCCGATCCGGCGTTTCGCACCGCGGTCCGGGCGGAGACCGTCGGGCGCACGTCGGCGCCCGCGAGCCGGCGCTGGGCGGAGGTGGTCCTCGAGGAAGCGGAGCGACCCGAGCACGCGCCGTTCGTCGGGCGGACGCTCGCCGAGATCGCAGCGCGCCGGGGCGGCGACGCGATCGACGCCCTTCTCGACATCTCGGCCGCCGAGACGCTCCGCGCGCGCTTCTCGATGCTGCTCGTCAACTACGACGACGAGCGAGTCGGGGCACTCCTCGCGCGTCCGGAGAGCCTGATCGCGCTGTCGGACGCCGGAGCGCACGTGTCGGTGCTGTGCGACGCGGGGTACGCGACCCACCTCCTCGGTCACTGGGTGCGCGAGCGGCGCGTCTTCGGCTGGGAAGAAGCGGTGCGACGTCTCACCGCGATGCCGGCGGCGCTCTACGGCGTGCCGGAGCGTGGCCGGCTGGCCCCGGGACTCGTCGCCGACATCACGTGCTTCGATCCGACGCGGGTCGCGGCGCGCGCACCGGAGAAGGTCCGCGACTTCCCCGGCGGCGCGGCCCGCTGGATCGCGCGCGCCGACGGGATCGCGCACGTCTTCATCGGCGGCGTCGAGTTCATGGCGAACGGCGAGTGGACGGGCGCGGAGCCTGGCGTCGTCCTGGCACCGTCCGCGCCGGCGAGGACGCACTGAGCGCCACGGAGCGGACGCGAGCGACTACGCGACGCGCGATCCGCGCTTCGGGCAGTGGTCGTCCAGGACGTCCACCAGATCTGTCGGCTCGACCGGCTTCAGGAAGACGTACTTCGCACCGAGCGCCGTCGCCTCCTGGCGAATCCGGTCGTCACCGGTACAGACGGCGACGGGGATGTCCGCGAGGTTCGGGTCGGCGTTCAGCAGCCGGAGGAAGTCGGCGCCGTTCATGTCGGGGAGCCACCAGTCGAGGATGATGACGCAGCAGCGGAGCCCGCCGCGAAGCCGCGCCACGGCGTCGCGCGCCGTGTGGGTGGCCACGACCGTGTAGTCGCTGAGCTCGATCAACACCGTGAGCGCCTCGCAGGCGTCGGGATCGTCGTCGACGAGGAGTGCGGTGTGCCGGTGCGCCGTCATCGGGGGCGCAGGTACCCGCGCAGCTTTTCCGGCACAATGTGCATCGCCGCGCGCCGCTTGCCCGGATCGGATGCCCGCGGCATCCTGACTGGCTATGCTGAGCGTCGCCGGCGTCTTCAAGCGCTTCGGCGGCCAGGTGGTGCTCGACGACGTCACCTGGGCCGTGCCCGATGGCGCCCGCGTCGGCCTGACGGGCCCGAACGGCGCCGGCAAATCGACGCTCCTCAAGATCATCGCGGGTGAGGTCGAGCCCGACCGGGGCACCGTCGCGTTGCCGCGCGGCGCGACGGTCGGCTACCTTCCCCAGCACATCCTCGGAGCGCGCGGCGTGACGGTGCGTGCGCATGCGCTCGAGGCCTTCGCGGACCTTCACGAGCTGGCGGAGCGACGGGAGAGCCTCGAGCACGCGCTCGCGACCGTCTCACCGGAAGGCGACGACTACGACGGCCTCATGGAGCGCTACGTCGCGGTCTGCGCGGAGTGGGACCACCGCGGCCGCTACGACACCGAGTCCGAGGCCGAGACGGTCCTCGCCGGCCTCGGGTTCCGACCGTCCGACTTCGATCGCGACTGCGGCGAGCTCTCCGGCGGCTGGCAGATGCGCGTCGCGCTGACGCAGCTCCTGCTCCGCCGCCCCGACATCCTCCTCCTCGACGAGCCCACGAACTACCTCGACCTCGAGGCCCGGACATGGCTGGAGGACTTCCTCGTCCAGTATCCGGGGACGCTCGTGATGGTCGCGCACGATCGGTATTTCCTCGACGTGACCGTCGATCACATCGCCGAGGTGCTCCACGGACGAGTCACCGACTACCCGATGAACTACAGCCGGTACCTCGCCGAGCGCGAAACGCGGCTCGAGCTCGCGCGGGCGGCGTACGAGAACCAGAAGGCCGAGATCGCGCGCATCGAGGCGTTCATCCATCGTTTCCGCTATCAGGCGTCGAAGGCGGCGCTCGTCCAGAGCCGCATCAAGCAGCTCGAGAAGATCGACCGGCTCCCACCACCCGACGGGCACGAGCGCACGCTGAAGATCCGCCTCCCCGAGGCGGTGCGGAGCGGACGCGCCGTGCTCGAGCTGCGCGGTGGGTGCAAGCGCTACGGCGACGTGCACGTCTACGACGGCGCCGACGTGCTCGTCGAGCGCGGGCAGCGCGTCGCGCTCGTCGGTCCGAATGGCGCCGGGAAGACGACGCTCCTCAAGGTGCTCGCCGGCGTACTGCCGCTCGACGGTGGCGAGCTCCGGCTGGGCCAGAACGTCACGCTCGGATACTTCGCGCAGGACCACGCCGAGATGCTCGCGTCGGACCGCACGGTGCTCGAGGAAATGCTCGGTGCCGCCTCGATCGACGCCGCACCGCACGTCCGCGCGCTCCTCGGCGCCTTCCTCTTCTCCGGCGAGGCGGTCGACAAGCGCGTCGGCGTGCTCTCCGGCGGCGAGCGGAGCCGGCTCGCGCTCGCGAAGCTCCTCGTCGAGCCGTCCAACTGCCTCCTCCTCGACGAGCCGACGAACCACCTCGACCTGACCGCCAAGGAAGTCCTGCTCGAGGCGCTCCTCGCCTACGGCGGTACGCTCGTGATCGTCGCGCACGACCGCTATCTCCTCGACCAGCTGCCGACGCAGATCATCGAGGTCGGCAACGGCCGCGCCGTTCGCTACCTCGGCAACTACGAAGACTACCTTCGCGCCAAGGCCGCCGAAGCTGCCCGCGCAGCCGCTCCACCGCCGCCCGCCGCCAAACCGCGCGCCACCGCCCGCCGCGCGTGAATCTACGTCCGCGCGCGTGACCGCTTTGGCGCGCCGGCTTCTGCCGGCCGCGCCACGGCCGTCAATCGTAGACCCGACGATGCACGCTCGCGCCCGAACCCACCCGAGCCGCTGGCTCGGGGCGGCATTTTAGCGCCGGCCGCGTCCGCGGGGTGCCCGGAACGTTGTCTGACCGCCCGGCGGGGGGACCGGCTTCACTGCCAGCCGGTGGTCCGGCATCGGCCGGAAGAGCATCGTGTCGGTCGAGCGCTTGAGCCGGAGGCGGAGCTCGTTCCGGGCGACGGCGTCCTCGGCCGCTGCCAGGACGGCCGCGACCGAGAGCTCCAGGCGCGCATGGTGATTCGTGTGTGTCAGGACGAGCTGCAGGCGGTCCTGACCGGGGACCTCCCGCACCTCGACCGCCAGCCGGCGGTCCACGACGCGGGCGACCTCGCCGATGATCCGCCGCGCTTCCTGACGATCCTCTGCCATGTCTCGCGTCAGCTAAGCGACACGAGCCTCGCGCTGTCAACCGGGCGTCGAACCTTGCCTTCACGGGCCGAATCGGCCATCGTTGCAGTGCGGCGGAGGAGGTTGGGATGTGGAAGAGGGTGCCGGCGAACGCGGGCCGCCAGGCCTGCTGCCTCGTCTTGGTGGCGCTCGCGCAGCTCGGTGCCGCGTCGGCGGCGTCGGCCGACGTGACCGTGGGCGTGTCGCGTGCCGAGGCGCTGTACTCGTCCGACGCGATGATCGACTGCTCGAAGCTGCACGCGATCACGGACGACACGAAGCTCCCTTTCAACGTCGTCCGCCTGCGAGCGGCCGCGGTCGGCGAAACCGGTCCGGTCACCTTCCACTGGTCGATGCTGAAGCCGGCGGCGGGCACGCTCGCGGCCGACCTCGACCTCGGCCCGACCGACCAGACGGCGGCGATCGACGGGATGTGTGCCGAGTTCGGCAACGCCTGCGTGCTGACCGCCGACCGTCTGCGCTTCTACACGGAGTCGAGCATCCTCTGGGTCGCGCCCACGTGCGACGCGCTCCCGCACAAGACCGCGAAGCCGTTTCCAGGCGGCGCAACCCGCCTCCGACTGAAGGCGACCTCCGGCAAGCGGAAGATCGGCGTCGCGAACGTCACGCTCGGTTACGGTCACGACGGCTCGGTCACGCTGTCCGCCTGGAACGGGACGATTCGCGACCATACGGTGTTCGTCTTCGAGGATGGCATCGGCAGCACGAGTGGCGTCGCGGTACCCGCCAACGCGATCTTCGGCGCGAAAGCCGTCCTTCCGACGGTCGCACCCGGTCCGATCACCACCTACGAGTTCGACAACGGCGCCGGCGGGACCGAAACCGTCAATCCCGGCTGCAACGCCTTCTCGCAGTTCGACGCGTGCGCCGAAGTGGACTATCGGACGGCGGGACGGTTCCTCCCGCACGTCGCGGCCCGCTTCGACGACGGCAGCGCGCTCTGCGACAACGTCGCCGACCACGTTCTCCAGTGCAGCGGGAAGGTGAAGCTCGACGTCGACACCAAGCCGAAGCTCGGCACCTACGACCCGGCGAAGCCCGGTCGCGACCGCGTGCATCTCGTTGTCCGCGTGCGGAACCAGAGCCGCGCGACCGAGGCGCTCCCCGCGTGCATCGTCGTCCTCCGCGGACAGACCGTCCTCAGCTGCACCGAGGACGTCCACGTCGGCGGCGTCAAGGACAGCAAGACGACGATGTTCGACCTACCGCACTGCTCGGAAACGGCCGACATCCCGTGCCTCACGAACCCGGAATGCGCCTTCCCGCGCTGTCGGGAGTGCGTCGCGGACGAGGTGTGTCTCACCGGCCCCCACTGCTCCGGAACAGTGCGCCAGGCATGCACGCACGACAGCGACTGCTCGATGCCCGCGTGCCCGCACTGCGCCGACAACGAGACGTGCGTCCACGTCATCAACTCCACGGACCCCGAGCTCGTCATCGCGCCCGGCGATTCCCTCGACATCGTGACCGAGGACGTCGTCCTCAAGAACGCGTTCGGCGACACGGCGCAGATGAGCGACACCTGGACGCTGACGCCGGCGTTCCCGGTCGGCGTCAGCGACGAGACGACGGTGCGGTATCGGATCCGCGGTCGCCCGCAGCCGACGTCCCCCGGACAATAGGCGCCGCTACTCGAAGATCCCGGCCGCCGCGAGCCGCGCGTACTCGTCGGCCGGCATGCCGAGGAGGCGCTGGAGGACGTGCTCGGTGTGCTCGCCGAGGCGCGGCGCCGCCGAGTGGATGCGCGGTGCCGTCGCCGAGAACCGGATCGCGTGCGTCTCGGCCGGGTGGCGGCCGAGGACGGCGTGCTCGACCGACTGGAAGTGGCCCCGGTGGGCGAGCTGCGGATCCTCGTGCAGGTCGGCGAAGTCGGCGACCGCGGTCGCGTCGACGCCCGCAGCCTGCAGGTGCTCGGCGAGGGCTCCGGCGTCCTGCGTCGACGTCCATTCGCCGAGGCACTTCTCGACCTCGTCGACCTGCGTGAGCCGGCCGGCCGGCGTCGCGAGCGAGGGTGCTGTCGCCCACGCTGGATCGCCGAGAACGCGAACGAGCCGGCGCCAATCGTCGTCGTCGTGGACGACGATGGCGATCCAGCGGTCCTTCCCCGCACACGGGAAGACGCCGTGGGGCGCCTCGTGGCGCGAGCGGTTCCCCATCCGCGTCAGCACCTCGCCGTTCGCCGTGTACGTGAGGATCGACTCGGTGAGGCACACGATCCCGCCCTCGACCTGGGAGAGGTCGATGTGCTGTCCCTCGCCGGTCCGACGGCGGCGGAAGAGGGCGCCGGCGAGGAGGAGCGCCGCGAAGCGTGGCGAGAGCGAATCGGTGATCGTGCCGAACGGGCCGACCGGCTCGCGGTCGGGCCAGCCGGTGAGGTGATTGAAACCGGCGAGCGCCGAGCCCTGGCCGCCGAAGCCGGGATAGTGCCGCTCCGGGCCGGTCTGCCCGTTGAGGCACGTGCTGATCATCACGAGGTCGGCGCGGTCCTTCACGAGCGACGCGTAGTCGAGCCCCCACTTCGCCATCGCGCCGGGCGCGAAGTTCTCCGCGACGGCGTCGGCCCAGAGCGCGAGCTGCCGGGCGACGGCGACACCCTCCGGCTTCGAGAGGTTCAGCGCGACCGACAGTTTGTTCGCATTGAGCACGGCGAAGTGATGCGCACCGTCGAGCCCGCCCGGCGCCCCGGGCGTGAGTCGCAGCGTCCGTAGGAAGTCGGGACGCTGGCGTGACTCGACGCGGATGACGGTCGCGCCATGATCCGCGAAGTAGCGCGTCGCGACCGGCCCGGCGGCGCCGCCGCCGAACTCGAGGATCGTCGTGCCGGCGAAGACGTCCGTCACACGACGCCCTCCGCCCGCAGGCGCTCGACGTCCGCCGCGCCGAGACCGAGGTCGGCGAGCACCTCGGCGGTGTGCTCGCCGAGGCGCGGCGCGGGGCGCGCGATCCCGATCCGCGCCGCCGTGCTCCGCGCGAACGCACCCGGGTAGCGAAGGGTGCCACGGGTGGTCGCGACGTCGACGAAGAACTCGCGCGCCGCGAGCTGCACCGACGCGGTGATCTCGCGCGGGGTGTTGATCGGGGCGAGCATCAGGTTCCGCTCGCAGGCCGCGTGGTAGAGCTCCGTCGTCGTCTTCGTCGCGAAGAAGGCGGCGAACTCGCGCGACAGCGCGTCGACCTCGTCCTGCGTCAGGAGGTTGTGGTTGTACGTCTTCCAGTCCATGGCCTTGAGCGCCGGCGACGCCATGCCGTGCTCGTCCATGTAGCGGACCATCGCGACGAGGCCCGGGATGCGTGCCGCGCCGCCGCGGAGCGCGAACGAGACGAAGCCGTCGCGGCAGGGCCAGATCTCCCGCGCGACGCTCTTCTCCTGGCGCATGAACGCCCCGGCGCGCGACCCGCGGTTGCCGGTCATCTTGAACATCGCCGCGGTGCCGATGTTCGGCATCACCATCGCTTCCTGCAGCGCGACGTCGACGTGCTGCCCCGCGCCGGTCTGCTCACGCGCGACGAGCCCGAACACCACGCCGACCGCCGCCTCGATGCCGCCGTGGTAGTACGACACCGGCAGCGTGCAGCGGACGGGCGCGCGATCGGGGTCCCCCGTCGAGTAGAGGTTGCCACTCGCGGCGACGACGGTCAGATCCGAGCCGCGCCAGCCGGCACGCGGCCCGTCCTGGCCGAACGGGGTGATCGCACAGTGAACGAGGCGCGGGTTCTGCGCCTGGAGCGCCAGCCAGCCGAGCCCCCGCGACGCCATGCCACCCGGCGCCTCGGTCTCGAGCACGACGTCGGCGTGCCCGGCGAGATCGAGGAAGAGCGCACGTCCCCGCGGGCGGTCGAGATCGAGCGTGATGCCGCGCTTCGACGTGTTGAGCGCGAGCCAGAGGAGCGAGCGCTCCGGATCGACGACGCCGCCCCAGAAGGGCGGGCGCCGGCGCGCGGGATCGCCGCCGGGCGGCTCGATCTTCACCACGTCCGCGCCGAGATCGCCGAGGAGTTTCCCCGCGAAGAACCCCGGTTCGCGCGTGAGGTCGAGCACGCGGACGCCGTCGAGATCGCCCCTCACGAAGCCGGGTAGCTAGCCCCCGGCGCCGGCCGGGGTCAAGGCGGCGTCACTCGCAGTAGCGCGCGACCAGCTCGAGGAGCGCGTCGATGTCGACGGGCTTCCGCATGTACTCGTTCGCGCCGATGCCGCGCATGCGCTCCGGCGTGTCGTACGCGGAGACGACGATCACGGGCGTGCGCGACTCCCGCTGCCGCTGCTCGTCCATGAACTGCCACCCGTTCATGCGTGGCATCATCAGATCGAGGAGGATGACGCAGGGTTCGAGGCCACTCTCGAGCTGTGCGAGCGCCTCCTCGCCGTCGCCGGCCGCGAACGGCAGATAGCCCTCGGCCCGCAGCACCTCGACCAGGGCTTCACGCACGTCACGGTCGTCCTCGACGACCAGGATGGGACACTGACCCGCCATCCGCGCCCAGGGCACGTGTCACAGTATCCGGAGAGGGTCAATCCGGGTCCGACGACGAACGGCGCGCGCCCCGGCGTCAGGCACATGCGCTAGGACGTAGGGCGCGCGTCGTTCGCGCTGTGTGTGGCCGTTCGGCGCGTTCCGTGCGGCTCGGCGGTACACGCGTTGCTATCCCCGCCGTGGACTCGACACCTCGTCATCCGGGAGAAAAACCAGGCAGAACCAGGGCTGGCGCGCGCATGACAGCGCAGCGCGCACAAAGCCGTACGCGGGGCGTGCTGCGAATTGGGCCGTCCCGTACCGACGCGTTCACATCCGTCATCGCAACTTTTGCAACGGTCGGCGGCCGGCGATGCGGCCGCGTGCTACTGCATGCGCTCGCTGCCGCCGTGCTGGCGGCGACCCCGGCGCGGGCCGACGTGAGCGCGTCCTACGACGGCACGCTGACCGTCGGCGGCCAGGCCGGCGCGGTCGCGGGCGCGCTGAACCAGACGAACGGCACGGTGTCGGGGACGTTCGCGGTCGAGTCGAGCGACGCGGCGGCGGCGGGCGTCTACTTCGTGGCGGGGCGGCTGAAGCGTCACCGTCTGACGCTCGTCGGAACGAACGCCTCCGGGATGCAGCTCCGCTGGCGCGCATCGGCGAAGGATCCTACCGCGCTCCGCGGCCGCGCGAAGCTGAAGCGTCCGGGAAAGCGGATGCGGGGTCTCCTCGTCCTCACCCGGCGGACCGGCGATCAGCGGTCGAACCCGCCGGCGTCCTGCGACAGCTCGTACTTCACCGGCCAGGTGATGGGGCGCGTCCTCCAGCCGATCTGCGCGAACTGTCACGTCGCCGGCGGTGCGGCTCAGAACACGAACTTCCGCGTGACCGTCGGCGACCCGAATGCGACGCAGCAGAGCGTCGCCGGCCAGATCGACCTCGCGCAGCCCGCCGAGTCGCGGCTCGTGAAGAAGCCGCGGAACGAGATCCCGCACGGCGGCGGCCAGCAGGTGAGCCCCGGAAGCGATCAGGACCAGATCCTCCAGCAATGGGTGACGCTCGTGGCGAGCGGGCAGCAGTGCTCGTCGTCGCCCGGCGAGGGCCCGATGGTCGCGATCGCGCCCGCCGACCTCCTCGTGCGTGCGTCGATGGATCTCCGCGGCAAGCGCCCGTTCACGTCGCAGCTCGACATCCTCGAGTCCGATCCGCGGGCGTACCAGGTGATCGTCGAGAGCTACCTGCACTCGCCCGAGTTCCTCGAGCGCGTGAAGGACGTCTACGACGACGCGCTCCTCGTCCGCCGCGAGGACTTCACGGACGAGGCGCGCGACAAGACGTGGGCGATCTACAGCGAGGCGCTCGAGCTGATCGCCTGGATCGTCGACCACGACCGACCGTTCACCGAGATCGGCACGGCCGACTACACGGTCGCGAACCAGCTCTTCCAGAGCGACCCGCGCCGCATGCCGTTCCCGATGGACTCCGTCCAGGGATCGGCCTGGCAACCGACGCACTACACGGACGGTCGGCCGCACGCCGGCCTCTTGTCCACCAGCGCGTTCTACGAGGTCTGGGACACCAACAACACGAACAAGAACCGGCGGCGCGCGAACCGCTGGTCGATCGTGTTCCACTGCTACAACTTCCTGGACACGCCGGTCGACGTCACCCGGAACGTCGACAACAACGACGCCGACGCGGTGCTGAACGCGGTCACGACGCGCGCCGACTGCAAGGCATGTCATGACCGGCTCGACCCGATCGCGTCGTTCCTCTTCCCGATGGACGACATGACGCGGCTCGAGGACGCCAACCCGGACTCGTTCTTCTCCGGCGATCCCGAACGCTGGCGGACCGCGAACAAGCGGCCGCCAGCGGTCTACGGCATCCCGGGGACGGACATCCGCGACCTCGGCCGGCTCCTGACGGCGCACCCGAAGTTCGCCGAGTGCCAGACGAAGCGCGCCTTCAAGATGCTCTTCCTGCGTGACCCGGAGACGACGCTCGAGCTCTCGACCGCGGCGGACATCGCGGCCCGCTGGCCGACCGAGGACAACTACAACTTCCGGAAGCTGGTCGAGCGCTGGATGATGTCGGACGCCTACCGCACGAGACCGCAGGACGACAGTCCCGACTGGGTACGGCGCGTCTCGCCGGAGCGCTTCGAGCTGCTCATCAAGGACCTGACCGGCTTCGTCTGGGAACGCGACCCGGACAACGACGAGGACGACAACAACCCGAACTCGGATCCGCCGCGGACGAAGCCGGTGCCGCTCCTCACGAACGAGGAGGACGGGTTCAAGATCATCTTCGGCGGCATCAACGGCGTGAGCGTGTCCGGACGCTCGTCGAGCCTGAACGCGTCCGTGGCCATGGTACAGCGGAAAGTCGCGGCGCTCGCCGCCGACTACGTCGTGCGGACGGACCTCGGCCTTCCCGACGCGCAGCGGAAGCTGCTCGCGGGCGTCACCGGCGCGGAGAATCCGGACGTCGATGCCTCGGCGCTCCGCGCGCACTTCGTGTCGCTCACGCGGCGGCTCTATGGGGAGAAGATCGCGCCCGACTCGCCGCAGGTGACGACGTGGCTCGACCTCTACCGGACGCTCTACCAGGACCAGACGGACCTTCGCCGGGTTCCCGGCACGCCGGGCGTGCGGGCATGGCGCGGCCTCCTGACCGCGATGCTCCGCAGCCCGCGCATCCTGCTCTACTGAAGACGACGATCGATGGAACGACGAATGCTGCCCTAGTGAGGACGACGATCGATGCGACGACGAATCGAAACGGATCTGACGCGGCGGACTCTTCTCCAGCTCGGCCTGCTCGGCGCGGCCGGGGCGATGCTGCCGTGGACGCGCGCGCGCGAGGCCTGGGCGGCGGGTGCGACCGCGCCGCACTTCCTCGTCACGTTCTTCGGCGACGGCGGCTGGGACGTCACGCAGGTGTTCGACGTCCACGATCCGGCCGACGCGACCGACGGCGTCGACGTCGACGTGCCGCAAGCGGTCTCCGGTCTCCCGCCGTCGCGGATCGCGACCGCGGGCGGCGTCACCTACATCTCCAACTCGACGTCGCGCCCCGCCGCCGACACGTTCTTCGGGCGCTGGGGCAGCCGGAGCGCGGTCATCAACGGCATCAACACGCGCTCGACGTCGCACGATCAGAGCCGGCAGCTCGTGCTGACGGGCTACCTCGACCCGACGCGCGCCGACTTCGCCGTCATGTCGGCGCGTCAGAACGGCGCCGATCTGCCGCTGCCGCACCTGCTTCTCAGCGGCCCGAGCTACGCGGGGCCCTTCGCGGGGCTGAGCGGCCGCGTCGGCGGGCAGCTGAGCCAGGTGCTCGGCTACAACAAGATCCCCGACGCGAACAATCCGGACAACACGGTGCGTGCGGTCTCGGCGGCCGGCGAGACCGCGATCCAGCAGGCGCTCGAGACGCAGCGCACGATCGATCAGTTCGGTGCGCTCACCGGCCGGATCGGCCAGTTCCACGACGCGAACGTGCGCGGCGACCAGCTCGCCTCGCTCGCCAACTCCTTGCCGCGGGACTCGGGCGACGGGACGCAGCTCGCGAACTCGGTTGGCGCGGCCTTCCGCGCCGGCATGACCGCGAGCGTCACCGTGAACAACGTCGGCGGCTTCGACACGCACAGCAACAACCAGAACCAGAGCAACAGCTGGCAGGACCTCTTCACGTTCCTCGACCAGTTCCTCAGCGGGCTCGCGGCCCAGGCCGGGGTCGCGAGCCCGACCCTCCTCGACGAGACGACCGTCGTCTACTGCTCCGAGTTCGGGCGGACCCCCGAGCTGAACGGGGACAACGGGAAGGACCACCATCCGTGGACGTCCGTCCTCGTCGTGGGGAAGGGCGTCCACGGCGGCATGACTTTCGGGCTCACCGATCGCGATCAGGTGGGCGTCAAGGTGAACTTCGCGACCGGCCGGCCCGACGACACCGGGCAGATCATCGACGTGACGAACCTGGTCGCCGGCGTGATGACGCTCGTCGGGGCCAATTCGAACGACTACCTCGCGGGCGTGCGGCCGTTCACCGCGATGGTCGCCTGACGGTCGCGCCGGTGCGACGGAGCATGATCGGGCGCGCCGCGCTCGCGGCGCTCGCACTCGTCGGCGCGGCGCGTCCCACGGGCGCGATGCTCGACACGCCGGGCTTCCGAGCGGTCGGCGTCGCGCATTCCGCCTACCCGATGTCCGCGCTCGCCGTCGCGCCCGACGGCCGCCTCTTCGCCGCGATCCAGGCGAAGGGGCAGAGCTTCGATCCGGACCCGGGGACGGCCGAGATCCGCGTCTACTCGGCGTACGCCACCGCCGACGGGTCGGTGCTCGACGAGGGCGCCGTCTGGGCAACCGTCGCGAACGTGCGCGCGACGACGACGGAGGAAGGCCTCCTCGGCCTCGCGCTCGCGCCGGACTTCGCGACATCCAAGCTCGTTTACGTCTACGTGACCACGACGGACAACGATCAGGATCAGCAGATCCGCGTCTATCGGGAGAACGGCGCCGGCACCGGCGACTACGTGGGCACGGTCGCGCCCGGGCTCGAGCCGCCGATGGGCTCGGCGACGCGGAACGGCGGGCCGCTCGTCTTCGGCCCCGACGGCTGCCTCTACGCCGGCGTCGGCGACAACGGGAGCAGCAACCGCTGGAACGCGCAGCTCCTCACCGGCACCGACCCGCTCCAGGGAAGCGAGAACTCGGCGCTCTGCACCGACGTCTGCCTCGACGGCGCGTCCTACCCGCCGCGGAGCATCACCAACGATGGCGCGCTCAACTACGCGGGGAAGATCCTCCGGCTCGCGGTCGAGGGCGCATCGCCGGCGCAGCCGGCGCCGGGTGCACCCCTCACGAGCCAGCCGTACGTCTTCGGGACGGGTGTCCGCAGCCCCGCAGGGTTCGCCGTCCATCCGCTCACCGGGCAGCTCTACATGGCCGAGCGCGGCGACAACCTCGAGTCCGAGGTGTCGGTCGTCGATCGCGGCAGCGACCTCGGCTGGCCGTGCCTCGACGGTACGATGGCGGCGCAGTCGGCGTCGTGTCTCGGCGGCCACGATCCCGAGGAGGTCTACGACGTCCACCCGGACTGGCGCCGCCCGGTCGTGACGCACACGCAGAACCCGACGCCGACCGGCGTCGCGGTCTACACCGGGCTCGGCTACCCGGCGGAGTTCTACGGCGACGTGTTCTACCTGCTGCGGACCAGCGCGCGGATCTATCGGATCGACCTCCAGCCGCCGTGTTTCCTCCCGAATCGGAACGGCGGCATCACGCCGCTCGCGTTCCATGACTCGAACGACGACGGCGACTTCACGGTCCTTTACGACATCGACGGCGACCACGAGCTCGACGAGGTGCAGTTCACGAGCGTCATGGCGATCGTCCAGGCGCCGAACCCGCTCGGCCAGCAGGTGCTCTACGTCGCGGCGAAGCAGGGCAACAGCAACGCGCTGACCGAGGACAGCGTGATCTTCCGCATCGAATACGCGACGTCGTTCGTTCCGTACGGCGGCCCGGGCGGACGCGTCCCGGACACGTGCTTCGACGGGACCGGCTACGAGAACCCGTTCGCACGCCCGACGTGCCTCGCACCGGGCGGGCCGTGTCCCGGCCAGCCGGACGGCACGCCGTGCGACGACGGCGACGTCTGCAACGGCACCGAGACGTGCCATGCCGGTATCTGCCAGCACGCCGCGCCCGCGGCCGACGGAACCGTGTGCGTGAGCGGCGTCGAGTGTCGCGCGATCGGCGCGTGCTCGGCGGGCCGTTGCGTTCCGGGGGGGCCGGTCCCCGATGGGACGCCGTGTGGGGGCGGCGATCCGTGCGCCGGCGGCGCCACGTGCGCCGCCGGCGTCTGCCAGCCCGGCGGCGCACCGCCCGTGCTGAACATCTCGAGCATGTCCGTCACGCGGACGCGGAAGAAGTCGGCGGCGGTGACGCTCAGTGGCTCGTTCCATCCGTCGATCGCCGTCGCGCCACAATCGACGGACGCGTTCCGGCTGGAGCTGCGCGACGGCGCGGACGCCGTCTTCTCGACTACGCTCGATCATCCGGCGAGCGATCCGTTCTGGCACCCGTGGCAGGCGGGGATGCGCTACCGTAATCGAACGACGGAGCTCCGCGACGTCGCGTTCTGGGCCGACGCGGACGGCACGGTGCACGTCGTCCTGCGCGCGCGCGGCGGTCGCTTCTCGCGGAACGCGAGCCCGCGGCTCGTCGTCGGCTCGCAGTGCTTCGTCGCGGACCTGGCCGGGAAGTGCGGCGGCGGCGCGCGGAAGCTCCGCTGTCGGGCCGGTCGCAGCGCCGCGCGCTAGCGGACGCCGTCGGTCGTCACGCGAACCGGAAGCGGGTCTCCTCGACGGCGTAGCACGCGCAGAGCCGTGCGACCGCGTCGGCGAGTGCGTCGAATTGGGCCTCGTCGAGCACGCCGGACGCGATGAAGTCGGCGTCGAACCACGTACTATGGACGAGGTACGCGCGCGGATCGGCGATCGCGCGGGAGCCGAGTCCCGGCCCGAGGTACTGGTACTCGTAGAGGTGGCGGACGAGCATCCGCCAGAGCGCCGGTGGCGGATACTCGGCGCGGAGCGCGCGGACGTTGTGCCGGACGTAGGTCTCGCGCTCCGGCTCGCTCATGAAGCGGCGGGCGACGAGGTTCGCGCGGTAGTCCGGCATCCGGGTCAGGAGGATGCGCGCGAGCACCGTCCCGGGCGACGCGTCGCGCGAGAGCTCCCCGACGTCGTCGCGTGTCTGCTCGCGGACGCGCGCGGGTGCCGTCGCGATCGCGCGATCGAGGAGCGTCGCGAGCGCGGTGCGCAGCTCGGCGAAACGTTCGGGCGTGACGGTTCGTGGGACCCACCCGGCTGCGTCAGCGAGGTGCGCCCACTCGTGAGCCGTCCTCGCCCCGAGCATGTCCCGCTCGTACGGCAGTGGCGGGCCGACGAGGCGCTCCATCCCGGGCTCGTGGAGGTTGTACGCGATCAGACGCCGCTCGGCGTGGAGATAGCTGAGGCCGCGCTGCTCCGTGTTTGGTGCCGGTGAGGGAAGGGCGGAAGGGTCGACGAGGGCACCAAAGAACGTGCGCGTGTGCCTCTCGACGAGCCGCAGATCGGCCGCGATCGCGTCGACGGCCACCGCGTCCGCGTCGGCGAGCACTGCGGCGAGCGGCGCGATCTCCGCCGGCGCGTCCGCATCCCACAGGGTCCGCCCGCCACGCGCCGTCACGAGCAGCGGCGGCGCTTCGGTCGCGAGCCAGTCACAGAGCGCACGGACCGCTTCCGGGTCACGACGCCGCCACGTCCGATGGAAGCCGGCGAGTGCGTCCCGTGCTGCCGCCGTCCACTTCGCGACGAGCGCGGGCGGCTCCGCTTCGAGGTGCTTCGGGACGAGGAGCCCCGTCCGCGGAATCGACCGATGCGGCGAGACGACGACGAGCGGCCGGAGCGTCTCGTGCCGGAGCTCGCGGAGCCAGCCGGTCGCGGCGGCGAGCGCGCGGAACGCCGCCGCGTCGGGCCGCGGCGATCGCGTGGCGGCGACGCGGAACGCCTCACACTCCTCGTCCGTCCGCTCGAGCCACCACGCCGCCGCGTGCACCGCGGCGGTCGTCACTTCGCCCGTCACCGCGATGTGGTCGCCGTGGACGAGCAGGTACGCCGCGAGCTCCGGGTGGGACACGTCCGGATCGAAGTCGCTCGCGTACAGCATCCACGCACTCGTGTTCAGCAGCTGCACGTACGGTCGAACGGCGTACGGCTCGCTCACGATCCCGACGTGCCGTCGCCGCGGCGCCGGCCAGCTCCGCACCCGCCGCGCCAGCTCGCTCGACCGCGACCAATAGAGCGCGAACGCCCGATCGAACGCCGCGACCCGCTCCCGACTCCACCCCGCCCGCCGAACGAGCACCCCCGCCATCTCCGCGCTCATCCCCGACGACGAAAGATGCTCGATCGGCACGAGCACCAACCGCCGATCCCGAAAATAATAGTGGTCGGCCCCAGTCATGCTGACGCCAACCGCCGCCGGGCGCTGTGAAACGTCCGCGGACCCGTCTCGGGACGTCCCCCCCGTTTCCCAGCGGCCGTCTAAAGGAAACCGAGGTCGAAGTTCTTGCTCGTCCAGTACGATGCCGCCGGCCCGCTGTCGAGCAGCAGCACGTTCGAGAGGATCGTCGACTCCGGCATGTTGAGCCAGTGCTTGAGCACGGTCCCGTAGACGTCGCGGAAGTCGGTCGAGCGGAACCCGTTGGCATTCTGCGTGTAGACCGTGTTGCCCTCGTCGTCGAGCGCGCTCTCGTCGATGTTCGGGTGGTTGCCGTAGATTCCGCCGTTCACCGAGCCGCCGATCAGGTACATCGCGCCCTGCGAGCCGTGGTCGGTGCCATTGTCGTTCTGCTTGATGCGTCGGGCGAACTCGCTCCAGACGAGCACGCACACCTTGTTCGCGACGCCCATGTCGGCGCAGTCGTCGTAGAAGACCTTGAGCGCGTCGCCGACCTCCTTGTGCAGCGAGTACTGCTGCCCGTCGGTCTCGCCGGCGCCCTGGTCCGAGTGCGTGTCGTAGCCGCCGTTGCTCAGCTGGAAGAAGCGCGCGTTGACGTTGGCCGCGCCCGTGCTGACGCCGTAGATGATCTTCGCGACCTCGCGGAAACCGCGGGCCGTCCCCGTCCCGAGGCCCTGGTACTGGTCGCTGAACCCGCCGCGATCGGTCTCGTAGACTCCGTGCAGCGGCGGGTAGCTCTCGCTCGACGTGAGCGTCGCCGTGCCGCTGTTCCCGATGTAGACCTCGGCCGCCTGCCCGCTTCCGGCGCCGCTCGCCGCGAGCGCGGCGAACGCCGTGCGCTTCGCCGGCGTGTCGTCGGGGAGAGAATCCGCGACGAAGTCGTCGTACGGAAAGCCGAAGTCGCGGAGGCGTTCGACGGCGAGGACGCTGGTCACGTATTGCCGATATTCGGGCGCGACGGTGTCGTCGATCGTGACGCCGGGGATGTCGAGCGAGCCGTAGTTCGCGGCGAGGTAGCGCCCCATCCAGCCCGTGCCGGCAAGGCTCCCGATGCCGAGCGGGTTGCCCGTCTGCCAGATGCTGCGCGCCTGATCGTGGGAGAGGCTGTACTCCGGATAGCCGCAGCCCTGGACGATCGCGACCTTGTCGAGGTCCCAGAGCGCCTTGAGACCGGTGAACCCGGGATGCAACGCGAGCTGCGCGCCGGTGTTCGGATCGGTTCCGACGAGCGTCGCGGCGAGATCGGACGGCGAGAGCTGGAGCCCGCCGTTGCCCGTCTTGCGCGCCGCCTCGTACGCCGTTCGGAGAGTCCCGGCGCCGTTCGTCGCCGGGATGAGCGTGTTCAGGCTGTCGTTCCCGCCGTCGAGGAAGAGGACGACGAAGTAGCGATCGCCGATCGTCGAGGCGAGCGCGTCGCGCACCCACGGGTTCCGCCAGAGGTTCGGGCCGAGGACCGTCCCCGCCGCCATCAACCCCGTGCGCTTGAGGAACTGCCGTCGCGTGATCGCCATGACCGTCCTCCGCCTCAGTGCAGCTGGTAGGCCGGCGACTGCATCACCAGCGCGAAGAGTCCATGGAGCTTCGTGTTGCGGACGTCGTAGTCGTCGAGATCGACCGTCGCGTTCGCGCCGCCACCGTCGCTCACGTACTGGACGAGCGCCCCGCGCTCGCTCCCGCTCAACTGATCCGTGACGCCGAGCACGTCGGTCACGTCGTCCACGATGGCCCCCGCGGTCCGCGTGCCGAGGTCGACCAGGCGTTCCGGCCGGAACGACGTCCCGCCGCGTCCGCGGGCCGCGGTCAGGTCGCGCGCGAATCCGTAGCGCGCGAGCAGCGTCGCGCTGCTGATCCAGCTCGTTTCCCAGTCCCAGCCGAACACGCTCGGCGGGTCCATCAGGACCTGGCCCATGTTCGAGAGGTGATCCAGTGCGGAGGCGAAGTTGCCGCCCTCGAGTGTCTGATCTTTACCCTTCAACTTGATGTTGAGCAGACGCACCGTGCTGACGAGAAAATCGACTGGCCACTTGACCGACTTCTTCGTGCTCGCCGTGAAGGGAGCCGCCGCGCCGCTCTCGTAGAAGGCGTCGTGGACGAGGATCGCGCGCACCAGGCCCGCGATGTTGAAGTTCGTGTCGAATCCGGAGTTCATGACGACTTCGTCGACGACGGCGTCGTCCGGGTCGGGGTGCGCGAAGTATTCGAGCAGCCGGCGCGCGGTCCGTCGCGCGACCGTGTTCTTCCCGTCCGTGTCGCGATGCTGGAAGATGATGTCGATCACGGTGTCGATCTCGGCCTCGCCTTCGCCGTTCACCGTGAACGAGCGGCCGCCCGGGCCGAACCCGCCGGTCGTCTTGTAGATCACCTTCGGCCCACGCGCCGGGAAGTCGTCCATGAAGTCGTGGCGGTTGTCGTCGAGGAACGCGTCCCGATCGTAGTCCCACCCGGTGAACGCCCGCGCGATCTGGACGATGTCCTCCTGGGTGTAGTTCGGGTTCCCGGCGAAGTCCTCGACGCCGAGCGTGAAGAGCTCCTGCAGCTCGCGCGCGTAGTTCTCGTTCGGGATCGCCTTCCGGTTCCGCACCGTGTCGAGGAACTCCATCATCGCCGGGTTCTTGTTGATGCTCTTCACGAGGACCCGCATGTCGCCGGCGCACTGCGTGTAGAGGAGCTCGATCTGATCGGCCATCAGGGCGACGTCCTGCACCTTCGCGAACGCGGTCGAGAAATGGTCGTGCCAGAAGAGGACCAGCTTCGCCTGGAGCGGCGCGCGGGGCCTGATGAGCGTCTTGATCCACTTGTTATGCGCCGACGAAAAGTCGCGCCCGTTCGGCCGGAACCGCGGCGGCTTCGCGGCGAAGGCGAGGAAGCGATCGGCGGCGTGGCCGCGCGTCTCGTGCGCGCTGCGGATCTGATCGAAGTCCCGTTTGAGCGCACCGAACCCCGTACGGCGGAGAAAATGGCGCGCGTCGGCGTCGAGCAGCTCGTCGTTCTCACCGCCCATGAAGGGCCTCCTCAGTCGTCGGTGCCGGGAACCCAGCCGGTCTGCGGCGCGCCGGCCTCGATCCACAGCCGGATGATGTCGATGAGGTGCGGGTCGACGTTCGGGCCGATGAGCGGCATCGGCGAGCCGTATGCGCCCGAGGGCAGGTCGTGCGTGATCTTCCGGTAGAGGAAGCTCTGCGTCGAATCGCCGGGCATGATCCGCTGCCAGCCGTCCCCCGCCGCCGCCGCATTCGTCGGCGTGACGCCGACGATGTTCGTGTACGACGCGGTGTCCTCGAGGACCATGTTCGCCTGGTGCGACTGCGAGTCGTGACAGCTGCTGAGCGCACAGCTCTGGTTGAAGACCTGCTTCTGGATCCGGTCGTACGTGCCCGCATAGAACGCCGCGGGGTCGCAGCCGGTGGGCGCCGGGTCGCAGGTGAGTTTGATCGTGTCCTTGTCCTTCGTGACCTTCCCGGTGCCGGCGGCCGGCGTCGACAGGGTGACGACCCGCACCGTCTTCCGCGTCTTCTTGCAGGCGCCGCCGGCGAGCGGCCCCTCGACCGGGACGTGGAAGTTGGTGGCGATCGCACAGCCGGAGTCGGTGGTCGGCAGGTCGAACGCGCTGTCGATACGTGTCTGGAGTGCCTGGAACTCGGTGTCGAACTTCGGGTCGCCGTTGTCGAGCGCGTGGTCGACCGTGACGGACTGGACGCCGCTCGCGGTGCAGCGCGCGTCGAACGTGCTGTTGATGCACACGGCGACGGCGAACTGACAGCTGCCGTTCACCTCGCCGTCGAGGTCGCACGGAGCGCCGTCGGCGCAGCGGATGTCGTGCGGATGGGTCGCCGGCGTGTTGACGTCGGCCTCGAACACCGCGAGGCAGTCCGTCTTGCTGCTCCCGCCGCCGCCGACCGTCGTGGCAGCGGCGATGACGGGAAGGAGCACGGAGGCGAGGACGAACGCAGCGGGACGAGTCATGCGTCGGACTTCGCGCTATGGCAGGGTCCCGGCGTCGAGGTCAAGGAAAAATCTGCGTCGGCCGATCGGACGCTTCGCCCCTCCGAACGGGCCGGGCAGCGTGCGGCGGCGACCGGTCAGCCGGTTCGATCTTTTGTCCGTTGCAGGATGCCGCAGACTGCGTTACCAGCCTTCCCCGGGAGGCGTCTGCCCATGGGGTCACTGACTCGTCGTGTCATAGCCGTGTCGTCATTCACGCTGCTCGTGGCATCGAGCTCCGTCGCGGTCGCGGACGACGCGACGGCGGAGCATCCGCTGTCTTCGAGTAAGCTCGCGCTCTCCGATACGAAGCCGAATCGACGGCACGTCATCTTCAAGGGGCGCTTCACGCCGCAGGGGCAGATGGACAACCCGTCGTTCGCCGGCTCGACGCTCCGCATCTCGGGCACGAGCGCGACCGACGGCGACAGCGGCGTCATCGCGCTCGATGCGGCGAAGTGGCACGCACTCGGCCGGCCGCCCGGCAGCGGCGGCTATCGATACAAGGATCCGTCCGGATCGGCCGGTGGCGTCACCTTCGTCATGGTGAAGCAGGGCAAGCGGCACGGGTCGTTCAAGGTGATCGGCGGCAAGACCAACTGGACGTACGCGATCACCGGCCCGCAGACCGGTGTCACGCTCAAGTTCACGGTCGGCAAAGGCCGATGGTGTGCGGAGTTCAGCGGCAAGGACTTCGCGAAGAACGTGGCGCGGCGTGTCGTCGCGCACAGCAAGACCGGACCGGCATCGTGCCCGTGCGACCGGTTCACGAGCACGTTCGAGGCGATCCAGAGCGTCATATTCGAGCGCCATCAGTGCAATCAGGCTGCCTGCCACGGCAGCGCGACGCCGCAGGGCGGCCTCGATCTCCGCCCGGACGTCGCGTACGACAACCTGGTCGACGTCGAGTCGCACATCCTGCCGGGGGCGAAGCGCGTCGACCCCGGGCGCGCGTCACAGGACGGCGGTAGCTCGGGAAGCGTCCTCTGGCGGAAGCTCGCCAAGGCGACGAACGGCGTCCAGGACGATCAGGTCGGCGAGCCGATGCCGAACGGCGGTCTCGCGCCCATCTCGGCGAGCGAGCTCGAGGCGCTGCGCCGCTGGATCCACTCCGGCGCACCGAAGACGGGCGTCGTGATCGACACGGAGCAGCTCCTCGATTCCTGTCTCCCGCCCGCCGACCCGATCGACATCCGCCCGCCGGCGCCCCCGCCCGCGGACGTCGGCATCCAGCTCCACGCGCCGCCGTGGGACATCCCGCCGAAGGATCCGTCGATTCCCGGTCACGACGGCGAGGACGAGGTCTGTTACGCGACGTACTATGACTTCTCGAATCAGGTCCCCGCCGGCGCGCTCACGCCGTGCCCGGATTTCTGGGGCGGGCCGACGAAGCAGTGCTTCTTCTACAACAAGAGCGAGCTGACTCAGGAGCCCAACTCGCACCACAGCATCATCCACCTCTACAAGGGCGTCTACGACATCGCGGACGACATCTACACCTGCCGCGGCGGCGATCACAATCGATCGGCGTGCGACCCGAACGGCATCGGCGACTCGGTCCGGATCGCCGACTGTGGTGCTGGGATCCAGTGCGCGCGTCGCGGCTCGGCGTTCGGGCCGTTCACGTGTCTCGGCGGCGCGAAGGCGGGGCAGACCTGCGACCCGAAGGATCCGAACTCGTGCGGACCGGACGGCGGCTGCGCCGGCAAGGTCGAGTCGACGATCGCCTGCCTGAACTACGGGCCGCCGGACTACGGCAACCTCGATCTCGATGGCGCGGGAACCGACAACGCACCGTCGATCGGCGGCTCGCAGCAGCCGGTGTCGAGCAACATCTATCCACCGCAGGTCTTCACGACGCTGCCCGTGAAGGGCACGATCGTCTGGAACTCGCACGCGTTCAACCTGACGAGCCAGCTCGCGAGCAACCAGCAGTGGCTGAACCTCTACTTCGCGTACGGCGTCGATTCGAGCTGGCATCAGGTGCGCGGTATTTTCGACTCGGCCGACATCTTCGTGGAGAACGTCGCGCCCTTCCAGAAGCACGAGTACTGCCGGACGATCACGTTCCAGCCGGGAACGCGGCTCTTCCAGTTCAGCTCGCACACGCACAAGCGCGGAGAGCTCTTCCGCATCTGGGGCCCCGGGATCACGGACAGGTGCGGCACGGGAGCGGGCAGGGTGCCGGCCGGCGATTGCCCGTCCGAGAACAGCCCGCCGATCTTCACGACGACGCTCTACAGCGACCCGGAGGTCCTGTACCTCGATTCCGTGCCGCTCGACGGTGCCGACGCCGCGAGTCGCACGTACAAGTTCTGCTCGCGCTATGACAACGGCGCCGACGACCCGACCGAGGTGAAGCGGCAGTCGACGTCACCTCAGGCGCCGATCTTCGGCGCGTTCCAGGCGATCGTCGGTGGCCCCTGCCCGAACAGCAACGTCGCGTGTCTCGACGGCGCGAAGAAGGGCCAGCTCTGTCACGGCAACAACAGCGAGTGCGACAGCGCGCCCGGCCTGGGCGACGGCGTGTGCGACGCGTGTCCCGTCCACGGCGGCGTCACCACCGAGGACGAGATGTTCATCCTCCTCGGCTTCTACTACTGCGCGCCGAATACGCCGTGCGAGACGCTCCCGTACGATTGATGCGCTGAGCGAGTATCTCCTCGAACAGCTCCTCCATCGCGTGCACGTGGTGGCGGATGTCGAACACGGCATCCACCCGTGCACGCGCGGCGCGGCCCATGGCGCCGCGCCGCGCCGGGTCGGCGAGGAGCGTCGAGAGCGCTGCGCCGAGCGCGCCCGCGTCCCGCGGCGGCACGAGGAGGCCCGTCTCGCCGTCGACGACGATCACGAGCGGCCCGCCCTCGCGGGGCGCGATCAGCGGCCGCTCGAGCGCCATCGCCTCGATCAGCACGCGCCCGAACGGTTCCGCGATGGTCGAAGCGTGGATCACGACGTCCATCGCGTCGAGGCACGCGGCGACGTCGTGACGCGCGCCCGTGAGCACGACGTGGCCGGCCAGGTCGGGCGCCGCGATCCGCTCGCGCAGCCGCGCGGCGTACTCCTTCCCGCGCCGGTGTACGCCGCCGACGATCAGACCGCGTAGCTCCGGGAATCGCCGTCGCGCCTGCGCGATCGCCTCGACGACGAGGTGCTGTCCCTTCCACTCCTGGATGTGGCCGACGATACCCGCGACCGGCGCGTCGGCGGGGATGCCGAACTCCCGGCGGATCGCCTCGCGGCCGCCCGCGCGAAATGCCGTGCAGTCGATGCCGTCGTAGATCGTGAGGAGCCGGCGGGCGTTCAGCCCCTGCGCGCGGCAGTGCTCCACGATCTCGTCGGTCATGCCGACGCAGGCGTCGATCCAGCGTGACGTGAACCGCTCGAGCGTTCCGACCGGCTCGAAGCCCTTCTCGTGGCAGACGACCGGCACGCCGCAGCGGGCGGCGGCCACCACGCCGTCGAGGTTCGCGCGGTAGCCGTTCGCGAGGTAGACGAGCGCCGGCCGCTCGCGCCGATAGAGCGTCGCGAGCGCCTGCGCCCGGGGGCCGAGGACCGTATAGATGTTGCGCATGCGCGCCGTCGCCCGAGCGATCGCCGCCCGGCGGCGGGCCGGCCGCTTCCGCGGCAGCTTCGGAAGCACGTGGACCGGGACCCCGTTCAGCGCGAGCGGCTTCGATTCGTAGAGCGCGAGCGCCGGCGCGAACCGCGTCCGATCGAGCCGCGCGATCAGGTGGAGGATGCCGGTGAGCGAGCCGCCGACGACGCCGCCGGTGCTCGCCTCGACGAAAAGAATGCGATGGGGAGACATGCTCCGCTGCGGGGGCGAGACGGTACGGGGACGGGTCGGACGCTGTCAAGCAAGGGCCTCTCGACCGTGCCCGCGACGGCATGCTAGCCCGACCGTATGCCGCGCGAGGCGTGGGAACCCGAGGTGCCGCGGTTCCCGTTGCCGCTCTCCGACGTGTCGAACGGCGAGTGGTGCCCACGTCCAGCGAACGCGCGCCAGCGGCTGGCGGCGCGGCTCCTCGCCGAGGAAGCCGACGCCCGCGCCCGGCGCCTCGGCCTCTCGCGACGCGACTTCCTCCGGACCGCGGCGGGCACGGCGACCGCGTTCATGGTCCTGAACACGGTGCACGGGCTCGACCGGTCCGGCGACGCCGCCGTGCTCCCGGTCCGTCGCGAGCACTGCGACGATCCCGCAGCGGGCCGCGAGCTCTTCGAGGCGGAGTACTTCGTTCTCGACGTGCAGACGCATCACGTCGACCTGACGCTGCCCTACATCCGGCCCGGCTCGCTCGTCGGACAGATCGCGTGCAACCTCCGCTTCCTCCAGCCCGACCAGCCGTGCGACGCGAGCAAGCTCGCCCTCCTCTCGCAGGCGAACTACGTGAAGGAGGTCTTCGTCGACAGCGAGACCAGCGTCGGCGTCATCAGCGGCGTCCCGCAGGGGACGATCCTGCCGCCGGAGACGATGGCCGCGACGCGCGACCTCGTGAACCAGCTCGCCGGCTCGGAGCGCGCCCTCAGCCAGGCGATGATCGATCCGACGGCGCCGCCCGGCTCGTCGACCGCGACCGACAGCATGGAGCACCAGCGGGCGCTCGGGGCGCGCGCCATCAAGTGCTACACCGGCACGCCGGCCGGCGGCTGGTGGCTCGATGACGAGCGCGTGAGCTACCCGATGCTCGAGCGCGCGACCAAGAACGGCTTCCGGCTGATCAACGTCCACAAGGGCTTCCCGCTCGGCTTCGGGCCGATGGTCGACGCGTTCGTCCGCTGTCGCGACCTCCCGCAGGTCGCGCACGACTGGCCGCACCTCAAGTTCGCCGCCTATCACTCGGGATACCTCCCGGGGCAGGGCATCGCCGACTTCCTCGCCGCCGTCGACCGGATCAAGCACCGCCGGAACGTCTACGCCGAGATCGGCAGCGCGTTCGCGACGGCGTTCCTCGAGGGCCCCGATCGGGCGGCGCATCTCCTCGGGCAGCTGCTGAAGGCCGTCGGCCCGAAGCGCATCCTCTGGGGGACCGACTCGATCTGGTGGGGATCGCCGCAGTGGCAGATCGACGCGCTGAAGGCGCTCGAGATCCCGGCGAGCATGCAGGAGCAGTTCGGGTATCCGGCCCTGACGCCGAAGATCAAGGCGCAGATCTTCGGTCTGAACGCGGCGAAGCTGTATGGTGTCCGACCGCGCCGCGCGCGCTGCACGATCGCGCCGGACGGCATCGACCGCCTGCGCGCCGCCCAGGGCGGCTTCCGGGCGGGACGGAGCCACCTCGTCTACGGGCCGCGCACCCGCCGCGAGTTCCTCGCGCTCCTCCGCCACGAGGGCGGTATCGGGAGCTGACGTGGGCACGACGGATCCGCCGTTGCACGTCGAGGAGATCGATCACGTCGTCGTGCGCTGCCGCGATCGCGCGCGTGCGCTCGACTTCTACACCCGCGTCCTCGGGCTCCGCGAGGAGCGCCGTATCGACGCGATCGGGCTCATCCAGCTGCGCGCCGGCGCGAGCATGATCGATCTCGTCCCGGCCGACCCGCCGCCGACCCACGAGGGCCGGAACGTCGACCACTTCTGCCTCGGGGTGACCGTTCGCGACGTCGACGCGATGGTGCGTTACCTCCGCGACGCGGGCGTCGAGGTCCTCGGCGAGCCGGCCGAGCGCTACGGGGCGCGCGGCATGGGGCTGTCCGTCTACGTGCTCGATCCGGACGGCAACGTCGTCGAGCTGAAGCAGAAGCCGTCCGAACCGACGTGAGCGCCGCCTACGACATCGTGACGATCGGCGGCGGCGTCGGCGGCGCGGCGCTCGCCGGCGCGATGGCCGCGCGCGGTGCTCGCGTCCTCGTCCTCGAGCGCGAGACCCGGTTCAAGGATCGCGTGCGCGGCGAGGGCATCGTGCCGTGGGGTACTGCCGAGGCGCAGGCGCTCGGCATCTACGAGCTGCTGCGCGAGGCGTGCGGTCGCGAGCTGCGCTGGTGGTACACGTACGCCGGCGGGATGCTCCTCGACCGCCGCGATTTCCTCGAGACGACGCCGCAGCGCCTGCCCTGTCTCGCCTTCTACCATCCGGCGATGCAGGAAGCCGTGCTGGCCGCCGCGGCGCGCGCCGGCGCCGAGGTCCGACGCGGCGTCTCGGCGTCCGGCGTGCGTCCCGGAGCACCACCGACGGTCGTCCTCGACGCGGGCGGCCAGCGGGAAGAGATCACCGCCCGGCTGGTCGTCGGTGCGGACGGGCGGAGCTCGCTCGTCCGGCAGTGGGCGGGATTCGCCGTCCGGCGCGATCTCCCGCGTCTCTTCATCGCCGGCGTGCTGCTCGACGGGATGCGCATGCCCGACGACGGCACGCAGCTCACGCAGGGACTCGGGCAGGCGGCGATCGTCTTTCCGCAGGGCGCCGGCCGCGCCCGGGCGTACGTCGCGTACCACCGGGACGTGATTCCCGACCGCTTCCAGGGCGCCGGCGACGTGCCGCGCTTCGTCGCCGAATCGGTCCGTGCCGGCGCCGCGCCGGAGTGGTATGCCGACGCCTGCGCCGTCGGCCCGCTGGCGACGTTCGAGGGCGCCGACGCCTGGGTCGATCATCCCTATGCGTCGGGCGTCGCGCTCGTCGGCGATGCGGCGGCGGCGAGCGATCCGTCGTGGGGGCAGGGGCTGTCGCTCACCCTCCGGGACGTGCGCGTCCTCCGCGACCGGCTGCTCGCCGACGACGACTGGGACGCCGCCGGGCACGCCTACGCCGCCGAGCACGATCGCTCCTACGCCGCGGTGCACACGGTCGAGGACTGGTGGACGGAGCTCTTCATGGAGCCCGGTCCCGAGGCGGACGCCCGCCGCGAACGCGCGCTCCCGCTGATCCTCGAGGACCGGAGCCGCACGCCCGACACGTTCTTCAGCGGACCGGACGCCCCGGTGGACGAGACCACGCGCGCACGGTTCTTCGGCGAGGTCTGAGCGTGGCGCAGCAGAAGGCGATCGAATTGATCCTGACGCGGCAGCTCGCGAGCTACCTGGTAATGCCGACGTTCATCGTCGACGCGGACGGCACGCTCGTCTTCTACAACGAGCCGGCGGAGCGGATCCTCGGCACGCGGTTCGAGGAGTCGGGCGAGCTCCCGGCCGACGAGTGGTCGACGGTCTTCCGGCCGACCGACGCCGACGGCCGCCCGCTCCCGCCGAACCGCGTGCCGCTCATGATCGCCGTCGCGGAGCGCCGACCCGCGCACGCTGACTTCTGGATCGAGGGGCTCGACGGCGTGCGGCGCCACGTCGGGGCGACGGCGTTCCCGCTGATGGCCCACGCCGACCGCTTCCTCGGTGCGGTGGCCGTCTTCTGGGAGACGGCGAAACCGTGAACGTCACGCTCTGGGGCACGCGGGGCTCGCTCGCGTCGCCGGGCGCCGACACGGCGCGATACGGCGGCAACACGGCCTGCGTCGAGGTGCGCGGATCCGACGGTACCGTCCTCGTACTCGACGCCGGGACGGGCATCCGCCGTCTCGGGCGGGCGTTGCCTCCGGACATCGGGCGCGTCGACGTCCTGCTGACCCATCTCCACATGGATCACATCCAGGGACTCGGCTTCTTCGAGCCGCTCTTCGCGCCCGAGACCGAGGTGCATCTCTGGGGGCCGGCGACGACGCTCGGACTCCGGAGCCGTCTCGCGCGCTATCTCTCGCCGCCACTCTTCCCCGTCCATCTGCGCGAGATCCCGCGCCTCGTGCTCCACGATCTTCCGGCGGGTGAATTCCAGATCGGCGCGTTCCGCATCTGTGCGGGGCTCGTCTGTCACCCCGGCTCGACCGTCGGGTTCCGGATCGCGACCGGGCAGACGACGTTCGCGTATCTTCCCGATCACGAGCCGGCACTCGGTGTCGGGCGCTTTCCGCTGGCGCCCGAGTGGACGTCCGGCTACGCGCTCGCCGCCGGCGCCGATCTCCTCGTCCACGACGCGCAGTACACCGCGTCGGAGTACGCCGAGCGTGTTGGCTGGGGGCACAGCGCCTTCGAGCACGCGCTCGCCTTTGCGACGCTCGCCGCGGTGAAGCGCCTCGTGCTCTTCCACCACGATCCGGGACACAGCGACGCCGACATCGACCGTCTCGTGCGCGACGCGATCGCGGCCGCGCGGCCAGCGTACCCGGTGACGATCGGCGCCGAGGGCGCGAGCTTCGCGCTCGGATAGCGCCGGAAGGAGGAATCCCCGATGTCGCTCGTCATGACACGCGAGGAACGCGAGGCGTTCCTCGCCGGCACGCACGTCGCCGCCGTCAGCATCGCGGACGACGGTCGCGGCCCGCTCACCGTCCCCGTGTGGTATCGCTACGAGCCCGGCGGACGCGTCTACTTCGTGACCGGCGGAAAGTCGCGGAAGGCGCGACTCCTGAGGCGGGCGGGACGCCTCTCGCTCCTCGTGCAGAACGAAACGCTGCCGTACCGCTACGTCGGCATCGAGGGGCGCGCCGAGATCGTCGGTCCGCCCGACTACGAGCGCGACGTCCGGGCGGTCGCGCTTCGCTACCTGGGACCGCAGCTCGGCGAGGCGTATCTCGCCGGGACCGTCGAGGAGCGGGCGGCGGCGGAGGAGATCCTCGTCGCCGTCGAGCCCGAGCGCTGGGTCAGCGCCGACTACGGAAAGATGGGAATCTGACGGCGCTCACGCGGCGTTGCGGAAGTCGATTTCGCCCGCGGCCGCGTCACCGCCGGGCGCATCGTTGGCGGGGACTATCGCGACCAGCACGACGATCCACACGGCCGCCGCGAAGGCGAGCGGCGCGACCCACCAGAGGTCGGTACTCATCGGCGACAGCGCGCCGAAGAGCGAGAGCGACTGGCTCGCGATGCTCGTTGCGACGGGGCTCGGCAAGGTCGTGATCATGTTCGCAACCTCCTCGAGCTGTCGAAGCAACCCGAATGCCAGCTCGCTCTCGGCAAGGCGGCTTGCGAGGATGTTGACCCGTCGTCCGGGAACGACCGCGGAAGCATGCGGCCGCCGCACGATTTTCGAGGCGTCCGATGCACCGTTCCGTCCGCCCGAGCTGGTATAGTCGTGGCGCGACGGCTCATTTCCGGACGTGATGAAAGACACCGAGGATACCGACCGCCCCGTCGAGCTCCCCATCGAGGACGCCATCGATCTGCATGCGTTCGCACCGCGCGAGATCCCGTCGGTCGTCGCGTCCTATCTCGAGGCAGCGTGGGAGGCGGGGTTCGCCGAGGTGCGTGTCATCCACGGCCGCGGTCGCGGCGTGCAGCGCGAGCGCGTCCGAAGCGTCCTCGTCGGACACCCGCTCGTGGTCGAGGCACGCGACGCACCGCCCGAACGCGGCGGCTGGGGCGCGACGGTGATCCGTCTGCGACCGCGAGGCTGATAAGTGCCGCTGGACCGCCGGGTCGTCGTGATCGAGGGCGAGGACGCCGCGCCGGAGGCGGTGCGACCGACGGTCGCGCTCGTCGAGCGCCTCGGCCTCCCGATCGCATGGGTCCGACCGGACGTGGACGATCACGAGGCGACGCGCCGGGCGATCGACGAGTCGGACACGACGCTCTTCGGCGCCACGAGCGGTCGGAGCGGCGCGGCGCTCTTCTATCTGCGCTGGGGGAAGGCGACCTACGCGAACGTGCGGCCGGCGCGCTGGCAGCCCGGCTACAAGAGCCCGCTCGCCACCCCCGACGGTGTCGACCTCGTGATCGTGCGCGAGAACCTCGAGGACCTCTACGTCGGCGTCGAGGGCGATCTGGCGGCGCTCCGTCCCCTCGCGATGAGGGGCCGTATGACGCGCGGTCCGGTCGCCGACCTCGGCCCCGGCCGCTTCGCGCTGAAGGTCATCACCGAGGCCGGCTCCGCGCGCGTCGTCCGGTTCGCGTTCGAGCTCGCGCGACGACGGAAGGCGGCGGGCCGGCCGGGCAAGGTCACGTGTGGCGCCAAGTACAACATGTTGCCGGAGACCGACGGCCTCTTCCGCGACGTCGCCGTCCGGATCGCGGCGTCCTATCCCGACGTCGCATTCGAGACGTTCATCGTCGACGACCTCGCACGCCGGCTGGTCGCCGTGCCGCACGAGCTCGACGTCGTCGTGCTGCCGAACCTCTACGGCGACATCCTGTCCGACGCCGCGGCGGGGATCATCGGCGGCCTCGGCCTCGCGCCGAGCGGCTGCTACGGCGACGGCTACGCCTACTTCGAGTCGGCGCACGGGTCGGCGCCGGACATCGCGGGGAAGGGCATCATCAACCCCACGGCGACGATCCTCTCCGCCGTCATGCTCCTCGACTACCTGGGATTCGGCGACGGCGCGCGGCGGCTCGAGGCGGCGGTCGAGCGCGCGTACGCCGACGGCACGGCGCTGACACCCGACCAGGGCGGTCGCGCCACGACCGCCGAGTTCTGCGCCGCCGTCGCCCGCGCCCTCTGACGCGACCCTCTTGACGTCGGCGGGCGGCCGGTGCTCGGATCGCGAGCACCATGCGCGACGGGCGGAAGATCGTCGATACCGACACGCACCAGATGGAGCCGCCGGACGTCTGGGAGCGCTACATCGATCCGGCGTTCCGCGACCGCGCCCCGCACCTCCAGCCCGGCAGCCGGTCGAATCTGATCGAGGGCCAGACCCTCACGGCGGAAGGCAAGTATCCATTCCACTCCCCCGAGTTCATCGCCGCGATCCTCCGAGGCATGGAGCGCTTCGGCCCGGCGCGCGAGACGGGCTTCAGCCCCGCGAGCCGGATCGCCGACATGGATGCCGAAGGTGTCGACGTCCAGATCCTCTACCCGACGGTCGGCGGTCAGCTCCTCGGACGCGAGTTCCAGGATCCGACGCTGCTCGCGGCGTGCTGTCGCGCGTACAACGACTGGAGCGCGGAGTACTGCGCCGCCGCGCCCGACCGGCTCCGCTGGGCCGCGATGCTGCCGTTGCAGGATCCGGCGCTCGCGATCGCCGAAGCGCGCCGGACGGCGGCTTCGGGCGCGATCAGCTTCTACGTGCGACCGAACCCGCTCTGCGGCCGGAACCTCTATCATCGGGATTACTTCCCGCTCTGGGCGGAGATCGAAGGGCTCGGACGGCCGATCTCGATCCACGACTCGGGGTCGCCGCATCTGCCCTCGTACGGCGAGCGCATGGACACGCACACGACCGGCCACATCCTCGCCCATCCGTTCGAGGCGATGAGCGCGCTGATGAGCCTCATCTGGTACGGCGTGTTCGAGCACTTCCCGCGGCTCCGCGTGGTCCACGTCGAGGCCGACGCGGGCTGGGTCCCGTACCTCCTCCAGCGGATGGAGCAGCATTGGGACTTCTCGGGCAATGCCGAGCACCCCGACCTGAAGATGCGGCCGACGGAGTATTTCCGCCGGAACGTCTACGTCGCGTGCCGCGGCGACGAGATGACGCTCCCGAGCGTCGTCACGCTCGCCGGCGACGAGAACATCGTCTTCAACACCGACTATCCGCACCCGGACGGCACGTGGCCGTGGGGGATCGAGCGGCTCGCGGCGCAGCCCCTTCCCGAGTCGAGCAAGCGGAAGATCCTCTGGGACAATGCGGCGCGGGCCTTCGGGCTCTCGTAGCTACCGGATCGCGAGCGCGTTCGGCGGCGAGCCGACGCCGCCGCGGAGGTTCAGCGGCGCGGACACGAGCTGGAACGTCCAGCGCCCGTCGGCGGCGCACGCGCGTGCCAGGTCGTCCAACCAGAACAGCTCGCCGATCGGCATCCCGAAGCACGGGATCAGCCAGAAGTGGAGGAACTTCCCTTCCTCGAAGGCGAGCGGCATCACCTCGAGCGAGAGGTTGTCGGCGGCGACCGCCGCCACGTGGTGATCCCAGAGCCATGCGGCCGTCCGCTCGACGGGTGCGAGCCCGGCCTGCGGCGTCGTCGCGGTCACGTGCGCGCGCTCGCCTGACGGCAGCGCCGAGTACCAGCCCGTCCATCCCGTGCGGACGACGAGCACGTCGGCCGTCTCGATCGTGATGCCCTCGGCGGCCGCGACCGCGTCCAGCAGGTCGGCGTCGATCGCGAACGGCTCGTTCGCCCGGAACGCCGTCCCGACTCGCGCCTGATGTCCCGCGACGTCGAGCAGTACGCCGCGTGCGACGATCCCGCGTCGGGCAGTCGACTGGATGCCGAGGCGCGCGCTCGACGGGTCGTCGACCTCGGCCGCCGCGACGCCATTGTAGAAGCCGAAGCGCGGGTGGGCGATGTGGCGGAGCCCGTCCCACTGGCTCGAGCCCTGGAGGTAGAAGCGATCGAGCCAGTCGTCGCGCCCGAAGCCGCCGCCGACCTGGTGACGGACCGGCGGCTGGCGGTGCGGGTGAAACGGGTGCGGGTCCGGCCACTCGAGGCGCCAGTTGAGCGAGAAGACGTCGCCGCGCTCGACGTGCCGCGCGGCGGCCAGCGCGCGTTCGGGTGTCAGGAGGTTCAGCGTCCCGAGCTCGTCGTTGGCGCCGAAGAGCGCCCACGCGGTGCCCGGCGGCGCGTCGGTCCGCTGCAGCAGCTCGGCGTAGCTCGGCAGCGCGCGCGGCGGCATCGGCGATGCTGCGCCGGCGGCGTCGCGCCTGTCAATCGTTCCTTGACTCGACGACTCGCCCGGCGGTAGCTCCGCCACGTGCTCGCTTTCGGCACGAGCCTTCCTGCCGTGCAGCAGATCCCGTCGCGCACCCAGGCGTGGGAACGCGCGGTCGGCGGCGCGGACGTCATCGAAGCGGCGCAGGCGGCGGAGCACGCCGGCTTCGCCTACGTCTCGTGCAGCGACCACGTCCTCGTGCCGGCGTCGCGCGCGGCGGCGATGGGTGCCACCTGGTACGACGCCGGCAGCACGCTCGCCTTCGTCGCCGGCGCGACGACCCGCATCCGGCTGCTGTCGCACGTCCTCGTCCTCCCGTATCGCCATCCGCTGATCGTCGCGAAGCAGTACGGGACGCTCGACCATCTCTCCGGCGGCCGGGTCATCCTCGGCGTCGGCAGCGGACACCTGAAGCCGGAGTTCAGCGTCCTCGGCGCCGACTACGAGCGGCGCGGCCCCGTCAGCGACGACTACATCGACGCGATCGTCGCCGCCTGGACGAGCGACGTCGCCGGCTTCGACGGCGCGACGGTCGCCTTCCGCGACGTCGTCGTATCGCCCCGACCGGCGCAGCATCCCCGGCCGCCGATCTGGGTCGGGGGGAATTCGCGCGCGGCGATCCGCCGTGCCGCGGTCCGCGGCGACGGCTGGGTACCGTGGGACGTGACGCTCGAACGATTCACGGAGCTGGTGGCGCACGCGCACCGTCTGCGGACGGACGCGGCGCGCGACGAGCCGTTCACGGCCGTGGCGCCGCTCGGCGTCGCCGCCGAAGCGGCGGCCTCGGACGTCGTCGCGGCCGCGACGCGCTGGCGGGAAGCGGGCGCCACCGCCTTCCACGTCGGGTTCGGCGCCACGAGCCTCGCCGACTTTCTCGGCCGCCTCGCCTGGTTCGGGCGCGAGGTCATTCCGCGCTTCGTCTGATGCGCCGCGGCGGGCGCCATGCGCCCGCCGCGGCGCACAACCTCCGGCGCGCTGCCGTGTTGATGTGTGCCAGGAGGACGTCGGACGATGAAGAAGACCTTCCTGGCTCTGGGACTGTTGGCGGCGGTCGCGCTCGTCCGGCCGGCTGCGGCGGATGCGCACGTCAGCTTCGGCCTGGCGCTGCCGGGGTTCGGGTTGTTCGTGAACGCACCGCCCCCGCCGCCGGTCGTCTACGCGCCGGCACCGGCCTTTTACCCGCCGCCGGCGTATTACTACCGTCCACCGGTGCGGTACTACGCACCCGCTCCGGTCCGCTTCCGCCATCGGTGGAACGGCTATCGCCGCTACGGTTGGTGACCCGGTGACGGCGCGACCGCGACCGCCGTCGCCCGCGCCGTCTCGTCTGCGATCCCGGCCTCGCCGAAGCGCGCCAGGATCACGGTCCCCGCGAGGATCGTGACGAACCCCGCGACCCGCGCCGCGGCGAGCGCCGGGTCCGCCGGCAGGAGCTCCCCGAGCGTCACCATCCCACCGACGATCGACACCGCCTTGTTCGTCACGTTGTTCATGGCGACCACGATGAGCGCGCGTCCGCGCTGGAACGCCGCCTGCTGGACCCAGAGGCCGCCGATGTTCCCGATCATCGCGATCGGCAGGAAGACGGTCCACGCGAGCCACGGCGATCCCGCCTCCAGCGAGAGGAAGAGCCCCTTCGTATAGACCGCGGCGACGCCGATCAGCACGCCGGCGGCAAAGCCGAGGACGACGGGCAGCGGCAGCCCGCGCTCGGCGCGCGCGAGCGGCACGGTCGCCGCGACCGCGCCGACGCCGGCGACGCCGACGGCGAGCAGCGGGATCGCCGCGATCGACGCCGCCCGGGTCGGGTCGCGCGCCGCGCTCACGCCGAGGAGCACGATCCCGCCGACCATGAGCGCCGTCCCGAGCCACTCGATCGGTCGCAGTCGCTCGCCGAGGAACACGACCGAGAAGACGGCCAGGAGGCACAGCCCGAAGCCGAGCGCCGGCTGGACGATCGACACGGGCGCGTTGGCGACGGCCTTCAGGAAGAGGATCCAGCCCGCCGTCATGACGGCCATGCCGCCGAGCCAGATGCGCGAGCGAAGGAAGGCCCGTACGACGTCGCCCTGGCCACGGCGCAGCTCGAGACGCGGGACACGGCCGGCGCCGATCTTCTGCATCACGGTCCCGATCTGGTAGCAGGAGGTCGCGACGAGCGAGAGTCCGATCGCCGACCAGATCGACACGTTCGCTCTCCTAGCCCGACGCGCGCCGCCCGGGCAACGCGCCGGTTTCACCCGAGGATCGCGACGACCTCTTCGAGCGCGCGCTCGAGCCCGTCGACGTCGCGCGCCTGCCGCAGCCCGAGCACGAGGTACTCGCATCCCGCGGCGGCATAGGCGGCGACGTCGGCGCGGATCGACGCGGGCGGCCCGTAGAGCGCGTGTGGCGGATCGGGTGGACGGTCGAGCGGCAGGATGCCCTTCCGCACGCTGACGGTGAGCGGCCGTTCCGCGGCGCGCGCGTGGAGATCCTCGACCAGCGGTGCGAGCTCCGCGGGGGACAGGTCGATCGCGTGCCACCCCTGTCCGAGCCGTGCGGCGCGCGCACGCGCGGCGGGCGAGTTGCCCGCGACCCAGATCGGCAACGGCTGCTGCACCGGCTTCGGTCCCGTGCGCACCGGCGGCAGTCGCGTGTGCGTGCCCTCGTACGCGGCTACCGGTTCCGTCCAGAGGGCGCGGCAGGCCGCGAGGTACTCGTCCGTCCGCGCGCCGCGCGCCGCGAACGGCACGCCGAGCGCGTCGAATTCCTCGCGCAGCCAGCCGACGCCGACCGCGAGCACGACGCGACCGCCCGACAGCGCGTCGAGCGTCGCGACCTGCTTCGCCGTCAGCACCGGCGGACGGTAGGGGACGACGTACGCGCTCACGCCGAGGCGGATCCGGGTCGTCCCGCCGGCGAGATACGCGAGCGTCGTCAGCGGCTCGTAGAACTCCTCGATGACGCCCATGTCGCCGGGCTTCGGGTCGGGACGGCGGTCGTACGGGTAGATCGAGCGGACGCCGGTCGGCGCGAGGAGATGATCGCTCACCCAGACCGAGTCGACGCCGAGCGACTCCGCCCGCCGCGCGAGCCGCGTCAGTGTCGCCGCACCGGCGAGCAGACCGTAGTTCGGGAGCGCGACCCCGTATCGCACGGGGACGCGTCTAGCACGGCGGCGCGGTCCGGTGGATAAGGCGCTCGTCCGTCCGACGTTGACAACCGGCCGCGCCTCGCGGTCTTGTCCTCTGCGATGGCGGATGGCACGGGACCGCTCGCCGGCGTCCGGACGATCGAGCTGACGTCCGGCCTCGCGGGCTCGTACGCCGGTTACCTGCTCGCCGGGCTCGGGGCCGACGTCGTGCGCGTCGATGCGGGCGCGACGCCCGAGACGCCCGCGCAGCGCGTCGTGAACCGCGGCAAGCGTTCCGTGGCGCTCGACATCGACGTCGCGACCCTCGCCCGCGGGGTGGACGCGATCGTCGTCGACGAAGCCGCGCGCGCCGTCCCGCGTGCGGCGCACGCGGTCACCTGTCGCGTGAGCGCGTGGGGCGGTGACGGCGACCCGGCGGACGAGGCGCTCGTCGCCGCCGTCACGGGCTGCCAGGCGATGCAGTGGTCGTGGTCGCGTCGGCCGGTGTGGCTCGTGACGCCGATGATCTCGTACATGACGGGCATGCTCGCCGCCCTCGGCGTCACCGCGGCACTGTTCGCGCGGCGGCGCGGGGCGCCCGCGCAGGCGCTCGCGGTGCGCGCGCTCGACGGCGCGTTTGCATTGAACAGCGGGACGTACGTCACCGGCTCGGAAACGCGTGGCTCGCTGTCGCAGTTCGGCGACCCGCGCGGCCAGATCGCGACCTACGCGTTCTTCCGCACCGCCGACGGCTGGATCTTCATCGGCGCGCTCACCCCGGCGTTCCTCGTGAAGCTCATGACCGTGCTCGATCGCGTCGAGCTCCTCGCCGACCCGCGGCTCCAGGGAAGCCCCCTCGCGTTCGGGGTCCCGGAGATCAAGGAGCTCGTCCGACGCGAGCTCGATCCGCTGCTCGCCGCGCGGCCGACCGCGGAATGGATGCGCCTCCTCCGCGACGCCGACCTCCCGTGCGGCGCGGTCCGGAACCGCGAGGCGGCGGTCGCGGACCCCGACGCCCGCGCGCTCGGGCTCGTGGTGCCGATGGACGATCCGGTCGTCGGGCCGACCTGGCAGCCGGGTGCACCAGCCGGCTTCTCGGACACGCCCGCGCCGGCGCCGCGGCCGGCGCCGCTCCGCGGCGCGGACACCGCCGCCGTGCGCGCCGAGGCATCGACGTGGCGAATCACCGTGCCGCCGCCGGCGGCCACGCCGCCACGGAGCTGCCTCGAGGGGATCCGCGTCCTCGACCTGACGAGCTTCATCGCGGGCCCCTTCTGCCCGATGCTCCTCGCGGACCTCGGTGCCGACGTCGTGAAGATCGAATCGGCGGACGGCGATCCGTTCCGCATGGCGGCCTTCGGCTTCGTCGGCTGGAACCGCGGGAAGCGCTCGCTCGTCGTCGATCTGAAGCGTCCGGAGGGCCGCGACGTGCTGCTCGACCTGGCGCAGCGCGCCGACGTCGTCGTCGACAACTTCCGCGCCGGCGTGATGGATCGGCTCGGCATCGGCTGGGACGCGCTGCGGCTCGCGAACCCGCGCCTCATCCATACCTCCATCACCGGCTACGGCTCCGACGGCCCGCTCGCGACGCTGCCCGGGTTCGATCCGATCTTCCAGGCGCAGTCCGGCCTGGCGCAGGCGCAGGGCGGCGACGACGACCCGGTCTTCCACCTGATCGCGTACAACGACTACACCGCGGGCACGCTCGGCGCGCTCGCGACCGTCGCTGCGCTCTTCGCACGCGAGCGCACGGGCCGCGGCCAGCGGGTCGACGTGAGCCTCTTCCGGACGAGCTACGTCGCCCAGGCGGCGCACCTGACCGAGTGGCCGCGTGGCGGTCGCGATCATCAGGGTCCGTCCGCGTGCCGGCGCATCTACGCCTGCCGCGACGGGTCCGTCTGCATCGCTGCGACGACGGAGGCGCACGTCGAAGCGCTCGCAGGGCTCGCGGGCGTGCCGATCCGGCGCGACGATCCAGCCGACGGCGCCGCGGCGGACGCGGTCGCCCGCGTCCTCGAACGCGGAACGCGCGCCGACGCGATCGAGCGCCTGACCACCGCCGGCATCCCCAGCGCGCCGTGTCGGACGTTCGAGGAGCTCTTCACCGACGAACTCCTGCGCGCGAAAGGCTGCGTCGTCGAGCAGCAGCATCCGACGCTCGGCCGCCTCCTCATGAGCGGCCCGTTCATCCAGTTCGAGGCGACACCGGTCGTCTTCGAGCGCTCCGCGCCGCTACTCGGGGCTGACGGTCGCGAGGTGCTCGCGGAGATCGGGTACGCACCGGACCGCATCGACGCGCTCGTCGCCGCCGGCGTCGTCGGCGCGACGAGCTGACGGAGCGGGGCGCAGGATTCGAGTCCTCCGCGCGCGCAGCGCGCGGCCGAGCGCCAGCGAGCGGGGAGTGGAGCACGGCGAGCTTTGCTCGCCGTGCGGCGAGGGGCAGAGCCCCTCGCTTCATTCAAACGCGGCGATCGCCGCGGGCAGGCACTGCGACAGCGGCCCGAAGCCCGCGGCCGGAAGCGTGAGCAGCAGCGCTTCCAGCACCTCCTGGCGCGTCGCGCCGATCGCCTTCGCGCGCGCCGCGTGCACCGGTACCGCCCGCACATGCCCGGCGGCCGCGGCGGCGGCGATGTACACGAGCTGCTTCGTCTTCTCGTCGAGCGCCGGCTGCGACATCAGCGCCGCGAAGAACGTCTGCATCGCGTCGGCCGCCGACGGGCATTCGGCGCGCAGGACCTCCATCATCGTCTTCTCCGGCATGCGGTCGGCTATACCTCGCGCGCGAACCGATTGCAGGCGACCGAACGTCGACGCGACCGTGCGCTGTGTCCACGTTCCGTATGTCCGGCGCCGCCGTGCTAGGGGTGTGCGCCATGCGGCGCTCGCCACGCCCCTTCGACGTCGCCCTCGCGGCGACGTTCCACGACCCGCCCGCCGCGCTTGCCGATCTGCTCGTTGCGACGCTGCCGCAGCTCGGCGCGATCTATCGCGGCGTCGCGGTCGCGACGAGCCCGCCGACGGCCATCCGCATGAAGAAGATCCTCGCCGATGCGGGCATGCTCGTCGGCACGCCGCCGTCGAATCGCCGGGGCCCGCTCTACCGGCTCGCGCTCCGCGGCGCGCTCGCGACGGGCGCCGCGCACGTCCACTATCTCGACCTCGACCGGGCGCTGCACTGGCTCCGTCGGGCCCCGCGCGAGCTGCGCGCCGTCCTCCGACTCGCGGCCGCGCACTCGGTCCTCCTCCTCGGCCGGACGGCGAAGGCGCACCGCTCCCACCATCTGCCGCTCTACGCGACCGAGGTGCTGGCGAACCGACTCGTCTGCGGACAGCTCGGCCTCGCCCGCCCGGTCGACGTGCTCGTTCCGTCCTTCGTCCTCGCGCGCGACGCCGCGCGGTCGCTTCTCGCGCGCTCGCGCGCGCTCGGCGCGGCGATCTACGGCGAGTGGGCGGCGATGGTGATGACGCTCGCGCCCGAGATCGCGTACCTCGAGTGCCGCGGCCTCGACTGGGAGACGCCCGACCGGCACCGGAAGGCGGTGCGACGCCTCGGTCTCCCCGCGTGGCGTCGTCGGCAGGAGACGCCGGCGGAGTGGGCGCTCCGCATCGCGATCGCGAGCGCGTTCGTCACGGGCTTCCAGCGGACGCTCGCGCGGCGGCGTGGCACGACGCCGGTGGTCCGCCGGCTCGCACCGCGCATCGGCTGACGATCGCGTTGACAGCAACGGACGCAGCGGCTACCGCAGCGCCATGACGAAAGTCCTCCTCGTGGGCGCGGACGGGCGGAGCGACTGCATCGCCGACGCGATCGTCCGCGGTGGCGGGACCGTCCACGCGCTCGCGACGGTGAAGGACCATCCGGGCCTCCGGCGGAAGGCGGCGGAGGTTCGCTCGTGCGTGGTCGCCGACCCGGAGACGGTCGTCGCGTTCGCGCGCGCGGTCCGGCCGGATCTCGTCGTCGTCGCCCCCGAGGATCCGCTCGCGCGTGGCGTGGTCGATGCGATCCAGCGCGATCTCGGCACGCCGTGCGTCGGCCCGACGCGCGCGCTCGCCCGGATCGAATCGAGCAAGTCGTTCACGCGCGCGCTGCTCGACCGCCACGACATCCCGGGCCGCATCGCGCACCGCGTCTTCACGGCGGAGACCGTCGACGGGATCGAAGCGTACTTCCGGGAGCTCGGCGCCTTCGTCGTCAAGGCCGACGGCCTCATGGGCGGGAAAGGCGTCAAGGTCTTCGGCGACCAGCTGACGTCGATCGAGGAGTCGGTCGCGTACGCGCGGAGCCTCGTCACGAAGGGGCCGGTCGTCGTCGAGGAGAAGATCGAGGGCGAGGAGTTCAGCCTCCAGTCGCTGTGCGACGGCGCGTCGATCGTCCACACGATCCCCGTGCAGGACCACAAGCGCGCCTACGAGGGCGACACCGGCCCGAACACCGGCGGGATGGGATCGTACTCCGCCGAGGACCACGCGCTGCCGTTCCTTCGCCCCCAGCACGTCGCCGCCGCGCGCGAGATCAACGCGCGGGTCGTGAAGGCACTGCAGGACGAGGTCGGCGAGCCGTACCGCGGCGTCCTCTACGGCGGGTTCATGGCGACCGGCCGCGACGTCCGGCTGCTCGAGTACAACGCGCGCTTCGGCGACCCCGAGGCGATGAACGTGATCCCGCTGCTCGAGGGCAACTTCCTCGACCTCTGCCTCGCGATCGCCACCGGCCGCCTCGCGTCGACGAATGTGACGTTCCGACGACAGGCGACGGTCTGCAAGTACCTCGTGCCGCGCGGATACCCCGACGCGCCCGTGAAGAACGAAACCATCTCGCTCGCGTCCCTGCCGTCGTCGACCGACGCGCTCCGCGTCTACTTCGCCGCGGTCCAGGACACGGAGCGCGGCCTCGTCATGACGGGCTCGCGCGCGGTCGCCGTCGTAGCGCTCGCCGACTCGATATCGCGCGCCGCCGAGCTAGCCGAGCAAGCGATCGCGGGCGTCGACGGTCCGGTCGAGCATCGCCGCGACATCGGCATGCCCGTCCTCCTCGCCCGCCGCGTCGAGCACCTGGCCACGCTCAGCGCGCGTACCTGACTGCCGCGCCAGCTCTGCTGGCCGCGGCACTCCGTTCGGGCGTACCACGAACGCTCTACCCTCGCGTCCGGTCCCGAGCCGAGATGTATCTCGGCTCGGCTATCGAGCTTTCCACTGCGGCGCGCGCTTCTCGACGAAGGAGCGCGGGCCCTCTTCGTGGTCCTCGCTCTGCTCGACGACCTCGAGGTAGCCGGCGGCGATCTCTTCCGCCTGGCCGATCGGCAGCCCGAGCCCCTGGACGATCGCCATCTTCGTTCCCCAGACGGCGAGCGGCGCGTTCGAGCAGACCATCGCGGCGAGCTCGCGCGCGCGGTCCATCAACCGATCGTGCGGTACGACCTCGGTGACGAGCCCGACTTCGTATGCCCGCTGCGCGCTCATGCGCTCGCGGCTCCCGAGGAGCGCCATCCGGAGGCAGACGGCGACCGGCACCCGCCGCGCCATGTTCACCATCTCGTGCGACGACACGTAGCCGATCGAGACGTGCGGATCGACGAACGACGCCTTGTCCGACGCGATCGGGATGTCGGCCTCCGTCACCAGGTCGAGCGTCACGCCGGCGACGATCCCGTTCACCGCCGTGATGACCGGCTTGTGGACGCGCAGGCGACGCGGCGTCGGCAGGAGCGCGATCCCCTCGTGCATGGCGAGCTCCCGCCAGCGGTCGGGCTTCACGAACCCGCCGGTGGCGAGCGCCTCGACGTCGGCGCCGCTCGAGAAGGCGCGGCCCTCGCCGGTCACGATCGCGACCCAGACGTCGGGATCGTCCTTGACGCGCTGCCAGCACGTGCGGAGCTCGTCGCGCATCTGCTGGTTCATGGCGTTCAGCCGCTCGGGGCGGTTCAGCGTGATGGTCGCGACGCGATCGGCGACCTCGAAGCGCACGGTCTCCATGGCGCCCCGGTAACACGAACGCCTCCGGCGCTGCCACCGGCGCTAGGCGTCGACTCCGGCTACGCGTCGTGTTCGATCGCCGGCTCGAAGGCACGATTTCCCGCGCTGGATGTGGTGCGCGGGCGCTCGTCGTGCGCGGCATGCCGCGTGCACCGCTTCGGGTTCGGGAGGTGCCCATGACGTCCATCTCGCAGCGAACCGCGTCCCTCGTGCTCGTCGGTGCCACCTGCTTCGTGGTCGGAGGCTGCGCGAAAGCGCAGCAGCGGATCCGGGAGGCGACGGGCACGGAGAGCCATCAGAAGGCGTCGAACCGCGTCGACCTCAACAACGCGTCGCAGAAGCAGCTCTCGAGGCTGTCCGGTCTCACCGACGACGACGCCGCACGCATCGTCGCCAACCGGCCGTATCAGGCGAAGCGCGACCTCGTGCGGCGCGGCGTCCTGAACGAGCAGAAGTTCGACAAGATCGCCGACGACGTCTACGTGAGTCAGCGCTAGCGTCAGCGCGTGGCGGGTCGCGACCGCCGCCGACCCGAGCCCTTCGTCGAGCGCCGTGCGCCCGGCCGGCCGCCCCGACCGCCGGGACCGCGATGCTCGTGCGGCGGATGGTGGATCGGGCGCGCGAGCATGTGCTCCTCGGCGATCTCGTACGGGAGCTTGAAGCCGATGTAGCGCTCGATCGCCTCGAGGCCCTCGACGTACTCCTCGCACGCGAGGCTGATCGCGCGACCGGAGGCGCCGGCGCGCGCCGTGCGCCCGACGCGGTGCACGTAGTCCTCGGCGTCGAGCGGCAGGTCGTAGTTCACGACGTGTGTCACGCCCTCGATGTGGAGGCCGCGCGACGCGACGTCGGTCGCGACGAGGATCGGGAGACGGCCCTCCTTGAAGTCGGCGAGGATGCGGAGGCGGCGGCGCTGCTCCACGTCGCCGGTGATCGCGGCGGCGGCGAAGCCGTTCGCCTCGAGCGTGCGGACGAGCCGGTCCGCGGAGCGTCGCATGTTGACGAACACGAGGACGCGCCCCTCCGCGGCCTCGCGCCGCAGGATGCCGACGAGCAGCGGCATCTTCTCGTGCTTCGCGACGTGGTAGACGAGGTGGTCGACCTTGTCGGCCGTCACCTGCTCGGGCGTGACCGAGACGCGCACCGCGTCGTTCATGAAGACGTAGGCGAGCTCCATGACGGCGTAGCTGAGCGTCGCCGAGAAGAGCATCGACTGCCGGCGGTCGAAGGGCGGGAGCTGGCGCAGGAGAAAGCGCAGGTCCTTGATGAAGCCCATGTCGAACATCCGATCGGCTTCATCGATGACGAGCGTCTCGACGCTCCGGAGGTCGTAGACACGCTGCTTCCAGTAGTCGATCAAGCGGCCGGGCGTGCCGATCAGCACGTCGACGCCGGCGCGCACGTCGGTACGCTGCTTCTGATAGTCGACGCCCCCGTACACCGCCTGGATCGAGAACGGCGTCGCCTGCCCGAGGAGACGTGCGTCGTTCGCGATCTGCACGACGAGCTCGCGCGTCGGTGCGATGATGAGCGCGCGCGGCGCCGCGGGGCGCCCGGCCCGCTCGTGCGCGAGGAGCCGCGTGAAGATCGAGATGAGAAACGCGGCGGTCTTTCCCGTCCCCGTCTGCGCTTGCCCGGCGACGTCGCGGCCGGCGAGCGAGAGCGGCAGCACCTTCTCCTGGATCGGCGTCGTGTGCGTGAAGCCGGCGGCCTCGACGCCCGCCATCACGGGTGCGGGCAGATCGAAGCTCGTGAACGGGCGGCCGCGCGGCGCGGCATCGGAGACCGCCGCGTCGGACGCGGTGACGTCGAGGACCACTGCGTTCCACATGCCGATGCGCGCGGGGGGATGTCAAGCCGCGCGCCGCGACGAATGCACTTGACCCCCGGACGCACGCCATGGGACAAATTTTCCGATGGCCGCGAAGCCCGAACCGCTGCGCATCATGCTGGGGTTCGTCGTGCGTCAGTGTGCCGTCGCGCTCGGACACGCGCCGAGCGCCGAGGAGCTCGCAGGCTGGGCGAACGAGCAGCGCGACGCGCGTGGGCGCTATCGCATCTTCGGGCGCGCGATCACCGTGGACGAGGCGCGCGTCGTCCTGCGTCACCCCGGACGCCTCGTCACCGTGCGACCGAGCCCGCGGTGGGCGCTCGGCGCGGCGCTCGCGAGCCGGTAGCGTCTACGCCATGGATTCGCGCGAGCTCCGGCTGCCGGTGCTCACGGGGCGCGCCTGGTCGTTCGCCGACGATCTCGCTGCGCACGACATCCTGCCCGCGCGGTTCGCGGCGCTGCCGCCGACGCAGTGCGCCGCACGCCTTTTCGCCGATCTCGATCCCGACCTCGCCCGCCGCCTCCAGCCGGGAGACGTCCTCGTCGCCGGACGGAACCTCGGGCGCGGGCCGGGTGAATCGGAAGCCGCGCGGGCGCTCGGCGCGGCGCGGATCGCAGCGGTCGTCGCCGGGAGCTTCGCGGCGGACTTCGCCGACGCGCTCCTCGCCGCCGGCCTGCCGCCGCTCGAGGTCGACGCCCCCGCGATGTTCCACACCGGCCATCGCATGCGGCTGAACCTCGAAGCCGGGACGATCGCGAACCTGTCGAGCGGCGATCGGCTCCCCGTCCGCAACCTCACCGAGTCGCTTCAGGAGCGGCTTCGGGCGCTGCTCGGCCGCTGAGATCGCCTTCGGCGCTGAGCGCGACCGTCACCGGCGCATCGAGCTGCGCTAGCACCTGGCGCTCGGCGCCCGGCCGGTAGTGCGAGAGCGCGAAGATGCGAAGCGAGAACTGGTAGCGGCCGCCCGGTAGCTTCTCGACGCCGGTACCCTCGTAGCCGGCGAGCGGGACGGTGCCCGGACTCGATTCCGGCGGGTTCGGCTGATCCGCGTCGTCGCGATACACCAGGCGGATCGCGATCTGGCTCGCGAGGTTCTCGCTGAGGCGCGTGACGAAGAGCAGCGCGTCCCCGTCGTGCGCGAGCACGAACCACTCGCCATGTGCGTCGAAGGCGCGCTCGGCGTCGTCGGTGTGGCCGTCGACGCTGAACCCCTGCGCGGGGACACCCGGGGCGTAGTACCGCCAGCCGCGGAGGTCGCGGCCGTCGACGGCGCCGTACGCGCGGATGTCGCGGAAGAGGACGCCCGGCGAGAACGGCAGCCGGAGCGACCCCGGCCCGTAGATGTGCTGCGGATAGAAGTAGGTGTGCGCGATGCCCGCGGTCAGATGGATCCCGAGCCCCATGACGACCTGATGCCGCGACCGCCGCACCGCGCGCACGGCGCCGCTCTTCCACGCGATGAGCTGGTGCTCGCCCTGCTGCTCGTTCAGCTTCCAGTGCGCGAGGTCGGCACGGAGCGTCGCCTCGGCGCGGAGCCGGAGGCCGTCGATCAGGTTCGGGCTCACGGTGTCGCCGGTCACGAGGGCGAAGTAGTTCGGAAGCGCGCTCACGAAGCCGACGCGATAGCGCGCGGTCGTCACCATGTCGCCCCCCGTCTCGTACCCGACGTAGCGACGCTCGGTCGTCGGCGGCCGGTCGGCCACGACGACGTACACGAAGGCCTGGGTGTGCGCGATCGGATCGTCGACGCGGATCTCGCGCCAGGCGCCCGTCGCGCCGCCGTCGCGAAGCGCCTCGGGCGTCGCCCGATCGCCGGCGTCGCACGCCATGAATACGAGGAGATCGTCCGCGTCGAGGACGCCGGGCTTGTCGTCGGTCGTCGGCTCGGGACCCGACGGCAGCGCGAGCTTCCGGCCACGGCGCTCGTCGACCTGGAACGGAATCGGCGTCGCACGCCCGTCGCGAAACGCGACGACGCCGAGCCGCGCGAGCGGCGTCCCGCCGAGGCGATGGAGCTGCACGGCGGGGAGCTCGATCCCGTCGTAGCGGCGATCGACCGGCCCGCACGGACCGAGCCCGGCGACGTCCGCGAACGCCGGGGTGGTGACGAGGAGGAGCGCGAGGCTCGCGACGACGCGCATCAACCGCGGAGGACGGCGGTGAGCGTCGGCGCGGCGAGCGCGCGGCGCCACGCCGCCTCGACCTCGGACGGCCGAAGCGCGGCGATCACGCGTTCCGTCTCGGCGAGCGTCGGATGGCCACACGCGGCCCGGCTGGCGTGCGCGAGTGCCCGGTCGAGACGCGAGTCGGCGAGACGGGCGAAGCGATAGCGGATCTTCTTCCGGGCACGCTGCAGCTCGTCCCTCGAGAAGCCGCCGGTCGCGGCATCGCGACACGTGCGATCGATCGTCTCGCGGAGCCGCCGCTCGTCGTCGCGCGCGGCGCTCGCCGAGATGACCGTCACCGCCCAGTCGCAGCCGTGCTCGACGCTCGCGCTCAGATCGTATCCGAGCCCGAGCCGCTCGCGGATCTCCTGGAAGAGGCGTGCGTCCGGATCCGTGCCGACGATCTCGACCGCGAGCGACAGCGCAAGCACCTCGCGTGGCGTCGCGGGCGCCGCGATCAGGCGGACGAGGTAGGCCTGCGGGAGATCGTGGCGGTGGAGGCGGAGGAGGCCCGTCGTCCCGCGATGCGGCGAATGCGTCCGCGGGCGCGTGCTCGCGCGGAGTACGGGAAAGGCGCGCCGCACCGCGTGCCGGACGCTGCGCGTCGAGAGCCCGCCGACGAGGGCGAGGATCATGTTCGTCGGGACGAAGTACCGGGCGATGAAGGCGCGCACGGCGTCGCGCGTCATGCGGCGGACGCTCGACACCGTGCCGCACACGGGATGGCCGAGTGTCCCGTCGAAGAAGCGGGCCCACGCGTGCTCGTGGACGTAATTGGCCGGGTCTTCCTGGCGCCCGCGGATCTCGTCGACGACGACCCGCTGCTCCTTCGCGAAGCGCTCGACGGGGACGGTGCTCCCGAAGCACTGCTCGGCGAGCAGCCCGAGCGCCTGCTCGACGTCCTCGTTGAACGTCTCGAAGTGGAGCGTCACGTCCTCGTAGCCGGTGTCGGCGTCGTGCTCGCCGCCGAGCTCGCCCGCGCGGCGGTTGAGCGTCACCTGATCGAACCGACGCGTGCCCTGGAAGAGCATGTGCTCCGTCATGTGGGCGATGCCCGGATGCGCGCCGTCGAACCGCGAGCCGGCGCGCACCACGAGCGCGATCGCGGTGAGCGGGCCCGGAACGTGATCGTAGAGGACCGTGAGACCGCCGTGGCGGAATCGCACCGGATCACGGAGTCGGGACGGCACCGGGCGCACTTCTAACGCGAGTCGTCGGGGGCGGAAAGGGAGGGTCCTCGGCACGGACGGTGCACGAGCGCCGTGCGCCGGGTGCGGCGTCGTCGTCGTGTCGAGCGTCCGCTCCCGCATGGGGAAGCAGCGGAACGGGCATGCCGCCCCGTGCGTCCAACGCGGCTCGTGGCGTTGACAGGTCTGGTCGGTCGTGGATCGTTGACCGGAGACGCGATGGCGGCACCCGCACTCGACATCGCCGCGAGCCTCCGAGCCGCGTGCCCGGAGCTTCCCGTTCTCACCGACGCCCCCGCGCTCGATGCCGTGGGGGTCGACGCGCTCCGCCCATCGCGGGGCCGCCCGGAGCTGGCGGCGGCGCGCGTTCGCCCGCTCGCCGTCGCCGAGCCGCGCGACGTCGACGACGTCGCCAGGCTCGTGCGCTGGGCGAACGACGCGCGGGTGCCGCTCGTTCCGCACGGGGGCGGGAGCGGGCTCATGGGCGGTGCGCTCGTGCTGCGACCGGCGGTCGCGGTCGATCTCCGCCGGCTCGACCGGATCGCGGTGGACCGGGACGCCTGCCTCGTCCGTGCGGGCGCCGGCGCGGCGCTGGCAAGCATCGACGCCGCGCTCGCGCGTGAGCGGTTGATGCTCGGTCACGATCCGTGGACCGTCGGCGTCGCGACCGTCGGCGGCGCCATCTCGACCGCCGGACTCGGGTACCTCGGCGCGGCGGCGGGGCCGATCGGCTCGCAGGTCCGCGCCATCGAGGCGATCCTCGCCGACGGACGGATCCTCCGGACCCGCCCGTCGCCTGCGCGCTCGACCGGCCTCGACCTCACGCGGCTCTTCATCGGGACGGAAGGCACGCTCGGGATCGTGACGGAAGCGACGCTCGCCGTGCTGCCGCGGCCCGAGGAGCGCATCGTCCGCGCGTATCGGCTCGGGTCGTTCGGTGCCGGCGTGCAGGCGGCCGCCGCCTTCCGGCGGATCGGCGTGCGCTACGCGTGTCTCGAGCTCGACGGCGACGGGACCCCGCCCGAGTCCGCCTCGCTGCTGCTGGTGTTCGACGGCCTGCGCGGCGAGGCGACGATCCACGCGGAGCGGGCGGCGGCGATCCTCGCCGACACCGGAGCGGAGCCGCTCCCCGCAGCCGAAGGCGAGCGACAATGGGCGGAGCGCCATGCGATCGCGGAACGCTGGGCGGCGCGCCGGCGCCTCGGCGCCGACGACTGGCAGCCGGAGGCGACCTCGGGCCAGTTCGACTACGCCCACGTCGGCATCCCGCTCGCGGCGGTCGAGCGCGTGCGTGCCACGGTGCGAGCGCTGGTCGAGCGCCACGGCGTGACGCTCGTCGAGGAGGGTATCTGGCATTGGCCCGAGCTCTACTCGATCGTCGTGACGGCCGCGGCGGACGGGGCCGCCGGGATCCGCGACGTGATCGACGGAGTCTGCCGGGCGGCGGAGGACGCCGGCGGGACGATGGAGTACTGCCACGGCGTCGGCTGGAAGCTCGCGCATCTGATGGAGGGCGAGCACGGCTCCGCCGGCCTCGACGTCCTCCGACGTGTGAAGGCGCGGCTCGATCCGCACGGCATCCTGAATCCGGGAAAAGGCGGACTCTGACGGCGCGGGTTGCCAGACGGCTCGCCGCTGTGTAACGCGGCGGGCCGTTGGAGCGCTCGGACGACAACGTGCCGCCGCGGGCGAGCCGGATGCGGCTCGGCCGGGTCGTCGTGGTCGTCGCGGCCGTGGCGGCCCTCATCGTGCTCGGACGCATCGCCGGCGGACGGCTCCCGGCGTTCGCGGCGTGGGTCGACCGGCTCGGCGTGTGGGGGCCGGTCGTGTTCATCGTCGGCTACGTGGTCGCCGTCGTCCTCTTCGTGCCCGGCTCGTTGTTGACCCTCGCCGCCGGCGCGATCTTCGGGCTCGTGCGCGGAACGATCTACGTCTTCGTCGCCGCGACGATCGGCGCGGCGGCCGCCTTCCTCGTCTCCCGCCATCTCGCGCGCGCGACGATCGAGAGGCGCATCGCGGGGAATCCCCGCTTCGCGGCGATCGACCGCGCCGTCGAGACCCAGGGGCGGCGGATCGTTTTCCTCCTGCGCCTCTCCCCGCTCTTCCCGTTCACGCTGCTGAACTACGCGCTCGGGCTGACGCGCGTCCGTTTCGAAGACTACGTCGTCGCGTCGCTCGGGATGATCCCGGGGACGATCCTGTACGTCTACTACGGGAAGCTCGCCGGCGACGTCGCGACGCTCGCCGGCGGCGGCGCGGTGGCGAAGGGTCCCGGGTACTACGCGGTGCTCGTGATCGGGCTCGCCGCGACCGTGCTCGTCTCGACGCTGGTCGCGCGCGTCGCGCGTCAGGCGCTCGCCGAAGCGACCGCCTAGCGGCGCGCGAAGTCGACGTCCGACGTCCGGTCGTAGCCGAGCGCCGTCCAGAAGCGCTCGCCGAGGTCGGAGATCGCGAGCGCGTGGATGCTGCGTGCGCCACGCGCGTGCAGGCGGCGCTCGATCTCGGTGGCGAGCGCGCGCGCGACGCCGCGCCGGCGATGCGCGGGATGGACGGCGAGCCGGTAGACGTGCCCGCGCCAGTGATCCCAGCCGCCGAGGACCGTCCCGACGACGTCCCCGCCCGCGTCGGCGACGAGGAACAGGCCCGGCGACGCCGCGACGAAGCGGTGGACGTCCTCCGCAGTATCGGTCGGCGACGGCCGGGTGGTGAGCCGCCACAGTGCGAGGACGGCGTCGCAGTCGGCGGGAATGGCGTCGCGGATCGTCACCTGAGATCCACCTGCCGCGCGATGAACGCGCGCATGCGGTCGATGCAGCGGTCCGCGGCCTCGCCCGGAAAGTTCGCGAACGCGTGGCCCACATTGGGGAAGACCTCGAGCTCGACGGCGCCGCCGGCACGCCGGTAGGCCGCGACGAAGCGCTCCGTCATCGCGAGCGTCACGTTCTCGTCGAGCTCGGGATGCGCGATCCAGATCGGCGGCAGGCACTCCGCCTCGCCCGCCGCGACGATCCGGAGCGCGCTCGCGCGCGCCATCTCGTCGTCGTCCCGGAAGAACGCCTCGTGGCCGGCGATCAGACGTTCGGGCTCGAAGAGCCGGTCGCGGCCGGCCGGACCGTTCCGGCGCGCGAGCAGGTAATGGTAGCGGGCGTGCGGATCGAGGATCGGCCAGAGCGGCAGCGCGTACGCGACGCGCGCGTCCGCGCCGCCGGCATCGACCACGCTCGTCTCGTACTCCGGCGCCGTCGGACGGAGCGCGGCGAGCATCAGGAGATGACCGCCGCTGGACCCGCCGACGAGCCCGAGTCCCTCCGGCCGCGCGCCGAGCCGCGCCGCGTTCGCCTTCGTCCAGCGGATGCCGGCCACGACGTCGGCGACCGCCGTCGGGTAGCGGTCCGCCGGCCCCTGGCGGAAGTCGAGCGCGACGACGACCATGCCCGACGCGGCGAGCGCGCGGTCGAAGTAGAAGTCGGCCGTTCGATCGAGGTACGTCCACGCGCCGCCGTGCACGTCGACGAGCGCGGGGAGGGCGCGCGTCGCTCCGGCGGGCCGGTAGATGCGGGCGAGGAGCGGACGGTCGCCCGGCGACGCGTACTCGACGTCCTCCTCGACGACGGCCGGCTCGGCGTTCACGCCGGCTCGTCGATCACGGGATTCTCGAGCACGCCGAGGCGGCCGATCTCCACTCGCACGACGTCGCCCGCTTTCAGGAACTCCTTCGGGCTCCGCGCGACGCCGACGCCCGCCGGCGTGCCGGTGAAGACCACGTCCCCGGGCTCGAGCGTGAATGCGTCGGACAGGTACTCGACGAGCGCCTCGACGCCGAAGATCAGCTGGCTCGTGTTCGAGTCCTGCTTGAGGACGCCGTTCACCCACGTCCGGAGATCGAGCGTCCCCGGGTCGCCCACCTCCTCGCGCGTGACGAGCCAGGGGCCGATCGGGCCGTGCGTGTCGAAGCTCTTCCCCATCATCATCGTCTGCGAGTGGACCTGCCAGTCGCGGACGGAGACGTCGTTGCCGATCATGAAGCCGGCGACGTGCTCGAGCGCCTGCGCCGCGGGCACGTGACGCGCCGCCTTGCCGATGACGAAGCAGAGCTCGCCCTCCCAGTCGAGGAACGGGCTCTGGCGCGGGCGGACGATCGGCATCCCCGGGCCGTTCACGCAGGTCGTGACCTTCGAGAAGATCATGGGCTTCTTCGGGAGCGGGATCTTCGTCTCGGCGGAATGGTCGCGGTAGTTCACGCCGACGGCGAGCACCTTCCCGGGACGCCGGACGGGCGCCTCGAGCCGGAAGCCGGGCTCCTGCTCGCGGAAGACGAGGCCGCTCGCGAGGGCGTCGTCGCGCCCGACGAGCTGCCGCGCGAACGCGAGCGCGGAGCGCGCGGCGTCCATCGCAGGGTCGCCGGCCTGGAGGAAGGCGAGCATGTCGGGCGGGATCAAGAAGTCGGCGAGCGCCTGCGCGCGACGCTCGCCGCGCTCGCTCCGCTGGAGCGCGCAGACACGGTTCAGGTCGACGACGACACCGTCCGCGGCGAGCGCGCCGAGGCGCGTCGTGCCCCGGAAGGTGTACGTCACGAGCCGCATGTCACATCGCGGGCTTCGTCTCGCGTGCGCTCGGCCGCTCGAGCATGCGCGCCGTCCACGCCGCGACCCCGGGCGGCGGCGCGATCTCCATCAGCCCGAAGAACTCGACGAACGGCGTGTAGCAGACCTCGACCAGCGAGTACGCGTCGCCGATCATCCACTGCTTGCCGGCGATCTGGGTCTCGAGGATCGCGAGGTGCTTCTCGATCTCCTTCTTCGCCTGCGCCATCGCGGCCGCATCCCAGCGCTCCTTCGGGAGAAAGCGCTTCGGGAAGATGATGATGCCGGTCTGACGCGCGAGCTGGATGTCGCAGAGCTTCACGTGCATCGCGACCTGCGCGCGACCGCGTGCGTCGGGGGGGACGAGCGGAGGGCTCGGATGCGTCGCCTCGAGATATTCCAGGATCGCGGTCGACTCGTAGAGGACCAGGCCGTCGTCCTCGAGCGTCGGCACCCGACCGTACGGATTGAGGCGCAGGTACTCTGGCGCGCGATGCGCGCCCTTCACCATGTCGAGCTCGACGAGCTTCGCCTGGAGCCCTTTCTCGAGGAGCGCGATCCGCACGCGCCGGGAGTACGTCGACAGCGGATGGTAGTGGAGCGTCAGCATGTGAGGACGACCTTTCCGACGTTCTGCCGCTCCTGGAGGTAGCGGTGTGCCGCCGCGGCGTCGGTCAGCGGGAACGTCTTCCCGACGACGGGCTTGATGCGGCCCACCTCCCAATCGGCGAGGAGCCCGAGCATCTCGCGGCGGAGCAGGTCGATGCGATCCCAGAGATGGCCGAGGTTCACGCCGATCACGGCCTTGTTGTCGTTCATGAGCCGGATCGGATGGAACCACGGCAGCGTCGCGAGGCGCTTCACGGCGGAGATCCAGCTCGGCGTGACCCCCGTCGACGCGCCGGAGATCCCGAAGCAGACGAGTCGCCCGAGCGGCGCGAGGCAGCGGTAGCTCTTCCGGAATGCACCGGTGGCGTCGAGCACGATGTCGACGCCGCGACCGTCGGTCACGCGCCGCACCTCGGACTCGAAGTCCTGCGTGCGGTAGTCGATCGCGTGCGCCACGCCCGCGTCGCGGAGGAGGGCGTGTTTCGACGCGGACGCGGTGCCGATCACCTCGGCCCCCGCGATCTTGCAGAGCTGAATCGCCGCCATCCCGACGCCGCCGGCCGCCGCGTGGACGAGCACGCGATCGCCGGCCTGCACGTTCGCGAAGCGACGGAGCATCAGGACGGCGGTCAGGTAGTTCACGGGGATCGCGGCAGCTTCCTCGAACGTCATCCGGTCGGGCATCGGGAAGAGCTGGGCCGCCGGGACGGCGAGCGCCTCGCTGTAGCCGCCGAACCGTGTCAGTGCGACGACGCGGCTCCCGACGGCGAGGTTGCCGTCGACGCCCGAGCCGACCTGCTCGACCGTTCCGGCGACCTCGTAGCCGACGACGCACGGCCGCGGCGGCGCGTCGGGGTAGAGACCCATGCGCGCCATCACGTCGGCGAAGTTGACGCCGCTCGCCCGCACGCGGACGAGCGCCTGTCCGGGGCCGGCGATCGGATTCGGGCCGTCGCGCACCTCGAGCGCTTCGGGCGGCCCGGTGCGCGTGATCCAGACCGATCGCATGACGCGGCGGGCGGGGACGTAGCGCGCCGCGCGTCTGGCCGTCAACCGCGGGCGTCTGCGGCGAACTCGCCACCGGGCTCGGCGTCGCCGTCGAGCTCCGCCCGGATCTGCAAGAAGCGCGTGATGCCGGTGCGGGCGATGAGGCCGACGATTCGGCCGTCGTCGACGACGAGGAGCCGTCCCGCGTCGGTGGCGATGCGGCGCTTCGGCTTCATGAGACGGGACTCCGTCGGCGCCCTCGAGGAGCGGCGTGGTTGCTGCCCGATCGATATCACGCCGCCGTGCGGCGAGGCTCCCGGGAAACGGTGAAGCGTTCCCCTCGATGCGGCGCGCGACCGCCGGCGCTCTCGTTCATCGATGACCGGCGGTGCCGCCCCCGACGCTCTTGCAGCCGCGGGGCGTTTCTTGCTTCTCTCGGCCCATGAACCTCGCCCTCGTGATGGAAGCGCTCGCGACCGCGTATCCCGACCGGGAGTGCATCGTCACTCCGACGCGTCGCCTCTCCTACGCCGCGGTCGCCGACCGCGCCCGCCGGCTCGCGAGCGTCCTGCACGCCCACGGCCTCGGCCTCCGCCGCGAGCGCGATGCGCTCGCGAACCACGAGTCGGGACAGGACCACGTCGGGCTCTACATGCTGAACTGCCCCGAGTACATGGAGAGCATGCTCGGCTGCTACCGGGCGCGCGTCGCCCCGTTCAACGTGAACTACCGCTACGTCGACGACGAGCTCGTCTATCTCCTGGAGGACTCCGACGCGGTGGGGCTCGTCTATCACGCGCGGTACGCTCCGACGCTCGCGCGGCTCCGCGAGCGTCTGCCGCGCCTCCGGCTGCTGCTCCAGGTCGACGACGGCTCGGGGCAGCCGCTGCTGCCGGGCGCCCTCGACTACGAGGCGGCGCTCGCCGCCGCGGCGCCCGCCGGTCCGCCGGCCGCGCCGTCGCCGGACGATCTCTACATCCTCTACACGGGCGGCACGACAGGCGCGCCGAAAGGCGTCCTCTGGCGGCAGGAGGACATCTTCCACGCGGCGATGACGGGCGGACCGCCCGGGCTCGAGGGGCCGCCGACGATCCCGGACGTCGTCGCCGACGCCGAGCCGGGGAGCTTCATGCGCTGCATGCCGGTGCCGCCGCTGATGCACGGCGCGGCGCAGTGGGTCGCGTTCGGCGCGATCCACAAGGGCGGGACGATCGTGCTCCAGGGCTCGCCGGATCGCCTCGATCCGGAGGACGTCTGGGGGACCGTCGAGCGCGAGGGCGTCAACTTCCTCACGATCGTCGGCGACGCGTTCGCGCGCCCGCTGCTCGACGGGCTCGCGAAGCGGAAGTACGACCTGTCGCGGCTCTTCGTCGTCGGCTCGGGTGGCGCGATCCTGTCGCCGCACTACAAGCAAGCGATCCTCGACCACATCCCGCAGGTGACGGTCGTCGACGGCTTCGGGGCGTCCGAGACGGGTGCGCACGGCTCGCAGGCGAGCCGCGCCGGCGAGCCGGTCAGCACGGGGTCGTTCAACATGAACAACACCTTCGTGCTGCGACAGGATCTGTCGGGGCTGCTTCCGCCCGGAACGGACGAGATCGGCTGGCTCGGGCGAAGCGGCCACGTCCCGCTCGGCTACTACAAGGACGCGGCGAAGACCGCGCGGACGTTCCCCGTCGTCGGGGGCACGCGCTACGCGGTGCCGGGCGACCACGCCCAGCTCCTCGCCGACGGTACCATCGTCGTCCTCGGGCGCGGCTCGGTCTCGATCAACACCGGCGGCGAGAAGGTGTATGCGGAAGAGGTCGAGCAGGTCCTCCGCCGCCATCCCGGCGTCTACGACGCCGTCGTCGTCGGCACGCCCGACGAGCGGTTCGGCGAGCAGGTGACCGCCGTCGTGCAGCCGCGCGCCGGCGAGCGCCCGACGGCGGAAGAGCTGTCGGCCTTCGCCGCGCAGCACCTCGCGCGCTACAAGCTCCCGAAGACGACCGTCCTCGTCGATGACATGGTGCGCAGCCCGAGCGGCAAGCCCGACTACCGCTGGGCCCGCGCCCGCGCGATGGAAGGCCGCGGTCTGAAAGCCTAGGCCGCGAACAGATTCGCGACCGACTGCTGCTCGCGCGCGATGCTGCCGTAGACGTCGCGCCAGGTCTCGGGGTCGAAGAGGCCGGGCAGGAACTCGCCGACCTCCGACAGGATGTCCTGGCGCACCGCACCGCTCTCCGGGTCGGTCGCGTCGATCAGTCGGTTCGCGACGCCGACGGCGGAGCTCGCGTCCATGCCGAATTCCGCCCGCAGCGGGTCGTGGTGGAGCGCGACCGCCTCGACGATCTCCGCCGGCAGTCCCCAGAGCTGGAGGAGCCAGCCACCGATCGTCGCGTGGTGGCAGCCGAAGGCCTCGCTCTCGAGCGCGGCCGCGCCGTCGCCGCGCTCGGCCGCCTCGTCGAGGAGCGACCAGTACGAACCGCCGAGCCGCAGCCCGAGGACGAGCTTCCCGACGTCGTGCAGCAGGCCCGCGGCGAACGCGAGACCGCCGTCGCCACGCGTCCGCTGGCTCAGCATCTGCGCCGCCGCGGCGACCATCGCGCTGTGCATCCAGAGCTTCTTCCGATAGCGACGGCCGGCCGGGTCCTTGCCGTCGAACGAGCTCCAGACGGACAAGCCGAGCGCGAGGTCGCGGACGCGCGGGAAGCCGAGGACCACGACGGCCTGCGGGATGCTGCCGACGCGCGCGCGGGAGGCGAAGAACGCGCTGTTCGCGAGCCGGAGGAGACGCGCGGTGAGCGCCGGGTCCCGCTCGATGAGCGTCGCGACGTGGTCGACGCTCGAATCGTCGCGGTTGATCGCAACCAGCATGCGCTGCGCGATCTCGGGCGCCGACGGCAGCCGGTCGAGCACCATGAGCTCCCGGTAGAACCGCTCCTGAACCGCCGAGCGCGCCGGCGGTTCCCACTGCCGGCGCGGAGCGCTGACCGGGGGCATCGCCGCCCTGAGCAACGCTCATGCCATCGCGCCGCCACCCGCCGATGCAGCCGCGCGCGCGGTCGCCCCGTCAACTATTTGCCGTTCCCGCGACCCAAGGCTTCTTGGGTCGCGGGAACGGATGCGAGTGTGAGGCGCTCGTTCACGCGCGACCGGCATGCCGCGGCTGGCGAAGCCAGCGCGGCAGAACCGACACGCGCGGTTCGTCAATCTCGTCGCGTCTCGTCTCCACGCGTTGGGATTGAACCAGGTCCCAAAGCGGGCGTGTTTGTCTGCCGCGCTGGCTCCGCCAGCCGCGGCAGGTCGGTCGGGCGTGTGAGTGACGGAACACGCTCGCTCCGGTTCGCGACCCAAGAAGTCTGGGGAGTATCCGGCACTTGACGGATAGCCACAGACGCGCTATGTTTCCGCATCATGATGACTCTCCGGGCGTTGATGGAGCGCTTCCCGAGCGACGAGGACTGCAAACAGTTCCTCTTCCGCCGTCGCTGGCCCAAGGCCGTGACGTGCCCCCGCTGCGGGACGAGCGAGCATGTCTACGCGCTCGACACTCGCCCCTGGCACTGGGAGTGCGCCGGGAAGAAGTGTCGGAAGGGGAACGCCTACCGCTTCTCCATCATCAGCGGCACGGTCTTCGAGAACACGAAGTACCCGCTCAAGGTGTGGTTCGAGGTTCTCTGGCAGATGCTCAACAGCAAGAAGGGCGTCAGCGCGAAGCAGATTCAGCGACAGATCGGGTCGGGGTCCTATCAGACCGCATGGTACATGTGTCACCGGCTCCGGGCTGCGATGGAAGATCCCGACTTCCAAATGCTGATGGGCATCGTGGAGGTCGACGAGACGTATATCGGTGGGAAAGCCAAGAACCGCCATGGCGGCGGAAAGGGCGGAACCCGGAAGCACCGGCCCGGACACGGCGGGATCGCGGACAAGACGCCCGTCATCGGCGCGATTTCCCGGAAGGGGAATATCGTCTGCAGAGTCATCGAAGCGACCGACCGCCGCACACTGGAGGGTTTCGTGCGCGAAATAGTCTCCGACAAGGTTGAACTCGTCGCGACCGACGAGCACGCGGGCTACTCGCAGCTCTCTGTCGCTGGGTTCCCGCATGAGACCGTGCGCCATACTGCGGGCGAGTACGTTCGCGGCGAAGTCCACACGCAGAACCTCGATTCCTTCTGGGCGCTGCTCAAGCGCGGGATTGTCGGGACGTACCACAACGTCTCCGCCAAGTACTTGCC
>Ga0070741_10001063_pt1 | contig 88382 bp, 72 predicted proteins | sample Coa_R1_4_FD_66440 | JGI IMG/M metagenome (GOLD analysis project Ga0070741, IMG submission 66440) | Surface soil microbial communities from Centralia Pennsylvania, which are recovering from an underground coalmine fire - Coalmine... | ecosystem: Environmental > Terrestrial > Soil > Unclassified ... | reverse complement strand
CTCCTTGTGCTTGGACTCACAGGAAGGATAGCGCATGGCGTGCCTGAAGAGACAGTTCAGTTCAATGCTGATAACTACAACATTTTGTTGTCACTTTCAGTTTTGAGATAGTCAGTTAATCAGTCGGTGACGCTGACGGCTGGGAGTACCGCCACCTTCAGTTTTTCGTCCGGTGTCATTCCGCAGGGCGGGGCGCAGGTGCTTTTCTCCTTCGACATCACAGGCACCAGGCTTTCAGTTAACCTGACAAACACGTCGGCTGCGGGCAGTGCGGTTATCGTCACCCAACTCGGCTTTAATTTCTCCGCCGCGCCGCAGGTCAGTCACACTCTGTTTGTAAGTTATCCGTCTGACAGCATCTTCGCCATCAGGTCGTCGTCGGGGACTTACCCCGAAGGTCAGATCACCGGCCTCCTGCTGCCGGGGCAAAGCATCAGCGTCGCCTTCGTCCTGGTCGCGCCACAGTCCGGCATCACTATCAGGGGCCCTTCCGTCAGTCTGTCTACCGAGCCAGTACCAGAACCCAATACGATGATCCTGCTCGGGACAGCACTGGCCGCGACTGCTGCAGGGATTCGCAGGCGCAGAAGCTCACAGCGACAGTAACACTACTTAGCCCGCGACCGGCTTCGCGCCGATTCCGAACCAGCGCCGTCTGGTAGTCGTGACCACCCGCTTGTCGTTTGCCGGCCGCGACCGGCGAGAGTCGAACGAAAATCTTCTGACTCTCGATATTTTCCGTTAACCGGTCTGGTGGCATGCAGTAATTTGCCAGCTGTTCCACAACCGGCACACAAACACAACCAGAGGTCCTCAGCGCATGAAACGCCAATGCCCCGAACAGGAGGTGTCCATCAGCCTGCTTCCAATCGCCAGGTCACTCCATTGCATTCGCGTCCCGATTCCCAGGTGCGCGCGCGACTCTGCAAAGGTCACCTCCATCCACCAGGGCCGCACAAACCACGTCAGGATTTTGACTGGCGTGTCTGCCCGCTCGGTTGAGAGCAAAGCGCACGGCTCAAACTCTCCGAACACATCGCCGAGAGTCGAAGTCCGCTAAAAAACTTCGACTCTCGACCAGACAATCGGGTTAAGTTTTCAATTACTTTTTCAAAGGAGTTAAGTCCAGGGTAATCGAGTAAATGATGTCGGAAGTTTGTTTGCTCTCGCCCAACTTGTACGCCAACTCTCCGCTGTAAAATTTGGGATTGGCCAGGAAAACGAATCCTTCAAAAAGGGCTTGTGCCGCCGTGTCCTGATTGTTTATCAACACCAGTTTTCTGAGAGTTGGTTTCAATTGCACATTCAACGTCATCGTGTCGGGTAAATAGCCCGGTACTCTGGCTTTGAAAATAGCTTGTTCATACACGGGAAAATTGCTGTCGGCTAAAGCGGGCAGTTGGTTGAGGCTGGAATAATTTCCGGCTACTTTTACAACGATCTCCTTTTTCAGCGTCCAGGTGGCTCCGACGGTGTTGCTGTAGGTGTCGTCATGAAAGCCAAAATCACTGAAAGTCGTGGTGGTTTCCGAACCGAAAGAATAGCTGACGGCCGGACCATCTTTTGAAAGACCGACTTCAAATCCCTGCATATCGGTGATCGTGCCTCCTTCATTAACGTTTTTGGGACCCCAACTCTCTTTTTCAAAATTATCATCAGCCGTGATGACGACCTTCAGCCCGTCCAGAAAGTATCCGCGTGCTGTCGGCTTATCTTCAAAGATGTTGTAGGCCTTGCCGTTTCCGTCCTTAAGCGTCCCTTTGGTAACGTTGATGGAACTTTCGCCGGTCGTGATAAAGACGTAAAGAATGCCGTCTTTGATCGCCGCTTTCGGTTTGAATTTCATATTGGCGATGGCGGTTCCGTAGCCAAGATATCTGTCAGGTATATTGTTGAGGGTGTATTCCACAACTTTGTTGCCTTTTTTCAAAGCCCTTACCGGGGACGCAACAATGGTCGATTGCGGAATATCAAAAAAACCTTGTCCTCCGGTTGAAATTTTAAGGTAGTTCGTTCCGCCAGCCGGCTTTAAGGCAGACGGGCCTCCACCATAAGTATCGGGAAATGTTCTGGTCCCGGGACCTGAACTCGAAGTTGATACATAACACTGTTTGGGGACGTTCGGCGCCGGATCGCCGAAGACCTTAACGCTACAGTCAACCCCGTTCGCTGCCCCCCTCGTGGCCCATTGGGCCCCAGCCCCATACATCACTTCTCTGGTGCCGGTGAATTGACAACGTTCGCCTTCTTTCCCACAGGGCGTGAATTTTGCATTCCCTACGGGAGAACCCTGATAGGGTATATAGCATTGTTTCCTGACATTCGGAGCCGGGTCGCTGCCAAACCCCGCAACACCGCAATCAATAAAGTTAGTCGCTGTCTTCCTGGCAAACCCACCCCTTGCGCCATACAGCACTTCTTTAGTGCCTTCGAATATACAGCGTTCGCCCTCTTGGGCGCATGACATGTAATTGGCCGGCGCCTGGGCGTTTATACCCGTCTGAAGGAGTAGTAAAACAAACAGGGGCAGCGCAATAATTGTTACGACTGTATTCCTGATAAATTGACTTACGGCCAGGAAGTTATTGGTTACTCTCTCGTTTCGTTCGCGTTTCATAGGTTTAGTTCCTCCAGTGTGTGAAAGCTTCGCCCCTGCTCAGGTACAAACGGGGGTACCGGGGCGCAGCAAATCAAAGTGGGTTAGAGTGAAAGGCAGCACAGGAATCAATTCCCTGTGCCAAGCAACGTTCTCAACTCTTCGAGGTTTTCTTTCAGGACGAATGCTGTCGCGCCAGCCTCCGCAGCGAGAGTTCGCGTCCGTGCATCCCCGTAATCGGTAACAATGCAAATGTTCGCGTTGGGGTAGCTGGATCGAATTTCGCGGCTCGCGGTGAAACCATCCACGCGCCGCATTTGCAAATCCATCAACACCCAGTTTGGAAGGTTTGTTTGATAAGCAGCGAAGGCCTCATCGCCGTCTTCACATTCGGTGATGACATCAGCAAATTCGCTGACCATTTCCCGGATGATTTCGCGCATCAAAGAATTGTCTTCCACAATCAGGATATTCATTACGCGAATGATATTCGTCGATTTGGGGGGCGTTGAAAATCCGTTGTATTACGGTATCTGCTCCGTAGAAGTACGATATTTTCTCCGTAGTTCTACGGATGTCTGAGGGTGTCTGAAGGATGAGGGCAGCCGGAGGAGTGAAGGATAATGGGTAAGCGTGAAGGCTGATTCCGGGCCGGGATGTTCCTGCTTTTCATCCTTCGCCTTTTAACCTGTCCAGGTTTTCAGCGGCAAACTTCATCAGGGCGTGACGGCCTTTGAGGTCGAATTTTTCGCTGATGTTCAGACGATGCTGCTCGACCGTGCGCACGCCCATAAACAGCTCGGCGGCGATTTCCTTGTTGGTTTTGTACTGTGCAATGAGGCATAGCACCTTGCGTTCGGTCGGCGTCAACTGGTCAGGCAACGAAGCCCGGGCCGGGCGTTCCCGCGCCTGGCGAAGCCGCTTGAGCAGAAAACTCGTCAGTTGCGAGCTGATAAATTCCTCTCCGTTGACGACAGCGTTGAGGCAATCAATCACTTCTTCGGAGGCGCTGTCTTTGACGAGGAATCCCCGCACGCCCAAATCCAGCGCGGCGTTCAGAAACTGTTCGTCTTTGTGCATCGTCAGAAAAATGAATTGCAGCGCAACTCCCTTTTCACGAATCGCGGTCAGGACTTCAAAGCCGCTCGCTTTCGGCATGTCAATATCCAGCAGGGCCACATCGGCCTGACAATGCAGCAATCGCTGAATCGCTTCCGCGCCATCTCTGGCTTCGCCGATAACTTCCATATTGAGTTCGAGTGCGATCAATTGCCGCAACCCGCCGCGAAAAATCGGATGGTCGTCGGCGATAAAGATTTTGATTTTGTCAGTCATTCCTTACCCCTCGGAATAAAGACCGTCACGGTCGTTCCCTTGCCGACTTCGGATGCAATCGAATATGTGCCGCCGAGCATGCGGACGCGTTCTGCCAGGCCGATCAAACCAAAGCCGCCTGTCCGGGGATCAGGCGCAGCCGTAAACCCGCGCCCGTTGTCCTGGATACGGGCGGTTACCTCGGTTTCGGTTTGGACGATGCTGATTCCGACGGTGGTCGCATCGGCGTGCTTGATGATATTGTTCAGGCATTCCTGAATCACGCGGTAAAACAGCATTTCGTCGTCTTTGGAAAAGACTTCGTCAAACAAAGCCACGCGCGCGTTGATGGCCAGCCCCGTGGCTTCGCGGATTTTTTCCAGCATCGCTTCGATGGATTCGCGCAGCCCCAGGCGTTCCAGATGATAGGGGCGCAGGTTGTAGGCGATGCCGCGCACTTCTTCCAGCGCCTGCCCGGCGGCTTTGGAGATTTCTTCAAGTTGCGCCGCCACTTTTTCGCCATCAGCCGCCATCCGTTTGCCGATGCTCGTGCGATTTTTGATGACCAGCAAACTTTGCCCCAGACTGTCGTGCAATTCGGCGGCAATCCGTTTGCGTTCGGCTTCCTGCGAGGTAATCAACTGACGCGAAAATGCTATTCTGGCCTCGGCGATTTTTCGCACCTGCGACAAACGATAATGGGCAATCAGCCAGACAGTTCCGGCGATGGCCGAAATCGCTGCCAGAAGGAACCACCAGGTTTGATAAAAAAAGGGGTTCACGACGATCCTGATGGCCGCGCCCTCGTTGTTCCAGACGCCGTTGGCATTGGCGGCTATGACGCGAAAGGTGTACGCGCCAGCAGGCACATAAGAATAATTCGCTGTGCGCTGCGTGCCTGCTTCAACCCAGTTTGCTTCCAGCCCTTCGAGTTTGTACCTGAATTTGATCTGCCCTGATTTGATCAGACTCAGGCCGGTGTAATTGATTTCGAGATATGTTTGACCGGGATTCAGTTCGATGGCGAACTGTGGGTGGCGGATGGCGGATTGAAAGAGTTGTGTTTCAACCGGCTTTCGATCAACCAGGACGGTTTCAATTACGACCGGCGGCGGCTGGGGATTCACGGCTTCGGCTTCGGGGTCAACGATGGCGACGCCGCCCATCGTCGGAAACCAGAACCTGCCGTCTCTGGCTTTGATGGCCGCGGGCAGCCTGCCGCCGTTGCATTCGGCGTTGAGCAGGCCGTCTTTTTCGTCGTAAGAAACGCTGTTGAGTTTGGGGATTTTTCCCTCGGCAAAATCGTTGAGTTCCTGCCTGCTGACGCGATGGAGGCCGCGATTGCTCGACATCCAGAAGTTGCCGCGTTTGTCTTCGAGCATGGCAAAGACGCCGTTATTGAACAGCCCGTGTTCGACGCGATAGTTGAAAAACCTGCCGTCTTTATAACGAACCAGGCCGTCGCCATAAGTGCCAAACCACAACACGCCGTCTGCATCTTCGCAGATCGCACGGACAAATCCCTTCGGACTACCGGCCTCGGCGTTGTAATTGATAAACGTGCCGTCTTTGAATTGCGCCAGGCCATCAAATGTTCCCACCCAGAGATTGCCGTTGCGAGCCAGGTGAACGGTGATCACCCTGTCACTCGGCAAGCCGTCTTTGGTTGTGTAATGCGCGAGTTCCTGGTCGTCTTTGTATTTGAATAAGCCTTCTTCCGTCGCGATCCAGATGTTACCCGCCGGGTCAGAAGTAAAGTCGGTAGCTCCGGTCGGAAATTCGTTTTTACCGATTCGTTTTACGGACGAAGGTGCTTCAAATCGCCCGAATCCGCCGTTATAGCCGATCCAGACTCGCGCCTTGTCGTCTTCCCATAAGCCTCTGAGTAAAAGCGGAAAGCCCGGTTGGTAATTCAATCCCAAATCCGTGATTTTCCCGTCCGTGTAACGATTCACGCCTTGTGTTGAGCCGATGAAAATATCTCCGTTATGCGTTTGCAGGAGCGGATAGACTTCATTGCTGTTCAGCCCGTCTTTGACGGAGAGCGTCGTGAGCAGTTTCCGCCGCAAACGCCGCAATCCGGTTGTCGTCGCCAGCCAGAAGTTGCCTTCGCGGTCGGTGATGCTGGCGGTCGCGCCGACAACTTCGTTCAATTTATACGCTGTGAATTGATTGTCCTTGAAGCGCACAAACTGGCTCGGCCTGGGCACATTAACCCCTGAAAAAAAGAACCAGATGCTACCGTCGGCGTCTTCCTTAACCTGATTGGGGTAGAGTTCGTTTAAGGCAGGGATTTCCTTTTTCGTAAAGACGGTGGCCTTGCCATCCTGCAGGCGCCAGAGTTCGAAAGCGGGGTGTCTTTTCACCCATAATGCACCGTGCTGATCTTCATAAGGTGCGAGAGAGGTACTTGTGGTCAGTTCTTCCGCCGATAATTTTAGCGGATAGGTTGTGACTTGTCCGTCTATATGCCGGGTGGTCTGGTTTCGCTCAAACACCCATTTGGCGCCGGATTTCCCCCAATAAATCTCTTTGACGTTCGGTTCTTTTTGGCCGGGTGTCAGAACGAACCGGTCGCCTTGCAGCGAGTAATACCCTTTGGCCGTTTCAAAAACGGCGTTCCCTTTGGCATCACTCACAATTGCAGCAACAGGCTCACCCGAAGTTACAAAATCTGAATACGAACTAAAAACGCCATTGCGATAAACGGTCACTACGTTATTTTCCGTAACTGCATAAACCGCGCCTGCGCGGTCGACGAAAAGCCGCGCAAAGCGATTATTGACGATGTCTTTGGTGTTGCCTTTGTCAAAGATGGTAAAGCGCACGCCGTCAAAGCGCGCCAGCCCGTCAAAGGTACTCAGCCACAAATACCCGTCAGGCGTTTGCGCGACACCCGTCACGGTGTTTTGCGGCAAGCCGTTCGCGGTCGTCCAAACGTCAAACCCGTATCCCTGTGCCTGCGCCGTCGCATTTAAGCCAGCCAAAAATGCAATCCACGCCAACACCCATGACCATCGGAAATTTTGCCGGTCGCAACCAGTCATAATTTATTTCCCAGGTGAGCGGAAAAATTACAGCGCGCCAGAATATAAAGCTCGCGTCCAGGAATGTCCGATCTGGCCTGGCGGTGACATTTTTATTGACAGTAGCGGCTCCACAATTGTTTTCGGGAACTTCCTTCAATCCCGAAGTAACTCAGCCCGCGACCGGCTTCGCGCCAATTCCGAACCAGCGTCGTCTGGCGGTCGTGACCACTCGCTTGTCGTTCGCCAGCCGCGCTTCGGCCCAGCGCGCCAGCCGGACAAACGGCAGGCCCATCAGGAAGTAGATCGCCGCCGTCAGAATCCCCACGCCGATGTAGTCGTAATAAGTCGAAGCCAGCTGCCCGTAAACCTTGGTCAGTTCCACCATCGTGATCACCGAGACGATGGAAGAGTCCTTGAACAGCGCGATGAAATCGTTGGTCACCGGCGGGATCACCAGACGCACCGCCTGCGGCACGATGATGTAACGCAGCGATTGCGCGCGCGTCATCCCGAGTGACAGGGCCGCTTCCATCTGCCCGCGCGGGATCGCCTGAATGCCGGCGCGGTAATTTTCGGCTTCATACGCGGCGTAGTTCAGGCCCAGACCGATGACCGCTGCGACCAGTGGCGAGAGCCTGATCCCGACGTTCGGCAGGCCGTAAAAGATCAGGTAAAGCTGAATCAGCAGCGGCGTGCCCCGGAAGAGCTCGACGTAAGCTCGCGCCGCCCACGACACGGGCCGCGGCCCGTACAGGTTCGCGAGCGCCAGCACGAGACCGAAGGCGACGGCGAGGACCATCCCCAGCAGCGAGATGAGCAACGTCATCGGCGCGCCCTGAAAGAGCAGGATCGGAATGTAGCTGAGGTATTGCCGCAGCCGGTCGCGCCACGAGAGCTGGCGCGTCACGCTCTTCGTGTAATCTTCGAGCGCCTGTGCCTGCGTGTCGGAAGAGAGCTGCTTGAACAACTCGTCAGTTTCCTTGTTCCAGATGCCCCACTTCTCGTAGATGCGCTGCAACTCGCCCGACTTAATGAGCGCGAGCAGCGCGTCGTTGATCTGTTTGAGCAGCGTCGCGTCTTCCTTCCGAATGCCGATGCCGTACAGCACCCGCTCAATGGGCGGGCCGGTGAATTTCAGTTTCGGGTTCGGCTTGCTGTAGTAGATCGCAATCGGGTAATCGTTCAGCACTGCGTCGAGCCGCCCGTTCGCCAGATCCTGATAGGCATTGATCAGGCCGTCGTAGGTTCTGATGTTGATACCGTCTTCGCGCTCCAGCACGCGCTGCGCGAGCGAATATTTCAGCGTCCCGGCGGTTTTGCCTTTCAGGTCGGCCAGCGAGTTGATCGAGTTCTCTTCCGCGCGCACGCTCAGCTGCGTCGATGTCACGTAGTAGGGGATCGAGAAATTGAGCTGCTGCTTGCGGTCTTCGGTGATTTCCAGCCCGTTCAGGACGATGTCGTAGTTGCCGCGTTGCAGCCCCGGGATCAGCCCGTCCCACTGGTTCTGCACGAAGACGGCGCGGCGTTTGAGCAAGGTGCCCATCGCGTTGGCCAGATCAACTTCAAAGCCGATGATCTCCCGCGGGTTTTTGGGATCCTGGAAGACGTAAGGCGCGCCGCCTTCGGAATCGCCGCCCCAGCGAAGTTCCTGAGCGATGGCTGTATTGAACGGGCAGCCGATGAAAAGAATGGCGAGGGTCAGAACGATCAGTCCGGCGCGGGCGACAGGTTTTTCCATCAAAGAAAGCTCCGCAGAAATTCGCGCGTGCGCTCGTCGCGCGGCGCGGTGAAGATGACATCCGAAGGCCCCGACTCGATCAGTTCGCCGTCACTGAGTACCAGAATTTTGTCCGCCACGTCGCGGGCGAAGCGCATCTCGTGCGTGACGACCACCTGCGTCATGCCTTCGTCGTCGAGCGTGCGCATGATGCTGAGGACTTCGTTGACCAGACTCGGATCGAGCGCCGAGGTCGGTTCGTCGTAAAGCATCACTTTCGGCGCCATCGCGAGGGCGCGGGCAATCGCGGCGCGCTGCTGCTGCCCGCCGGAAAGCTGCGAGGGGTAATAATCCATCCGGTCGCCAAGGCCCACCTTGGCCAGCAGATCGTGCGCCCGGCCCTCGGCCGCCTTGCGATCCATTTTCCTGACCACTGTCGGCGCGAGGACTGCGTTTTCCAGCACGGTCAGGTGCGGGAAGAGGTTGAAGCTCTGAAAGACCATGCCGACCTCTTCGCGCAGGTGGCGGAGTTGCATGTTCAGGTCGGGCGCGGTCGTCCCGTTGTGGCGTTCGAGCGTGATGTCGCCGATGCGGACGGTACCGCTGTCGAACATCTCCAGCCCGTTCAGGCACCGAAGCAGCGTTGATTTGCCGCAGCCCGACGGGCCGATGATGGCGGTCAGTTCGGAGACTCCGACCTCGAAGCTGATTCCCCGCAAAGCGGAAGCCTCGCCGTAACTCTTTCGCAGATCCTCGACAGAAATAAGTGCGCTCATCTCCCCGGTTGGTTTTCAGATAAATGTCCGGCAAACTTTCCAGTTTGCTGTACATTCCTGCGCTGATCATCCAGTTCGTTCATCCGACAAAGCAGGCGAACGCGCAGCAGATTAGCACAATCGGTGACGAGGAGTTAGTGGCAGTCCGACGAATCAGCAGTTCTACTCCGGCTTCATAAATTCGACGGCGAGCGGTTCGCCATCAAATTTCGATCTGGCGTCGGTTGACGAGCGGTAAGTCACGATGACGGGCAGAGGGTCTTTGAGCGGGCCGCAATCAAGCTGTTTGCCCACGTCGGTGGTGTAAGTGATGAATTGAACCCGGTCGAGATTTTCGGCATGAAATTTGAAAGTGCGGTCATTCGCTTTGACCGTCAGCGTCACGCCTTTGTCGGTGCATTCCATCGCGGTGAGTTGGCCTTTCGCCTGTTCACCTTCGACGCGGCGGCGCATCAGCGGGCGTCGCGCGGGCAGCGGGGACTCATTGCCCCCCGGCGCGGTTGATGAGGCCCGGCTGTCCGCGCCTGATGCTTTGAGCGCGGCTTCGTATTCGGCCTGCATCTTCAGTTGCCTGGCAATTGAATCGAGCAGTGACTGCGCCTGCTCGACCATCTGCGGGTCGGCGTTGCCGCGCGCCATCGGTTCGAGGAGCCTGCGGGCTTCGTCGAGCTTCTGCTGGCGCAGGTAAACGTGGGCGAGCTTCATGACGAAATCCTGACGCGACGGTGAGAGCGCAATCGCGCGTCTGAGCATCGTCACCGCTTCATCAAGCTGCTCGCCGGTGACGATGTTGACGAAAGCCATCAGATCATACGATTCGGCGAATTCAGGATTGAGCGCGATGGCTTTCCTGAGTTCCGCGCGGATGGCCTCGGCCTTTTCGGCTGAATACGGCCTGATCACATTGTTTTCGGCGTCCTCGCGACTGAGGGTGAAGGCGTAGTAATAATGCGCCAGATAATTCGACGGCTTTTCCGCAGCCGTGGAATCTGAAGACAGGGCGTGCCGAAAATGCGTTTTGGCTTCATCGAGTTTCCCCTGCCGCATTCGCAGCATGCCCATCGAGGCATGCGCCCCGGTCAGATTCGGATCGAGCTGGAGCGCGCGTTGCAGGTAAGTTTCACAATCGGTGCGGTTGGAATGTTGCAGCAGGTCGCCGAGGTGATACTGCGCCTCGGCTTCGCTGATCGGAGCGCTCTGCATCGTCGCATCGAACTCCAGCTTCTGATCGAAGGTGATGTTCTGCACCGGGTAAGAATTGCGACCGATGTAATCGCGCAGTTCTTTTTCGACCGTGGCGAAGTCGGTCTCGAAGGCGTTCTGGAAACATTCACCGACGGGTGCGCCGGTGCCAATCAGTTGCAGGAATTTCAGGAACTGCGGGTGACGCCGGACCCCGCCTTTGACGTTGCCGCCGAGCATCAGGTAATGCACGAGCGCCCACGACTGCGCGTAAAAGACGCCTTTCTTGTCCTGCTCGTTGTACTCCGGCGAATTGTGATCCACGGCAAACAATCTCGCCAGCGGCAGGAATTTGTTCTCGCGCAGCAGGTAAACGTGGTGCGCGATTGGTTTGCCGAGCAGGACTTTCCGGTCGCCATCCGAGACTTCGAACGTGCTGTAGAACTCGGCCAGCCCTTCGCCGAACCAGGGCGGCATGTGGCCGATGTTGTCGTTCGCAATCGCGTGGACGTATTCGTGAAAGATCGTCGAGAAAGGGTTGGTTTCGCGGAACTCGGAAGTCAGCGTGATGTAGCTGAGATCTTGGCCCGACTGGTAATACCCGGCAACTTCGTTGACCTTCCCCTGATAACCGGGCATGAAAGGCCGGTATGAATCGTAGCTTTTGAAGACGATGATGTGAATCGGGACCTGCGAATTGAGCTTTGCCTTCGTGAAGAGGCGCGAGAAGACTTCGCGGAACTGCTCGAATTTAGTCGCAACCTTGCGGATGTCTTTTTCGCCGGCGTTGCCGACCAGGAAGAAGTGTTTCGACTGCACGCTCGTCCAGGTATCTTTGACGGCGGGAGGCGCTTCAGGCTTCTTCGCCGAAGCCGACAGGCACAGGATCAGGCTGCAAATGATGACGAGCGCGCGGGACGAACGTTGCATGCGAATACCTCCGAATGAATGGCTGCGGTTACTGGATAAGCCGGGCGGCGCGTGATGCGGCAACCTGCGCCGGTCCCCTGAAGGGCTGCTGGCTGTGACGGAATATACTGACCGCGCGATCACGAAGTCAATCACTGAATTTTCCCGCGCGCCTTTTCTGACCGCAACTTTGACACCTTTCAGGACAGCGGTGTAGCATGCCGGCGGAATGTGACCAATCATCTCAGCAATTCAGAGGTGGACTGACATCAAAAGAAGTCAGGCTGTCAGACTGCCCCCCGACAGGCTGTTCAGCCCGGTCACCCAGGTTCCTTACGTCACCCAGCTCAATCTTTCCACGGGCCTCCTGACCCGCGCTGCACGGGCGGCAGGTTAACCAAGTCAGGTCACGGTTTGCATTTTTGTCATTCCGTCGCCCGAGCAGTGTTATGGCAATACGGGCAAAGCTGGTCATCATCGTTTTCGTCTTCGCGATCCTGCCGATGTTCCTGGTGACGGCGCGCTGGAGCAGCACGGCCGTCGGCAGCCGGACGGATTCGCTGCGCGCCGACCTGGACGCGCGCGTGCGCGGCATTGCCCACAACGTTGACCAGACGCTCAGGTTGCATTTCGCGGAGATGGCGAGGCTGGCCGACTCCGCGCCAATGAAAGCTTACGTGCGCGGCCTGACGCAGAACGGGCGGGCGCTGCCGGACGCGCAATTGCGCACCGCGCTTGGCGCGTTTCTGCTCGCGCACCAGCAGGAGTACGCTTCACTGACTTGCGTGGGCCGCGACGGGCGACCGCTCTTCAGAATCGAGACCGGGTCGGATGCGAACGGATTTATCCGCGCATATTTTACTGAAAGCGGGTTCGCGCCTGACGCCGCCGCTCTGTCCGGCGAGGTTTTCAAAGCCGCCCGGCCCGACCTCCCGGTCATTTCCGAAGTCGAGCAGGGCGGTGACGGCATTTACGTTCGCGTGGGGATGCCGCTCAGGCACTACGGCCAGGTCTCCGGCGAGATGGTGGTTGAATCTGACACCGTGGCCGCGCTGATCGCGAGGGTGCGCGCGGATCAGTTGCTCGTCGAATCCGCCGGGCCCACCGGGCCGGTGTCAGGCAGCGCCGGCAGCAGGCTGGTCGTGATGGGCCGCGCGACGATCATTCTCGACGGGGAAGGCCGGGTTCTTTACGCCGCCGATAAAACGAAGCTGGGGAGGAAGTATCAGGAGGCTTTCCCTGACGTGGCCGCGGCCTTTGCCGTGGCGATTCAGAACGCGGGCGGCAGGAACGCTGATCAGGACATCCATCAGGCTTACGGCAGCAACTGGCTGATCCGCGCAGGCCTTCATCCGTCGGGCTCGACCGATGAATTGCCGTCACCGAAGCTCACGATCCTGGCGCTCGAAAATCATTCGGACGCGGTCAGGGATCTGGAATACGCCGGGTTCACGATGTACGTGCTGACCTTCGTGCTGGCGATTGTGCTGACGCTGCTGCTCTATTACCTGATCAGCGGCGTGACCGATTCGATCCGCCGGGTGACGCGCGGCGCCCGGGCGATTACGGCCGGCCGGCTGGATCACCGCATCGAGATCAAAACCGAAGAGACGCGGATGCGGAAGACATTTGGTGGGGGCGCCGAACGGCTCCGCCGCATGCTGCGGGTCGAAGTTTCGGGCGACGAGACCCGCGTGCTGGCTGACGCCTTCAACCGGATGGCGGCCAGATTGCGCGAGATGATCGCGCGGGAGAGTGAGCAGAAGCAGTTCGAATCATTCACCCGCCTCTCGGCCGTGCTGACGCATGACCTGAAGAATTCAATCTTTTCGCTCTCGCTGCTCGTGCAGAACATGGGGCGCAAGTTCGACCGCGAGGGTTTCCGCGAGGACGCGATGCGCACGCTCTCGAATTCGGTCAGCGACCTGCAGGGGCTGGTTGCCAGACTGTCGGACCCGCTGGCACAATCCACCTTCCGTCAGGCCACCGACCTGAGCGTGCTGGTCGAGCGAGTGCTGGGGCGCATCGGCGAAAATACCGACGCGCGTTATGATGTCCACACGTCGCTGCTGCCGCACCTGACCGCGAGCATTGATGCCAAAGCGGTCGAGCGCGTCGTCGAGAACCTGATCATTAACGCGCTCGAAGCGATGCCCGAAGGCGGACGGCTGGGCGTGGCCACGCGGGTTGAGAACGAGGCTGCGATTATTACCGTCGCCGACACCGGCCGCGGGATGAGCGAGGAGTTCATCCGCGAGCGCCTGTTCCGCCCGTTCGCGACGACCAAGAGGAAAGGCATCGGCCTCGGACTCTATTCCTGCCGCGACATCATCGAACAGCACGGCGGCAGGATCGAGGTGAGCAGCCGGCCCGACGTCGGGACCGAATTCCGCGTGGTGCTGCCACTGGTGGCCGAAGTGGTGAAGGCCGAAGAAGAACAGCCCGCGGCAGTATGAGAGAAAGTCAAAAGGCAAAAGTGGGATGAGGAAGAGAACTTTTGATCTGAAAAGTGAAGTGCCGACCTTTTGCCTTTTACCTTTTGACCTGATGTTTTACTTATGCCCGACTCCACCCGACAAACGATCCTGATCGTTGACGACCACGAGGCCGTGCGCAAGCAGCTTTACTGGGCGCTGGAAGACAGCTATCGCGTGCTGGAGGCCGCTTCAAGCACGCAGGCGCTGGCGCATATGGAGCGCGAAGAGATCGAGGTCGTGCTGAGTGACCTGCACCTGCCGCCGATTCTGTCCGACATCAGCGGCGGGCTCCTCGTCCTCGAAGCCGCGCGCAAACGCAACCCGCCGATCCCGGTGATCGTGGTGACCGGCAGCGAAGACCGCAAGACCGCGCTCGAAGTCGTCGGGCACGGCGCTTACGGCCTGTTTCAGAAACCGTTCGACGTCGAAGAAGTCGGGATCATCGTCCGGCAGGCGGCGCAGCATCACCTGCTCGAAAGGGAAAACACGAAGCTGCGCACCGAATTGCGGCGCGCCACCGGCTGGCAGGAGATCGTGGGCGAGAGCCAGCGGCTGCGGCGCATCTTCGAGCAGGCCCGGGCCGTGGCCGATACGAATGCGACGGTGCTGATCACGGGCGAATCGGGCACCGGCAAGGAAGTCCTCGCGCGCGCCATTCACCGCGCCAGCCCGCGCGCCGAAAAACCATTCATCGCCTGCGCGATTGCCGCGCTGCCGGAAAACCTGATCGAGTCGGAACTCTTCGGCCACGAGAAAGGCGCCTTCACCGGCGCGACCAGCCGCCGGCAGGGGCGCTTTGAACTGGCCGACGGCGGCACACTGTTTCTGGATGAGATCGGCGAGCTGACGCCTTCGATGCAGGTCAAGCTGCTGCGCGTGCTGCAGGAGCGCCAGTTCGAGCGCATCGGCGGCAAGGACCTCCTGAGCGTTGACATCCGCGTGATGGCGGCCACGAACCGCAACCTCGAAAAGCTGGTGGATGAAGGCACGTTCCGCTCCGACCTGTACTACCGGCTGAACGTCATCAGCCTCGAACTGCCCCCCTTGCGCGAGCGCGCCGATGACATCCCGATGCTCGCCGCGCATTTTGCCCGGAAGGCCGCGGACAAGCACGGTAAGCGGACACCCGATTTCACCGAATCATTCGTCAACTACCTGATTGCTTACCACTGGCCGGGCAACATCCGCGAGCTGGAGAACGTGATCGAGCGCGCCGTCGTCATCAGCAGCGAGCCGGTGCTTGATGAAGGCGTCCTGCCGGAGAAGATCATCGCCGGGAGGGCAGTCCCGGTTCGTGAGACTGCGCCGCTCGCCACGCCCGGCCCCGCATCGCCCCCGGACAAGGACACCGGGTCGCTGACCGAAGCCGCTCTCTCCCCGGACGGGTCATTTGAAACCGCGATCATCAATTTCAAACGCCGCCTGGTGCAGATGGCCCTGCGCGAATGCAAAAGCTCGCGTTCCGAGGCCGCCCTGCGGCTCAAGATCAGTCGCCAGTACCTCCACCGTTTGATCAACGAATTACACGTTGAGGAGTAAAAGCAGCGGTCGGTGTCAATTGCCGGAAGAACTCGTTTTCACTGACCATTGTTTTTGCTGACCAACGCCGGAAACAATGAGCGCAGAAAACCTCGTTCCCGTACTCCCGTCGCGACAGACAGTCCCCCGCAGGGGCTTCAGGCGCTGGCTCTTCAGCGGCGGCAGCCTCGAAGCCTCGCACGCCGAACACAAAACCCACCCCTGGTATCTGGTGCTGTGGCTGACCGGCGTTGATTACTTTTCGTCGCTCGGCTATCAGCCCGGCATCGCGCTGCTTGCGGCGGGCGCGCTCTCGCCGCTCGCGACGGTCATGCTCGTCATCGTCACGATCTTCGGCGCGCTGCCGGTTTACGCGCAGGTGGCCGCGCGCTCGTACGCCGGGCAGGGCTCGATTGCGATGCTCGAAAATCTGCTGAGCGGGTGGTGGAGCAAAATCTTCGTGCTGGTCCTGATCGGCTTCGGCGCGACGGATTTCATCATCACGATGACGCTCTCGGCCGCCGACGCCGCGCAGCACGCCATCGAAAACCCGCTGCTGCACACGCACGTCAGCGGGGCGAAGCTGGCGATCACTATCGGCCTGCTGGCGCTGCTGGCCGCGGTTTTTCTGAAGGGCTTTGCCGAGGCGATGGGACTGGCGGCGGCGATTGCGATCCCGTACCTCCTGCTCAACGCGGTCGTGCTGGTGCGCGGACTCGTCGAGATTATTCATCACCCCGCAGCCCTGCCCGACTGGCAGACCGCCTTATGGCAGACCGTCTCGATGAAAGGCTGGAGCGGCTGGGGCGGGTTGCTGGCCCTCTCGGCGCTCAACTTCCCGAAACTCGCGCTCGGGATGAGCGGTTTTGAGACCGGCGTGTCGGTGATGCCGCTCGTGTCAGGCGGCAGGGAGGAGGACGAACACACGGGACACGTGAAGGAGGCAGGGCACCCCCCGCACGGGCGCATCGGCGCGACGCGCAGGCTGCTCATCTCGGCGGCGCTGATTATGAGCGTGCTGCTGCTGATGTCGAGTTTCGTCACCACGCTGCTGATCCCCAGGAGCGCTTACGAAGGCGGCGAGGCGTCGGGCCGCGCCATCGCGTACCTCGCGCACGAACTGCTCGGCAGCGCCTTCGGCACGATCTATGACGTCTCGACGATTCTGATCCTCTGGTTCGCGGGCGCGTCGGCGATGGCCGGGCTGCTCAACCTGATCCCGCGCTACCTGCCGCGCTTCGGGATGGCCCCGCGCTGGGTGGCCTACCGCCGCCCGCTCGTGCTGGTGCTGTTCGCCGTCTGCGTGATCGTGACGTGGATTTTCAAAGCGGACGTGGAAGCGCAGGGCGGGGCCTACGCGACGGGCGTGCTGGCGTTGATGCTGTCGGCCGCGGTTGCCAGTGCGCTCGCGTTGCGGAGGGAATCCACCGACCCGCGCATCGGCGGCGAGCAGTCGTTCTGGCTGAGCAATTACTTCTGGCTGGTCGCCGTGGTCTTCGCCTTCACTTTCGTTGACAACGTGATCGAGCGGCACGACGGGATCATCATCGCCAGCGTCTTCATCCTCTTCATCCTGATCTTCAGCGCCTTCAGCCGCTACCAGCGCGCACTCGAATTGCGCGTGGCCGAACTGAGGTTCGCCGACGAGGAGTCGGCCGCGACGTGGGGGCAGATCGTCAACAAGAAGGTCAACCTCGTCCCCCTGCGGACTTCCACGCCGGAACACCGCCGCCGCAAGGAGGAAGAAATCCGCCGGTATTATCAGGTGTCGGGGCCGCTCGCCTTCATCCACGTCTCCCTGCTCGACAACCGCAGCGAATTCGCCGCGCCGCTCACCATGTGCGTCAACCGCGAGGACGGGAATTACGTCATCGAAGTTTACGGCGCCATCGCCATCGCCAACACGATCGCCTACATCAGCGAACTGATTGACCCGATCAGCATCTTCGTCGGGCTGACGCGCCAGAACCTGATGTCGCAATCCTTCCGGTTCCTGCTCTGGGGCGAGGGCGAGACCGGCATGATGATCTACAAAATCCTGCTCCGTTACTGGGACTGGACGCCCGAGGATGACGTACGCCCGATGATCTTCCTGATGAGTGAGTAGTGTTACCAGAAATACACCTTTAGGCCTCACCGCGCTAAACGAGGCAACCTAACAGAGCGAATGTAGCTGCCGCCAGAGAAGTCTGGGTAACACCGGTTGGTAAAGCGGCGGCAGTTCCGCGGTGGCGATTGTGCCTCGCGACACAGAAGGCTCGATTATGGAAAACCCCTTTCTAATGACCCCTGAAGAGTTTGAAATAGCAGTTCGGCGATTCCTTCAGAAAGAGGGACGTGCCTTAAAAGACTTTCGTGTACAACATCTCGAGAAGATTCAGGGGTACGATGGTGATTACATTATTGATGTTACTGCTCGTTTTGAAGCGTTGGGAGTGGACTTTCTTGTTTTGATCGAGTGTAAGAGATACACCTCCGACCCCGTGGAACGAGAGCAGGTTCAAGCTCTTAATCAAAAGAAGATCTCAACTGGAGCGCACAAGGCCATGTTATTTAGCACCTCTACATTCAGAAACGGAGCGATTGAGTTTGCCAAAGCAAATCGTATTGCTCTTGTTCAGGTGTCTGCCAAGCGGATGTCGTATGCAACCAAGTCTTGGCTTCCAGAGCTGAGTGCTGAATTTGTGTCTCCTGAATCTACCTCTTTGGTCGACTTCTTATTTGATGGCAATATACCCGATGAGCCTGAAAGGAACCCCTCTTCTGAAGACACTGCGTTAAAGATTTTTTCTATTACCGTCTTGAATCAACGACTCGATTATTTGCGCATCCTTTCAGCTAGAGGATATGACGTTAATCAGTCTGAGATAGAAAACTTGAGGAAGGAAATAAAAGAAGAGGAAGATGAACTCAGACGAATGCAAGAAAGCAAGATATAACTCCCTTTGCAGCGGGGGCCGTGAATCGCATTTCTCTTGGTTTCCCGCAATGCCGCTCACGGCCCCGCTGAACCAGAGCGTTACAGCGGTTTTCAGTCGCGTGGGCAGGATCAAAATTCTGCCAATACTGTCAATATTAGTCAGAAACGTTACTCAACCTGCCCATACACATGAAAACCGCTGTAGGCGGCTGGAGTACGTGGTTACTTCAAATGTTACCGGCTATGAAACATTTTGTTCTTGCATCAGGCATCATCACCAGACAACGGCCCATCCCTGCTTCCCACGGCAGTAAGCTCATACTGAAGGGACTATATGGGTAATCCAACAATTCACACCATTCATGCCAAATTCAATCCCCTCATCCGCCCGTACCTGGTGATGAAGATCGGCCTTGTGATTGCGAGCAGCATCGTCGGCCTGCCGCTGGCGCTCATCTGGTTTCTGGGTGTGGGGCAGTGGTGGGCGCGGCATTACTTCGAGAAGCTGGAGTGCCACCTGGATGGGCAGACGCTGCGCTATCGCAAGGGCATTCTGGTGCAGGTGGAGAAGACCATCCCGCTCGAAAATATTCAGGACGTGACCTTCATCGAGGGCCCGGTGCTGCGCCACTTCCAGCTGAGTACACTCAAGTTTGAAACCGCCGGCCACAGCGCGGGGCAGGCGAGCGATATGCACCTCACCGGGATCATAGATGCGCACAATTTCCGCAACGAGATATTCGCGGCGCGCGAGGCACTGAGGCAGGCGCAGCGCGGGCACCAGACATCAGAAGCGTCCGCCGCATTGAGCGAGGCGCACGCCTCCGCCCAGATCGCCGCGCTGCAGGGCATCGAGTTCCGCCTGGACGAGATCATCGGGCTGTTGAAAAACCGGGAGTAATTCCGCCTTCCCGACAGCCGACAGCCCGCTCCGTCAGGCCGACTAATTTGGGTTGCGCGGATTCACGCTGACAGATAATGTGAAGCCTGGGCATAAATCACTGCTTTGAAATAAAGCCGCTTCACCCTGGGAGCGCGAGCGTCCCGCTCGCCAGGCTTGAGAGTAAGGCCCCTTTGAATTTGCTCGGGCCGTGAGTCCAAGCCTGGCGAGCGGGACGCTCGCGCTCCCAGGCGCTCCGCGGTTTATGCCCGGGCTTCGGATAATATCGTGCCCGAAATCCGGGCGGCCTACACAGGAGGTGTTGAGTGCGAGCCAGTGTAATAAAACTCCTGATTATCGCCGCCCTGGCGTTTTCGGGCATAACAGCTTCCACGAGCAGCAATGCACAGGATTCGGGGAAGAAATGGTCGCCCGATATTCCGAGAACCTGGGATGATGAGGCAATGCTGTCGCTGGAAATCCCGCTGGCTCATCCCGCGGCATCACCCGGATATATCCCGTCCGATTATTACTACAAGATGCCCGTGCGGCCTGTTCACAGGAGCTACCCCGTTTATTACCCTGGTAAAGAGCCTGCTGAATATATGGACTGGCTCAGGAAGCAGGAGCCGCAGATCATCTTTGATGCGTCGAAGCTGAAAACAGAGCAGGACTGGATTAAAGCCGGAGAGATGGTCTTTGATGCCCCGGTAGAGTTCGTTTCTTCAGGCTTGTTGTTTTCAGGGGTCAGAGACACTGCCTGGTCTGAGAAGAATCACGTGCCGGTAACCAGGGATGGCGTCTTCCCGTTTATGCGGTATGTAATCAGGGAGAAAGGCAAAATAGAACTGGGCATCCTTTCCTGCGCGATGTGTCATACTCGCGTGATGCCGGATGGGACCACTATAAGGGGGGCACAGGGAAATTTCCCCGATGATCGCGCTTTCGGTTACGAGACAAGGCTGGAAGCGGCGCAGGCCAGGGAGAAGGAGGAAACTCTCAGGGGGCTCAGGAAGTTTATGCGCAGAAGTTATGCCGCCCCGTGGCTCGACAATGACCCGAACGGGCAGCCGGAGCGGATGACACTTGAAGAAATAGTCTCTGCTCTTGAAGCCATCCCACAAGGCGTGTGCGCGAGACAAGGGTCGAGCGCCTTTTACCCGCCTCATATCCCCGATCTTATCGGCGTGAAAGACCGCCACTATCTTGACGCTTCGGGCCTTGTCCGCCATCGCTCCACAGGAGACCTGATGCGCTATGCTGCGCTCAATCAGGGGGCAGATGCACTCAACCTGTACGGGGAGTTTCGGCCTAAAGGAAAATTGCCTGACCCTTCAACAGAGAGTCGTTACAGTGACGAGCAGCTTTACGCACTTGCGCTGTACGTCTACTCTCTGAAACCGCCTCCGAACCCGAATAAATTCGATGCCCTTGCCGCCCGGGGAAAGGAAATATTCGAGCGGGAAGGCTGCGCTGCATGCCACACGCCTCCTTTATACACGAACAATAAGCTGACACCCGCTGACGGGTTCAAAGTGCCGGATGAACATCGCAGGAAGTTTGACGTATTGCAAATCTCTGTGGGCACAGACCCGAGATTGACACTGAAAACACGAAGGGGGACTGGTTACTATAAAGTACCCTCGTTGAAAGGCGTCTGGTACCGTGGGCCGTTTGAGCATAACGGCTCAGTGGCGACGCTTGAAGACTGGTTTGATCCGCGACGGCTGGGAGATGATTACGTGCCGACGGGTTTTCGTGGATATGGAGTGAAGACGCGAGCAGTGAAAGGCCATATGTTTGGGCTTGATCTTTCGGTGGAAAACCGCAGGGCGCTGATCGCGTTTCTAAAGACCCTGTAAGTACGGGAAGGATTGGCACAACGCGATGAGTGTTGAGATCAGAATTCTCGGCCGCGATGACGAGAGTGTTCTCGGGAACGTGGGGCCGGACGTCTTCGATGACCCGGTTCACGCGGAACGCGCCAGGGAGTTCCTCAGTGATCCGCGTCATCATCTGGTCGTTGCCATCGAGAGCGGGGTGGTCGTCGGGTTCGTTTCGGCCGTCCACTACGTTCATCCTGACAAACCGCACCCGGAACTGTGGATCAATGAGGTGGGGGTGGCGGCCACGCATCGAGGTCGTGGGGTTGGGAAAGCGATGCTGCAATCGGTGCTGGAGGTGGGGCGCAGAATTGGTTGTGGTGAGGCGTGGGTACTCACCGAACGAAGCAACGCCGCGGCGATGAGGTTGTATGCGTCCGGCGGCGGCACGGAAGGGGCCCCTGACGGAGTGATGTTTACGTTTTATCTGGATGCGTAGTCAGGTGGCGAAATATCGCTCGAGTCACAGGCCGCGCCTGCTGATCGCTGCCGTTAAGAGGAATGCCTGACCAGAAATGCCGGGGGGAGAGGGGATCAACTGATCAATTATGGAGCGGATGAGAGCTTTAAGCGTGTGTCAGCCTTTTGCTGAACAAATAATGCGTGGCACGAAAAAAATCGAATACAGGACCGTCCCAACAAAGATCAGAGAAAGGGTTTACATCTACGCAAGCAACACTCCTCGTCCAATTGATGATTGGAAAGAAATGAACATACAGCCGGGAGATTTGCCAACAGGTGTGCTTATCGGCACTGTTGAAATTGTTGATTGTACGGGCAGAAGGGGAAATTACAAATGGCATTTGGCTAATCCGCTGCGATTGTCCAAAAAGATAAAGCCAAAGAATCATCCTCAACCAGTTTGGTTCTATCCGCTTTGAAGCGGTAATACCAACGGTAAAAACTAAAAAGGGCATGTCATCGGGACGGAGGCTGACAAGCGCATGCAGCTGAGGCCGCGAAGCGAGTTTCTCATCTCTCCCTGAATATCACATGGGCCCCGCTGATGCGCGTCAGGCGTTCCTCTCGTTGACGCGTGTTACCCATGATTGTCCTGATCAATGGCTCGTTCGGGGCGGGTAAAACCACGGTCGCAAAACTGCTGCGCGATTCACTCGCGGGGAGCGTGATCTATGATCCCGAGCGGGCCGGGATCGTCCTGATGCGCCTGCCGAAGCTGATCAGATTGAAAGGCTCGGGGTCGGACGACTTCCAGAACATTGATTTGTGGCGGAAGTCCGCAGTCGCCGGCACCGCGCTGTTCCGTCGTTTCACTCGCGGCCCGGTGATAGTCCCAATGACTTTCAGCCATCGTCCCTGGTTTGATGAAGTCATCACGGGGCTCAGGCGTCTTGACCCCGACCTCAGGGTGTTTTGCCTGAAGGCGAGTCTCGAGACCATCAAAGAGCGCCTTGTGGGGCGCGGGACTAAAATCGAAGGGCCGGGGGCGGAGTGGATCGCGCGCCGCATAACGGAGTGCGTGGAGGCTCACCACGATTCTCATTTCGGCGAGCCGGTTGACACCGAAGACCGCCCGGCCCGCGAGGTTGCCGAGGATCTCATCAGGAGATTACAACGCCATAGTGCAGCGACCGCCTGATAAAGCACTCCGGCGGCGCGATTGTTTGCGATGCTCGGCGCGGGGAGCGGGTCGAAAAGGAACAAAACCAGTGGGACTCTACGCGAAATACATGCTCCCCCGCATCATTGACCTCGCGATGCGCGATGAGGAGGCGGCGCGGCTGCGTGCCGAATGGGTCTCGCAGGCCCGGGGCGAGGTGCTGGAAGTCGGCATCGGTTCCGGCCTGAACCTGCCCTTCTATTCCCCTGAGGTGAAGCGGATCTACGGTGTTGACCCTTCCGCCGAACTTCAGACGATGGCACGGCGGCGGGCAGGCGGGACTTCACTCAGTGTCGAGTTCCTCACGCAGTCGGCGGAAGCGCCGCTCCCGCTCGGCGCGAGTACGATTGACACCGTCGTGATAACCTGGGCGCTGTGTTCCATCCCGGACGCGGCGAAGGCGCTCGAACAGGCCAGGCGAGTCCTGAAGCCTGACGGGCGTCTCATCTTCCTGGAACATGGCCGGGCTCCCGATTCCGGCGTCGCCGCCTGGCAGGATCGCCTGACGCCGGCCTGGAAACGCATCGGAGGAGGTTGCCACCTCAATCGCAGAATTGACGCCCTGATCCGGGACGCCGGGTTTCAAATCGCGGAACTCAGGACGGGTTACCTTCCGGGGCCGCGACCGATGAGGTACACCTATCAGGGATTCGCGCGGCCGTCGCCGGACGAGGCCTGACACCCGGCCCGAGCGCGCCCGGGAGTTGCTTCGTTCACCACCTTAAACCCGCAGGAGGCCGGAATGATCAGAATCCTAATCGTTATGCTGATAAGCGGTGCCACTGTCGGCGTCTGTTTCGCCCAGGCGAGCGGTAACGTCGGCTACTCGCAATCCGGCGGCAACGCCCGGGCAAAGCAGAACGAGCGAAACAAGCGCTTGCCGGTGCAGGGAGAAATGCCCCCGAACGCGACCAGCATGTTCATTGACGCCAGCGTCCTGATGAACGTCAAAGCCGATGAATACGTCGCGGTCTTTGGCCTCCTGCAGGAAGGCACCACGGTGGCCGAATGCAATCAGAAGATGGACGCCGTCGTTAAAGAGTTTTCCGCCGAGTTGAGGCGGTTGGGCATCGGCGCCGATGATTTCTTTGTTGACTTCGCGGCGCAGAACAAGATTTACGGCTTCGAGGTGGCCGGCGGGATTGCCAAAGAGAAACTGGTCGGGTTCGAGCTGAAGAAGAATATCTCCGTCCATTACCGGGACAAGCTGCTGCTCGACAAACTGGTGATCGCGGCCTCACAGTCGAAAATCTTCGACCTCATCAGGGTGGACTATATCGTCAAAGACACCAGCCCCATCGAGGACAGGCTTATGGAAGAGGCGGCGAGAATCATCAGACAGAAGACAGCCAGGTACGAAAAGCTGCTCGGCCTCAAACTTCAGCCGCCGGCCCAGGTCTATGCGGAGAAGTCCAATATGTACTTCCCCACGGAGATGTATGACTCATACGTCGCGCAGGAGTCGGAAGAGATGTCGAGCGATTATTACCGCCAGAAGTATGCGATCCAGGGCGCGCGAAAGAGCCGGACCTTCTTCTTCAATCCCCTGAACGCCGACGGCTTTGACCATGTGATCAACCCGGTGGTCATCGAGCCGGTGGTGCAATTCACCCTCTACCTCAAAGTCAGGTACGAGATTGAGCAGGCTAAAGGCAGGTAGCGGGAAATCAGACGGAACGGCAGTGCGCTGCCGCTCCGTATTCGCGACAGACGAGGAGTCAGAATGAACAACAAAAAGAAGGAGCTGAAAAGAGAGTACCAGCAGAATCAACCCGCGATGGGGGTCTGGCAGATTCGCAACATGGCCAATGATAAAGTGCTGATCGGGGCATCCCTTAACCTCGATGGCATTCTCAACCGGCACAGGTTCCAGTTGAAGATGGGGAGCCATCAGAACAGGACGCTTCAGGCCGAATGGGATGAATCGGGCGGCGAGAGCTTTGCCTTCGAGATTCTGGACGAACTCACGCCGCGGGAAGGGCCGGGTCATGACTATCGCGCGGATCTGGCATTCCTCGAAGAGTTATGGCTGGAGAAGTTGCAGCCTTACGGCGACCACGGATACAACGAAAGGAAGAAGGGCAGGGAAGAGAGGCTGAGAATGATTGCCGAGAACAGATCGGGAGAACGATGACGGCAGGCACGATGCGAAGCGGGTGTTGGGCTGACCGGGAATAAACCGGCCCTGGTGTAATTTGGCAAATCGCGCCGGATGGCTCACAATTGGGCATCTGTTCGTCACGGCAATTTCGTAACACCACATATGATCGGCAAAACCATTTCACATTATCGCATTCTGGAAAAGCTCGGCGCAGGCGGCATGGGCGAAGTTTACAAAGCTGAAGACACGCGGCTGCACCGCTTCGTCGCCCTGAAAGTCATGCTGGCCGAGGCGCATCGCAGCGAGGAGGCGCGGGCGCGCTTCCTGCGTGAGGCGCGGGCGGCTTCCGCGCTCAACCACCCGAACATCGCGACCATTTACGAGATTGATGAGTTCGAGCGCGACGGCGAGCGGCACAGCTTCATCGTAATGGAATACGTCAACGGCAAGACGCTCAGCGAACATGCGCGTGAACACAAACTGGGCGTGGCGAAGTCGCTGGAGATCGTCGGGCAGATCGCGGACGCACTATCTGAAGCCCACCAGCACGGCATTGTGCATCGCGACATCAAACCCTCGAACGTGATCATCGCCGACAGCGTCAGCAGCCGGGGCCGCGCCAAGGTGCTGGATTTCGGCCTGGCCCGGCTGGTGGCCGTGCCGACAGACAGCGGCGACACGGCCAGCGAATTCGAGACCGACGTCAGGCAGACGCTGCCGGGCACGGTGATGGGGACGCTGGCATATATGTCGCCCGAGCAGGCGCTCGGCAAAGACGTGGACCAGCGCAGCGACATCTTCTCCCTGGGCGTGCTGACGTACGAACTGCTCGCCGGGAAACTGCCCTTCGAGGGCCGCACTTCGCTCGCGATTGCCGCCGGCATCCTGCACGCGGAACCGCCGCCGCTCTCACAAATCAACAGCCAGGTCACGCCGGAACTGGAACAGATCGTGCGGAAGATGCTCGAAAAGGAGCGCGAACGCCGCTACCAGAATCTGCGCGAAGTTTACGCCGACCTCGAAGCCCTGCAGCGGCAGGCGACCATGATGCTCCCGTCTTCCGTGCCGTCTGCCGCGCCCGTCACCGACGTTGACCCGTTTCAGACCCACGTCAGCTACGGCACACAGTCATTAGGCGGAGCGCGACCCGGCACGCGCACGCTGCTGGCGCGCACGGGCAAGATCATCGCGGTGATGAATTTCGTCAACGTCACGCGCAACCCCGACGACGACTGGCTCGGCGTCGGGATGGCCGAAACCGTGACCGCCGACCTGAAGAGCATCGAAGACGTGACTGTGATCGGGCGCGAGCTGATTTATGAAGTGCTGCGCAACCTCGGCGCGGATCAGAAGTCCGACTTCGACGAGAAGTTCGCCACGCGCGTCGGGCGCGAAGTCGGCGCGCGCTTCATGGTCGGCGGCGGCTACCAGCGGGTCGGCGAGATGCTGCGCATCACGGCGCGCGTCGTCCAGGTCGAGACCGGCGAAGTCCTCAGCACGGTGAAAATTGACGGGCGCCTGGGTGAGCTGTTCGAGCTGCAGGACAAGATCGTTTACGAGCTGGCGCGCAACCTCAACCTCGGCCTGCGCAGCGGCGAGCAGGCGGCCATCGAGCAGGACGACACTCAGGTGATGGACGCGTACGAAGCCTTCACCAAAGGCATGATGGAGATGCGCGCCCTGAGCGTGGCCGCGCTCGACCGCGCGATTGCGCACTTCGAGGAGGCGGTCGCGCTCGACCCGCAGTACGCCCGGGCTTACGCCTCCCTTGGGTACGCGCTCGAACTAAAGGGGCAGTTCACGACCCACCCTGAATTCTCCGAACGCGCCGTCGAAGTCCTTCAGAAGGCGATTGAACTGAATCCGATGCTCCCGGAAAGTTACGCGGGGCTGGGGACGGCCTTCATCGGGATGGGCCGCGAAGACGAGGCCATCGGCGCGATCCGCCGCGCGCTGGCTTTCGCGCCTAATGATTTCAGCAGCCGCGCCACGCTGGGCCGCGCTTACTTCATCGGCAAGGGGCAGCTCAGCGAAGCCGCCGTCGAATTCGAGAAGGCGCTCGCCGTCAACCCGCAGGCCGGCTGGGTCGCGCTGCAACTCGCCCAGTGTTATGCCTACCTGGGCGAATACAAACGCGGCGAGCAGGTGGCGCGCCAAGCGGCGGAGCTTCAGGAGCAGTTCCTCTCGGGCAGGGAGGGCATCCAGATCGTCGGCGCGCATTCGCGGCTCGGCCACCTCTACTACCTGCAGGGCCGTTATGACGACGCCATCTCCGAGCTGTACCAGGAGCTGGTCTTCCTGCGCCAGGTGGATCACGCGCTCCGTGACCGCTCGGCCATTGAAGTCAATCAGCGACTGGTCAGCGCCTACGCGCGGCAGGGCAATCGCGAAGAAGCGGAGCGGGCGTTCGAGCAGGTCATGAAGGGATTCGAAGCGCGGTTGCAGAAGGGCGCGGACGAACCCTTCACGCGCTATTACGTGGCCTGCGCTTACGCGATGATGGGCGACAAGGACAAGGCGCTTGAGTGTCTGGAGAAGGCCGCGAGCAGCCGCCGCGCTTACATGGTCGAGCGGGCGAAGCGGGAGATTGATTTCGAGAGTCTGCGGGATGATGAACGATTCAGAAAACTGATTGAAACAGTCTGATGGAAGAAAGAGTTGATTGTCGGAGATGCGGCGCATCAATACTTCCGGCAACTGCCCAGAGGTACGATGGCATATGTAAGCCTTGTTACAAGCAGGAACTGTATGACAGGATCGGCCAGTCACCTTTTGGCAAAGCCTACGATGGGTTTTCTAAAGGGCTTGGACTCAAAAGCAGTAGATTCTTTGACCTCTGGCTGAACTTCAACCACCTGCTGGGCAGTCTGCTTTTTCACATCCGCACCGAAGGTCATTGTGATCACGTTTTTCGCAAGCGAGAGGGGCAGTTGCTTTACTTTGATGGTGTTGCTGATTTCAACCGGTGGGGTCTGTCGTTGATTGAAGAGTTTCGTACAGCAGTACGAGCGACAATGGTCAGAGCAGAGAAAGCGAAGAAAGACAGGAGAACTTTGTTACGCAAGGCTGATGAAGCAGTTATGCTGCTTACATTAGCAGTCAGGCTGCTGGAAGGACGTGAGAAAAATTGAAGAACCGCCTCTGATTTGATGAGGTGAATAGTGGGAAAGCCATACCAGAGAAAATAATGCTTCTGCTCACCCGCTCTGATGTGCAGCGCGCGCTCACGATGGGCGAGGCGGTTGAAATCATCAGACGCGCTTTCAGCGAACTCTCCACCGGTCAGGCCGTCGTGCCGCGGCGGCTCGCGCTGCCGCGGGAGGAACACGACGGCGTGACGCTCTTCATGCCCGGCTACCTGCCCGCTTCTGACGCCCTGACGGTCAAGATAGTTTCAGTCCACCACCGCAATCGCGAGCGCAACCTGCCGTTGATTTACGCGCTCGTCGTCGTGATTGATCCGGCGACCGGTCGGCCCATCGCCGCGATGGAAGGGAGTTACCTGACGGCCCTGCGCACGGGCGCGGCGAGCGGCGTGGCGACGGATCTGCTGGCCCGCCGGGATTCGGAGGTCGCGGCGATCATCGGCGCGGGCACGCAGGCGCGCGCGCAAATCATCGCCATCGCGGCCGTGCGCCTGATCAAACGCTTCCTGATTTATGACCGCCACCCCGAAAAAATTCAGGCATTGATTGCAGAGGCGCGGACACAAATGGATCCGTCCATCGAACTGCTCGCCGCGCGATCAGCGTCTGAAGCGGTGCGTGAGGCCCAGGTGATCTGCACAGTGACGACTTCGCGCACGCCGGTTTTTGACGGGGCCGACCTGCAGCCCGGCACGCACATCAATGCTATCGGCTCATACACGCCGGAGATGCAGGAGGTTGATTGCGCCACGCTCAGACGCGCGGCGAAGATCGTGGTTGATTCGCGTGAAGGCGCCTTGTCCGAGGCCGGGGATTTACTGGTCGCGCTCGGGCAGGGGGCGATCCAGATGTCCGACATTTACGGCGAGGTCGGCGAAATCGCCGCCGGCCTCAAGCCGGGCAGAGAAAACGATCAGGAGATCACTTACTTCAAATCCGTCGGCAACGCCGCACAGGATGCGGCCGTCGCACACGCCATTTGCCAGCAGTCCCTCAAAGAAGGTCTGGGACTGGAATTTGACCTGCTGGCCTGAAAGATGTACAGCAGGCTTTCCAGGTTACTGTACATTTCCACGAGGAGGTGAGTCATGCACGAGGAATTACTGAGCCTGTTAGGCCCGAAAGCAGAAGTCACTCGCCGGGAGTTCATCGTCACTTCGCTGACCGCCGGCTTCGCGCTGGCCGTCCGGCCGATTCAGGCGCAGACGGTCATCACTACCGACGCCAAAGGGCTGGTTGCTGACGAGGTGAAAATCCCCGTGGCCGGCGGCGGGGAGATCCCCGCTTACCGCGCGATGCCGGAGAAGGGGAAGAACTTCCCGACCGTGCTGGTCGTGCAGGAGATTTTCGGCGTTCACGAACACATCAAGGACATTTGCCGCAGGTTCGCTCACCTCGGCCACCTGGCGATTGCGCCGGAACTGTACGCGCGTCAGGGCGATGTCTCGAAGCTGCCGATGAACGAAATCATGTCGAAGGTGGTTTCCAAAGTTCCCGACGAGCAGGTGATGTCCGACCTCGATGCCACAGTCGCGTGGGCGAAGAGGTCGAGCAAGGGCAATACCGACAAGCTGGGGATCACCGGCTTCTGCTGGGGCGGTCGCATCGTCTGGCTGTACGCCGCACACAATCCCGGATTGAAAGCGGGCGTGGCGTGGTATGGCCGGCTGACTCCGCCGCCACCGGAGAGGGCCAATCCGCTGCAGCCGAAAGCCCCGATTGAGCTGGTCAGCCTGATCAAGGCCCCGGTGCTGGGCCTGTATGGCGGCAAAGACACCGGCATTCCGGTCGCGGATGTCGAGAAGATGCGGGAGGCGCTCAAGGCCGCGAACAGCAAATCCGAGATTGTGGTTTACCCTGATGCGCAGCATGGCTTTCACGCCGATTACCGCCCGAGCTACAACCGGGAGGCCGCGCAGGACGGCTGGATGCGGTTGCAGGAGTGGTTCAGGAAATACGGGGCGGCCTGAGCAGGATGGTTCGTCGTACCGCCGCGGCTTTTTCTCTTCTGAAAAGAAGACCCTGCGGCGGTACGACGAGCGGGAGGCACTCGTGAGCTACGCACACAAAATCACCGGCGGCAAAAAAATCAGGCTGAAGGATTTCGACCCCGAGGATGACGGCGGGCTGGAGCGCGAAGAGGCGGAGCAGAAGCTGGCAAAGCTGACTGACGAACTCGTCGAGCTTCAGGAACTGCTCTATGCCGCGTCGCAGGCCGGGTCGCAGACCGGTGTGCTGATCGTGTTGCAGGGGATGGATACGAGCGGCAAGGACGGCACGATCAGGCTGGTGATGGGGCCGCTGAATTCACAGGGCTGTGAGGTGGCTTCGTTCAAGGTGCCGACCGCGAAGGAACTGGCGCACGATTTCCTCTGGCGCATCCATGCCGAGACCCCCGAGCGCGGGCAGATCAAAATCTTCAACCGCTCGCATTACGAAGACGTGCTGGTCGTGCGGGTGCTGCGGCTGGCGGGGAAGAAGGTCTGGAAGGCGCGTTACCGGCACATCAACAACTTCGAGAAACTGCTGGCCGATTCCGGCACGGTGATTCTGAAGTTCTACCTGCACATCAGCAGCCGGGAGCAGGAAAAACGCCTGCTCGAACGCGAAGAGGAGCCTGAAAAATACTGGAAGCTGTCGGTGGATGACTGGAAGAATCGCGAGCTGTGGGCCGATTACATGGCGGCTTACGAGGATGCCATCAACAGATGCAGCGCGGAGCAGGCCCCGTGGCACATCGTCCCGGCCGACAAAAAATGGTTCCGCAACCTGGCCGTCGCCGAAGCCGTCGTCGAGGCACTGAGGCCTTACAAAAAGCAGTGGCTCGAAACCCTCGGAGAGGTGGGGAAAAAGGAAAAGGTGAAGCTCGAAGAGTTCCGTAAAAGTAAAACCCGGTCCTGAGTCGTCACTGCTCAGGACTCGACGCGGGCTTCCGCTTTTCGCCCGAAGTGCGCGCGCAGGAATTCGATGATCCCGGGCAGCACGGTGATGAAAATGATCGCCAGCACCACGACCGTGAAGTTTTTCTTCACGAACGGAATGTTGCCGAAGAAATAACCCGCGTAAACGAACAGCCCGGCCCACAGGATGCTGCCGCTGATGCTGTAGGCCAGAAATCGGAGGTAGGTCATCCGCCCGATGCCCGCGACGAACGGCGCGAACGTTCGGATGATCGGCATGAAGCGCGCGATGATGATCGTCTTGCCGCCGTGACGCTCGTAAAACTGGTGCGTGCGTTCGAGGTATTTTTTATTCAGCAGTCGCGAACTCTCCTTACTGAAGACCTTCGGCCCGACAAAATACCCCACCCAGTAATTGACCGAATCGCCCAGCATCGAGGCCGCCGCGATGAGCAGCGAGGCCCAGTGAACATTGAGCGCGCTGTCGGGCAGCGCGCTCAGCGCGCCCGCCGCAAACAGCAGCGAATCGCCGGGCAGGAGTGGCGTCACCACGAGCCCCGTTTCGCAAAAGACGATCAGGAAGAGAATCGAATAAGTCCAGACGCCATATTCCGAGACCAGCCTGGCGAGATGCACGTCAAGGTGCAGAACGACATCAATCAGGTGTTTGATCCAATCCATAAAATCAGTGGAGCAGTAGTCAGTTGCGGTGCCGGCCGATTTTGTTGATACCGCGAATGAGCCGGGATGGTAGCGCACGTCCGATGCCTTTGCCAGCCGGATGAGACCTCAAAGAAAAAGGCCATCATGGCGATGGCCCGGGGTATGAATATGAATAGTTATGAAGCGAGTTGCGGGGGAGGGATTTGAACCCTCGACCTTTGGGTTATGAGCCCAACGAGCTACCAGGCTGCTCCACCCCGCGTCATGAAAGCGGGTACTTTAGCCATCACGGCAGGGATTGTCAAGCGGGCGTCAGTTAAAATCCGCTCTCGGAACTGATTGTCACCTCCAATGCCGCCAGCTATGATAACGGCGCTTCACCTCGCAGAATTCGTTTCCGTCATCTTCTATCAGCAAACCACTGGAGGAACTGCCGATGCTTACACGCAGAGACATAGCCGTCGCCGCCATCACCCTGACCATCACGCTCGGCCTGACGCTGGGGGCCGTTGCGTTCGCCCGCAGTGACAGCCCCGTAATGGGTTCGACGGTTTTCGACTGGAATTCACTGGAAGCGAAACCGACCAAAGTCGGCTGGTCGCGCAAAGTCTGTCAGGCCCCGACTGCGACCCTCGATGAGCTGGAGTGCCACATCACCACGCTCAAGCCCGGCGAGACGCCGCACCCGCCACACAAACATCCTGACGAGGAACTCATGATTGTCCGGGAAGGCACCGTCGAAGCGATGGTCAACGGCGAAATGAAGCGCGTCGGCCCCGGCTCGGTCATCTTCCAGGCGTCGAATCAGCTGCACAGCATCCGCAACGTCGGCCAGACTGACGCGACTTATCACGTCATCAAGTGGAACTCGCCCGGAATGCTTAAAACGAACCGTCCGAAATAAACTAAAAAGGCGGGCCGGGAGGTGGCCCGCCGCAATTTACGGCACAGGAAAGGGAGACTCGCCGTTCATCCGGACGAGTCAGTCTTCATTCCCCTGGCTCTTCTGTTTCCGTCGCAGCGCACGGGCTATGCCCAGCAGCCCCGTGCCGAGCAGGAGCAGCGTGGCCGGTTCCGGTATTTCCGCCGCGCTGACTGCCGCCGGGTTAGTGAAGGTCAGCGTCCCGCGGATGTTGATCGGGTTATCGCCGGGGTTGTTGACCGGGGTGAACGGCTCAATCACGAGCGTGAACGTCCCGGCCGTCACTGACGTGAAGGTCAGCGTCGTGGGAGAGGTCCAGGTCATAATTGAGGAAGAAGCGTTCGTTGTGATCAGTCCCGACAAGGTGGCGCTGAAGGTCTGGGCCGGGCTCGAGTCCGCGGGCACAGTGAAGTTGACCGTCAGCGTGAAGGCCGCGTTGGCAAAGCTCACGCCCGCCGCCGGCCCCGAAGAGGCCGTGAACTGCCCCAGATAGACGTTAGTGGAGTTAAGACCGGGTTCGCCCGGCGGGACGAGTGTCACGTTGAGCGTGGGCGATGCCGACGAGAAAGTGATCGTCGTACTCCCGTTGGTCAGAGTGCTGCCGGCAGCCGTGCAGGTCGCACACCCGGCGGCACTGAAGGTTCCCGAAGAGTTGGCAATGAAGTTAACGGGATCGGCGAGAGCAGTGATTGCCCCGATCAGCACCACTGCCCCACAGAACGCCGCTGACCGAGTCAGTTGTTTGAGAGTTTGCATGTGCATTTCCTCCTGTTGGCTGCGCTTTCCGAACTACGGGGCAGTGAGGACAGGCGCAGCCGTGATTGCCCCCGAAACCAGTGGCGAGGCCGGAGGCAATAACCCGGATTCTTTCTGAATAAGGCCAGGACTTGTCAGCCCGCGCGGGTTGACCGAAGGGAGATACCGGCCGTGCTGCTGATTCCGTTGTCTCCCGGGGCGCTGTTACGGAAGGGCAAAGACGTCAGAACACGCAGAAAGGGGGCACACAGTTTGGGGGTGGAGAAAGAGTTGATTGGGAGAGTTAATCTTCTTTCCGGACGGGGAGATTATACTGCATTCAAACTTTTTTGCCAGGGCGAATGATGGGGCGACAGTGAAGGAGAAAACCGGGAGATAAACCAGCCGCTGATCAGCCCTGAGATCTGAAATCACGAGCAGAAGGAGGAGAAACGTGAAGAGCCAGGAGAAAGACCTGTTTGACGAGGAGGACGGGAAAAAACCAAAAGTAATTGTCCAGAAGAAACTCCCTCCGCAGACCGAAGCGATGGATCTGCCGGAGACGGGGCCGAACAGCCCGCCGCGACCGAAAGGCAGGGCGGCCCGGACTGAAGCGACATCGGAAACCGCACCGGAGAAGCCCAAAGCCGTGCCCGCAAGTGCCGCCCCGAAACCGAAGGCCGCAGCTTCCGGCGGCTCGAAGAAAGCCCGCCCGGTGAGCATTTCCGAGGACACCTACTGGGCGATCAAGAAGAAGCTGGTTGACCTGCGAAAGGAAATGGGCGTTGACGAAGTCCTCGAAGAGGCCGTCAGACTCTGGATCAGGCACAAATGATCCGCGCCGCCTGATTATCGGGCCGGAAACTGTAACGGGGCTTCCGGGTTGAGTCGGCAGGGGTCAGCGGTCTGTGGCCCGGACTTTTTCCGCGCCTCACGCGCCTGCTCCGATGTCGTCCGCTCGTCGAGCCGCACCACTCCGCATTCAAGCAGCCTGATGCGTGCCCCGAGTACCTGAAGCTCGCTGCGCAGCAGGTTCAACTCTGTGATCTGCCCCGCAGGCGACGGCTCTGCGGACCGCTGGCCGAGCATGGATTGCTGCTCCAATCGGATCAGTCTGGATTCCAGCGAGATGATGCGCTGCTCCATCGTGCTGACCCGGCGATCCAGTGTGAACAAATCCTGCGGCGGGACCGCGGGCGAAGACTCCGTTGAGGCGAGCATCAGCGTCGCCCCGACGCACGCCACCCCTGTCAGCAGCCATTGTCTTTTACCTGTTCTCATCTCTTCTTCCTCCTTGTGCCGGGCCCGCGGGGAAAACGAACGCCAGCCTTTGAATCGCGAGGGGGAGCAGACTTCATGCAGGGAAGTATTCTAACGTGAGTTAGACGGAAGAGGAGATGAAAGGAGGATTTTTCATGGCATTCAAACCGCTCGAACAGACTTCGTGCTGGAACCCGCCTGCACACTGGCGCCGGATCACCACGATTGACGCGCATACCGAAGGCGAGCCGTTTCGCGTGATCACCGGCGGCTTCCCCGACCTGCCGGGCGAAACGATGCTCGCGCGGCGGCGTTATGCGAAAGAGAATTTTGATCACCTGCGAACGGCGCTCATGTGGGAGCCGCGCGGGCACGCGGATATGTACGGCTGTATTGTGACCCCGCCGGTCTCGCCGGGGGCCGACCTCGGCGTTCTGTTTATCCACAACGAAGGCTATAGCACGATGTGCGGCCACGGCATCATCGGGGTAACTACGGTGGCGCTTGAAACCGGGATGCTGCCGATGGCCGCGCCGGAAACGACGATCAGGATTGATACCCCGGCTGGACTCGTCACGGCTCACGCCAGAGTGAGTGGGGGGAAAGTTACAGGCGTTTACTTTCACAACGTGCCGTCGTTCGTGTTGGCGCTGGATGCCGCAGTGGACGTGCCGGGCCCGGGGACGGTGCGTTATGACCTCGCTTTCGGCGGCGCGTTTTATGCTTACGTCAAAGCCGCGGATGTCGGCCTGAACTGCAGGCCCGAAGATTTTCGTCAGTTGATTGAAAAGGGAATGGCAATCAAGCGTGCTGTTATGACAAGCCGCGCCATCACTCACCCGTTTGAAGAAGACCTGAGCTTTCTCTACGGCACGATCTTCATCGGCCCGCCGTCAGACCCCGCGCATCACAGCCGCAACGTGTGCATCTTTGCCGCAGGCGAGGTTGACCGCTCGCCGACGGGCACGGGCGTGAGCGGGCGGCTCGCGATCCATTACGCGCGCGGCGAGGTCGGTCTCGATCAGCCGGTCGTGATCGAAAGCATCATCGGCAGCAGCTTCACCGGGCGGGTCGTGCGAACGACCACCTTCGGCCCGCACGACGCCGTCATTCCCGAAGTCGAAGGCACGGCGCACATCACCGGGCGTCACGAGTTTCTGATTGATCCGGCCGACGAATTGCGGAACGGTTTCATCCTGCGCTGATCGGTCGCTGATGTGACGAAGTCCGAGTCGGTACCGGCTGAAATCCTGGAGGAAGATTTTCGGGTGGGGATGAAAGCGGCTGAGGCAATCTGTCGTGAGAGTTGATTGCCTCAGTTTTTCAGGCGTGATCAGCTTACCGTCTGCCGGCCCGGCGCGGCCCGAATGAGCGGACCCCGGCGCTACCCCGGCTGTTGAATGGGGCTGGCGGTTTGGCCGCTGGCGCGAGGCCACCGAAACCGGGTAGCAAGACCCTTTCCACCGGCTGACCCGTCAGCCTTTCAATCGCCCGCAGTGACAGCTCGTCAACCGGCGTCAGCAGCGTCATCGCGTGCCCGTCGTTGCCGGCCCGCCCCGTCCGGCCGATGCGATGCACGTAATCTTCCGGCACGTCGGGGATGTCGTAGTTGATGACGTGCGAAATTGACTCGACGTCAATCCCGCGCGCGGCGATGTCTGTTGCGACCAGCACCCGATAACGACCGTCCTTGAACCCCTGCAACGCGGCTTCGCGCTGGGGCTGCGTGCGGTCGGCATGGATGCGGTTGACCCGGTGTTCGCGCGCTTCAAGGAGGCGGGAGAGGCGCTCGGCCCCGCGTCTGGTGCGCGTGAAGATCAGCACGCGCTCGAAGGCGAACGCTTCGAGCAGGTGCAGCAGGAGCGTCGTCTTCGATTCGAGCGCGACCGGGTAAGCCGTCTGTTTGACCGTCACCGCCGCCTTGCCGCGCGGGTTGACTTCGACGACTTTCGGCTGGCGCATGTTCGAGCGCGCGATCTCTTCAATCGCGGGCGACATCGTAGCGGAAAAGAGCAGCGTCTGCCGCCTGGCCGGGAGCTGCGAGAGAATGCGCCGGACCGCGGGCCAGAAGCCCATATCGAGCATGCGGTCGGCCTCATCGAGAACGAGCATTTCAACGCGCGAAAGGTCAATCGCCTTGTGTTCGAGGTGATCGAGCAGGCGCCCCGGCGTCGCGATGACGACAGAGACGCCGCGCCGCAATTCCATCCGCTGTCTGTTGATGCTCGCGCCGCCGACGACTGTGACCGAACGCGTTTTTTTCTTCGGATCAAGCATCTGTAAATGCTCAGCAATCTGCGAAGCCAGTTCCCGGGTCGGCGCGATGACGAGCGCGCGCACTCCATTGGGCTGCGGGCCGGGGTTGGCTGAGAGAGTTTGTAACATCGGCAGCAGGAAAGCCGCCGTCTTGCCCGTGCCGGTCGCGGCACAGCCAATCAGATCCGAGCCGCTCAGGATGACAGGGATCCCCTGCCTTTGAATCGGTGTCGGCTCGGTGTATCCGAGGGCTTCACACCTGCTGGCGAGCGAGTTGTGTAGTCCCAGTTCAGCAAAAATCATTTCATTCCTTTTGGCGTCACCCGAACGTCATTCGGGCGCGCCTGATGTTAATTGTACAAAGCGCCCCCGGCTTTAATACTGCCAAAGCCGGGAGCGCTTTGAGTAAAGGTTACCGGTTGTCGGATAACCGGAGGCTTAGTAGCGTGAACGGCCACCGCCGCCGCCGCCGAAGCCGCCACGTCCACCGCCACGACCGCCACCGCCGCCGCCGAAGCCGCCGCGTCCGCCGCCGCCGCCGCCACCGAACCCGCCGCCACCGCCGCGATTTTCACGCGGTCTGGCTTCGTTCACGGTCAGGTTGCGTCCGTTGACTTCCATGCCGTTGAACTGGGCAATGGCTGCCTCGCCTTCGGCCTTTGAGGCCATTTCGACGAAGCCGAAGCCGCGCGAACGGCCGGTGTCACGGTCAGTCACGATCGAAGCTGATTCGACCTGGCCGGCCTGTGAAAAGAGTTCCTGTAAGTCCTCGCTCGTCGTCTGGAACGCGAGGTTGCCAACGTAAAGTTTCATTGTAGATGTACCTCTCCCCCGAAGGGAGTGTTAAGAGAAGCTTCGAATCAGGGTTGCTTCGGTGAACGGTGGCAGCGAAGGCGCGTGATCGGACGTTCAAATGAACGGCTTCTGAAATTGGAATCAGCCTGCTCTCGAACCATCCAAAAACGCCGCCGCTGATACTCAGTGGCTTGTGGCGCATCACCGTCGATGCGCGAGAGAAGGAGTAAACACGGAGGATCATGCACTAATAAGAAGGGAGTTGCAAGCGCGTATTTGGAGTCAGCCGGAACCCAGGCGGCCAGGCGTGTTGACTTTTCAGCCGGTTCTTCGCAAGCTGATGCCGCCAGCGAAATTCCAGGCACGAATCCACATCCCGGCAGTTCACACCGGAGAATCAAAAATGAAGAGACGATTCCTTCCCCTCGCCGTCATGGCTCTCGCATCAACCATAGCAGTCCTCTGGCTGAACGCTTTACCCTCGCGCCCGGCCTCAGCGCATTCAGACGTCACCACGCTGCGCGTAGCAGGTTTGCAGGACCGCGTCACCGTCAGGCGCGATGAGCGCGGCATCCCTTATATCGAAGCCGCGAACGAAACCGACCTGTACTTCGCCCAAGGGTACGTGACGGCGAGCGACCGGTTGTGGCAGATGGATGTGCTGCGCCGCAGCGCGCGCGGCGAACTGGCGGAAATCTTCGGGAAGGTAGTGCTGGAAGAAGACAAGCGGCGGCGCATTTACGGCTTCGCGAAATTATCGGAGCAGGTCGCCGCCAGCCTGCCCGCCGAATCGCGCGCGCCGCTGGAAGCCTTTGCCAGGGGCGTGAACGCTTACATTGCCGCGTGCGATGAAAAGACGCTGCCGCCGGAATTCCGCATTCTGAAATACAAGCCACGTCCCTGGGCTCCGGCGGACACCATTGTGATCGGCAGTCTGATGGCCGAGAGTCTTTCGACCACCTGGCAGACGGATCTGATGCGCGCCGCTCTGGCCGACCTCCCGGCGGATCGTCGCAATGATCTGCTGCCGGAATTTTCCGGACTCGATACGCCCGTCGTCGGCAGTGATCAGGCCGGAACCAAAGCCGCGGGCGGAAAGATCGCGAGAGTCACCCCGATCAAAGCCGGTGATGAGCTTCTGCGGCAGGCTTTATTGAGCGAGGAACTGATGAAGCGTTCGCTGGCCCGGGTCGGGCTTGACGCTGACGGCCTCGCGGCGAGCAACAACTGGGTGGTCGGCGGCAAACGCACGGCTTCGGGCAAACCGCTGCTGGCAAACGACCCGCACCTCGCGCCGTCCGTGCCTTCGATCTGGTATCTGGTGCATCTGAGCGCGCCGGGCCTGCGCGTGGCGGGCGTTTCGATCCCGGGCATCAACGGGGTGATCATCGGCCACAACGACCGCATCGCGTGGGGCATGACCAACCTCGCCCCCGACGTGCAGGACCTTTATCTGGAAAAATTCGACCCCGAAAATCCGCGCCGCTACCAGACCCCCGCCGGCTGGAAGGAGGCTGAGATTCGCCGCGAAGAGATCAGGGTTCGCAAAGCCCCGACCGATCCGGCGACCGAAACGATCACACTTGATGTCACTGTCACGCGGCACGGTCCCATCATTCTGGAAAAAGGCAATGAGCGTTACGCGCTGCGCTGGACGATGCTCGACCCGCAGGCCGAATCGGTCAGGTCTTTCTCCAAGCTCAACCGCGCCCGGAACTGGAAGGAATTCTGCGAAGCGCTCAGGACATTCCCCGGCGCGACGCAGAATATCGTTTACGCTGACGTTGACGGCCACATCGGTTATTACGGCGCGGGCTACATTCCGATCCGAAAGAGCGGTGACGGCAGCACGCCTTATGACGGGTCGAAGGACGACGGCGAATGGACCGGCCGCGTCCCGTTCGAGAAACTGCCGCACGTTTACGACCCGCCCTCGGGAGTGATTGTGACCGCCAACGCCCGCGTCGTCGGGCGCGATTATCCGTATCACCTGACGCACGGCTGGTCGGCGCCTTACCGGCAGAAACGCATCAACGACCTGCTGGCCGCGAAGAGCAGAATCACGATTGATGATTTCCGCGCGGTTCAGGCTGATGTTTACGCGATTGGCGGCGCGACTTTCGCCCGCGAAGTCGTGAAGCTGTTCGGCGGCAATGACGGCGATGCGAAATTCAAAGAGACGCTGAAAGCTCTGGCCGGGTGGGACGGCCAGGTCACGCCTGATTCCCGCGCAGCCCTGCTGATTCACGAATTGCGCGAAGTCTTTTTCCGGCGCGTACTCGCGGGCGCGCTCGGCGAGGAGCGCGCGAAGCAGTATCGCTGGATGAATCGCGACACGTTCACAGACCGGCTGGTGACCGAATGGCCGAAGCAGTGGCTGCCGAAAGAGTCCGCGAACTGGCGAGATTTCGTCAAAGCCTGCGACAGTGAAGCGCGGGCGAATCTGACGAAGCGGCTCGGGGCTGATGAAGCGAAATGGGCTTTCGGGCAGGACGTGCAGGTCCGGTTCAATCACCCGCTCGCGAACGCGCCGTTTGTCGGCGGCCCTTTCAAAATCGAGCCGTTCCCGCAGCGCGGCAACGGCTACAGCGGAGGTAACGGGCCGACGGTCAATGTCGGCCCGTCGGTTTCGATGCGGATGATTGCCGACCCCGCGAACTGGGACAACACGCAGCACGGCATCACGCTGGGGCAGTCGGGCGACCCCGCCAGCCCGCATTACAAGGATCAGCTCGATGACTGGCGCAACGTGACGCCGCGCATTTTCCCCTTCACGGCGAAAGCGGTTGAGCAGGCCGCGAAGCAGACCGTGATTCTGACTCCGTAAGCTGATGTTGTTCCGTTGCCATTGTCGGAATTGCGGCTGACCCTCGATGACGCGCAAATACATTATCAAATCAGAGCCGGCGAAGGCTTCGTCACTAATCAATTACCGTGAGGAGCTGAACCCGGAACAGCACGCAGTCGTGATGGCGGGCAAGGGGCCGCTGCTCGTGATTGCCGGCGCCGGATCGGGCAAGACGCGCACAGTGACTTATCGCGTCGCCCGACTGATTGAGGCCGGGGTCGCGCCGGCGCGCATCCTGCTCGTGACTTTCACCAACCGCGCGGCGCGCGAAATGCTCGGCCGCGTCGAGACGCTCGTGGCCGCGGACGTGAGGCGCGTCTGGGGCGGGACGTTTCATTCAATCGCCAACCGCATCCTGCGCCGCCACGCGGCGAGCCTTGGCTACGAAAGCAACTTTACGATCCTCGACGCCGAAGACGGGAAGGAGTTGATTGACGCCTGCATCGAGGAGGCCGCGATTGACACCAAAGCCCGCCGCTTCCCGAAGGGCGAAGTCCTGGGTGAAATGTTCAGCTTCGCGACCAACACCGACACGCCGCTCGAACAACTGATCGCCTCGCGCTACCCGCACTTCGAGCCACTCACCAGCCAGATCACCCGCCTCGACCGCCTCTATCAGGAGCGCAAGCGCGAACGCAACGCGATGGATTACGACGACCTGCTGGTCAACTGGAAGCGGCTCATGATTGAGAAGCCTGAGATCGCCGCCGTCTACCGCGACCAGTTCGAGTACATCCTGGTTGACGAGTATCAGGACACGAACACGCTCCAGGCCGAAATCGTTGACCTGATCGCCGAAAAGCATCGCAACCTGATGGTGGTCGGCGATGACGCCCAGTCCATATTCGGGTGGAGGGGCGCGAACGTCGAAAATATCTTCCGCTTCAAAGATCGTTACCCCGACGCGCAGCTCTTCAGGCTCGAAACCAACTACCGCTCGACGCCGGAAATCCTGATGCTCGCGAACGCGTCGGTCGGCAACAACAAGAGACAGTTTGCAAAACACCTGCAGCCCGTGCGGCCGAGCCGCGATTTCACGCCCGCGCTCATCCCGGCGCGCGACGCCGATCAGCAGGCCAGCTTCGTCGCTTCGCGCGTGCTGGAACTGCGCGACGAGGGCGTCCCGCTCGAAGAGATGGCCGTACTCTATCGCTCGCACTTTCATGCGCTGGAGTTGCAACTGGAACTGACGCGGCGGGGCATCCCTTACGAAGTCCGCTCGGGCGTGCGCTTCTTCGAGCAGGCGCACATCAAGGACGTGACTTCGTACCTGCGCCTGATCGTCAACCCGCGCGACGAGATCGCGTGGAAGCGCGTGCTGAAGCTGATCCCGAAGATCGGCAACGCGACGGCGGCGCGGCTCTGGGAAAGGCTCGCTTATGCCGAAGAGCCGCTCGCGCTCGTGCGGACTGATGCGCTGAAGGAGGTGCTGCCGAAGGGCGCCGCGTCAGGCTGGGGCGAATTCGCCGATCTCGTCAGGGATCTGATTGCGCCGGAAACAATTGATCATCCGGCGAAGCAGATCGAGCTGATCCTGGAACATGGCTACGCCGATTACCTCAAGGCCACTTACGAAAACGCCGAGGCGCGCGAAGAAGACCTGCGACAGCTCGCGAATTTTTCGGGGCGATTTGAAACGACGGACCGGTTCCTCAGCGAACTGGCGCTCATCAACACCGAACGCTTCTCGCCGCCCGGCGGCACGACCGCCGAAGACGTGGTGATGGGCGGCGAGGATGACGAATGCCTGACGCTCTCGTCGGTGCATCAGGCGAAGGGGCTCGAATGGCGCGCGGTCTTTGTGATCTGGGTGGCCGACGGGCGCTTCCCCTCGGCGCGCAGCCTGCGTGACGCCGAAGGCGAGGAGGAAGAGCGCCGGCTGTTTTACGTCGCGTTGACGCGGGCGAAGGATGAGTTATACATCGTCTACCCGCTGCTCGAAAGCGAGCGGGCGCGGCAGTCCGTCATCCAGCGCCCGTCGCGGTTTGTGATGGAAGTTCCGCGCGAGCTGTTTGAAATCTGGGACGTGAGTGAGGAGACGCGGCTGCTGGAAGAGGAAAAAGAAGATGAGCCGAAGTTGCTCAATTGAACGGGTGAACCGGATGAAATTCCTGTCTGCGGCTAAAGATTGACTTACGCCGCGCCAGGACTGCCCTGGCGCGGCGCTGGCGCCTGCCTCAGAAGAGGAGCTTGAGACCGATCTGGACGTTCCGCGGCAGATTATTCTGAGTCGTAATCTTGCCGAAGTTCGAGCTGGTCGGGTCAATATTCGGGTTACCAAAGACCGGCGTGTTGAAGGCGTTCAGGAACTCGCCCCGGATCTGGAATTTGATCTTCTCGGTGATGTTGATGTTCTTGATCGCCGAGAGGTCCCAGAGGCTCAAGCCCTGCCCACGCACCGAATCAATCCGCGAGGGGAAAGTGCGGATGTTGTTGGCCAGCTTGATGCGTGAATCGTTGAACGGTTTCCCGCCCGTCACCGTGCCCGAATCCGGCAGGTAGAACGGCGAAAGGTCAAAGGCCGTCGTGTCCACGCGGCTCGAAGCAACCTTAAAGTCGAAGCCCTTTTTCGGGTCACCAGTGAAGTAAAGATTGCCCCACGAGATCGGCGTCCCGGACTGGAATTGATAGATCCCCTGCACCTGCCAGCCGCCCAGCACGCCATTGACCAGGCTGTTCCAGCCCTGACCCCAGCGGCGGCCCCGGCCAAAGGGCAGTTCCCAGATGCCACTTGCGACAAAGCGGTGCGGCGTGTCGGCTCCGCTCACCCGGTCTTCCAGTTCAGTATCCGTTTCGTTGAGCAGGCTGATCCGCTCGCGGAAGCGTGACCAGGTGTAGGTCGTCAGCAGCGTGAAGCCCCGGCTGAAGCGCTTCTCCACCCGGAACTGCGCCGAATGGTAGGTTGACGTCCCGCTGAAATCCTCAGTCACAAGTCCGCTGAATTGAGGGAATGTGTCGAGCAGGGTTGACAGGCTGACGGTTGAATTGTCGCCGAGGCCCGTTCCGGCCGGAGCGATGCCCTTGAAGGGGTTGTTCACGCTCTTACTGAGCAGGTTAATGACCGTGTCATCACGCGTCGGGCTGGTACTCAGCAGACTGCGCGGCAGCGTGTCGAGCTGGCGTCCGCCGTCAGTATTATTGGCTGTCGTCAGGCGGCTCCGGCCGATTGAGAGTGATCGCCCGAGGTTCCCGACATAGGCTGCTTCAACCACCCAGCCGCCGGGTAACTCGCGCTGGACGCCGAGTTCGAACCGGTGACTGATCGGGTTGGTCCGGTCAACCGCCGCGAACGTCAGCCCGCGGCCGACGAAAGTCAGCAGTCCCTGGCTCGCGCCCGGCGCCGGCAGGATGCCCTGCGGATACGGATTGCTCAGCGTCCCCACAAAAGTCAGCCCGTTATCAGTTGAAGCTCTCAGGTTGGTCGCCTGACTGAAGCCCGGCTGCTGAATGGCGCTCAGGCTGACCTGGCCGTCAAAGATGAACGGTACCGCGTACATCCCATAGCCGCCGCGCAGGACTGTTTTCTGGTTGATCTGATAAGCGAAGCCGACGCGCGGCTCGAAATTGTTCTTGTCCGGGTCGTAGACGCTGCGATTCTGATCCGTCGTGAAGAGCGGCCCACCCTTCACTTTAATCGAAGGGACTTCGGTAATCGGCTTGGCCGCCAGGGCCGCCTGCACCGCCGCCTCGATCGGGCTGGCACTCGCGAAGTCAAAGCCACTGAGGTTCCGGTTGTAGCGTTCCGTCATCGTCCCTTCCAGCTCGTAGCGCAGGCCGAGATTGAGCGTCAGCTTCTGAGTGACTTTCCAGTCATCCTGGATGAACCCGGCGTAATACAGAATCTGATTGGAGCGGCCCGCGTTGTTGTCAATCGTCCCGCCGGTCACGCTCCCGACCATGAGCGCGGCCAGTTCCTGCCCGAAAAATCCGGAGGAGTTATCGAGCGGCCCCTTGGTGAAGTTATTGCCGAACGTCAGGCTCCCGATCGCGTTGCCGAAGCTGATGCTGTTCTCGCGATACATCCGCAGGTCGGCGCCGAAGCGGAAGGAGTGACCGCCGTGGATCCAGGTGAGGACTGGCTGGAGCGTGTAGATGTTGTGGGTGAGCTGGTCGCCAGCGTCATCGCCGATGCCCTGGTAGCCACTGATGCTGATTGACGGGAATTGCGTCGTCCCGGCCTGATCAATGAAGGCCCCGGATAAACCCAGGGTTCTCGGATCGAAGCCGGAGTGCGGCTTGGCGTTGATCTCGGTGAACCGGCTGTAGCCGATCCGCATGTCGAGAATCTTTGTCGAGCTGATCGTATTGATATAATCGAGCGAGCCGCCGTTATTGATCCGGAACAGGAAATTGCCCGTCGTCGCGAGGCCGCCGGTGTCGCCAAACAGGTTGTTGCGGAATTCGCGCCGCCAGTTGTGATTGTAGCGCCCGGCGAGGCGCTGCTTCTCAGTCAGATTATGATCCAGCCGCAGCGACTCGGAGTGGAATTTGTCGCCGCGCCCGTTCGGCCCGATGAAGTTATTGTGGCCCTGAGAGTCACTGGCCGTCGTGTTACCCGTCGGGTAGTAGTTGAGGATCGCCTTCGCAATCGGGCTGAGGCGGCTGGCCGGGATGATGTTGCCCGCGAACGGGAGCCGTTCGACGTGCGTCTCACTTTTACCCGTCAGGGGATTGACGCGCGTCACCGACTTCGCCGTCAGCGGATCATAAATCTGTCCGGCGAGGGCTGGTGATCCGTCATAGTTGGTCAGGGGCGTGCCGCTTGAAGACTTCAGTTGCGCGCCGAGCAGCGCCGAGAAATCACCACCGCGCTCGGCGTTGGTCGGGACGGTCACCGTCAGCGGCTCCGGGAAATTATCGCGGATCCCTTCATAACCGAAGAACCAGAACGTCTGGTTGCGCCCGTCGTAGCCGGCCGGGCCAAAGATTTTCTTCGGCAGCAGGATCGGGCCGCCGATCCCCCCGCCATAGCGGTTGTAGCGGAGTGGCGCGCGCGGCTTGCCCTGGCGATTGAGGAAGAAGTCGTTGGCCGAGAGCTTGTCGTTGCGCAGGAACTCGTAGCCGACCCCGTGCAGATCGTTGGTCCCGCTCTTGAGTGAGACGTTGACGATGGCGCCTGATGTGTGTCCCTGCTGGGCGTCGAAGCTGGCGGTCTCGACTTTGAACTCCTGGACGACTTCGGCCGGCGGGACGAAGGCGGCGCGGCGTCCGTTGGCCATATTCGGCGTGCCGTCGAGCGTGAACTCGCTGCTGCGCGTGGTCGTCCCGTCAACGGAGACGTCGGAAGTCCCGGCGTTATCGAAGGGCCGGCTGAATTTGAGGTCGCCGAGGTAATTGACGCCGGGCGCGAGGCGGACGAGCGAGAACGGGTTGCCGTCCGAGAGCGGCAGTTCAGCGATCCGGCGGCGGTCAATCACCTGCCCGGCTGAAGCGGTCGCGGTCTCGAGCAGCGGAGCATCAGAAGTGACGTTGACAGTCTCCTGCAACGCGCCGACTTCGAGCGCGAAATCGAGTTCCAGCTTGTCGCCGATGCGGACTTCGATGTCCTGCCGGACGGTCTTCTTGAATCCTTTGGCTTCAACCGTAACCCGGTAACGACCGGCGCTCAGGAAGAGGGCGGAGAAATCGCCATTCTCATTGGTGGTGATGGTAGATGATGTGTTGGTCGCCATATTGGTGACGACCACGCTGGCATTCGGCACCGCCGCGCCCGAAGCTTCAGTCACACGTCCCGAAATCGAGCCGCGATAATCCTGCGCCGGGGCGGTCACGAGCAGAGAAGGCAGCAGGCAGCCGATGAGGCTGATTATCAGTAATTTTTCGAGTGAAAATAACCTGGTCATAGGTCCCTCCTCCGGGTAACGATTCGGATTGATGGTTCATCAATCGGGGGTTTTTACGGTATCGGACACCTGCCGCTGTAGCTCAGCCGGCGGCACTCCGGCAGCGTTGCTGGGTACCGGGAATTAACCACCCCGCTGCGACGACGGCAGCAGGCGGTCAAGTTTCTGGTCCCAACAAAGCCGGTTTCCAGTCTGGCACTGGAAGTCAGTAATAGTGGTGAATGGAAAGCTGTTTTACCGGTAACGGAAATTTTCAGATGATCGGTGAAGAATACCGACGGGTTATGTTGTCATCTTTCCTACTCATTTGTAAAATACATAATACCAACCGTTCCCATCGGTGATACCGATACTTGACCATTATGGATCTGCACCAGCTCAAAGTCTTCCACGCGATTGCCGAGACCGGGAGTTTTACACAGGCGAGCCGGAAACTCCACCTCTCGCAATCAACCGTCAGCCAGCACATCCGGCAGCTCGAACACGAGCTGGACAGCCGGCTTTTCGCGCGCGTCGGGAAGCGGGTGCTGATCACTGAGGCCGGTAAAGTGCTGCTCGGTTACTGCGAGAAGATCCTGAGCGACCTGCGGAACGCGCAGATGGCGATCCACGAACTCAACGGCCTGCAGCGCGGCAACGTCCGGTTCGGCTCCGGCGCGACCACGCTGATTTATCAGCTGCCGCCAGTGCTGATGGCCTTCAAGTCGGAGTACCCGGAAATCAACCTCGTCGTCATGACCGACACGACCGAGGCCATCCTCGCCGCCATCAGGGCGCAACAGCTCGACCTCGGCCTGGTCATGCTGCCGGTCACCAGCCCCGAACTCGAAGTCACGCCGCTGTGCGAGGAGGAACTGCTCGTCGCCGTCCACCGCTCTCACCCGCTCGCGCGCAAGCACTCGCTCACCGTCCGGGACGTGGCTACGCTCTCGTTCATCCTCTATGAGAAAAAGACGATCATGCGGAAGCTGATAGACGACTTTTTCACCGACCTGGGGGTCAGGCCGCAGATTGCGATGGTGATGGAAAACATCGAGGTGATCAAGAGCCTGGTCGGCGCCGGCCTGGGCGCTTCAGTCCTGCCGGAACATGCGGCCGGGCACCGGAGCAGGGACGCCGAAGTCCACCTGATGCGCGTCCGGGGGCACCCACTGCGCCGCCAGCTCGGGCTGGTTTCGCTCAAGTCCGCGCCGCGGCCCAACACCGTCCACAAACTGACCAGAGCCATCCTCGCCGAAATGAGCAGGTCATGAGCCGACAGATCGCCCGGCCGGCCCGGCGAAAGCGGCGTCACGAGTTGAAATCGGGTGAAAATCAATGCACATTATGCCGCGTGAAATACGGACACAATGAGGCCTGTTGCGCCCGCCCGCAACCCTTCAGGCGAAGACCCGGTCGGCAGGGATGATCAGGAGAGAACCCGGATGCCTTCAATCGAACTGAAACTGCGCGTCCGCTGGGCCGACGCGGACGCGGCGGGCCGGATCAACACGCCGCGTTACTTCGAATACTTCGAGGACGGCGAGATCGAACTCCTGCGCCGGCTCGGCCGCCCGATGAAGGGCAGCGCGTACGACTTCCCGCGGGTCCACACGGAATGCACGTTCAGGAAAATCCTCGCGCTCGATCAGCCGTTCACGATGCGCTGTTCGGTCGGCAAACTCGGGCGCACCTCGATCCGCTATGACTTTCAGTTCCTGACCGAAGACGACCCGCCGGAACTGGCCGCCGAAGGCTCGATGACGGTGGTCGTGGTCAGGGACGGGAGGCCGGTCGAAATCCCGGCGGAGTTGCGCGCAGCACTTTCTGATTGATGAAGCAATGAAGAAAAAACTGACGAACATTCGACGAAACCGGAGCTTTTACGGCAGACCGACACTCGACAACTATGGCTCAATCAACTTCTGAACGCCGCCTGACACACGGCGAGCTGCTTGAACTGCGGCGCTGGAATACGCCGACGATCTACAACGGCTGGGAGCAGATCACCGCGCACGACCCCGGCGAGGACGGCTTCAATCCGGAAGAGGTGCATGATTTCATGCCGCAGATGGGGCCGATGGTGGGTTACGCCGTCACGCTCGTCGTCGAGCCCGGCAATCCCGTCCACAAGAAAAGCAACTCCGACGCGTGGGGTCGGTATCGCCGTTACGTCGCCGGCGTGCCGGGGCCGAAGATCGTGGTCGTCGAGGATCTGGACAAGCCGCGCGTGGTCGGCTCCTTCTGGGGCGAGATCAACAGCAACGTGCATCGCGCGCTCGGCTGCGTCGGGACGGTCACGGACGGCGCAATCCGCGACCTCGACGAGATGACTTACGCCGGATTCAAGGCGCTCGCGCGGCGTCTGTGCGTGGGTCACGCTTATTCGTGCCCGGTGCGCTGGGATTGCGAAGTCGAAGTCTTCGGCCGCCGCGTGCTGCCGGGCCAGTTGATTCACGCCGACAAGCACGGCTTCATGGCGATCCCGCCGGAAGACGAACTGCGGCTGCTCGAAGCCGCGCGCTTTATGGACACGAACGAATGCCGCACGGTGATCGAGGCGGCCAGAACGACCACCGGGCTGACGACTGAGGAGATGCTCAAACGGATAGATGATGCATCGGCCGCTTTCCGCGAGGCCGCGCGTGAGAAGTTCCGGCGTCAGGGCGAATTCTGAGATGACCGATTCAACGCACAGATTCTCCAGCCGGGTTGATAATTACATCAAATATCGGCCCACCTATCCGCCCGCAATCATTGAAACGCTCAGAGAAGAGTGCGGGCTCAAGCCTGCTTCTGTCATTGCCGACATCGGCTCGGGCACCGGCATTCTGACCGAGTTGTTTTTGCGAAACGGCAATCCCGTTTTCGGCGTCGAGCCGAATCCCGAAATGCGCGAAGCCGGTGAGCGCCTGCTGTCAGGCTATTCAAACTTCGTCAGTGTGACGGGCACAGCCGAAGCCACGACGCTGCCCGATCACAGCGTTGATCTGGTGACCGCGGGGCAGGCCTTTCACTGGTTTGACCGGGCAAAGGCCCGCGTTGAATTCGCGCGCATCCTCAAACCCGACGGATGGGTCGCGCTCGTCTGGAACGAGCGGCTGGTTTCGGTGACGCCGTTTCTCGCGGATTACGAAGAGTGGCTGATGCGGTACGCGACGGATTACGCGCAGGTTGACCACCGGCAGATTGACGAATCAATGCTGGCCGAATTCTTCGGCTCGCGTTCGTTCAGGCTGAAGACCTTTCCCAACCGTCAGGTCTTCGATCTCGACGGCGTGAAGGGCCGGGCCTTGTCATCATCGTATGTGCCCGAGGCCGGGCACCCGCATTTCGACGAGATGCTTTCAGCGCTGGAACAAATCTTTCAGAAGCACGCGACCGAAGGCAGAGTGAGCTTTGAATACGAGACGAGAATGTATTTCGGGCAGCTGGAATGAAGTATGTGAGGTCGCAATCATGAAAGGATCGGTCCTGCTCATCAGCCTGCTGTTGTTTATGACTGTTACTGCTTTTGCCGGAGAATTGCGCGTCGGCGTCAGTGCCGTGGTCATTACCCCACCGCCGGGCACCCCGCTCGCCGGTTATTACGAGCCGCGGGCCGCGACGGGAGTGAGTGATGACATTTACAGCAAGGCGCTGGTGATTGAACAGGGGGGAATGCGGGTGGCGATCGTCGTCTGCGATCTGCTGACCCTGCCACGCCAGACGATCCTTGCCGCGCGCCAGCTGATTGAACAGCAGACCGGCATCCCCGCCGCGCACGTGATGATCAGCGCCACGCATCAGCACACCGGCCCCGTCGTCGCCCGCGAATCCGCGCGGGATCAACTCGACGGCGGAACCAGCGAAGCCGGATTGCGCTACACCACATTGCTGCCGCCGCTGATTGCCCGCAGCGTGGTCGAAGCGAATCAGAGACTCACTATTGTTCGCGTCGCTGCGGCCGTCGGGCGCGAAGAACATCTGAGCTTCAACCGCCGGTTTATCATGCGTGACGGCACGGTCAGCTGGAACCCGCGCAAGCAGCATCCCGACATCAGCAGGCCGGCTGGGCCTGTGGATCCCGATGTCGGGGTGATTTACTTCGAGACGCCGCAGTCAAAACCCATCGCCACCTTCGTCAACTTCGCCATGCACCCGGACACGACCGGGGGGACGAAAATCTCCGCCGATTATCCCGGAGTGCTGGCGCGGGCGCTGGCGGATTACAAAGGCGCAGAGATGCTGACGATCTTTGCCAACGGCGCGTGCGGCAATCTGAACCATCGCAACATCAACTGGAATGACCCGCAGACAGGCGCCGCCGAAACCCGCCGCATCGGCACGGTGCTGGCCGGCGCGGTCTTCAAGGCCTGGTATCACCTCAAACCGCTTGAACAGGGCGTATTGAAGGTGCGCAGCGAAATCGTCCGATTGCCGCTGCCTGAAATCACCGCCGAAGACGTGGCAAAAGCGAATGATGTGGTGAAGCGGCTGAATGACCCGAAGACCACGTTTATGGAAAAGGTGAAGGCCTTTCAGTCCCTCGATGTCGCTGCCCGTCGCGGCGAGCCATGGGAAGTCGAGGTGCAGGTCATCACACTCGGCAATTCCGTCGCGTGGGTTTCATTGCCGGGCGAAGCCTTTGTCGAACTCGGTCTGGCGATCAGGCATGCATCGCCGTTTCCGTATACAATGATTGTCGAACTGGCGAACGGGGCGATTGGTTACATCCCGAACAAACCGGCTTACGCCGAAGGTAACTACGAAGTCGTCAGCGCACGCTGTGCCGCAGGCTCAGGCGAAATGCTGGTAGCCGCGGCCAGCCGAATGCTCAGGGAAATGTTCTCACCGTCATCAGGCAGATGAATTATGATTACTCATGAAATGAGCTTCGCCGCAAGCAACGGGTAAAGAGGTCTGGATATTGCCGCCGGGAAAGACTGAAGACCGATGAAACGTTTTTACTCATTTTCTGTCCTGTTTGTCGGATTGCTCATTGGCGGCTACAGTTTCTTTTCACCATCGCCCGCCATCAGAGCCCAGGGGCAGCCGGCGTCCGGCGACCAGAGCGTCTCGGGCAATGACCCGGTCGCGCGGTTGCAGCAGCGGATTGATCGCGGCGAAGTGCGGCTTGAGTATTCCGAGCCGCGCGGCTGGCTGCAATCGGTACTCAATCACCTGCGCGTGCCGGTTTCGTCGCAGGGCCTCGTCTTCTCGAAGACCAGCCTGCAATCCAATCACATCTCGCCGGCCAATCCGCGCGCGATCTATTTCAACGACGACGTCTACGTCGGCTGGATCCGCGGCGCCGAGCTGCTGGAGGTCTCGACGGTTGACCCGCTCCTCGGCGGGGTCTTTTACACGCTCGAACAGAAGCCGGCGGAAAAACCGCGGTTCGTCCGCGGCGAGAGCTGCGTGCGGTGCCACCTGACCGCGAGTACCAGATACATGCCGGGCCATCTCGTGCGGTCGGTCTACCCCGATTCGGGCGGGGTCACCAACGCCGAATTCGGCTCCTTTGTGACAGATCATTCCTCCCGCTTCGGCAACCGCTGGGGCGGCTGGTATGTGACCGGCACTCACGGCGCGGAGCGGCATCTGGGGAATATGTTCTTTGACGGCGTTGGTGATAACCCCGAACACCTGACCGGGGGCAACCTCACGCGCCTCGACCGGAAGGTTGATCTGAGCGGATACGCCTCGCCGCACAGCGACATCGTGGCGCTGATGGTGATGGCCCACCAGACGCAGATGCAGAACCTGATCGTGTGGCTGGGCTATGAAACCCGGATGGCGTTGCGCGAGCAGACGGAGCTTGACCGGGCTGCGGGGAAACCGAAAGGGGAATGGGCCGAAAGCACGCGGCGCAGGATTCACAACGCGGCTGATGAACTGCTCAGGTACATGCTCTTCACTGACGAAGCGAGGCTCAGGGCGCCGGTCGCGGGGACTTCGGGTTTTGCCGCGGAGTTTGCCGCCCGTGGGCCGAAAGACAAACTGGGCCGCTCGCTGCGTGAATTCGATCTGAAAGAGCGGCTCTTTCGTTACCCGTGCAGCTATCTGATCTACTCTGAAGCCTTCGATAACATCCCCGGGCCGGCGCTCGATTACCTCTATCGCAGGCTGTGGCTGGTGCTGACGGGGCAGGTGAAGGAGAAGGAGTTTGCAGCAATCAGCGCCGCCGACCGTAAAGCGATCCTCGAAATCCTGCGTGAGACGAAAAAGAACCTGCCGGATTATTTTCGGGAGGATGAATAGAATACGGATTTGACGGATAAAACGAATCGGCGCGGACCGGGGCTCACGCCATAGCGCTGACCTGTCTCACCTTCCAAACCTCCATTCCCTTCGTTTACCAGTCCACCACGGAACCGTCATCGGCATCATAGCTTTCCTGATTCTTCCAGTCGTGGCCGATCTTGTCCTTCATTGCTTCCTCGTCCAACTCGATTCCCAGCCCCGGCCCTGTGGGCAGGTCTATGTAACCGTCGCGCACCTTGAACGGATTTTTGATGTAGCCTTCGCCGAGGCTCACCTGCTCCTGACAGAGGAAATTCGGGATCGAGGCCGCGATCTGTAACCCCGCGGCCAGTGAAATGGGCCCGAGCGGGTTGTGCGGCGCAATCGTGGCGTAGTAAGCCTCGGCCATCCCGGCGATGACTTTGACTTCGGTGATGCCGCCCGCATGACACAGGTCCGGTTGCAGAATGACCGCCGCGCCTTTCTCCAGAATCTCGCGGAAGCCCCACTTGGTGAAGATTCGTTCGCCGGTGGCGATGGGGATGTGAGTTTGCTTTGCCATCTCAGCCATCAGGTCGGTGTTCTGGCAATTGATGATCTCCTCGAAAAAATAGGGCTGGTATGGCTCCAGCACCTTCATCAGCAGTTTTGCCGTCCCCGGCTGGATGGCGCCATGAAAATCAATGGCCAGATCGCCATCCTTGCCGACGATCTCTTTGAGCGCGGCGAACCCCTTCTCGACATTTTCGACGTACGCCCGGTTGTCCACCGGGCGCGAGAAACGGTTGTTTAGTCTGGCCGGCCCGCATTTGAAGGCGGTGAAGCCTTCGGCGCGTTTTTGTTTGATCTCTTCCGGCGTGCGGGCGTGCGCGTAGACGCGAATGCGATTGCGCGTCGGGCCGCCGAGCAGTTCATACACCGGCACGCCGAGCAGTTTGCCCTTGATGTCCCAGAGCGCCTGATCTATGCCGGAGAGGGCGCTCGTCAGAATCGGCCCGCCGCGGTAAAACGCATGGCGGTAAATCGCCTGCCAGTGATGCGCGACGGCGCGCGGGTCTTTGCCGATCAGGTACGGTTCGATCTCCTTCACCGCCGTCGCGCAGGTGAGCGCGCGGCCTTCGGTGATCGGTTCGCCGAGGCCGGTGACGCCGACGTTCGTATGAATTTTCAGAAACAGCCAGCGCGGTTTGACGAGGGAGGTTTCGAGCCGGGTGATTTTGACGCTCTCTCTGACGGTCGGGCGTGATGTCTGAGTGCTGGCCGGGGCGGCCTCGGGCGGAGCGGCTGTCTCTTCCGCGGTTGCTTCGCTGCCAGACAGCGTACTCATTGCCCCGAGTCCGATGGTGGCGGCAGTGTTTTTGAGCAGCGAACGGCGTTGCAAATCGGTCGAGTCTTTCTCTGGTTTCATCGGGGTTCTCCTTATTGTGTCATGCGAAACCGGGCTGAAGCGTGGACCCTGAACGGCTTATTCGGCGGCGGCGGCCATCGCCATCAGGGCATTGAGTTCGTCAGAATTGTCTCCGATTGGGCAAAGGCGTAATGAGTAATGAGCAGGGAAATAATCAGGCAGCGGTTGATGATATTCATCTGTTATCTCCGCGGGTGGCTTTCACCCTTGAATCGAAGCCGTCAGGATAGTGACACACATGGGCGGCAGCGCATTCTCCATTATCAATTCTCAATTCACCATTATCTCCCGGGTGTCCTGCCGGGCCGGAACACTTTTCAATGCGAGTAATGGAGAATTGAGAATCGATAATGGAGAATGCGTCTCACTTTGCTGCCCCGGGCTTCATGATTTGATTCAGCCGAAGAATCTGGTCGCGGTCGCGGGGATGTGGAGAATGACCTGCGAGCCGACCCCGAACAGTTCGTCTTCCGCGGCAGCGTTCTCCTGCTCGACCTCGATGACTTCGCCGGATTGCAGCATCACGCGGTAACGCGCGCGCGTGCCGAGATCAACCAGCGATTCGACTTTGCCCGGGGCGTAGTTGGCCGTGCCGGCGAGGAGGTCGCTGCCGGGTTGCTTGATGGTCACGCTCTCCGGGCGCAGGGCCATGACATTGATTTCCGTCTCACTCTCTTTGGGGATGATAAAGCGGCCGATGGCGGTCTCAAACAATCGCCCCTGTCGCCGGCCCGGCACGAGCCTCCAGCCGAAGAACTGCGCGGCGAGCGGCGTCCGCGGCGCGAGGTAAAAATCGCGCGGCGCGCCGAACTGCTCGAGCCTTCCGTCGAGCAGCAGTGCAATGCGGTCGGCCATGGCCGCGGCCTCAGCCTGATCGTGCGTGACGAAGATCGTGGTGATCCTGAGCCGCTGTTGCAGGGCGCGCACGAGTGAGCGCATCCCCGCGCGCAGACTCTCATCGAGAGCCGAAAACGGCTCGTCGAGCAGCAGCACCCGCGGCTCGGTGACGAGCGCGCGCGCCAGCGAGACGCGCTGTTCCTGCCCGCCGGAAAGCTCATTCGGCTTGCGCGCTTCGTAGCCTTCCAGCTGGACCAGCCGCAGGGCTTCGCTCACGCGCCGCTTCGTTTCGGCCTTCGGTGTCCGGCGCATCTTCAGGCCGAAAGCGACATTCTCGGCGACGGTCAGGTAAGGGAAGAGCAGCGGCTTCTGAAAGACCATTGCCACGCCGCGCCGTTCCGCGGGCACAGGCAGGACGGATTCGTTGTTGAAGCGCAGGTCGCCGCCCGCGGGATAGAGCAGCCCGGCAATCAGTTTCAGGATCGTCGTCTTGCCGCACCCCGAAGGCCCGAGCAGCGCGACGAACTCGCCGGCGTTGACATCCAGTGAGAAGTCGCGCAGCACCCGTGTCGCGCCGTAATTCGCCATGATGCGGTCAATGTGAAGAGTGGTCATCTGATGTCCGGGGAGCTGGCAGCTCCCCGATGGCTCACAAGGGGCAACCTGGGATCGGATTTTCCTGGAGCGGTAGCACCGGGGAGCTGCCAGCTCCCCGGACATCACTTCCGCAGCACCTTCTCCATCCAGTCATCTTTCAGCCGTTCATCATACAGCGCATCAGGTTCAGGTAACCGGTGCTTTGCCAGTTCTTCATTTGAAAGCGTGGCCGGGCCGAGTGGGATCGCTTCGACGGCAGCCCTTTCTTCCGGCGACAAGCGATCAAGGCGCATCGGGAAGAGCGTGCCGAGCGCCTTTTCCTGATCAATCGCGTGGGTGGGCGACATCAGATGGTTGATAACGACGAGCGCGCCGGCGACATTGCTGGCGTTGAAAGGGATCGCCAGAAAGCTGCAGTTGCCGATCGTGCCTTCGTCGAAAACGAACGTGCGCGCGGTCGGCGGATATTCGCCGCGCGCGATGCGCTCGGAGGCGAAACTCGGCCCGTAACTCATCGTGAAGTCAATCTCGTTATTTGCAAACAAACGGTCGGCTTCCTTTAGCGAAGGCGGGTAAGTTTCGCCCTTGCGCCAGAGGTAGGGCTTGATGTCATTCAGGTATTCCAGGGCCGCGGCTGAGGCCTTCTGATAAAGCTGTTCGTCGAACCCGGTCTGAAAATTCTGTGTGCCGCCGAAGTGCAGCAACAGGTGTCGGATGAAGACTCTGCCGGTGAAATCGGGTGGCGCAATGTAAGTGAACCGCCCGGGATGCGCTTTGATCCACTCGCGCAGCTTTTCGATTGACCGCGGCGGCTCGGGCACGCGCGCCGTGTCGTAAGCGAAAACGAAGTGGGCCTTCTGCCAGGGGGCTTCATAACCTTCGATGGGCGTGCCGAAATCACGCTGCCTTGCCTCATCGTCGTAATAGCGGATATTGGGTATCTTCTCCGCAAACGGCCCCCACAGCACGCCCGCCTGTTTCGCCGTGCGGAAGTTCCCGCCGTTGATCCAGACGAAATCAATCGAACCGCCGCTCGCTTTGCCCGCGCCCTTTTCATTGACCAGTTTGTTGACGACTTCGGCCGGGTCGCTGTTCGGGACGACCTTCAGCGTGATGCCGTATTTCTGCCTGAGTGTGTCGGCGACCGCGCCCTGAAAGTAGCGATTGCGCCCTTCGTCGCCCGCCCACATCCCGTAATTGACCGTCGTGCCGCGCGCGCGTTCGAGAATTTCTTCCCAACGGGCGGCGGCGAACTGCTCGGGCGTGAGCGCGAGCTTCGTGTCGGCCCCGGGCTTGTTGCAGGAAGCAGAGGTGAAAAGCGACAGTGAAAGCAGGGTTAACAACAGACCTTTTCGCGTCATCGGGTTTGCTTCTTTCTTCTCCATCGTCATCAGGCTCCAGCAGCGGTGCGCCGCATTTTCACGGCGCGGCGGAAAGGTTTCAAGTCTGAAAAGATTTTCAGCCCCGGTGTGATCCGGATCACACCCGTCACCGCCCGACCGGGCGGCAGGCGGATGAGGCGGTTGCAAGCGCTGGGCACACCTGGTAAACTGCCGTTTGCCGCGCACCGGATGAACGCTCCAGTAACAATAATATCCGCCAATATTCCCGGCTTGATTTGAAACTCTCTGAAAGTTGATCTATGGCAACCTCGAAGGAAATGGCTGAAGCCGCGCCGCGCGAGAAGACTGCGGCGCAGAAAGTCTCCATCATTGACAGTTTTCTCGGCCTGATCAGCTCGGTGCCGTTCGGCATCACGCTGCTGGTGATGCTGATCGTCTTCGCGATGATCGGGATGCTGATCCAGCAGCAGGAGCTGGTGGAAACGTTCCGCGATTATTACACGAGACTGACCCCGGCGGAGCGGCTGGTTTACGAGCGGCTGGGGTTTTTCAACATCTATCACGTCTGGTATTTCAACCTGGTGCTGCTGCTGGTGAGCCTCAACATCATCCTGGCTTCGATTGATCACTTCCCGAAATCCTGGAACATCATCCGCCGCAAGAAGCTGAAAGCCTCGCCGACCTTCGCGCAGACCCAGAAAATCAAAGAATCAGTTGAAGCGCCGAACGCGGGGCGCAGCGAACTGGTGGAACGCGCCGCGAAAGCCGCGCGCGCGCTTGGCTTCAAAACCAGAATTACCGAGGACGCGGATCACACCACGGTCTTTGCCGAAAGAGGCGTGTGGAACCGGCTGGGCGCTTATTACATTCACCTCGGGCTGCTGACGATCTTTCTCGGCGGCTTTCTGACTGCGACGCGCAGCAACACCGGTTCGATGTGGCTGGAGCCGGGCCGGAATGATGACCGGATGACGAAGCCGGTCATCAACCTCGGCGAGGTCACCCAGGCCGCGCTGGCGCTGCCGTTTGAAATCGAGTGCGTGGATTTTCAGCAGCGGCTGATCGACAAAAACAAAGGCATCGAAACGCCGAACACCCTGGACTGGCTGACGAAGGTGCGCATCAAGGACAAGCAGACCGGCCATGTCGAAGAGGGGCTGGTCCATATGAACAAGCCGTATGATTATCGCGGCTATCGTTTTTTCCAGGCATCCGTTTCGCAGCTCGGCAGCGCGCGGACGATCACCGTGACCTTCAACCCGCCTTCGGGGGGCGCGCCGCAGGATCTGACGATCAGTCGCAACGGCGAAGCGACGCTGGCTGACGGCACGAAGGTCGCCTACGTCGAGTTCCTGCCCGATTTCCAGGTTGACCGGGACGGCAAACCCGCGATGGCTTCGGCCGAATACGCCAACCCGGCGGCGCACCTGATGGTCCTCAGCCCGAAAGGCGAGAAGAAGAGCGTCTGGGCTTTCAACCCGGCTTTCATTCAGCAGATCGAAGGCGCGCCGTTTTTGAAGTCTGCCGTGGAGAAGCTGGGCGGCGGAGAGTTTGCGCTGAAGGATTTTGAGAAAGCCTGCAGCGCGACCATGCTCTCAATCCAGTACGACCCCGGCTCGAACGTTTTTTACCTCGGCGCGGCGATGCTGGGCCTGAGCCTGATCGCGACCTTCTTCTTCGCGCATCAGCGGTTGTGGATCGTCGTCGAAGAGGGCCGGGTCTGGCTCGGCGGCGATACGAACCGCAACAAACTCGGCTTTGAGGATCGCATGCAAAAGATCGCGGCAAGGCTCAGGGAGCCGCAAACAGCTTGATGGCGGTCTGTTGTATCGGCAGACTTTCCGGTCTGCTGATACGTTCGCAGAGAGAGCCCTTCGATAATCACAGACCCTTTGGCTGGTCATCAGCAGACCGGAAAGTCTGCCGATACAAGCTCAACGGAGAACAACTATGAGTCAGGCAGTCAAATCATTCGACGTTTCGCTCGACGCCGCGGAACTGCGGCGCCCGGCGCTGCTCAATTACCTCCCGGCGCTGCTGCCGCTCATCGGCGTGGCACTGATGATTGCGGCGCGCATCAACTCCGGCCCGACGAAATTCTTTGACGACGGCGGGCTAATCGTGCTGGCCGTGCTGTGTTACATCTTCGCGGCGGCCTTCCATCTGACGAATCTGTACGCGCCGATCAATGCCCTGCAGAAGGCCGGGGTGTGGGTGATGTCGCTCGGGTTCTTCTTCAACCTGTCGTCGTGGACGATGCGCTGGATCACTTCCGGCGAGCGCGAGAACTGGGTGCGCATGGTTGACAAGGACGGCGTGCATCATGCGCTCTGGTTCTTCAGCTACATCCCGTTCCAGCACCTCTATGACCTCTCGCTCGCCTTCGCCTTCGGCGCCGCGTTCACGACGCTGCTGATCGAACACCGCAAAGGCTCGCGGTTCGTCGGCGCGATTTCGATGTCGCTGGTGACTCTGGTGCTGCTGCAAGCGATCTTCATCGGCAACGATGTCATCAACCTGCCGCCGGTCCTCGACAGTTACTGGCGGCCGATCCACGTCGGCGTCGCCTCGATGAGTTACGGCATCGCGCTCGTGAGCTTCGCGATTGCGGTGATGTTCCTGCTCAAGGACGGCGTCAAACCCGAAGCGATGGGCATCTTCACGACGCTCGCGACGGTCGTCGGGTACATCTTCTTCAGCAACTCCTTCGGCCCCCTTAGCGCGACTTACCGGATGAACCCGGTGATCATTGATGGCGGCGGCGTGGCTTTCGTCCGGGGCGCGCGCGTCCCGGTTCCGGGCGTCGGGTTGTGGCTGACGATTTCGCTCCTGCTGCTGATTGCGACGGCGGCCTGCTTCCTGTTGTATCACTTCAGGGAAGATCAGCAGGCCCGCCGCTTCGGCCACTACGCCCTGCGCGCCTCGCTCGTGACGCAGGGGCTGGGCATTGCGACGCTCTTCTACCAGATCAAAAACCTGAAGAACCTCGGCGCGATCGTCGGCCCCGATCAGTATTACTCGGTCGGCAGATGGATCGCCAACAACTCTTCCGGCATGGACGCCTCGAAGATGCAGGTGCAGGAGCTTGTGCAGCAGGGGGCGCAGTTTCTGAGTGAGCGGGGCTCGCTGCTGGCGCTCGACACCCGCGCGCACCCGGTCGAAGTGTCCGGGATAGTGGCCGCCTTCGTCGTCACGCTCTTCATCATCCTCTTCAGCTTCCGCACCGAGAGGCTGCGCGAAAGCCTGCCCTCGCTCGAAAAACTCGACAGCCTGATTTACCGGACTGTCGGCGTCGCGGTCGCGGGGCTCGCGATTCTGCTGGTGACCGGCGCGGTCTGGGCGAATGAATCGTGGGGCCGGTACTGGGGATGGGATCCGAAGGAGACAGGCGCGCTCGTGGCCTGGCTCTCTTACCTTGGCTACCTGCACACGCGCATCTCGCACGGCTGGGCCGGGCGCCGGAGCGCTTATTTCGCCGTGGTCGGCTTCCTGCTGGTGATCTTCACTTACCTCGGCGTGAGCTACCTGCTGCCGGGCCTGCATTCTTACGCGGGGCGGCTGGATTAAGGGACAAGTACCTGCTTCTGAAACACAGGGCTTCGGGTGATGAGCATCATTCGAGGCCCTCCGGTTTTTGTGGCTCCCGGCGATGGATTCGGTGACGGGCTCTCGAAGACGAGAAAGTACATCTTCTTGCCGTACTCGGCGTCATAGAACCCCGGCCGGCTCTCTTTGAAGACAAATCCCTGACGGGCGACCTCTTCGCGCACCAGCGCGGCCGGTATGCTGTGCAGCCTGTGGTATTCGGTGCGGGGCCTGCCCGAGGGCGCTTCGCCGTCAATGATCACCAGCCGCCCGCCGGGTTTCAGCGCGCGAAACACCGCCTGCATCAGCCGGTCGTACTCGCGGAACTCATGATAAGAGTCAACGATCAGGGCTGCGTCGAGACCATTCGGCAGGTGCGGGTCGGCACTATCCCCAGGGATCGGCTCCACCTGCCTGAGCTTTTCGCGCTCCTTGCGCTCGCGCACTTTATCAATCGCCGCCGGATCAATGTCTGCCGCGTAGACTCTGCCTTCAGCCCCGACGCGCGCGGCCAGGCGGAAAGTGAAATAGCCGGAGCCGCAGCCGATGTCCGCCACGCGAGACCCGGGGCTGGCGCCCAACGCGTCCATCACCTCGCCGGGCCTCTGCCACTCATCCCGCCTGCGGGCACGTTCTGACTCCTGCGGCGTATTCCTGACAGCCTGCGCGGCAGATAATGACGGGCCGCTGACGCCGATCAAAAGAAACACGGCCAGGGGCAACCTGTGATGCTTCATCTTATGAGACCTCATAACTGGAAGAGTGATTGACCTGCTCTCTGGATAAAGCCTTCTCAATGGCTTCGCGCAACTTTTTTCCCGGAGATTCGGAGTCAACAGACAGGAGGACATGGATCCAGGAAACCCTGCCCGTCGCGTCTATCACGTAGTACGTCGGCAGGCCCCAGATCCCGTAATCGCTGGCCACCGCGTCACTGCCGATCAGAAAAGTGGACGCCATCCTGTGATCTTTCAGATAAGCCTGCGGGTTGAAGTCCTGGTCAGGCCAGATGCTCAGGGTGAAAAATCTGACGGGCTTGCCCTGGTACTCACGCACCAACTGGTCAAAGAGCGGCTCCAGCTTTCGGCAGGGCCCGCACCAGTTCGCCCAGAAATCGAGGACGACGACTTTGCCGCGCAACTCTGAGAGCGCGACGGTTTCGCCTTCCGCCGTTTTCAACTGCCAGTCGGGCGCAGCGGAGCCGATGGCAACCTCTTTCACTTTGTCCCAGGGGCGCGGCCTTTGTGGCACGGAGAAACTGACACTGGTTAGCCTTGCCGCTTCATCAAAGCTCCTGCCCGATGCCTTCCTGTGGTTCACTGTGCGCCTGAAGGTGAAATTTCCCGGCGGTGGCCCATGTATGAAGCCGACACCTTCTGTCTTTCCCTCAAGCGTGTTCTCATCCGCGAGACTGGCTGTGTGTACCATGACCCCCGGCCCCCTGCCGTTGCGCAGCCCCCATTCGAGTGTCTGCCCGCCAGTCACCCGGACGAAGGCGACTTCCAGTTGAAAAGGCTCATTGCCCGGAGGATTCCCCGTGTATTGAGCCTGAACCACACCATCCCTGACTTCGAAGGTGATGACACCCTCAAACCCATCCCGGTCTCTTTTCGTCCAGGAGCCAAGGAATGGCTTCATCTGCTCAACGTCGGGCGGCGGCAGCTTCGCCCACTCCTCGAATCTCGGATCGCGGCCTTTCCTCGCCGCCTCCTGCGCGTCAGCCATTATTTGTCTCGTCAGCGGCGATTCGCCATACAGCGCCTCCGCGCGCCTGATCAGTTCGACCGCTTCGGCTCCGTACTGCATCCCCACATTCCGGCTGGCCGCAATCAGCAGCAACTGTTTCGGGATGTCCACCTGATAGCCGTAAGCTTCCGAGAGCGTTTTGTACCTCTCGTCAAGCGCCGGCAGCGTGTAGATGCCTTTGTTGTCCCTGATGATATTGGGCGCGTAGTCATGGAAAAGGCTCCTGAGCCCTTCATAGGTGCCCTTCCAGGCCATCGTCTCGTGCGTCTCGTCCCTGATTTCAATCCGCGCGCCGTAAAAACCTTTCGGCGCGGCTTCGATCAATGACGGCCATTCCTTCATCCAGCCGTACAGGTTTTCAATCGTCACGAGCCGCCCGCGATAGTTCGGGTTCCGGGTGATCAGCGTGCGGGCCTTCTCAAGGATCGGGCGAGCATTACGGAACAGCGGCCCGTCCATCGGGAGGTACCACTGAAACACATCGGGCCGGGCGGTCAGCGCGTAATGGGCAAACGTCCCTCCCTGCGAATGGCCGATCAGCACCCGCAGGGGCTGGGTGCGGTACCGCCGCTCAACGAGCGGGATCAGTTCGTCGGCCAGAAAAGCCAGGAAGTTCTCTTCGCCGCCTTTGCCGTAGCCCTCCGGGACAGGCATATCACGGTTACGGTCGGTGTTGGTAATCGCGACGACGAGCGCCTCCGGCATCTGCGGTATCGCCGAATAGCCGGTCATAAACCGCACGGCATTCGCGGCGATTGGCCCCGTGCCTTCACCGTCAAGCGTGTAGATGACCGGGTAACGCTGCCTGGAGCCGTTGTAAGAAGGCGGCAGGTAGACCTGAATCTCACGCTGCTCGCCGAGCCGCTTCGAGCGGATTCGCAACGTCTCGCCGACGGTGATCGGAGTGCCGACTACTTCGGCGGCTTTATTCTGCCCCTGACCGGCCATCGCACTTTGTGACGCTGGCGTGCTGATGCCTGCCAGAAAGAACGCGACCAAAATCAACTTTTGATGCTTCATCAGTAATCCTGCGGCCTTTCTTCAGAGTTGAGTGACCTGATCCTCGGCTTTTATAAAACAGCCCGAACGTTCGGCGACAGTTTGAAGGGATGGACTGGACGTGCGGTGAGGTGAAGTGGATTTTTGAGGGGCCGGGAAATAGCGGCTAGCGCAGCAGCAGGCGGAGCCGTTCGCTGTAAGAGCGGCTCGTCGTGAATTTCGCGCCGTCTTTCATCGTGACCGCGTACTCGCCGTGAAACCAGGGTTCGACCGATTCGACCCGGTCGAGGTTGATGATGATCGAGCGATGGACGCGGACGAAGCTTTCGGGGTCGAGCTGTGACTCGACCGACTTCAGCGTGTCGCGCACGAGATGTTCCCGGCCCGAGACATGCAGGCGCACGTAATTGTCCGCCACGTCAATCCAGTCAACGTCGGAAGCGCGCACGAAAGAGAGTCTGGGGCCGGAGCGGACGACGAACCGCGTCGCGTATTGTTGCCCGGCCCGCAACCGCTCGACGAAATCGAGGAGTTTACGATCAGGCCCGCGCGCGCCGCCCTGGGTGAGCCGGTCAATCGCCCGCCGCACGGCCTTCTCGAACCGCGCCGGGTTGATCGGTTTCAGCAGGTAATCAATCGCGTTGACCTCGAAGGCGCGGATCGCGTGTTCATCAAACGCCGTGACAAAAATGATCGCCGGCAGGTATTCAGGGTTGACTGCTTTGATGACTTCAAAGCCGTCGAGTTCGGGCATCCGGATGTCGAGGAAGACCAGGTCGGGGCGCTCGGTTAGAATCGCATTCACCGCCTCGCGCCCGTCCCGGCACTCGCCGATCATTTCAATGTCGCGGTACCCCGCGAGCAGCGTGCGAATCCGTTCGCGCGGCAGCGGTTCGTCATCAACGATGAGTGTTCGGATCATGATGTTACTTCCCGGGACTCGGCAGCGGGCGCCGCTCTGTAGGGGATGATCATCTCAACCCGCAGCCCGCCCGCCGGCGGTGCCTCGAGCGTCAGGCTCTGCCGGTCGCCGTAAAGCTCGCGCAGGCGCTGCCGGGTGTTGGTGAGGCCAATCCCCTCGCGGGGGAAAGCGCGTCCCTCTTTCGCCAGACCAGGGCCGTCGTCGGTGACATTCAGGTGCAGCGTCTCGCCCTGCCGCCGCGCGCTGACGCTCACCCGCCCGACACCCGCGCGCCGGGCGATTCCGTGTTGCAGCGCGTTCTCGACCAGAGGCTGAAGGATGAAGAATGGGACCAAAGCATTGTGGGCCTCGGGCGAGATTTGCGTTTCAAAGACGAGCCGGTCCTTGAAACGCTCGCGCGATATTTCCACATAATGATTGAGCATTTCCATCTCCTCGCCGAGCGGGGCCTCCTGCCGTTCCCCGCGCTGTAACGTCTGCCTGAGCAGGTCGCTGAGGCGCGAGAGCATGGCGTCGGCGGCCTCGACGTCGCGGTGCATGAGGGTGGAAATACCCTGCAGCGTGTTGAAGAGGAAATGCGGGTGTAGTTGCGCCGTCAACGCTTCGAGGCGCGACTCGGCCAGCTGGGTCTCGAGCCGCGCCGCCTCGACTTCACGCTGACGGTAGCGGCGGCGGAATTCAAAAGCGTGAATCAGCGCGATCATGGCCCAGAAGGGCAGGCTCTCGGTGAACAGCCGGAACAGCAGAAAGCTTCCAAGGTCTGCCAGCCGTACCCCGCCGGGCGCGGCGCCGCGACGTTCGGTGGCGGCAACTCTCTCGTTCGGGGCTGCTGTGGCTGGCGAAGCCGCCCGGCCCGGGGTGTTGTTTGCCGGCCCGGTCAGTAACTGAAAGTAAATCACCCCGGTCAGCAGGATGATTGCCGTGGTGATCAGAAAGTGTAGCGCGAGATTTCGTCGCCAGTGCCGTTGATAAATCGGGAAGCGCCGCGCCAGCCAGACATATAAGGGGCTGGAAAGCAGGCAGGCGTACAAGGTCAGTGAACCGATCCCGACCAGGTGAAGGAAACCGGCAGGGAATGAACCGCCGATGGGGGCGCGACTTCTGACCGGAAGGGAAGCGAGAAAGGCCCCGAGCGCAGTGCCGGCGATGAAGAGTAATGCGCCAGCCGCGATCTGCCTCATCAGCGGGCTGATCGCGCCGGAGGCTGATCCGGACCCGGGGACAATCTCAGGCTCAGGGATCGAAGCCGATGAACTGTCGTGAAACTGTTGTCTCATCATTACCAGTCGGCGCCTGCGGCCTGTCTGACATTTTCGGGCCTCTGACTCGGGACTTCAGCATATTGTGTCAGCAGCCCGACCGCGAGGGAAGGCTTGATTTCACAGCCCTCCCTCGCGGTCGGGCTGCTGACACGGCTCTTAATTCAATGCCATTACCTTCCAAGCCTAATCCCGACTGAACCAGATCGTAAACTGTGTGGGCTGGCCCGGCTCGCTGTCGAAGACGAAGTCAAACTGATGACCGTCCAGGATCTCCTGCACCATTGTCAGGCCGATGCCCTGGCCGTTCTCCTTAGTACTGAAAAAGGGCGTGAAGAGGTGTTCGCGCACTTCGGGAGTCAGGCCGCAGCCGGTGTCTTCAATCGTGACGAAGCCCCGGCCGGATTTATTGCCGAGCCTCAGGGTGATGCGGCCATCTTCGCCAATCGCTTCCACCGCGTTCTTGCAGATGTTGACGAAGGCCTGCTCCATCTGCCCCCGATCCATCAGGATTTCTCCGGGCGCAGCCTGTACATCCCACACCCATTCGATGCGCCGGCGCTCACATTCCGGCTTCATCAGCCACCCGATGTTTTCGAGCAGCTTCCGCACGTCGCAGGGTTGCAGCTTCGGCGCGGGCAGGCGCGCGACGTCGGCGAAACTGCGCATGAAAGCATTCAGCTGATCCGTGCGCGAAATCACGACGCCGAGTGCGGTCATAAAATCATGGCGGTCTTCGCGCCTGATCTGCCCGGTGTAATGCAGGCAGGAATGCAGCAGGGAGTTGGAGGCGCCGACTGTGTTGTTGACTTCGTGAGACATCAGGCGGATCAGCTTTTCGTAAGCAGTCTTCTCCGACTGGCGCAGCTCTTCGGTCAGCTCTTCCATCAGAATGAAGGCGCGCGGGAAGCCGCGGTCCAGAAACTGCGACTTCTGGCACTTCACGCGCCGCCGCCCGAGCAGGTGGACGACTTTCGATTCGCCCGTCTGGAGCCTGTCGAGTTCGTCAGTGAATGACGTGTGCAGGTCTGAAAGCTTCTTCCCGCTCAATTCTGACGCCGGCGCCTGAACGAGCATCTGCATCATCCTCGCCGCGCTCGGGTTCATCATGACGACGTGGTCATCGAAATCGAGCGTGATGATGCCCGAAGGCGAGGCGGTGAGGATGCGATCCAGAAAGTAATTCTGCTCCTGCAGCTTCGTCCGCTCCTCGCGCAGGTGGTCAATCATCCGGTTGTAGATTGTGACGAGCTGATCCATTTCCCGCTGCCCGACCTCGCGGAAGCGCGCGGTGAAATCGCCGTCATTGATGAACTGTGCGCCGGTGTTGATCAGTTCGAGCGTGCCGAAAAGACTGCTGATCAGTTTGATCCCGACGGCCAGCGAGACGAGGAAAACCGCCTCGACCGCGAGCAGCCAGAGGCTGTGGTTCACGAGCAGGTAGACGCCGGTTCCGGCGAAAAGCAGGTGCGTGGTGATCAGGTAGAGAATGAATTTGAGGCGGAGGCTCATAGCAGCCTTATTCTTCAGCCTTCGCGTGGTGTTCCGCAAGCCGCACAGAAGGCAGCGCGAGGTGTTCGCAATGGCTTGCCACACTTTGCGCAGGGAGGGCCATAGATCGAAATCCGATGATGCATGATTGCGTTATGGTTCGTTTCATCAAATCCAGTCATCTGCTTGTACGCTTCACAGACGGAGCGGAATCGTCCTTTGATTGAAGTTTCAGGAGGGCGATTTTTACTGAAATCTTTTGCCGCGCGGAATGCCTGTGAATAAAGCTCATCAATGACATCGTATTCTTCCTCGTCGAGCATTGGAACTTCCAGACGACAGCGCCAGCAGTACATTACTTTCATATCTCGATTCCGTATTTCTCAAACCGGCGATACAAAGCAGCACGACTCATGCCCAGAGCTTCGGCCACCCTGCTGATGTTGCCGCTGTAATACGTCATCGTTTTGAAGTTCAGATGTTAAGGGCGGACGAGGAACTGAACCACTTCTCTCCTGCTGCCCCTGACGACGGTCACCGAGTCCGGAGTAGGAGCAGGAACAGGAGAAAGGGTCGGCCTGACCGCGGGCTTTTCTTTTTCAGGGGTGGCCGGGCGATTTCGCCGCGGTGAATCCTGATCCCGGATAAGATCGGCTACGGTTACGTCCGGGGTCGGAGAGAAGCTTTCGTCCGCCGAATTACGTAACACGAGCTGGAGCCTGCCTATACTTTCCGCGAGCTTCAGCTTCAGTGCCTCTTTCGGGGAAACCTGGAGCGTCACCAGGCTGCCGGGTGCTGATTCACCACCGCTCCCGGGTTGCTTTCTCCCGGGCAGCACCAGAACCTTTGGCAGGATTACTTTTGAGACGGGGCCTGTCCGTGCCTGAATGATCGAAACGACATCCACCCTGGTGCCCGGCCGTGTGAATCCTGCCGCAATGCTCGTCTCATCCACCCGCAGTGCGACGGCAAGTTGTCCCGGTGGAAGTGAAAAGCTCAGGTCAGGTGATGTCCCCTGAGGCGCCAGCTGGGATACAAGGATCGGTGCGTAGGCGGAAACAGCTTTTGATGTCACCCTCCCGACCACTGCCTCCGGTTTACTGAAAGTCTCGCGGGCAATCCTGTCTGCCTTATTGAACCTGTGGGTTTCAAGCTGAGAGGCGGTGATGACCGCACCGGCGGGGATGTCGGTTGCCGCAATCACAGCGGTTACGGTTTCTCTTTCGGCTATCTTTATCAGGTACTGGCGGGCGACAAATACCGCCAGGATTCCGAAAAATGCTGCGCAAAAAAGGGCAAGCCAGAACCTTTTATTCATCGCGCCACCTCGCTGTTGAAATCACCGGCAGGCAGTGATCGGAAGATTTTCTGTTACAGAAACCGTTTGAGCTGTATACGCGGGATTCCCGGAACCGGATTCTACAGGGGACGGCATAAGGTGTCTATCAGCATGCCCCTGCGGGCAGATCAGTGATGACTTGCTTCTCCCGGAGGCTGTCTGGAAGGCCCGCCCGCGTGGCGGGCGACTGGCTATCCGGGTTGACCGGTCACGGTCGCCTGCCGCCGCAAGCCTTCAGCGGGACTTTTCAAACAGCCCGTCAGATTTCGATCCCATACTTTTCAAACCGGCGATACAAGGCCGCACGGCTCATCCCCAGGGCCTCGGCGACCCTGCTGATGTTGCCGCCATAATATTTCATCGCCTTGATGATCATCGCCTTTTCGATGTCATCCATCGTCATTGAACCGACCTGCGGCAATGAATCCCTGCTCGATTCTCTGGCCTCCATTTCGAGCGGCAGGCGGAAGTCTTCGACCTCAATCACGTCCCTGCCGCTGACCAGAATCGTCCGCTCGATCAGGTGTTTGAGCTGCCGGATGTTGCCGGGCCAGGGCTGGCCCTGTAACCATTGCAGCGCGGCTTCGCTGATCGAGAGGCCCGCGCGGCGGTAGACCTTCGCTATGTTTTCGAGGAAGTGGGTGGCAACGAGCGGAATGTCGGACGGCCGCTCGCGCAGCGGCGGCAGGTGGACGGCGATCAGGTTGAGTCGGTAGAGCAGGTCTTCGCGGAACTGACCCGTAGAGACCATCTCAGTCAGGTTGCGGTTAGTCGCGGAAATAACGCGCACGTCAACGGTGCGTGTGACGCTTGAGCCAAGCACTTCATATGTTCTGTCCTGAAGCACGCGCAGCAGCTTGACCTGCGCGCCCGCGTCGAGGTCGCCGATCTCATCCAGAAAGATCGTGCCGCCGCCGGCCGATTCAAAGCGGCCCTTGCGATCAGCCCGGGCGTCGGTGAAGGCGCCCTTGACGTGACCGAACATTTCGCTTTCAAACAACTGCGCCGGGATGCCGCCGAGGTTGACTTTGACGAAGGCCGCGTCCCTGCGGTGGCTGTTGTGGTGAATCGCTTCGGCGATCAGCTCCTTGCCCGTGCCGCTCTCGCCGGTGATCAGGACTGAGGCGTCGGTGGCGGCGACGCGACCGATGACTTCAAGGATTCTGAGCAATTTCGGGTCACTGCCGATCAAGTCGCGGAAATGGTAACGCGCGTCTATCTCCTCGCGCTTCAGATTCGGGGTGTGCGCCGAATGCGCGGCGGCGAGACTGAGGGCCGTCCTGACCGATTGCAGCAGCTGCTGGTGCGTCCAGGGCTTGGTGATGAAATCAGCCGCGCCCGCGCGCACGCCCGCGACGGCCAGCTGAATCGAACCCCACGCGGTCAACAGGATTACCGGCAGCGTCGGGCGCAGCGCCTTGATCCGGCGGAGCAATTCGATCCCTTCTTCGCCGGTCGTCTGCCGCGAAAAGTTCATGTCCTGGATGACCAGCTGGAATGGCTGCTGCGCGATAAGGTCGAGAGTCTCGGCGGGCGTGGCCGCTGACTGCGTGCGGTAACCGGCCTGACGCAATAACAGAGACAATGAGGTTGTGACTGATGGGTCGTCGTCAACAATCAGGATCATCTCTTTCATCTCAGAGCCGGGTGATGATTACTGGCGATTGAATAACCTCGTCGTCCGTTCAGTGACATCGGGTGGCTGGTCCAGGTCGCTCGTGTCCGGCACTCCCTGCGACGTCGGGGAAGGATGTTGTGATGAAGGCAAAACGGGAGCGGGCCTGAAGCTCTCAGCAGCGGGCCGCGTCGCCAGAGGAATCACCAGCACCGGATCCTCAAACAGCCGCGCATAGAGCGCCCGCATCAGCCCCGCCACAAAGACGATCAGCGGCAGAAACAAGGGGAAAGGGTCGTCGGCAGGAATCGTCAGCGCCCCGGCTATCGGCAACAGAACCGCACTCGCAAACATCAGCTTCGCCCCCGTCCGGACACCCTTGCGGCGGAGCTTCGGTTGCACGAGTTGGGCGGCGGGCGCCGCGATCATCGGGGTGCCGCTGCCGGCAAGAAGTTGGGCGACGCCATCGAGCCGGAAGCCGCAGCTTCGACAAAAGCGCAAAGTTTCAGAGGCTGACCGCTGGCCGCAGTTTGGACAATACATCGGTGACCTCGCAGGGTTGAGCAAACAAAAAGTGCTGCTTACTCCCAACACTACGAAGAACACGCGGCCCGGGTTTCGCTTCCGGCGTGAATCCCACTCGCGGTCATTAACCCGCAGCTACTCGTAGTGCAGGGCCTCAGCCGGCTGCACTTTAGTCGCCAGCCTGCTCGGATACAAGCCGCAGATGATGGTCAGCACGTAAACGAGCGCGAGCGAGAGCAGGAGGCTGTAAACGTAAACCCTGCCGCTCGCGAAGCCGAGGACGTTGAGCAGCGGGAACTGGACGACGATCAGCGTCCCGGCGATCAGGCCGAAGGTCGTGATCACGAGCAGTTCGGCGAGAATCTGTTTGTAAATTCTCCTCGACGTCGCGCCCTTGGCCCGGCGCAACCCGATCTCCTTCGTCCGCTGCGTGACGCTCTGCCACAGCACACCGGTCAGCCCGAGGCCGACCATGATCATCAGAAATCCGGCGACCAGCGCGAAGGCGAGCATCGGCACGTAATATTCCTTGTGGTTCGCAGCGCGCATCTCTTCGAGCCTTTTGATGTCAAATGACCAGTCCCTGGCAATGGCATGCAGGCGCGCAATCAGCTTTTCTTCAAATGCGGCTGTCGTCCCGGGATGGACTTTCAAGACGAAGCTGCGCGGCGGGCGGTCATCTTCATGCGATAGTGTGTTGCGAAAAAACACGTTGCCCTTCAACTCTGAGAACTCGCCGTTTTTACGGAAGTCATCCACCACACCGACCACGCGCTCTTCCTTTCTCGGCTTGCCGTCGCGGGGCTTTTCATCGGGATCATTGATACTCTTTCCCAGCGGGTCTTCATTGCCGAACATCTCACGCGCCAGTTGCTGATTGATGACGACTGATTTATAGCTCGCTCCGTCATCTTCCTTGCCGAACCACCTGCCGCGCACCAGATTCAATTTCACCACTTCTCTGAGATCATCGGTCACAGTATTGCCGTTATAACGAATTGGCCGTCCGGTTTTTTTGTCATCATATCCGCTGGTCCAGTTGCCTCGCGAATACGGCGCACCCCACACTCCCGCCACCGATTCCACCTCATTGAATTCACGCAGCGTCGCCAGGATCTGCCTGGCCATCACCAGATTCTGCGCGTTGTCTGAATTGTCGGACTTCTGCTCGATGCCAACGCCGACGTACCAGACGTTCTGATAATCGAAGCCGAGCGGATGACGGTAGTTGTCGGCGTAATAAACCGCAAACACGATCACCGCGAAGACAACCAGAAATGAAAAGAAGATTTCGAGGGTGATCAGGAAGTTGATCCGCTTGCGATTCCAGACCAGTTTGCAAATGTGTTTGATCATCGCACACCTCCCTTGAGCGCCTGCACCGGGTGCAGTCGCGACATCTTCCACGCGGGATACACGCCTGACATCAGGCCGAAGAAAACCGCCAGCGCCAGCCCGGCGAGAAAGATGCGATAGTTCAGCTGAAACTGAGCGTAAGGGAACCAGCCGCTGCCGGTGATCGCTTGTAAGACAAACCGCGAAAGGATGAAGCCGATCACGCCCCCGACCAGTGTCAGCAGGACGTTTTCAGTAATGAACTGCCCGATCAGCGCCCACGATGAGGCGCCGAAAGCTTTGCGGACGCCGATCTCGCTGGCACGCTCCATGATCCGGCTGACGTTGATGTTGATCAGGTTCACCGTCGGCAGCAGCATAAACAGAATCGCAATGATGATGATTGCCGCGACCAGACGACCCGGATGGCTCTTCCTTTCCCGATTTGAATGGTCGCCGACCAGTTCACGCGAGATTGCTTCAAAGTAGGTGTCCATTTGCCCGGTCATCGAGTTCCATTGCTTCGGGTCGGGAAATTCCACCTGCCTGAGGCGCGCCTGGAATTCGTCACGGATGTTCGGAAAGTCAGCCAGCGACCGCGCCAGGTAAATCGCCTGGAAATTGCCCATCAGCTCATTGCGGTATGTCTCAGTCTTCGCCGTGCTGATCGGAACCCAGATGTCGGCGAATGGAACCTGACGCAGGAATGGCACGTTCCCCACCACGCCGACGACGCGGAATCTCTGGCCGTCGGCTTCGATGGTCTTACCCACCGCGTCGTCATTGCCGAAAAACTTCCGGCGCGTCGCTTCGTTGATGACGGCGACGAAGTTTCTGTTCTTCTCGTCTTCGGCGGTGAATGGCGCGCCCTCGAGAAAATTGAAATCCAGAATCTCCCAGAATTCGCCATCCGCGCGTTTCAGATAAGACTGAATCTTTTCGCCGTTCAGGTAAGAGAAAACCGGCTGGGCTTCGGCGAAGATCGCCATCATTTCAACGTTCGGCAGGTTGCGTGTGTAGCGATCAAGGAACCTGTATCCGGCTGTGCCGTTCCAGCCGCCATGCCGGTCGGGGGACCACATCTCCATGTAAAAGACGCCGAGCGTGCGATCCTGCCGGCTTTCCACCCTCGTCGGCCCGAAGGTGTGATCGAGAAATGCCGCCGCGACCATCAGCACGACCAGCGTGAAGCTGACGGCGAAGAGGCTGATGAAGGTGAAGAACTTTCTTCGCAGGAAAACCTTGAAGGCGATCTTGAGGTAGTTTTTCAGCATAAGAACCTCGTCCACGAAGCTACACGAAGAAAGGCAGAGAAAATCTTCGTGCTGCTTTGTGTGATTTCGTGGATGAATAATCAACTCACCTGTCGGCCATCGAACAGCCGCACGATTCTTTCCGTCTTCTCGGCCTGTCGCGGGTCGTGCGTGACCATCACCACAGTAGTCTTGTGATCGCGGGTAAGCGTGTGCAGCACGTCCATAATTTCGTCTCCCATCTGGCTGTCGAGGTTGCCGGTCGGTTCGTCGGCGAGCAGGATTTTCGGGTTGCCGACGATCGCGCGGGCGATGGCGACGCGCTGCTGCTGGCCGCCGGAAAGCTGCGACGGGAAGTGATGGACGCGCGAATGCAGGCCGACTTTATCGAGCGCCTGCAGGGCCAGCCTCCGCCGGTCGGCGCCGGACAGATTACGGCGGTAGAGCAGCGGGATTTCGACGTTATCCACGACGCTCAGGTCGTTGATCAGGTGGAAGACCTGAAAGATGAATCCGATCTCTTCGTTGCGGACGCGGGCGAGGTGTTTGTCGGAGTACGAAGTGATCACTTTCCGGTTGAGCGCGACTTTGCCGCCGGTCGGGACGTCGAGCAGCCCGATCACATTGAGCAGCGTGCTTTTGCCCGAACCCGACGGCCCCATGATCGAAATGAACTCGCCTTCGCGCACCGTCAGGTTGACGTTCGTCAGCGCAACGGTTTCGATGCGGTCGGTGCGGTAAACCTTCTCGACCCCGTCGAGTTCGATCATGTTAACGACCTGCGGTGAGACGTACTGAGCGGCGTTGGTTGCTGTTTCGTAACTGGTCATATCAGTCTCCAGAGGAGCGGTCAGCGATCGGCTGTCAGCCGTCAGCCGGAAAAAGCTGAAAGCTGATTGCTGAGGGCCGACTGCTATTTGATTTTCACTTCCTTCAGGTGCTGGTAATCGGTCATATCCGAGATGATGACTTCATCGCCTTCGAGCAATCCCTGCACGATCTCATAAAAATCGAAGCTGGCGATGCCGAGCTTCACCGGGGTTTTGACGGCCGTGTCGCCGCGGATCACGAAGACGTCGCGGGCGCCTTCGGCATTAGCAAAGGGCCCCTTTTTGATCCGCAGCACTTTGTCCCTGCGGTCAGTCGCGATCAGCACGTCCACGCGCAGGTTGGATTTGAGCAGCGCGCTGGATTTGTCGTCGAGGCCGACGCGCACGGTGATGACGCCGTTTCTGATCGTCGGGTCAATGCCGGTGATCGAGCCTTTCAGTTCGTCGTCATTGATCTTCACGCTGACCGGCATCCCGGCTGAGAGGTGATTGGCGTGAACGTCGGAGACGGTCGCCTCGACGCGGAATGAATTCAGGTCGGCGATGCGGGCGATCACCGTGCCCCTGGGAACGGTCGCGCCCTCTTCGGTCACCACCCAGGTCAGGACGCCGTTGCGGTCGGATTTCGTCGTCGCCAGTTCGAGCTGTCGCTTCGCCTCATCGCGCTCCTTTTCGAGCGTCTTCATCTCCAGTGCCAGACCTTCGAGCTGCGTCCCGGTTGACTCCTGCGCGGTGCGCCGGTCGGCTTCGAGCTTCTTCAGTTCAAGCGCGGCCTTCTCCTCGTTCAGCTCGACTTCGCGCAGCTTGTCTTCCGAGAGCAGGCCCTGGCGGAATAACTCGCGGTTGCGGGCGGTCGCGGCCTTGAGCGATTTGTATTCGAGGGTTTTGATCTCGGTCTGGCTCTGCAACCCGTTGAGCGTGCTTTCCAGATCGAGCTTCACTTTGGCCTGCTGGTTCTGTTTGGTTTCGATCTGCTGGTTGATCTTGTCGAGCGAGAGGACGGCCTGGCTCACGTCGAGCGTGAGGATCGGATCGCCTTTGGCCAGCACCGCGCCGGGGCTTTTCAGAATCTTCACCACGCGGGCGTCGAGCGGGCTCGAAAGCACCTGCTCGAATTCGGGCACGACCGTGCCGGAGGCGGTGATGGCGGATTCGATGGGGCCGGATTCGACTTTCGCTGTGCGGATGCGGTTGCGGCTGATCGCCGGTTTGATCCAGCCCGGCCCGAAAATGAAGATGACCGTGAGGACCGAAACCGACAGCACTCCTGCCACAAGACGACGGGCAATCTGTTTGCGGCGGAATACCTGATCAATCTCTCTGTCCATGTGATCCTCCGGCGCGGCTGATCGCAAACGGCGGGCCAGGGGATGGGTGAATGGTAATTGCAGATATAGTTGTAGTTGAAGCCTGACGGGCGGGCCAGCGATGTTCAGCGATGAACGGGAACTGTTCGGAAGCGTACAGGTGACGTGGCCCGGTCAGTTTGTCACGCGATTGGTTGCGAGGGAATGGACGGGACTAACAGGATGATCGAATCTGATCAGCCGTTCGCCCCATGCTGATGAATCAGGTGGTTGGATTCCTAACGCGGCTGTCTCTTTTACTTCACTTCCACGACCGCCGTATTCGAAACCACTTTCGTTCGCGGCACCTCCTTCAGTCGCTTCAGCACTTCCTCCTCTCCGGGATAGCCGACGATGCCGAGCCATTCTTCATCGCGCTCGCTTGCTGTCGAAAGCGTGAGTTTGAACTGGTATCGTCCCGGCACAGGCGGACGGAAGTTCTGAAAGGCAGTGATGGGCAGATAAGCCGCCTCGCCATTCGCCGCGGTCGGGTCGAAGCTTTCTCCGGGTTTCAGCAGGCGGAAATCCTGCGCGCGCAGCGGGGCTGACATGTCGGAAAGCGGGACCGGCTCCCTGTCCGGCAACGGTTGCGGAGTGATGATCTCCGGCTGCCAGTGCGGGTAGCGCAGGCCGGCTTCCGAGCCGTCCAGCACGCCGACAGTCCAGAGCTGATGATCGGAGATATTTTTCACGCGGATTGCAACCGGGATCAGTTGTCCCACTGCCGTTTCAGCCGGCACGTCCAGAGTTATTGCCAGAGGAACTGACATCGCCATCTCCTGTAAAGATGCGGGGCAAACTGTCGGTCTGCCCCGCATTCATTGTTAACGATTCAGCAGGTCACGATCCTGCTTCTTCAGCGGTTGCTACCGCGTGTGGCGGCTGCCGCGCGGCGCGTTGAGCGCTTCATCGTCGCCGCCGCGCCCTTGTCATCGCCCGCCGCCCGCTGCACCTGCGCGAGGCGGTGGATGGTGTTATCCATCGTGATCGGATCGAGCGTCCCCGGCTCGGCGGTGTCAATCGCGGCCGAGAGCAGCTTGATGCTTTCGGCGCTCTGCGGGTCGCGCACCTCAAGCTTCTTCTCAGTCGTGATGGTCTTGAACGTCCGCCCGGCGTTGACGCCTTTGACGATGCGCGCATAAGTCGCGAGCGGGTGCTTGCCGTACTTCTCAAGCACGGTGTCGAAGGCCTCGTTGCCGCGGCTTAGCGACTCCGAATCCGAGCCGTTCAGAAAGAGCAGCGTGCCCTGTTCTTCGCCGAGGAAGAGTTCGGCGAGGTCTTCCTCAGCCGCGGTCACCGGGTGGCGGACGCGGACGTTGAGAATGTTCGACATCACCTGCGAGCCGTCAAGCGCGTAATAGACGGCCCGGATCTGATACGCCCCGGGCTGATCGAAGTAGAACCCATCCTTGCCGAAGCCGACGTAGGCGCTGTCTTCGACCGCCGGGCGATTGGCGTCGAGAATCGTCGCATCGGGCGCGACGCAAAGATGCATGAGCGGTTCATACACCCTGATATGCCCGCTCGGGTTGCGGATGCCGACCTGCACGAATCCCGTGTTTGGATTCAGATAGGTGTGAACCTGCCTGCCCGTGGACCCGTCTGCCTCCAGTTTGAATTCGAGGTGGACCGGCTGGCCGTAGGCGAGATTTTTCCGGGTGCTGATGGTGAACCGCAGCCCGGAATGATCCTGCACGGGGTCGGCAAAGGCCGTCGTCTCCTGCAGCCCCGCGCCGACCGCGAAGTTGCTGCCGCCCATGACGACGTTGTTACGGAAGGCATGCCGCATGTGAATGACTTCCTGATCATCGAACTGGAATGGGAACGCGCTCCAGAAACCCGGCGCGCCGCCGCCCGGATAGTTCCATGGGTAGTTCATATACGACAGGGCCGCCGGGCGGTTGGGAACCGCAGGCACGGCGAATGATTTCTGCCACGAATGGAGCAGATTAAAGCAGTGGCCGAGTTCATGCACGGAGGTGTATAGCTGCAGGCGGAGCTTGTCGGCAGTCGTGCCGCCGATGCCCTGATAAAAAGTCGCACACCCCTGCCGCTGCTTGCCCTGCTGGTCGAACATGATCCCGTAAAGTCCGGGGCCGAGGTCATGCTTCTGGGCGTCGAGCAGCCAGACTTTCCACTGCGGATCGTCCTTCCAGAGGCTGAAGTGATTGACCATCGAAGCGTGCAATTCGGCGTTGCTCCAGGTGGTGTTCGCCCCGGCCTCGCCGATGTTGATGGTGTCTGCCGTCCCTGAATTCTGCATTTCGATGCCCGCCTCGGCGTAGGCGGTCACCACCGACAGCGTGCGCGCCGGGCCGCCTGATGGCAGCGAGCCGGTGTTGTAGCTCGCAAATACCGGCGAGGACACGTCCGACACCTTGTCGGTTTCAATCTGAACGGTGCGGAAGTAGACCGACTGGAACGCGCAGACGTAGGTCGCGCCGGGTGCGTTCGAGAGCGAGAAGAACTGAATCGTCGCCGCCGCCGGCGGCTGGATGATCAAAGTGCGCGGGATCGTGACTCTGACTTTGGGGAAGCCGGTAGCGTAAGTACCTGTGCTGACGCCTTCGATCACAACGGTGGCGGGCGTGACCGAGATGGTCGGCGAATTGACGACGAAGGAGCCGAAATAGGTGATCGTGGCCCCAGACTTCTGGAAGAAATCCCCGCTGACGCGCTTCATCGGGCGTTTGCCGTCAACGTCAACGCGTAATTCCAGATGCCAGAACGGGCCCTGATTGCGATAACGGCCGCTGACGGGGCGCTTCGGGAAGGGGATCGGCAGAGGCAGTCCTGGGCCGGCTGAAGTCTGTTGCGCGGCTTCGATTCCGGGCTCCCCGCTGATCGTTTCGGTGCTTGCATTTTCGGCAGCCTGAAGTTGGGCTGCTTCTTCGATGCTCAACTCCTGTTCTGCCATGCTGAGGTTGTTGATTTCCGGTGCGGTTGGATCAGAATGATTCATACGTTTTCTCCTTTAGTGATTCCATGGTTGCCGGCGACTTTCGCGGGTGCGCCGGCCAGCGTTGTCACGGTTGCGACAACCGGATCAGCGCGTCATGCGGAGACACTTATCCCGTCGCGCCAGACCTTTCGGTCGGCACGCCAGTCAATACCCGCGCATCACCCGAGCGGGTGATGCGGACGAATGCGCCCCGCCGGACTGCCTGCCGAGGCAATCAGACGCGAGACTGATCACAGTTGTTAATGAACTATTACAGACGGGGGAGGTGGGGCTTGCCCTTGCAGCATTGACTCGGCGGAATTTCCTGAGCCGCGACGAGGACACTCGTCATGGAGTGAGAGCAAAGACAGGGAGCGGAGGCAGGGCGCGCTTCCTGAAGGAACAGGGACTGGCCCAAAAACTTCCTGGTTTTCAGCCTGTACGCTCTGCTTGCGAGACAGGCTGGATTTTAACCTTCCTCTGATCACCAGAGCCGTCAGATCAACCGCTGACAGTTCTGCCGTTCGAGGGATTTCAGCGGGCGATGATTGTTGTTTGATTTTTCAGCGGGCGCGATTATATGCCTGTTGCCGGCGATGTCAATACAGTTCGGTGTAAAATTGTGATCAGGTTTGGGGGTCGCAGACTGGCCGGGAATCGAGCCCCGGAAGACGAAGAGGGCGAAGAGAGCTGTCACGGCAGCTGCCCTTCGCCCTCTTTTTACACTGGCGATGAAGTGACCGGCCCGGGTTCAGAAGATGATATCGAAGTCCACACGGATCCGGCGCTTGTTCTGACCGAAGAACAGTCCGTACTGCGGATCACCGATGTTGTTGTGCAGTGACGGCGGGTTGAAGTGATTGGTCAGATTGAATCCGCTGACTGACACTCGCACGGAGTAAGGATCCTTGAGCTTGCGTCCGAGGATTCCTTCGACGGCGCCATTGATCTTGAACTCCCGGGTCACCCGCGCATCAAGCGAGAAGAAGTTCGGGAAGCGCGTGCGGTCGGCGTTCGGCAGCCCGACGTAATCCTGCTTCGCGTCCACCACGTAATATGGGAAGCCGGTGCGCCATTCGACGAGTGGCGCGAGGCTCATCTGCCAGGGCAGTTTCACGACGCCCCACGCGAGGAAGCGGTGAGGCATATCGCCCGGCAGGTTGCTGTACTGGTTCGGGCGAATGACCGGCACCGGGAAGCTGCCGAGGTAGTTGTTGAATTCGTTCAGGTCGCCATTAGAACGGCTGCGGACGTAAGAGAAGAAGAGCTGCTGGCCTTCTTTCCAGGACAGCCGCGAAGTGATTTCAAACTGGCGGTAGCGCGCCTTGCCGCTCGCGCCGAGTACCAGTGCATCCTGCCCCTGCACCACCTTCGGCGTCAGCGTGACCAGCCCGGAGGAATTGCTCTCCTGATAATTTGCCCGCACCCGCAGAAAGCTCGTCACTGGGTGTTCGACTTCGACAGTCCATGTGGCCGAATACGGCGCGAAGTTGCCGATCGTATTGCGGCGGTGGATGAAGGGCGATTTACTGGCCTCGGCCTGATCAGTGATGTTCGCGAACTGGCGCGGCCCGTCAATGATCGCGCCGCCCGGCCCGTAGGTCGTAACGATCTGTTCCGGGTAGCGGGTGAAGGCGTAGACGTTCAGCGGCACGCGGTCATAAAACAGCCCGTAACCGGTGCGGATGACCGTCTGCTGATTGCCGAATGGGGTCCACGCCAGCCCGGCGCGCGGCGCGATGCGGAAGGTTTCAGTGATCCCCTGATGCTCGAAGCGCGTCCCCAGATCGAGCGCGAGCTTCGGCGTGATGACCCAGTGATCCTGCCCGAAGCCGGCGACCTCCAGATCGTGCCGCCTGTACGGCCCGCCGCCGGTGAACTCGATCCGCTTGAGCAATTGCCCCGTGGCGTCGCGGATGTTGATCGGGCGCGCGAAGAATTCGCCTCGGTTGAAGCTGCGGATGACGTCGGTGCCGAACTTCAGATTGTGCGTGCCGAAGCTGCTGATCGGTTTGAGCGACAGCATCTCGACCCACTCGGTGCGCGAGGAGTGGCGGTCCTGCTCGTTGAAGTAATTGCCGTAATTCCGCGTCGGCGTGAGCGTCATCTCATCGCGGCCCTGCGCCCAGACGTTGATGCCGGCGCGTTTGACGGAGACGGTGCTTTCCAGCAGGTTTTCGCCGAGCGTCCAGCGGTCAGTCACCGTGCCGGTGTAATCACGCGCCCGGAAGTCGGGCGTCACCGGGCGCTGGTTGAAGAAGTCCAGGTTGTAAAACTTCGCCTGACGCGGCGTGATGTGCAGCGTGCCGGTGACGGCGTGCGCGGCGCTCGGGATGTAGTCGAACTGCGTAAACGAATTGACCGACTCGTTGATCGTCTCGTTGACGGGGAAGGGGAGCGAGATGACGCGCCGCTTGGCCAGATCGTATTCGATGCCCTGCGAGAAATAGAGCTTGTCCTTGATGAGCGGCCCGTTGAAGGTCACGCGCGGCGTGGCCTCGCGCAGCCCGCGCAGGTGCTTGCGCAGGTAGCGGAATTCCGGGAACGGGTCGTTCAACTCGAAATTCCATTTATCCCCGCCGCGCCGCGTCTCGACCGCGACCACGCCGGAAGTGAAACGACCGTACTGGGCGAGGAACGGCGTCCGGAAAATATTAATCGTCTCGACGCTGTCCACCGGGACTGTCAACCCGAACTGCCCGGTCGCCGGGTCTGTCACATCAACCCCGCCGACCAGCAGCGCCGCGCGGTTTTCGCCGCCGCCGAAAATCCTGAGTTGCCCCTGATCGGTGCGCGCAATGCCTGGCGTCAGCGGCAGGACGTCGGCCACGTTGTGCGGCCGGGTCGCTGATTCCTTGATCTCCTGGCGCTGTAATTCGACTGACTTCGCCGCGCCCTGCTCAATCGGAGCCGTTTGTGAGGTGTTCGCCTTGACGTCTATGACGTCGGAGATTGATTTGGGGGCGAGGATCAGCGGCAGTTCGAGCGGCGTTCCGGCGGTGACTGTGACGCTCTGAGTGTTCGTCTCAAAGCCGTCTCTGGTCACGATTAATTCATACGTCCCCGGCGCGATATTCTTAAATTCAGCCTTGCCTTCTTCGCCGGTTGTCGCCGTACTGATCACGGCGTCCTTCAGTTTGATCTGCGCCTGCGCCCCGGCAACAGGTTTCCCGGCCTGATCAGCGGCCGTCACGACGATGATTGAGGTCTGTTTCGACTGCCGGGCAAAGCCCGGGATGGAGAGTACGCATGCCAGCGCGAGGAGGATCAGCACGGGCAGTGAGTAATTTTTACGGTTATATCGTGGTTTGAAGAAAAGCATGCGGAAAACCTGGATCCTTGTGGTTCGCTCTCGTTAGCACCCAAGGGGGCTCAAAGGACGCTCATAAACTACACGAAAAAAGTCCGTTTTGCACGGACCTTTTCGATGCAGCATTGATAGCTCAGGCTGCCTGAAAATCTCCCCCTGAATTGACTGGTACGTGACAGGAGGCAACGGCGGATTGATGGACAACGGGTGCCGGGGCGAAAGAAAAACAGCAGCGGCAGAATACAGGTTTCAGGTCAATCGAGGCGGGACATGATTCGATAAAGCGAGAAGAATGCCCCGAACGTCCCAAGCAGCAGGCCGATGATCAGCAGCCAGGGGCCGGTCCCGAGCCAGCGGTCGAGGAAGTACCCGGCCAGCAGCCCGCCGACGATGTTTGATGAGATCAGGGTTCCGACCGTGAGAGCCAGTGCGAGTTTGTTTTGTTCTGAGTCCTTGCTCATCAGCGAGGTCCCTGAGGGATCAGTGACGCCGTCCCGTGCTGACCACTGATCGCCGATTATTTTTTCTTCGGTGTCGGCGTCGGCGACGCTGGCAGACGCCCCTGCGCCCTCAGGATCATATCCCTGACTTCCGGCGGCAGCTTGTTAATTTCTTCCAGCGTCAGCGGGCGACGCAGCCTTTCCGGGATCGAATTGGGGATCGCGGCCGGGGTCGCGCCGGGTTTGGCATTCTTTGCGTCCTGCCCGCCGGGTTGCGCCATCACGGGGACGCCGGGTTTCGACATCGCCTCTTTGATGGCCGCGTTGCCGGGGGTGGCGGTTGATTGCGGCGAAGCGCCGGGTTGTGCCGCCTGTGCCGAAGGCGTGGCCGTGCCGGGCGTGGTGGCTGTCGTCCCTGAGTGTGCCTGATTGGTTGAGCCTGAAGTCTGCTGGTTGCAGCCGGTGAGTGCGGTGGAGATGGAAACGACGATCAGACTGATCGCGGTGATGACTAACCTCTTCATGAATTTCCTGAATTACCCCGAAATGTCAAAGTGCTGAGCGGGAGGATGAACCCGGGTTCATCCTCCCGCTCTGATTATTTTCCGTCCTGCTGTCTGATCTCGACAACGATGCCGAGCGCGGTCTTGAGGTCACGCAGGTCGTAATCCTCATCAAGCGTGCCCTCGCGATCAATCACCAGAAACGTGGCGCTCTCGCCCAGCGGGAAAGCGCTCGTGTGCCAGGTCCCGCGGTGCAGCTTGAAAGCGAACGAGCCGTCAACGATGAACGCGGCCATCTTCTGCGTGTCGGGCACGTCAGGGTTACTGGCGTCCGGCGCGGCGACCGCGATGATTGACCGGTGGTAGCCGAGCGGCGCGAAGACCTGCTCGGTGCGGCGGTGACGACCCAGGAAGTCGAACGCGAGCGGACGTGATTCGACGGTCTGCATCGCGACGCTGGGCGTGCCGCCGTCAATGTCGAGTTCGACGCTGCCCCGCTCGTTGACGATTTCACCGAAGGGCGCGAAGGTCTCGCGCGTCATCGGCTGGGCGTCGAGGCAGATGGTGCGGATCAGTTTTTCCGCTTCGCGGATGGTGCGTTCGCGCACCAGACCGGTTGCTGCTGCAGAAGCTGGCATGTTGATTTTCCCCTTTCGCTGTGAAAGATCGTTCGGTTGCTGACGTCGTGGGGCCATAGAGTGGTGTCTGTCGAGAGCGTGGCACTCAGACCGGAAAGACAGACCGCCTGAATTTCCGGCTGCTGCTTCATCCTTCATTCCCGGAAACGTCTGCTCGGGGGAAACGTCCGGCGTGGGGCCTCTCTGAATGATTGGTTTGGGCAGTAGTCAGGTTGTGTAGCATACCCGTCGGCGGGCTGTCAAATTTATCATGCTTCTGACCCGATTTTATTGCTGTTTATTCCGCCAATTACCCTGAAAAATGCCGCATTTTGTCAGTCCGGATTCCCCCAGGTATTTGCTTGTAATTGCCGCCGCAGTTCACCTATACTTCCGCGCGGCCCAAGTCAGTCTACCCCTTCGCCCCGCAAAACGAACCCATCAACTCAACTCGGAAACGCTATTGATCAGTGCCCGGACTGTCCTTCGGCCCGAACAAATCCGCCACTGCTCCAGCCACGAATATGCCGGTAATTTCGCCCTCACGCAGCCTGATCGCGGGGACCACAGGGTCGCTGATCGAGACGGCCAACCCGCTCCAGCAGTGGCTGGACGTGGTCGAGGCGCAGAACAAGGCCGAGACGCTGCTCGAGCTGGAGATGTGGATCAAATGCTTCGACCGGTTCTTTCGCGTCAAGAATCACCCGTTCTCCGCCCAGGAGATGCGCGAGGTCGTGCGCCGCGATTTCGCCGAGGAGATGAGGATCGTCCGCAGCGTGAGCCTGCGCATGAGCCACCTCTGCAGCGAGATCCTGACCGTCGAGCGGGCCGAGTCGGTCAACTTCGGCCAGTACATCCAGACGCAACTCATGCGCGATGACAGCATGGCGAGTTTCGCCGAGTACCTGGTCGGGCAGCTCTCGCCGGAAGACTCGCTGACCCTGCTGATCGAGTCGCTCGCCGACATGCGCGCCATCCTCGACGGCCTCGTGCAGCTGCCTTCGGTCAGCTTCCAGGCTTTCACGAGCGTCGGCAAGATCATTAACCGCGAGATCAAGCGCTGCCGCTACATCGAGCCGCTGCTCGCGCACAAGTTCAAGCCGCATTACGACCGCATCGAGAACACCGGCATCACCGGCATCATCCGCGGCATCCAGAGCCCGATGCTGCGGCAGGACGTGGCGACAGTCTTCCTCGAAGCGTACCGCCTGCTGCGCTACCTCAGATTCGTCGAGCTGGACCTGCAGGAAGACCGCCCGCTCAAAAAGTCGCTGCTGATTTTTTCGCTGATCAATTCTGAGGCGCGGCTGCTGCAGGAATTCATTGAGCGCAAGCTCCTGCTCTCGACCGACCTGAAGGATGAGACGCGGGACGCGATTGACTGCGCGAGTTACGCGATGAGCATGGAATTCAACAAGGTGTTCGGCCTGGAGCTGGTCGGCTTCGTTCGCCTGCGCCAGGCGCCGCCGATCTTCTCGCGGGTCGAAAACTCACACGGCCTGCTGCGCAACTGCCTGCAGCAGACCATCATCAGCATCGCCAGCGCCTTCGACCCCGAATTCGACCCCGTCAACGTCTTCGACTCCTTCCAGACGCGCTTCGACCAGTCCTGCCACCTGCGCGATGACATCTGGCGGGTGATCTGCCACCTGCGCCACTACGAAACGCGCGCGGACAAGAACCACATCTCTCCGCTGCTCGAAGCCCTCGCCCACTTCCGCGACAGCTCGCTGAAATTCCTCATGTACAAGGACTGGGAGCAGTACGAACACTTCCACGAAGAGATCATCATCTCTTCGAGCAACTCGGAACTCGCCCAGGTGCTGCACCGCTTCGCCACCTACCTCGAAACGCTGCTCGGCCAGGTCAACCTGCGCTCCGTTCTGGCGAATCACCCGTTCGAGTATCCGAAAGTGAAGATCGAGTAAGTAGTGCAGACGGCGGGATCAGTCCCTCATCAATCAACTTCCATATATTCCGGCCCGGTTCAATGGTGAAGGAAGTGTCACGGCCTCAGGGCTTATCGTATGCGCTGAGGTAAAACAGTTGCTCCTAATCCACCAGGCCGACGCGCAGCCGATCCAGAAAGCCGGCGCGCCCGACGACACTGACCGGGAAGTTTTCGTCTTCGGCAAAGTACACAACGGCCTGCCACTCCAGACCGCCGACGGTCATCGTGACTTCGTGGCCATAAGCCGTGAAGGATCCGGTAGTGGTGCGGATGCGCTGCGGTGCGCCGGACTCAACATCGAGTCCGAGCAATTCAGCATACCGCCGCTGAAAGACACAGAATGTACTGCCTGTGTCGAGTTTGGCATTGATGGGAAAGTGGATTGATCGGTCAGAAGAGATCAGGATGCCAAAGGAAATACCTTCTTCGCTGTCGGCGTATTGAAAGCGTTCGGAAAAGGCGAGTATCCAGTCGTTCACAACCATCCTCCCATGAACGGCTCTGACGGATCACGAATGAAAGTCACAAACGGCATCTGCACGCCCTCTGCGCGAGCCTGAGCGACAATCGGACGCGGGTCATCGCCCGCTCCGATCAATCTGTCACCGTCAAGCACAACCCACTTGCTAATGTATTCGTGACGATGCGCTTTCAGCCATTCATGCGATCTGGAGAAATCGTATTTGATTGTAGCTTTGCGAATTTTCGGCAATGATGCAACTGACATGATTACTCCTTTCGATGTCTGCTACCGCGTCCGGCAGGGAATTATGACGAACCAGTACAACGAAGACAACGCGGAATTCAGAAGGGGCAGCGCCTGTGCCTGATCGGACGTGAGCAGCCGGCTCAGTGAAACTGTCACTCCCGGTCATTCTTTTCTTCTGAAGCGGGCATCTGGAACATAGATCGGGTCTTGCCAGTGCAGCCAGGCATTACGCATAATGCTGCCGGGTTTTCCCAGCGAAAAGCGGTATCATCGCTCAACCTCGACATCCGGCCGGGAAACAGCTCCAAGGTGAAGGCTGGTGTCGGGTTCTTTCCCGGCATCGGCCCGCATAACAGCCTGCCTGTGGCCTGACTTCCTGTTTTTCTCGCGACCCAAAGGTGAACGCACTGTGGATGATGTGCTGAACCAGCAGATCGGGATCATTCAGCAACAGAGCCGGGCGCCGACGCCGGATGCTTTCAGCCGGCTGCTCGGGTGGCTGGATGGCGGCGCTGACTCGCAGGGGCAGAAGTACGAGGAGATGCGCCGGAAACTGGTGGCGTACTTTGACCGGAAAGACTGCCGGTCGCCGGATGATCTGGCTGACGAAACCTTCAATCGTGTGATTAAGTGGCTGGAAGAACAGGGCAGGGACTACGACCCGGAACCCGCGAAGATTTGCTACAACACCGCCCGGTTCGTTTTCCACGAATACCTGCGCCGCCCCGACTGTAAGCAGGATGACTTTGATGCAATACCGGCCACCGGCCAGCCGTCCGCAGATCCGCGCCGGATTGCCGCACTTGAGGAAGAGCGTGAAGAGCGGGAGAAACGCCTCGCCTGTCTGGAAAAGTGTACGGAGAAGCTGCCCGCTGATGACCGCGACCTGATCATCCGCTACTACTACGGCGAACAGCGCGGCAAGCTGGAAAATCGCAAAGCGCTGGCCGCCGAGCGTGGGCTGACGTCCAACGCTCTGAGCATCAAAGCCTGCCGCATCAGGGACAAGCTGAGGGAATGTGTGGGCAGGTGTGTGTGAAGATGCAGTGAAATGTTTTCCCGAGACCGTCTTACTCTGACGGGGAAAAGTGTCAAGTTGCAATGCCGCAACAGTACGATAACAACTCGCTGAGGCAATATCTTCTCGGCAGTCTGCCGGAGGCGGAGGTGGAAGCATTCGATGAACTCGGCTTTGTGGATGACGACTTCGCCGCATGTCTGGAGGCGGTCGAGAATGATCTGATTGACGCTTACGTGCGCGGCGAACTTGACGAGGGCGAGCGAGCGCGATTCGAGTCACATTACCGGGCCTCTCCGCGAAGGCGCGAGAAGGTGAAGTTTGCCCAGGCGCTTCAGTCCTTCGCGGAGCAGAAAATACTGGCCGGTGCGGCAACTGCGTCTGCGGCAGTCGTTGAAGTCTCGGCACAGCAGGTACGTGCCGAGGAATCGGAACAGGCCGGACGGCCCGACGCCGGATCTGCCCCCGGGTGGCGTGCGCTGCTGAGCCTGTTCACCGTCCCGAACCTGACGCTTCAGTGGGGGCTGGCCGCTGCCGCGATGCTGCTGCTGGTCGCCGGTGGCTGGCTGGTGTTTGAAACGCTCCGCCTGCGCGGGCAGCTTGAGCAGGGACAGTCCGAGCGCGCCACGCTCGAGCAGCGGGAGAGAGAGTTGCAGGCGCAGCTTGAGCAGCAACAGTCGGCCAGCGCGCAGGCCACGGCACAATTACAGGAAGATTTGAGGCGCACGCGGGAAAGACTGGCGCAGCTTGAACGGGAGCAGGAAATCGCGGCGCGACAGGGCAGCGGAGTGTCACCCATTGCCCCGAATATCATCCCCTTTACGCTGGCGCCGCAGACCCGCGCCCCCGGCAGAGCCGTTACCCTCACCATTCCGTCCGGAACCGACTACATAACCTTGCAGCTTGAACTCGAACCCGACGATTATCCGGCTTACCGCGCTGAACTGCGCACGCAGACCAGTAACCAGAGAGTGTGGAGCAGCGGAAAGCTCAAAGCGCGATCCAGAGGTGAAAACAAAGTCATTAATATCAGCATTCGTGCCGACCGGCTGACCACGCGGGGGTACATTCTGATGCTTAAGGGCATCGCCGCTGATGGTAGCGCGGAAGATGCCCAGAGCTATGCCTTCAGAGTTATCAGGCAGTAAAACAGCAGCCTCCTCACTAAAAGTCAGCCCAACCCGGCATACGGAGGTCACCTGATGCGCCCAAAAGTAACTGCACGACTGATATCCGGTGGCTCTGTCAGCCGGTGCCTGAGCATCACTCTTTTCCTTGTCTGGTTACTGAGGCCCGAATTCGCCGTCGGCCGAAACGTGCAGGCGGGCACCAGTCGCTCACTGCCTGTCTGGTCTTTAGCGCAGCAGGTGAAACAGGACACAGTCGCACGAAAAAAACAGTATGCGGCCGTACTGGAGCCGGGCAAACCCATCGAGCGCGAACTGGCCGGGGGGCAGTCCCACTCATATCAGATCAGGCTTACGGCTGGACAATACCTGCATCTGGTGGCTGATCAGCGAGGTGTCGATGTAGTAATAGTGCTGTTCGGGCCCGACGGCAAAAAGCTGATTGAGGTGGACAGCCCGAACGGGATGGAGGGACCAGAGCTGTTGTTATGGATTACAAAGAGCAATGGTGCCTGTCGGCTGAAGATTCACTCGCCCGACAAGAATGCCGCAGCTGGTCGCTATGAGGTCAGGATTGTGGAGTTGCGGGCGGCGACTGAAGCAGATTGGGCGCTGTTGGAAGCGCTTCGCATGTCCAACGAGTCGGCGGACCTCAGAAACCAAGGTAAGTACAGCGAGGCTGTTTCGCTCGCCGAAGGTGCCCTCGCGCTCAGGGAGAAAACACTTGGCCCGAGCCACCTGGATGTCGCCTTGGCCCTCTACGATCTCGCCAGCCTCTACAGCGACAAAGGTGATAATCTGAAGGCGGAGCCGCTGTTTCGGCGCGCGCTGGAGATCAGGG
>Ga0070741_10001062_pt1 | contig 88383 bp, 84 predicted proteins | sample Coa_R1_4_FD_66440 | JGI IMG/M metagenome (GOLD analysis project Ga0070741, IMG submission 66440) | Surface soil microbial communities from Centralia Pennsylvania, which are recovering from an underground coalmine fire - Coalmine... | ecosystem: Environmental > Terrestrial > Soil > Unclassified ... | reverse complement strand
TGGGGCTGAAGTAGGTCCCAAGGGTTCGGCTGTTCGCCGATTAAAGTGGCACGCGAGCTGGGTTCAAAACGTCGTGAGACAGTTTGGTCCCTATCCGCCGTGGGCGCAGGATACTTGAGGAGAGTTTTCTCTAGTACGAGAGGACCGAGAAGAACGCACCGCTAGTGTTCCGGTTGTGGCGCCAGCCGCATTGCCGGGTAGCTATGTGCGGACAGGATAACCGCTGAAAGCATATAAGCGGGAAGCCTCCTCCGAGATAAGGTATCCCAGGCCGTAAGGCCTCTAAAGACCCCTCGTAGACTACGAGGTTGATAGGCCGGATGTGGAAGGTCAGTAATGATCGAAGCTAACCGGTACTAATTGGTCGTGCGGCTTGACCATATTTACTAATGCGACTCAGCATATAATTCGTCTGTGCCCGTATTCAGTTGTGAGAGAACAGCTCAAAATTTTCCGGTGGCGATAGCGGAGGTGTCACACCCGATCCCATCCCGAACTCGGCCGTTAAGCCCTCCAGCGCCGATGGTACTATACGGTCGCCGTATGGAAGAGTAGGACGCTGCCGGATTTAAATTGAAAGCCCCAGTCTTGAAAGAGACCGGGGCTTTTTTTTGGGCGAAGTCGCGGGACGAGATCGGATTCACCTGGAGGCCGATCGTGAATCTCGCTCTCGGGAGGCGATCAAGCTTGCGCTTGGTCCGACGCTCCCGTGGCGAGCCAGCCGTGGCATGCGCAGTTTGTTTCCTCGCCGCGCCGCGCTGCCCCAGACAAGCACCCTTCAGCATCTCCGCCGACCGAAAGCGTAACCCCGAAGAACCGGCCGGCTCATTTCGGCAATCGACTCACATCGAAATCAAGCCGGGATTTTTTGGCCTTGACCGAAATGGCGTCCCGCACTAGAAGTAGTCGCGGTCCAATCCGCCTCCGAGTCGAAAAAGGTTTTCCCCATGCTGAACGCGGCCTCTGGCATTTTCATGGCGATCGCTGCTTTGCTCGGTTGTCTCCTTTCGCCGGTCGAGTCCAGTCGCGCCGCCGAAGCCAAACCGGCGTGGCAACTGGACTGGGAGAAAACGATCAAAGCCGCGGAGGAGGAGGGCGCGGTAACAATTTACATGACCGGGGCCTTCGAGCCGGTTTTCCGCGATGTTTTTCAAAAGAAATTTCCGAAAATCAAGGTGATCTCCGCAACCGGGCGGGGACCCGAGCTGAGTCAGCGCGTGATGAGCGAACGGCGCGCCGAGAAATTCGCCGTGGATCTCTATATCTCCGGCAACATCTCGCCCTACACTGTTTTTTATCGCGCAAAGATTCTCGAGCCGATCAAGCCGCTTCTGATCTTGCCGGAAGTTACGGATCCTGCCGTCTGGTACGAAGGCAAGCAGCACTACGACGATCCCGAGGGGCGCTATATTTTTGTTTTCGAAGGCACGCCGCGCAGCGGCGAGATTACCTTCAACACCAAGCTCGTCAATCCGGCGGAGATCAAATCGTACTGGGATCTGCTGAATCCCAAGTGGAAGGGCAAAATCGTGTCGGTCGATCCGCTGGTCCCCGGGCCGATCAGCGCAGCGCATATTTTTTTCTATCGACAGACCGATCTCGGTGCCGAATTTTTGCGCCGCCTCCACGCCGAGACCGACATCGCTATCGTGCGCTCCAATGAGCAGATGCTCGACTGGCTGAGCGCAGGCAAATTCGCCTTCGGCATCGGCGCCCGCGACGTTGACACCGCGATGATGCAAGGTCTTCCGCTGAATCAGTTTCTGCCGGGTTCGCTCAGGGAGGGCTCGTCGGTGACGGCCTACAACGGCACTTTGAGTTTTTTCAATCGCGCGCCCCACCCCAATGCCGCGAAAGTCGTCGTCAACTGGCTCCTGTCGCGCGAAGGGCAGAGCGCCTGGCTGGCGGCCAACCAGCGCACCGGCGGGCTCTACGATTCGCTGCGCGAGGACATCTCCAGGGAAAAAGTCAACGAGCGCGCGCGCCGGGTGAAGGGCGCGAAATTTCTCTGGCTGGACCCGGCCTGGATCGACGACCTCGACACGATCCGCGACATCATTAAAAAAGCTCTTGCCGGCGCCGGCAAAGGGAGATAGCGAGCCAAGGCTTCCTGGAAATTTTCTCTCGTCAAGCGCACTTCAGGAAAGATCGACCATCTCGTGGATGGTACCGCGCACCGGCGTTTTCACAAAAGCGCGGTCCGGCGCGCTGAGCCGCATCGGCATGCCGTACTTCGGCGCGAGCGTGATGAGGCCCTTGCGATCGATCTTTGCGTTGGGCACGACCGAGAAACGAAACCGCTGGAGCAGCATCGCCAGCACCACTTTGGCCGACATGAGCGCGAAGGCGGCGCCGAGGCAGGTGCGCGAGCCGGCGCCGAAGGGCAGGTATTCGTAAGGCGAGGGCTCGCGGCTCGACCAGCGCGCCGGTTGGAATTTCTCCGGCTCGGGAAAAATCTCCGCCATGTGATGCGTGATGTAGTGGCTGAAGCCGACCGTCGTGCGCGCGCCGAAGCGGTGGGAGCCGAGCTCGAAATCGTCCACCGCGGTGCGCGTGTTGTAAACCACCGGCGGCAAAATGCGCAGGCTTTCCTTGAGCACGGCATCCAGCAGCACCAGCCGGCCGAGTTGATCGACGCTCGGCGCGTCGCCCTTCAGGACTGCGGCCAATTCGTCGGCGACGTTGTGCGCGATTTCGGGATGCTGCGCCAATAAGAACAAAGTCCAGGTGAGCGCGGTGGTCGTTGTTTCATAGCTTGCGAGGAGCAGCAGATTGGTCTGACCGACCAGCTCCGAATCCGAAACGCCCCCGTCCCTGTCGTGAGCTTCCAAGAGAATCGACAGAAGATCGCCGGCGCCGTTTTGCGCGCCGCGCCGGTGATCGACCAGGCCGAGAATTTCCTTTTCCAATGCTTCGGCAAAGCGAAGCATGCGCCGGTACGGGGTGCCCGGCCAATCGCGGCGCAGCAGGCGCACCGGCGCCGAGGTGCTGCGCTTCATCCAGGCGTCGATCATCTCGGCCACCTTGCCGGGCCGGGTCCAATCGTCGATGCCGAATAAAACGCGCGCGCTGATACGCAGCGTGACGCGCCGGAATTCTTCGGCCATGTCGAGTGTCTCTCCGGCGCGCCACCGGGCGAGCGCCGCCGCCGCAATCTCCACCATGGCGTCGCGATACTCGACGATGGTCCGGCGGTGAAGCGGCGGCATGAGCATGCGCCGGCGGCTCAGGGCGATTTCGTTGTTCATGCTGAAAACCGCGTCGCACAGGCGGCGCTGGGCCGAGTCCTTGGGCCCGGGCAGCATCAGGCTGGTGCAGTGAAACAGCGCGGGATTGGAGAGAATCTGCTGATTGAACTGCGGCCCGAAGGCGAAGATCATGCCGCGGGTGCCCTGGACCACCGCGGCGATCTCGCCGTAGTCGTTGTAGAGCCGGCGCAGGTAACCGACCGGGTCGCCCAGAAATTGGATCAGATTGCCGTGGGAACCGAGAAAACGGCTCGGCGGCGGACCGGGAATGTGGATGCAGGAGTCTTCCATGATTAAAAAACGCTCCGGTCCGCTCACGCTTCGTGCTGACGCCGATGCCGTCAGCCCGAAGATACGAATTTTTCTGCGCGCGCCGGCCGATTCATTTACTGAGCCGTCCAGGCGCCGTCGAGAGTCATGGCCGAGCCGGTCACAAACGCCGCCTCGTCGGAGCAAAGCCACACGACAGCTGCGGCGACCTCGTCCGGCGTGCCCATGCGCCCGAGCGGTTGGAACAGCAGCAACTGCGCTTCAACCTCCGGATTTTTCTGCGTGTAGTTTTCCACCATCGGCGTGCGCACCAGCCCGGGGCAGACCGCGTTGACACGAATACCGCGGCGCGCATAATCCAGCGCCGCGGTTTTCGTCAGGCCGACGACCGCGTGTTTGGTGGCCGCGTAAGGCGAGAAACCGCGCACGCCCACCAGACCCGCCACCGACGCGGTGTTGACGATGGCGCCGCCGCCGCGCTGGAGCATCGGCGGGATCTCATGCTTCATGCAGAGCCAGACGCCGCGCAGATTGACGCTGACGATTCGATCCCAAACCGCTTCGCTGCACTGCGCCAGATCCATCGGCGTGCCGAGCAAGCCGGCGTTGTTATGCGCGCAGTCGAGCCGCCCATAATGCTCCACGGTTTTTTCGATCAGCGCGCACACCTGGTCCGCGGCCGTGACGTCGGTAGGGATGAAGAGCGCATCGCCGCCGCTTTCTCTGGCCAGCTCGGCCGTCTGTTCGCCGCCCGCAACATCCACATCCGCGGCCACAACGGTTGCGCCGCGCCGCGCAAATGCGAGGGCTGAAGCCCTGCCGATGCCCGAAGCGGCGCCGGTTACGAGCGCCACTTTGCCGGTGAAATCTGTCATGGGTCGCTGCGCCGCGAGCGCGCGGCGCCGTCACCATGCTTTACAGAAGTGAATCTCGCGGGTCAAGCAAAAGGGTCCGAAGCCAAAGAGGTCATGAAGGGCCCGCGCCGTTAGAACTCATTGAAACGCTTCGGGCTGGACTGCGGGGTCCGCAGAGCATATGAAAACTTCGGTCGGGCAAGTAGCGGCTGTATTCGCGAAAAATAAATTCCGCGAGCGCCAGCGGCGCAACCTCGGCACGTTTTCCAGCCGGCGCGCGGCGGAGAAACACTGAAAAAGCGCGCGGCGGCGCAACGCGGCGCTTGAAGGAGCGGCGCATCAAAGTTTTTCCGGCGATCCGGAAAGCGTCAAACTTCCCAATGAGTGCGGAGCCAGAGGCCGGCTAAGAATGCCGTGGCGGCGAGCCCGCCGAGCAGCCATTCGAGGCCGTAGCGCGGCAGGAAGTAGGCTTCGGCAAGCCCGATCGCGTAGAGCGTCAGGATCACGCAGGTGCGCCGAATCCATTTGTAGAATTTCACGCTTTTCACTCTGCGCATAGATTATACCAGGATCGAGCCGCGGGAAAGCCCGGCAAGCCGCCGCGCTTTCACTGCCAGAAGATGACGCCTGGGGCGGCGAAACCGGGTACTGCCGGACAATCCGGGGCGGCGCCAAATCCTGCGGGCGCAGTTTTGTGCCATGCGCAAGCGACCGCGCTCGCGCTTTCGATTGCCGCTTTCCGCCCGGCTTGCTAAGTTCGAGGGGGCTTCTGGCAAAGGAGAAACGGGGGATGGCGCGAAAACTTTTCCAAGCCGGGTTTGCGTTCTGGCTGGTATTCGCAGTGCCCGCCGCGGCGGCGGCGCTGGAAAAAATCAACGCCAGCTACGGCGCGATCAGCGGCACCATGGCGCCGATCTGGGTGGCCAAAGAAGCGCGGCTGTTCGACAAGCAGGGCCTGGATTTAAATCTCGTTTACATCCCCGGCGGGCCGCGCAGCATCATGTCGCTGATCGGCGCGAGCGTGCAGTTCGTCAACCACTCGGCCATGCCGGCGCTGGAAGCCTACCAGCGCGGCGCCGACACGGTTCTGATCGGCGCTTCGATGAATCAGCTGGAGCACGCGGTGATTGCGCAGAAAGGCATCACCAGCGTCGAGCAATTGCGCGGCAAAGTTCTGGGCATGAGCGCGCAGGGCGCTTTGACCGACGTCTTGATGCGCGAAGGACTCCGGCTGAACGGCATTGCCGAAAAAGACGTGACGATCATCCCCGCCGGCGACGAGGGCGGGCGCTTGAGCGCGCTCCAGACCGGCAGAGTTCAGGCCGTGATCATTTCCGGAATTCACCGCCTGACCGCGACCAAGATGGGCTTTAAAGAAGTCATCGATTTTTCCAAGCTGCCGATCGAGGTTTCCGGCTCGAGCATCCTGGCGCGCCGTTCCTACGTCGGCAAAAATCCCGACGTGACCTTGCGCTTTCTCAAGGCCTGGATCGAAGCCACCTACCTGTTCAAGAGCAACGCCGAGCTCGGCATCAGCGTGCTGAAAAAATATGTCGCCAACAGCGACCCGGAGGTGCTGCACGCCATCTACGAGCAGCACCGCGAGCGCCTGGCGAACAAGCCGATGCCGTACGTGCGGGTGGTGAAATCCATGATGCAGCTTTTGGCGCGCACGCGCGCCGACGTGCCGGCGGCAAGCCCCGAAGGATTCATCGAAGCGCGCTTCATCAAAGAGCTGGAAAGCGCCGGCTTCTTTGCCGAGATGGAGCGCAAGTACGGCAGGTAAACGCGCCTGCGGCCCTGCCGGCTGCAGCGCGAGGGCGCGCGGTTTGACAGCTTTCGACCGCCCGTATAAATTCGCGCCCACTCGGCGGATCGGCGGAGATCGCTGTATGCTTCAACGGATGAAAATTATTTTGCTCGTTGGGTGGCTCTTGCTCGCCGGGCTCGGACGGGCCAATGGGGCGGCGGCGACGCCCGAAGAAACCTGGCGCGCGTTGGAAAAGCTTGCTCCCGCCGAGCGCGAAAAAAAACTCGTCGAAGGCGCGAAAAAAGAAGGCGAGATGCTCTGGTACACCAACTCGGGCATCGAAAACGCGACCCGCTACATCCAGGCCTTCAAGAGAAATTATCCGTTCATCAACGCCCAGGTCTGGCGCGCCAAGACCCGCCAGGTGACCCAGCGCGCGATTTCCGAGGCCAACGCGGGGCGCTATCTGGTCGACGTGATCAAGCCGTCCACCGATCTGCTGCCGCCGATGCTGGAAAAAAATCTCCTGGCAAAATACGAAACGCCGATCCGCGCCGTGTACCCGGCGCAGGCGAAATCGCCTTACTACACGAGCATCAATTATGCGTTTCGCGTGTTCGCCTTCAATCCGCGCAAAATCAACCGCAAAGACGCGCCGAAAAGCTGGGACGATCTCCTGCAGCCCAGGTGGAAAGGCGAGATTCTCTTCGACGAATCATCGCTCGAAGAAATCATGTGTCTCCTCGGCGCGTGGGGCAAAGACAAGACCGCGAGCTACGCCGCGAAACTCAGCCAGCAGCAGCTTCTGATCCGGGTCGGCCGCGATACCACGACCCAGATGATGATGGCCGGCGAAGCGCCGCTGGCGGTGACCACTTACGCGTACAACAATGAAACCCTGCGCGCGCAGAACGCGCCGGTGGATTGGATCGCCGAAGACCTGATTCCGACTCTGCTCTATCCGCTCACCCTGGCGCGCAACGCGCCGCATCCGCACGCCGCGGCGCTGTTCTACGATTTCATGCTTTCCGAGGAAGGCCAGCGCCTGATCGCCAAGGAAGGGCGCGTGGTCGGCCATCCGAAAGTGGAGCCCATCTACCCGCGCATGAAAGAGCTGCAAAATCTTCTCGGCACGCCGCGGGTGCAGTTGAATACCCTGGAGCAAAATCACAAGCTCTTGAAAGACGGGCTGCAAATCCTCGACGAAGTTATTTTGAAAAGGAAGTCGGCCTGAGAAGCCGCTGTCCGAAAAACCGGCGAACGGAGGAAATAAAAATGTTTGGCGCCGAAACCCTGGACCACGTGGCGTTCCCGGTGCGCGATCTGCCGCGCTCGGAGCGGTTTTACATCGAAACGGTCGGGCTTAGGTTTCTCACCCGGCGCACCAACGCCGACGGCTCGCCGCGACACACCTACGTCAAAGCGGGGGAAAACATCATCGGCCTGAATCTGCCCGGGATCCAGACCGAGCCCTCGCCGAGCGGCGCGCCGCGCTACGGCGTCGCGTTCGGCACCGAGGCCGCGTTCGCCGCGGCGGCGGAGCGCATTCAGGAATCCGGGGTCGTTTGCGGCGCGCTGCGCGTGCATCCCGCGGGCGCGCCGCTGCTGCGCTCGCTGTGCTTCATTGACTTCGACAACAATCATTTCGAGATCTGCATGAGCCGCGCGCCGCTGGGCGATCTGGGTTTGAGCCACGTGGTGCTCGAAACCCGCGATTTGGCCAAAGCCGGGAAGTTTTACGGCGAAGCCCTCGGGCTCAAATTCGCCGGCGCCCTAGACGATGAGCATTACTTCGAATTTCCCAATCGCCAGCTGCTCGCCGTCAAACAAGTCGCGGCGTTATCCGACCGCACCAAACGCCACGGGCGCGCGGTGCACGTGGCTTTCAACGTGAGCCAGCAAGACTTCGACCGCATGCTCGAGCTGATCCCCGCCTGCGGCGGTGCCAATCAGGGCGACTTTCGCGCCGAGGACGGCCTGCGCGCGCCGGGCGAGCGCAGCATTTACTTTTCCGATCCGGACACCAACAAGCTGCAAATCACCGCCCTCGGAAAAGAAAACTGGTCGCTCCTTTCCAATGAGGAAAAATGGCAGCGCACGGCCGAGAATCGCGAAAAGCTCGGCCGCGGTTTGTCGCGCTTCGACCGCGGCGTCAAGCCCAATCCCTGAAGATGGCGCTGGAAAAGCCGATCATTCCGACGTTCTCGCTCGCGGAGCGCGACCGGCGCTGGGCGCGGCTGCGCGAAGAGATGCGCCGCGCTCGACTCGACGCGCTGATCAGCCTGCCCAATCAGGGGCACTGGGATCAGTTCAGCGCCGACACGCGCTACATCACGCAGATCGGCGGCACGCAGACCGAAGTCGGCGCGGTGCTGGCGCTGGAAGGCGAAGTTACTGCCATCGTCCGCGGCGCCAACGAAATCGAGTGGTGGGGCCTGGCGCAGGACTGGGTCAAAGACATCCGCCCATCGCGCCGCTCCTACGGCGAGCCGGTGATCGAGCGGCTCAAAGAAATCCGCGCCGAGCGGGTCGGCGTCGTCGGCCTCGGCGGGCTGGTGCGCGCGCCGGAAGGCATCGTGCCCTGGGGCACTTTCGAAAAAATTCGCCGGGCCCTGCCGCGGGCGACATTCGAAAACGCCACCGAGCTGATGCAAACCGTGCGCTCGGTGAAAAGCGCCGAGGAGATCGCGTTCATCGAGAAGGCCGCCGAGATCATCGGCCACGCGATCGAAGCGCTGATCGCCCACGCTCAACCGGGCGCGCGCGAAAACGAGCTGATCGCCGAGCTGCTGCGCGAGATCGTGCGCCGCGGCGGCGAGCCGATCACGATGCTGCTCTTCGGCAGCGGCGGCCCGGAAGTTCCCTGGGCGCAGCGCGTGTTCACGACCCGGGAGCTGAAGCCCGGCGATCTGATCAACACCGAAGTCGAAGGCAAATACGCCGGCTACATCGCCCAGGCGCTGCAGCCCATCGTGCTCGGACCAAAACCGAAGGAGCTGGAGAAAATTTTCGCCGCGACGAAAGTTATCTTCGAGCGCATGTTGAAATTCTTGAAACCTGGCATCACCTTCGGCGAAGTCGTGGGCTTTTATCAGGAGCAGGTGAAAAGCGCCGGCTACGAACCGGACGGCGCGCTGCTGCACGGCCGCGGCCTGGGCGAAGACGCGCCGATGCTGTGGGGCGCGCGGGCGGACTTTCCGGAAAAAAACGCCAGGCTGAAGGAAGGTCACGTGTTCATCCTGAAGCCAGCGTGCCGGCAGGGCTTCATGCGCGACTCGATCCGCGCCGGCGACACCGTCGCGATCGAAGCCGGAGGCGCGCGACGATTGGGCAAGCGCGAATTGACCTTCATCGCGAAATGAATCGGCGGGCGACCGCCGGTTGCTCCTACAAGATTGTTTGCGCTTTTTGTGGTTTGGGCTTCCTAGGCACGGAGTTCTTATGACTGAGCTGTATCCCTACCCGCGCTTTTCCCTCGCCGAGCGCGACCGCCGCTGGAAAGCGGTGCGCGAAAAAATGGCCGAGCAGAATATCGACGTCATCGTCACGCCGCAGAACACCGGCCACTCGATGGATTTCCAGGCCAACACGCGCTACCTCACCCACTGCGGCGGCGGCGGCGACGCGGACATCGCGGCGGTGTTTCCGCTGAACGGCGCCGTCACGGCCATCGCCACCACGGCCGACCCGCGCTGGACTCTCACCCAGGATTGGACCGCCGACGTGCGCGAGGCGCGCCGCGAGTACGGCCGGATCATCGTCGAGCGACTGAAGGAATTGAAAGTCGAGCGCGGCCGCATCGGCATCACCGGCCTCGGCAAGGTCGAAGGCACGCGCACGCCGGAGGGCACGATTCTCCACGGCACCTACGAAAAAATTCGCGCGGCTTTTCCCGAGGCGGCAATCGTCGATGCCACGCCGATCCTCACCGAAGTGCGCTACATCAAGAGCCAGGAAGAGATCGACGTGCTGACCCGATCGATGGAGATCGTCGAGCTCGCCTATCAGGCCGAGATCGAGGCGGCGAGGCCCGGCGCGCGCGACTGGGACGTGTGGGCCGCGACGCAATACGCGCTCATGCGCAACGGCTCGGAGATGCCGGTGCACTGCAACTGGATTTCCGGCAAAAACGTGCGCCGCACGTTGACGCGACCGAGCCTGCGCCTGCTCGAGCCCGGCGATCTCATTATCAACGAGGTCGAGGCGTCGTGGATCGGTTACCGCTCCCAGGGCGTGCAGCCGGTCTTCGTCGGCAAGGCCGATCCGGTGCACCAGGAACTGATCAAAGTGCAGCGCGAAGTTTTCAACCGCGTGCTGGAAAATTTGAAACCCGGGGTGACGGTGAAAGAGCTGGCCGAGCTGACGGTCAAAACCGCGGCAGCGGCGGCGCCAAAAACCGGCCCGGCGGCGGGCGCGCGCGGCGATCTCAACATGCACGGGCGCGGCGCCGGCGACGACGGACCGATCATCACCGCGCACGCGAAAAGTCCGCAACAGCTCGGCGTCGCGCTGCGCGAGAACATGGTTTTCATCTGCAAGCCGTCGGCCATTGCCGCCGACGGCCAGTCGCTCAGCACCTGGGGCGACACCGTGGTGATCACCAAAAACGGCGGCAAACGATTGGGCAAACGGCCGCACGATCTCGCGGTGTCGGCGGGGTGACTCATCGGAAGGCGACCGCGCCGCTCGCCCCGCATTCATTCTGCGTTCTTTGGGAATTTGCGGGAGAAAATCCGAATGACGATCGCCAGGGTTGCGATCGTCATCGCCCACGCAAACCAGTCGCCGAAGCGCACGTAGTAAGTTTCGCCGTTCAGGATTTCCACTTCCGTTTGCAGCACCGCCGGGGTGAACATGGGCAGGGTTTTCGCCAGCTCGCCCCTGGCGTTCACCAGGGAGGTGACGCCGGTGTTGGTCACGCGCAAAAGGCTCCGCCGGGTTTCGATTGCGCGCGACTGCGCCAGCCACAGATGCTGCCACGGCCCGACGGAGCGGCCGTACCAGGCGTCGTTGGTGAGATTCACCAGGAGATTGGCGCGGGTTTCGCTCACGAAGCGCCGCGCCAGATCGGGCATCAAATCTTCGTAGCAGATCAGCGGCGCGACCCGCACGCCGCGCGACAGATGAAACACGATCGGCCCGGGCCCGGGCGTGAAGCCGTCGGCAAACGGGATCGCCGGCAGCAGCGATAAAATTTTCGCGAAGGGCAGATACTCGCCGAAAGCGAGCAGCACCTGTTTATGATAATGCGCGAGGATGCGTCCCCTGGCGTCGGTGAAGAAAGCGGTGTTGAACGCTTTGGCGCCCGGCCGGCCGAGGGTGCCGCGAAAACTCTTGGCGCCGAAAATAAAGTCAGTCTGCTCGGATTTGAACGACGGCATCAGGCTGGGCGGCAGCGCCGGCAGGTCTTGCGGCAGCATCAATTCGATCGATGACTCCGGCCAGACGACCAGCGCCGCCGCATCGGCGGTTTCAGTCAAGCGCCGGTGCTGATCGAGATTTCGCTGCGCCAGCACGGGATCCCATTTGAGATCGATATCGACGTTGCCCTGCACCGCGGTTACGGACAGTTTGCGCGCCGAGGCCATCTCTGCGCCGACGATCTCGAGCCGTTGAATTCCATAGACGAGCGAAAGCGCGACGGCCAAGAGCGCGCAGCCGAGCGCCAGAAAGCGCGCGCACGGGGTCTGCCCGCGCGAAGTGAGCCCGTGCAGCAACGCCGCGTTGAACCAGACCACGATGAAGCTTGCGCCGTAGGGTCCGACGAGGTCGGCGCTCTGAATGAACCACAGAAACGACACCTGCGAATTGGCCACGTGCCAGGGAAAGAGCAAAGGAAAACAAAATTCCCCGGCCACCCAGAACACCGGCGCGAACAAACAGAGGGGCCCGGGACCGGCGGCGCGGAGACACAGCGCGAAGATGGCGATTTGAATAGCCTGAAGCGCGGCATAGATGACAAACACGACGACGCTCACGGCGTAGGGAAAACCGCCGAAGGCGCTGATCGTGTAGACGAGCCAGTAAAAACCGATCAGGTGCGCGGCGATGCCCATGGCCCAGCCGCAGAGCACCGCCTGGCGCCACGTCGATGCGCGGCGCAGCGCCCAGAAGAGCGGCACGAAAGCGAGCCAGGCGAGCGGAAACAGGCGCGGCTCGAGAAAGGGCGCGGCAAGCAGCGCCGCGGAGGCCGTCGAGAGCAGTAGTTTTGTCCAGATCACGGGCGAAGCATTCGCAAGGCGGAGCGCTGGAGCGACCGGAGCCTACCTGGGCTCGATGCGAAAGTCGTAGGCGAGCTCGAGAAACTGCACGATAATCCGCGCGGTGACGCCCCACACGTCCCAGCCGTTCACGTAGAAGTGATAGCTCGGGTGGCCGCCCGGCGAAAGCTCGCCGTCGTATTTGAAATTGGTCTGCGCGAGCAAAGCGCGGATCGGCACCGCGGCGACGGCGGTCGTCTCGGCCGGATCGAGGCGAAATTCGCAGCGCGCCGGAATCACGCCCACCACCGGCGTGACCACCAGGCCGTAGCCCGCGGTGAACTCGTCGAGGCGGCCGAGCACTTTCACGCACTCGGGGCCGACGCCGATCTCCTCCTGGCACTCGCGCAGCGCCGTGGCGATAAGATCCGCGTCGCGCGGATCGACCCGGCCGCCGGGAAAGGCGATCTGGCCTTTGTGAGTGGGCAGATGATCCGCGCGCTTGGTCAGCACCAGATACTCGCCGTCCGCCCGCTCCTGGATCGGCACCAGGACGGCGGCGGGCTTGTGGCCGTTGCCGGCAATGGCGAGCGGCGAACGGCCGCGCAGGGTTTGGACGATTTTTTCGGCGATCATGCCCGGGAAACTTTTTCGGCGCGAGGCAACTATGATAGAACCAGATTCAATTTAACCAATCGCCGCGAAAAAACCTAGCGCCGTGAAAGACCGCGACATCCACGCCGTCATGCGCCTCCTGCGCCGCGAGAAGCCCAAGTGGCAGACCCCGATCGTGACGCTCATGGCCGAGACTTACGAGAACCCGTTTCGCGTGCTGATCTCGTGCATTTTGAGCCTGCGCACCCAGGATGCCACCACCGCCAAGGCGTCGCATCGGCTGTTCGCCGAAGCGGACACGCCGCGGGCGATGCTCAAGCTCTCGGCGAAAAAGATCGAGAAGCTGATCTACCCGGTCGGTTTCTACAAAACCAAGGCGAAAAATATTCTCGATATCTGCCGGGCGCTGCTCGAGCAATATCGAGGCGAAGTGCCGGAGGAGATCGAGGAGCTTTTGAAGCTCAACGGCGTCGGCCGCAAAACCGCGAATCTGGTCGTCACGCTGGGCTATCACAAGCCCGGCATCTGCGTGGACACGCACGTGCACCGGATCTCCAACCGCTGGGGCTACGTGGCGACGGCGACGCCGGAGAAAACCGAGTTTGCGCTCCGCGCCAAGCTGCCGAAGCAGTACTGGATCGAATACAATGATCTGCTGGTGAGTTTCGGGCAGCAGCTTTGCCGGCCGACCTCGCCGCTTTGCAGCCGGTGCCCGGTGAAAAAATACTGCCGCCAGATCGGCGTCACGGTGAGGCGATGAACATGGCGCAAAAAATTCCCCCGGGTTACTTCGCGCGCAACATCGATCCGCTCGGCTATCACGATCTGAACGGCAAGCCGGCGTTCAAGCTCGCCATGCAGGAAGTCAACCGGCGCTGGTACCTTTACGTCGCGCATCTCTGGCATCGCGGCTGGAGCGTGCTCGATGTCACCGACCCGAGCGCGCCGGAGCTTTGCCATTTCATTCCCGGACCGGAAAACACCTGGACGATTCAGATCCAGGTTGCCGACGGAAAAATGATCACCGGCCTCGAACGGATTGCGCCCGGCTGGGGCGGCGCCGACGGGCAACCGTTTGCCGAAGGGTTTTTTATTTTCGACGTGAGCGAGCCAACCCGGCCCCGACAACTCGGTCATTTTCAAACCGGCAGCACCGGCACCCATCGCAATTTTTACGATGGCGGCAATTGGGTTCACGCCGCCGCCGGCGCGCCGGGCTTGAATGGAAAAATTTATCGCATCGTCGATATCGCCGATCCGGCCAAGCCGCGCGAGGTGGGCCGCTTCGCGCTGCCCGAGCAGGAGCCGGGGGCAAAAACCGACGGCCGCAAATTTTCCTTTCACGGCCCGGCGCAGGTGGAAGGAAACCGCGCGTATTTATCCTACGGCGACGGCGGCGGGATCGTTCTCGACGTGAGCGATTTTGCGGCGCCCCGGCTCGTCAGCCGGCTCGCTTTTCGCGGCATCACGGCGACCCAGGGCATTCACACTTATTTGCCGCTGCCACGGCGCAAAATCGCGCTGATCAACGACGAGGCGATCCGCGAAAACGGCGATGAAAATCTCAACCTGGCGGGAATCGTCGACCTCAGCGACGAAGCGCGCCCGCGCATGCTCGCGCTTTTGCCATTGCCGGAGCCTGCGCCGGAAAGCGCGCTAAAGAATTTTTACGAGAAAGGCGGACGCTTCGGCCCGCACAACCATCATCACCCGAATCATCAACCCTGCCTCGAGGACCGCGACGACATCGCCTATCTGACTTACTTCAACGCCGGACTGAGAGTTTACGACATCCGCGATGCGCGCCAGCCCAAAGAGATCGCCTACTTCGTGCCCGGCGATCCAGAGATTCGAATCGGTTTAAAGCCGAGCCGGCTGGTCGCTCAATCCGAAGACGTGATCGTCGATCGGCGCGGCTGCATTTATCTGAGCGACAAGAATCACGGCATCCACATTCTGCGGCTCAAGGAAGTCTGGCCGTATCAGGCGGTGTGAGGCCCGGGACTCGGAGTTTTCCCGCAAAGGCGCAAAGACGCCCGCGCCCGGGCGGGAGTAATTCCGATCCGGTGGCGGGAAACTCAGGGCTTCATCGATTCCGGGAAATATTTCGACGGCGCCCAGATGTTGACGGCGAAATTGCTGCAGCCCAGGATGCGCAGCTCGCGCATGATGCGGATGTAGTCCTGCGAATCGATGAAGTCGCGCCAGTTGTCGAGCGTCTCGAAGTCGATGGTGATGGCGACGTGGGGCGTGACTTCCAGCGGATTGCGATAATTGCGCACTTCGATGACGCCTTTGTGCGATAGCGTCGTCGGCAGCCAGTCGTTGCGCGCCTTGTTGGAGTAAATCGTCAGGTTGGCTTTTTGATCCGGCAGGTCCCACTGAATGACAAAATGGACCATGGTCGTGCCCTCGGCTTATTGAATGCTGCGTACCAGGCCGCCGTCGATCGCGATGGTCGTGCCGGTGATGTAGCTGGCGCGGTCGGAGCCTAAAAAAACGATCAGATCGGCCGCCTCTTCCGCTGTGCCATAGCGGCCCAGCGGCACTTCCGCAGCCATCTCCTTGTTGATCTCGTCCACCGGCCGGCCCAGGCGGTCCGCGCGCGCTTTGTTGAGCTTCTGCGCGCGGTCGGTATCGATCCGCCCCGGGCACACGTTGTTGAAAAGAATGTTGTCGCGCGCCAGCTCGCGGGAGAGGGTTTTGGCCAGACCGATGACCGCGCTCCGCACCGCGTTGGACAGGACCAGGCCGGCGATGGGCTCTTTGACCGAATAGGACGTGATGTTGACGACTTTGCCGCCGCCCACTTTGCGCATGTGCGGCACGGCCTCGCGGGTCATGCGCATGGTGCTCATGAAACTCAGATTGAAAGCGTTGGTCCAGTCTTCGTCGCTGAACTTCATGAACTCGCCGGGGGGCGGTCCGCCGGCGTTGTTGACGATGACATCGATCCGCCCGAAACGCTCGGCGCTCTGGCTGACGAATTTTTTGATGTCCTCCGGCTTCGACATGTCCGCCGCCAGCGCCAGCACATCGCCGCCGGTTTGCTTGCGGATCGACTGCGCCGCTTCGTTCAGCGCCGCTTCGCCGCGCGCGCAGATGGCGACCTTGGCGCCCTCGCGCGCGAACCCCAGCGCCGCGGCGCGCCCCATCCCCTGACTGGCGCCCGCGACCAAAGCGACTTTTCCTTTGAGTCCCAAATCCATTATTGCGCTTCTCCTCGTAGTTTGAGTCTGGCGGATACTAGCAAAGGGCCGGTATCGGGTCAAAGAATCGAGGTCGGAAATCGGCGGTGAGAAATCGCCCGATTCAATTGCTGGCGCAGGCCCGCGGTGTTGCCGGTTTTCGCGGCGAATGCGTCGAGCTACTTCTGCTGCCAATAGATATTGTCGCGGAACTCCGGCTGAAGCCGCTTGATGTAAAGACACAGCATGCCGTGCACGCCGAGCTGGCGGAGCTTGCGCGGGTCGCCGGCGCGAAGCGCGTCCTTCTCCTCGCCGGCGAGATCATAACCGCTCATGACTTCCTCGAAATTTTTCAGCGCGCGCTGGTAGACCGCTTCGTCCATTTTGAGATCGAAGAGCAGCCGGCTGAGATGATAGCAACTCACGATGCCTCCGATACGCTTTGGCGAAAACGCGAGATTAGAGCTTCCAACTGACAAAACCCCAACCCGTGGCGACGAAGTCCGGCATATAGGCGGTGTACGCAGCCCTGGCGTCGCCCACCGCGCCGATGACCACCATCCAGTTGAGAAATTCCGTGTCGCCCGCCTGCAGGAGATCCTGCACCGAATAGTCCACCAGAGTTTTTCCTTTGCCCTGGCGCAGGACTTCGAGAAGCTTGTGATCGAAGCCCTCGTCGATTTCGCCGATGCGCGGCGAGCCGGGAAAATGCGACAGGCCGCCGGTGGCGAGCATGGCGATGCGCTCGTGGGAGGCGGCTGCCACTGCGCGGATCAGCTCGCCGACCTGATAGCAGCGCCGCGGCGAGGGCGCGGGATCAACCCAGGTGTTCACGTAAATCGGCAGGATCGGAATCTTCGGCTCGCGCAGCAGGAAATAAAGCGGCACGTTCTGGGTGTGCTGCAGCTCGATTTTTTCGCCGTAGGAAAAATCGATGCCGCGCTCCATGCCGGCGCGCACGATCGCTTTGCCGAGTTCTTTGTGATTGCGGTAGTGAAAACGGTGCCGGGTAAACCGCCCCTCGACTTCATCGCCGACGGTAACGAAAAAAGTCGGAATGTTGTTCCAGAAGAAATTGACGAACTGATCGTTGGCGACGACGATCAGCACGTCGGGCTTCGCATCTTCCAGATCCTTGCGCAGCGCGGCAAAGGCGGTCTCGGCGTCCTGGCGGAGCTTTTGCTGCTGCTCGAGAGTGGGCCGGCTCGCCGAGCCCTGGGGCGCCATGCTGTAGTGAAGATCCATGAAATCTTCCCACTCGCGGCCGGGCTCGAGAAGGATATTCGGCGCGTGGCTCGCCGCCAGCGCGGAAACCAGGGGCATAAGCACTCCTCAGCGAATCGAAAAAAATCCTATTACCCGACCTGCTAAAAAGCAACCGCGGCGGAGCGGCTGCGCAAGGATCGCAAAAACGGAGCGACGATGATGACGCGGCGGGCGCCGCGCGCCAATTCAGAGCATGCGGTAGTTGCGCACGGAAAAGAAAATCAGCGCGCCCACGGCGAGCACCGATAGGAACGGATGGTTCAAAACCCAGGCGAGCGTCGGCTCGAAGACATTGATAACCACGTAATCGATAAACTTGCCCATGTGCTCTCCGCTCTGCCGTTTGGCTTGGCCGGCACCTACTTATAACAAAAGGCCGACTGCCGGGAAAGGCCGACTTTTGCCAGAAAAACACAGCCACGCCCGGGGGTAAGCCGCCTTCCAGTTGGCGCCTGGAGGCGTATCTGAGGACTTAAAAGCCCCAGACAGAATGTTATTGTACAAGTTTGCGTGAAACGGGCCAAATCTGGACATAAATTCCACGCCGGCGCGGCCCCGGCGCGGCACAACTAGACGATATTCCACAATTTCCGGAAGCAGTAAACCGAAGGGAGGCGTGGCACTGGCGTTGCTCTATTGCCGGGACATCAAAGTTTACCGGAGGGAGCGTCATGAAACTGCTGTTAGCGACCATGTTCAAAAAATTGCCCGTGAGAACCACCCGCCAGCGCGCGACGATCTGCAAGCGCTGCGGCACGCGGATTTATTCCCTGAGCTATTTGAAGGCGCACCTCGAAGCGCACGAGCGAAAAGCCCACTGAGCGAAGAAGGGAGAAAGTCATGGAGCTATCGACGATTCCCTGGCGGGTGTTTTTCGCCGAGCTCAGCAGTCAACCGCTCGGCGCGCTCGAAATCTGGCTGCGCCACTGGCGCTTTACCAACGAAGGCGTGCTGTGCGCCGATCCGCAGGCGCCCGCGGCCGCGGAATTTCTGCTCGAAGAAAATTGATCTCGGTACGACAAGCTTGAAGCGGCGGCGCGTGCCGCGCGCCGCGCCGACACCGGGACGGGAACACCGAATGGAAGCCGTAAAAATTATTTTGCCGGCCGCAGAACGCAAGCCCTGCGTCTGCGGCGCGACCCTCGCTCTCAACCGTTCTTTCGGCCGCGCCGGCGGGCGCTGGCTCTGCTCGCGCCATTGCGGCGCGCGCGGGCTCACGTACGAAGGCGCGCTGCGGCGAAAAATCCGGCTCGATCTTTTGAGCTGGGGCGATCTGCGCCGCAGCGCTCAGGCGCTGATCGCCGCCCACTCCGAAGCGAATCCGGCGCTGTCGATTCAGTAAAGATTCTGCGCGTAAAGCGCGCGCTTGCGAAGGCGCGAGCGTTCGCTCGCGCGCCATGACCGATGCGAAATCCGCCCGCGGCTCTAGGCGACCGGCGCAGAAAATCCAGCGCCTCGTCGTAAATCTCCAATGGCACCGCAAACGGATGGCCGTCCTTGCCGCCGTGGGCGAAGGAGAAGCGCGCCGGATCGGCAAAGCGGCTGGGCGCGCCGCGGGCGACTTCAGCGATCAATCCGAGCGATTGAAGCGTGCGCGGGCCGAGCTTTTTTTGCAGCAAGAGATCGGTGAAGTGCCGCGCCCGCCGTGGAGCGGAAGATCGGCGATGCGCGAACAAAGCCCGGTCCGATCGCAAGCCATCTCCGGCGCGTCCGCTTGGGACGGCCGCGTTGTGCTGTTGACAGCTCTCTCGATTGGCATAGTAATTCTCTTGACCGGCGTCGGTGCGATGCGGGTTGTCGATCGTCGCCCATTCCAAGCCGGACGGTGGCCGCAAATGTCTTTCAGGACGATGAGAAAGCGCATCACCAAACACCGGCGCATCCGGCGCACGAGAAAAATAATCGCCGGTCTGCTCGCCGCCGGCGCTGGGATCAAGCTCGAAATCGGCGCCGGACCGGTCAAGGGCAAGAACGGCTGGACCACGCTCGACCTCAGCGACGAGGCGGACCTCTTTTGGAATTTGCATCGGCCGCTGCCGTTTCCCGACGACTCGGTGGAGATCATCTATTGCTCGCACGTGCTTGAGCACTTCCATTATCCGCAATTGATGGCGCTGCTGAAGGATTGCCGGAGAGTGCTGAAGCCGCGCGGTATCTTCAGCGCCTGCGTGCCCGACGCGAGCATCTACGTGCGCGGCTATCTGAATCATGAAAGCTTCGACCGGGGAAAATTCTTCGTCCACAAGCCGGCGGTCATCTCTGAAGCGCGGATGGACATCGTCAACTACATCGCCTACATGGACGGGCAGCACCGCTACATGTTCGATCCGGAAAATCTCGTGCGGATTTTATCCGAAGCCGGCTTTGCCGCGGTGCGATTGCGCGATTTCGATCCCGCCCTGGATCTTGCGGAGCGCAAGTACGAATCCATCTACGCGCTCGGGATCAAATCCTAGCCGCTGCCAAGCCAATCGCCGCAACCGGCGGCTTTCAGCCGCGCGAATCCGCCATTAAGCTTTTCGGCGCGCCGGCGATAATTTTAAGACGATCTCCTTGCGCCATGATCAAAAAGATCAAAGTCGAGCAGCTCAAGCCCGGAGTTTTCGTCCACGACTTCAACTGCGGCTGGCTGCACCATCCCTTTCTGGCCGACCGCACCAAGCTCAAGAGCGACGAGGATATCGATAAAATCGTCAAAAACGGCATCCGTGAAGTCTATATCGACACGGAAAAAAGCCTCGACCTCGACGACGCGCCGACGCAACGCGAGGCCGAGGAAGAAATTCAGGCCGAGATCGAAAAGCTGCCCGCCCGATCTCCCCAGCGCGCCGACCGCGAGCGGTTCAAAGACGAAATCGCCCGGGCCCGACAGCTCGTCGGCGAAGCCAGGGAAGCGACCAAAAAATTGATGCACGATATCCGCCGGGGCAAGCGCATGAATATGCAGCAGGTCGAAGGCCTGATCGAGCTCATGACCGATTCGGTGTTGAACGACAAGGGCGCGCTTGTCAGCCTGCGGCGCATCAAGAACATCGACGAGTACAAGGGCGATGAGATCAGTCTCTTCGGCCAGATCGCGGCGATCGTCGACATCTACGACGCGCTCAGCTCCGAACGCTGCTACAAAAAGCCATGTTACCGACTTCGGCGCTGAGCAAGCTCTTTGAGTGGAGCCGGAGCTATCTCAACCGCGATCTGGTCGAGAAGTTCATCGCGCATCTGGGCATCTATCCGGTCGGCACGCTGGTCCGACTGGAAAATCATTTCGTCGGCGTGGTGGTCGATCACGGCGAAAAAGACCTGCTTCATCCCGTGGTGCGCGCGGTCGTCGATGCGCGCAAAGCGAGACCGATCACGCCCATCGACATCGACCGCGAGCTCGGCGCCGGTTACCCGCGCGGCATCGTCGCCTGCGAGTCGCCGGAAAAATGGAAAATACGCCCCGAAGATTATCTGTGGTAGAAAATCCTGTTTTGTCGCCGGCTGACTCGCCGTTGTGCGGCGAATGCCTCAAATCGCTTCGTTCGGGTGCGACCGGTCAACCGCGCCCTGCTGTTATCTCCGCGACATGTAAAATTCACTTACAAAGCACACGGCAAAAAACCGCGCCGATTTTCATCGGTTAGCCAACCCCGCTGTTCTCTCCCGATAACTGTTACGACGCTTTACACTTTGCTGCGAAGCCGCCGGCAGCATCTTCCCGCAGCGTAATTCCCAGTCGTGTTTTGTCACAGCCCGCGCGAGCGGGCTTTGTTTTTGCTCATAGCATCGAAACGAAAGAGCCAGAATTTCCACGACTGGAATTCTGTGGAGGTTTCGGGTGATCAAAATCTATTTCTCGGCAACTCTCCTTCTGGCGTCGATGGTACTGGCGCCTCACGCCGCGATGAGCACTACGCTGTTCGACTTCGACGAGGTGCCCGGCCCGGTGCGCCGCGTGCCGCGCGGCCAGCAAGTCGAGCTGTATATGGAAAGCCTCTACGGCTCGAACATTACCGTCAGCCAGAAGACAACGCCCGTGCATGGAGCCGCGATACTCGGTGCGGCGGATGCGCAGAACTTTTATCTGCAACTGGGCAGGGGCAAGGGGCCGGCGGCGATTGTGATTCAGTTCGACGAAAACCCGATCGATTCGTTCAGCATCGATTTCAAGCTCTTCAAGAGAGCAAAGCCGCTCTCCATTTACGCCGACGGCCAGCTGATCAGCGTGGAGGCGCTTTCGAAGGCGCAAAGAAAAACCGGCCTATCGGGGCAAGAGACTTTTGTTTTCGATAAACCCGTTCACACTCTGGAATTTCGCGGCAAGAAAAAATCTTTCGCCATCGACAATCTGGTGGTCGATCTACCGAGCGGCGGCGAAACTACCGGCGGGGTCATTCTGCAGGGAACGAATCCGCCGGGGACCAACCCGCCAGGCTCCAATACTGGCGAAACGAACACCCAGGAATCCGACACCAATCCTCCTCCGGATGAAATCGACGAGACGGACAACCCGGATCCTTTTGATCTTCCGTCGGACCCGGATAACGGCCCGAACAATCCGCCGTCCGGCTTTTTTCTGACCGGCGATACTCTGCCGCCGGGCGACGCCCAGGCCGCCGCGGTCCCGGAGCCGGCTTCGCTGCTCCTGCTGCTGTTCGGCTGCGCTGCGACGCGATGGCGCTCGTTTTACATCAAGCGGCGCCGGCCGGATTGATCGTGAAACGCGGCGGGTAGAAGTAACGCAGAGATCTCAAGAAGCGCAGCACGCAGAACGATTCCGCTGCGATGCTGTCCCTGAAAGTTGTCGCGAAGCGCCGACGCGATTTCAGTGGGCTCATCGACACGGAGGGCCCGCGATTTCCGCTGGCCGCGCGCGTTTTGCAGCCTGCTCAGTAAAGCTCGGTCTTCAGCCGCTCCGCATACCTCGCGTTGTAATCCCTCGCGTAATCGGCATCTTTGCCGTCGCGCGCGGCGGCAAAGTCGCCGTGGGTCGGCGCGCCGTCCGGCCGCGCCGGCGCGTCCCAGAGCTTCGCGCGCACGAAGGCTTTGGGGCAGTGATTGAAAGCCTCTTCGACAGCGATCACCAGAACCACGCGCGGCGGTTTGCCGCCCACTGCGCAGCGTTGCAGCAGCTCCGGGTCCGTGCTGATCTTCGCGCGGCCGGTTACGCGATAGGTTTCGTTCGCTCCCGGGACCATGAAGATGATCCCGACTCTCGGGTCGACGAGCAGGTTCTTCATCCCGTCGATGCGATTGTTGCCCGGCCGATCGGGGATCAGCAGCGTGCGCTCGTTGAGCAGCTGCACGAAGCCCGGCGCATCGCCCTTGGGCGAACAGTCGATGCTCGCCCCGTTGGAAGTCGCGAGCACGAGAAACGGCGACGCCGCGATAAACGCGCGGCCGACTTCGGTGATGTGGTCGGTTTCCTTGGTGGCGATGTGCGGCAACGGCGCGGCATAAATCTTCGCGAGATCGTCCAGGGAAGTAACAGCGTAAGCATCGCTGCGGTCTTCGGCATCCATTTTTCATCCCCCTTTGAGCGCGACGGGCGTCAGCAGTCTTCGGACTGCTCAATATTCATTGGCAAACCGATCCTTGTCAACCTGGGAATTTGTAGCGTGGAATCGGCCAAATCCCAGGAGATCACGCGTTCTCTTCGGCATCTGTACGCTACGAGAGGCCTGCTAAGTCGCTCAATTCGTGATGCCTTACATGGCTCGCGAAACGCAACTAAACTAGCGAAAAATCTTTGGCTGGCTCGCGCCGACGTCTTCTCCTCTCACGGAACGGAGCTAGGCAGGCCAAGCTCAAAAGTCTTCCTGGTTTATTCTCTTGCGCATGTCTGGGCATTCGGCTTAGTTAACTATGCGGCCGAGCGCAATCGCAGATTGCGGAAGCCGCTGAAGCATTATTAATTAAGTCCTCGGGCGTCTGCCGACGATTCGATTGCGTACCACTATCACAAAATCCCAAGAGCGTGGTCGAAAAACTACTGATCCAGATGCTGCAGTGCGTTGCGCAAGGGGGCGTCGGAGACTTTGATGAACCCTTCCAGAGGTCGGTCCAGCTCGATCACGAGATAGATGGCCGCGGAAACCGCGCAGGCGCCCAGGAACAGGACGGTCATAGCGGTGATGTTGGATGGAGCGAACAAACCGAAGCTGACGAAGAGAAGGGTAAGCCAGAAAACCAGGATGACGAGGAGCGGGAACGGGAGCGGGTTTTGTTCCTGTTCGATCACCAGCCAGCGAGTTTGACCGAGTTCGTTGGCGATTTGCTGGGCCTGCGCGAGGGCGCGGCGCTGGGCGTCGTTGTGCGGCGCTAGTTTGTTCAACTGATCCTGAAAGGATTCCAGACCGGTGGCGCGCTCGAAAGCGGTCAAAGCCGGCATGCCGATGTTCTCCGCGGGCCAGACCATTTTCATCACGCCCGCGACGTGCCGCTTCAATTCCTCGCGAGCAACTTTCGTTTCCGGTCCATAGCGGGCCAGGTCGCGGTCCAGGAGGATGATCTTGGCGCTGCTGTGCACAATCCCGTTATTCATCGTGTCGAAGGAGTTTTTGGCCGAGCTCACCAGCAGACCCAGCACCATGGCGGTGAGCGTGGCGATCGTGCCAGCGCTGAGTTTCACGATATCCTGGGTTTCCTTACTGAGATGGTGATTGGGCAGGAGTCTTTGCAGACCCAGCCCAAGCAGGGCGCCCAGAAAGATGCACACGGCGCTCCCTACGGCGATGAACGTAGCGTTCATTTCTCTTTCCCACACGGATGCTCTTTCGAGCCTGAGAATATATTATCACCGATTGTCCCGGCCGGAATGGCGCCCGGGTCGTTGGAGCGGGGCGAACGGCGGGTAGAGAGGCTTCGATGATTGGCTGACCAGCGTGCGCGCACGGTTCCGGCACGACAATCACCATAAACGCGGCAGAAAATAGTGAAGAGCGGCATCGCCGCGCGCCGCCTCGGCGCAACCGAGATCCCATAGTAAATCGCAAGAGGGGAGAAAATGTGGCCAGGGACAGAATCGAACTGCCGACACGAGGATTTTCAGTCCTCTGCTCTACCGACTGAGCTACCTGGCCAGATGGGTGGGATAATTGGAAAGAGGAATATCGCGTAAAAAATTCAGTGAGTCAAGGCTGCGGGGCCGCGCAGTCTCTCCACTCGCTGTTCGACGAAATCCACCACCCGGCTCTCCAGCCGCACGCCGTCGAGCAGGTTGATTTCCTGAATGCCGGTGGGGCTGGTGACGTTGACCTCGGTCAAAAAACTGCCGATCACGTCCAGGCCGACGAAATACAAACCGTCGGCGCGAAGCAGCGGCGCCAACGCCGCGCAGATTTCCCGGTCGCGCGGCGTCACCTCGGTTTTGACCACCTGGCCGCCGACGTGAATGTTGCCGCGAGTCTCCGTTTCCAGCGGCACGCGCAGCACGGCGCCGAGCGGCTCGCCGTTCAGCACGATGATGCGTTTGTCGCCCTGGCGAATCTCCGGCAGATAGCGCTGGCCCATGATCAGCCGCCGGCCGTTGTCGGTGGCGGCTTCCAGAATCGAGTTGGTGTTGCGGTCCTGGGCGTTCAGATAAAAAACCCCGCTGCCGCCGCAGCCGTCGAGGGGCTTGACGATCATCTCGCCGTCGAGCTCGTCCATGAACGCTTTGAGACGCGCCATGTCGCTTGACACCAATGTTTGTGGAATCTGCTCAGGAAAGCGCAGGGCATAGAGTTTTTCGTTGGCTTCGCGCAGCCCCTTCGGATCGTTCATCACGAAGCACTTGCCCGGATCGATGAGACTTAGCAGGTGGGTGGCGAAGAAAAATTTCATGTCGAAGGGCGGATCCTTGCGCATCCAGACGCTATCGAACCCTTCCAGCGCGCCGGTTTGCTCCGGTCCCAAGCGGTAGTGCGGCGTGGCGCGCGCGAGCTCGAGCCGGCGATAGCGGCTCTGCGGCATGCCGCCGCGCACGAACAGGTCGTCGAGCTCCATGAAATAGATTTCATGGCCGCGGCGCTGCGCTTCGAGCATCAGCACGAACGTGGTGTCCTTGTCGATGTTGATCTTCTCGACGGGGTCCATCACGACCCCGATTCTAAGCGCCATAATTCCTCACTCCCGCACGACCCAGGTGCGCGCGAGGTAATCGTGCCAGGCGCGCTTCTCGCGGCTCCAGACGATCCAGAGGACGCCCAGGCCGATGCTTGCCGCGCCCAAGCCCACGGCGGCGATCCAGCGGAGCAGCGCGCGGCGGTAACCGATCGGCTGCCGCTCCGCGCCGACCACGCGCAGGTGAAAGACGCGTTTGCCGACGGTCTGCCCGTCCATGCCGTGAAACACGACGAAGTAAGCCGTGGTGAGAAACGCTCCGGCCAGGGTCAGCAATACCACAAGCGGGCCGGCGTTGCCCATGGACACGGCGCGGTTGTGCGCCGCCAGGCCGACTTTATAACCGACGTAGGCCATCATCGCCATCAGCGCGGTCAGGAAAAAAATCACCGCGGCATCGACGCTGAAGGCGGCGAGGCGGCGCCACAAGCCGCCGTAGCGCGTCTCCGGCGCGGCCTGCGGCACCGCCGGCGCCGGGTGCTCGACCTGGGGCGGGAACACCAGCGCCGACACTTCCTCGGGCGGCAGCTCATCGAATTCGGGTTCGCGCGCCGGATCGTCGCCGGTCAATGTGAAGTCGTCCGGCTTGGGCGCGCCGAAAATCACCCGGCGATGGAGCAGCTTGGCGCCGCATTGCGGGCAGCGTTCATCCGCCGCGGCCACCGGCGCATCGCAGTTTTGACAGTTCATGATTTTCCAGTTCAGGTCAGAGTTCATTATGCTAAGAAATGCCCGCGCCGGAAGCAAGGCAAGCTCACTGGAGATCGCCCCAGAGCTGCTGGGCCAGCGCCAGTGCCGCCAGTGCCGCGGTCTCGGCGCGCAGGATGCGCGGGCCGATTTGCGCGGTGAGGAAATCTTTCGAGCGCGCGGCTGCGGCCTCTTCCGGCGCAAAACCGCCTTCGGGGCCGATGGCAAGGAGCAGCGCTTTCATTGCGCGGCAGGTTTCATAGATTTGCCGCAGCGAGCGATCGGTCTCTTTTTCCCAGCACAGAATCTTCGCGGTCTCCGGCCAGGGGCGCTCGATCAATTCGCGAAAATCGCAGAGCGGCAGGATTTGCGGAACCCGGGCGCGGCCGCACTGCTGGGCGGCGCCGACGGCGATCTTGCGCCAGCGCTCGCTGCGTCTGGCGATTTTCTCGCCGCTCAGCTGCGGCACCGAGTAGCGCGACGTGAACGGCGCGATCGCCCCGGCGCCGAGCTCCGTGGCTTTTTCGACGACGAAGTCGAGTTTGTCTCCCTTGGTCAACCCCACCGCGAGCGTGATCGGCAAGAGCGGATCGCGGCGATTTTCCCTTGCGCGCAGGATTCTCAGCTCGCCGCGAGTCGCGGTCAAGCTCTCGATCGCAGCTTCGTACTCGCGCCCGGCGTCGTCGAACAGCGTGACCTCGTCCCCGGCGCGCAGGCGCAGCACGCGCGCGAGATGCGCGAGCTCCGGGCCGTCGATGGCGGCGCGATCGCCGTGAAATTTTTCCCTGGGCAAAAAAAAGCGCGCCATGAGCGGTCAGGCCTTTCGGCGCAGGAGCAGGCTGGTCCATTCGCGCTTGCGCCGGCGCTCCAGGATGCGGAAATCGCCGGCGAAGCGGCGCGCCGCCGCCGGCGCCTGGCGGTGCAACAGACCGGACAGGATCAGATAGCCGCGCGCGGCGACGCGCTTGGCCAGCGGCTCGGCGAGGGCGGCGATGGTGTCGGCGGTGAGGTTGGCGACGACCACGGCGAAACGCCGGCGCAGGGCGTGCACAGATTGGCCGCTCAGAAAAACTTTTTCCATAACCCCGTTGGCGCGAAGGTTCTGCGCGGCGACCTGGAGCGCCACCGGATCGTTGTCGATGGCATGAATTTCCGCCGCGCCGAGCAGGGCCGCGGCGATCGCGAGAATCCCCGAGCCGGTGCCCACGTCGAGGACGGTGAAGGCTTTGGGGCCGAGGCGCTCGCGCGCCGCTTCGAGAAACTCCATGCACGCGCGCGTGGTGCCGTGGGTGCCGGTGCCGAAGGCCATGCCGGGCTCGATCGTGATCACGTGCCGGCGGCGAAAGCGCGGCGGGGTGAGCCAGGGCGGCGTGACCCAGAAGCTTTTGCCGACCCGGCTCGGCTTGATGAAACGTTTCCAGGAATGCTGCCAGTTTTCCGGCCGGACCCGGCGCCATTCGATGTGCGGCGGGCGCCGTGAATGGGCGGCGACGAAGCGGCGCACCTGATGGCGCAGCGCCGGGTCCCGGCGCGAGCTCGGAAAGAACGCGTCGAGACCGCCGCGCTTGATAACCACGCCGGGCGAGCCGCGCTCGATCACAAAGTCCGCAAGTGCCTGGAGATCGCGCGCGCCGGCGCGAATCGAAACCTGGAGCCAGGATTGCGCCACGATTTTTTATGCCACAGCGGTGCGAGGCGTTCAATTGAACGGAAAGCGCGCCGCGCTGCTTGTCAAACCCGCCGCTTCCAGCTATTGAAAAAAGTGCAGCGAAAGGAGCGCGGCATGAAGCTGGCGGCGATCAAACCGGATGAACTGGCGGTGGTGCGCGACGACAAGCTCCTTCCCGTCGGCGATATTCTGCCGAAGGGATCGACCATGATCGATCTCATCGAAGCCTACGACGGCGTGAAGGCGAAGCTGGCGGCGCTCGGCGGGAACGGCATGAAGCTCGATCCCAAACTCCTCAAAGCGCCGGTGGAAAATCCTTCGAAGATCTGGGCGGCGGCGGGGAATTATCAGCGCGGCACGGCGGGCCTGGGCGAGGCGCGCGGGCGCGGCACCGCCGCCAAGGTTGCGCCCGAAGAATTGCTCGAAAATATCTTTCTCAAGCCGCCCTCGGCGATCGCCGGCCCCGAGGACAATATCATCATCCCGAAAAACGCCGACTCGATCTTTCCCGAGCTCGAGCTTTGCGTGGTGATCGGCAAAAGAGCGCGGCATGTCAGCAAGGAGCGCGCGTTTGACGTGGTGTTCGGCTACACGATCATGCTCGACGTGACCGCGCGCGGCTACGGACGGAGCAAAAATCTTTCCGGCACGCGCAACGTGCGCAAGGGCTTCGAGACCTTCGCGCCGATCGGTCCCTGGATCACGACCCGGGACGAGATTGCCGACCCGCACAATTTATGGATGAAGCTGTGGATCAACGGCGCGCTCAAGCAGTCGGCCAGAACCGACGCGATGATCAACGACATCGCCACCCAGATCAGCTTTCTTTCCGAGGTCACAACCCTGCTGCCCGGCGATCTGCTCACCACCGGCAATCCCGATTCGCCGGAGTTTCAGGAGAAGCTCAAGCCGGGCGATATTTTGAAATCCGAGATCGAAGGCATCGGCGCCATGAATCAGGGCGTGGCGCGCGAAGCCTGAATAGCTTTCCGACTTTTGAATCATGCTACGCATCGCGCCGTTTCGCGGAGTTTTCTACAATCCAAAAAAGATTCGCGACTTCGCCAAGGTGATCGCGCCGCCCTACGACGTGATCTCCAAAGAGGAGCAGGAAAAGCTCTACAAAAAATCGCCGCATAATTTTGTCCGCCTCGATTTGAGCCAGGAGCCGGATTCCTATCGGGCCGTCGCGCAAACCTGGAGCGAGTGGCAGGCCCAGGAGATTTTTATCCGCGACGAGGCGCCGGCGATTTATTTCTTGAGCCATCGCTTTCGCCCGAAGGGCGGCGAGCAGAAAATCCGCCAGGGATTTTTCGCCCTGACCGAGCTTCAGGATTTTTCCACCGGCGCAATCCGGCCGCACGAAAAAACCCACGATGCGCCCAAGGAAGACCGGCTGCAACTCATGCTCGCGTGCCACGCGCAGTTGAGCCCGATCTTCGCGCTTTACGCCCAGCCCAAGCCCGCGATCAATTCCCTGCTCGCGGCCGCGGTCGAAGACGCGGCGCCGTTCATCGAAGTGGAAACCGATTCGGGCGAGGAGTTGCGTCTCTGGCGTCTGACCGATGCTTCGCTCGCGCAAAAGCTCCAGCAGGAAATGGCGGGCCAGTCGTTATTGATCGCCGACGGGCATCACCGCTACGAAGCGAGCCTGAAATATCGCGACCGGATGCGCGGCGCGCGCGGCGAGTGGAAAGGCGACGAAGCGTTCAATTACATCCTGACCTATTTTGCCAACGTGCACGATGAAAACCTGATCATCCTGCCGACCCACCGGCTCGTGCGCGGCTACACGCACAAGCCGTTCATGGAGCTGGAAGAGGCGCTGCAGACCTATTTTTACGTCGAGCAGCACCCGAAGACGGCGGAAGGAAAGACTTCATTTCTGAAAGCGCTCAAGATCGCGGCGAAGAAACACCGGGTCATCGGCGCGAGCTTCAAGCGCGATCCGCGCTATCTGATCCTGCGGCTGAAAAACAAGCGCATCATGCAGCGGCTCGCCAAGGATCTGAGCGCGGCGCTGCGCGAGCTCGACGTGAGCACATTACACTTGCTGATTCTGGAGCACATCCTCGGCATGCCGCCGGAGCAGCAGGAGGGCGGCGCCAACATTCACTACACGCAGGACGAAGAAGCGGCGCTCCTGCGCCTGGAAAAAGAAGATTTTCAGGCGGCGTTTATTTTAAACGCCACGAAGGCCGAAGAGATCCTCGCGATCGTCTCGAGCGGCGAGAAGATGCCGCAGAAGTCGACTTACTTCTATCCGAAACTGCCGTCCGGGCTGATCGTCAACAAAATCGATCCCGACGAACACGCCGTGGCGTGAAGATTTCTTGAGCGTTTGCTGCCCGTGTTTACTTGACTTCACCGGCTTTCGGTTCCATCTCTCGAATTTAATTCTTCGATTGCCCCCTTTGCCGCCCATATCGACGGCGCCTTCGAGCTTGTTGTCGCCGATGAGAATCCAAGCAGTATTGCCTCGCGAAATTTCGACCTGTCCTTCCCACGTGCCGATCAGAGCCTTGGGCGGATCGACCTGAGCTAGAACAGAGAGCGCTGCGAAAATTAGCGGAGTGTCTCAGGATGAAAAACTCCGGAGCTTAGCGGCGACCTTATGGTATTTTTCCGGTGCGGTTCAATGCAATTTTTTACCGGAGCGGTTTCACGTGCTGCCCGTCGCCCGGCTTGCCGACGATCTTGCCGTCCTGCATGACCGTTTTGCCGCGGAGAATCGTGCGGATCGGCACGCCCTTCACTTTGCGGCCATGATACGGCGTCCAGCCGACTTTGGTGTATGTGGTTTGGTTAGAAATCACTTCTTCTTTGTTCATATCGACGATCACCATGTCGGCGTCGGAACCGGGCAGCAGCACGCCCTTTTTCGGATAGACATTGAAAAGCTTGGCGGCGTTGTAGGAAGAAATTCTGACCAGCATGTCGAGGGACAACTTGCCTTCGTTGACTGCGGTCAAAAACAGCCGGAGATAATCCTGAATCTGCGGCTCGCCGCCGGGGCAACTCCACATGTCATGCCAGCCCTTGTCTTTTTCCTCTTTGGTGTGCGGCGCGTGGTCGGTGCCGATGATATCCACCGTGCCGTCGTTGATCGCTTCCCAGAGCGCCTCCACATGCGCCGGCGGCACCCAGAAGCCCAGACAATAGGGGCCGAGCTTCTCGACGTTTTCCCAGGTGCCGAGAAACATCGCCCAGGGATTGACTTCGCAACTGCACGGCCGGCCTTCGGCTTTGGCGCGGCGCAGCATGGCCAGGCCTTCGGGCGTGCTCATGTGCAAAATGTGCAGCTGCGCGCCGAGCGCCTTCTGCATGCGGAACAAGGTGTTCATCGCCGTGTCCCAGATGATGCCGTCGTAGTCGCGGTAGGCTTTCGCGTAGGCCTGCGGGCTTCGATCTTCGCGCTTCCAGTAGCGGCCTTCGATCTCGTCCATCAAATCCTGATCGTGCGGATGAACCATCAGCGGCAGGCCGGTCTGGCCGACCGCTTCGAAGCATTTGAACAGCTCGCCGTTGTTGTTGAGGCCGATGCCGGGCATGTGCGGATAATCGCGGCCGGTGTCCTTGACCATGAAAATCTTGAACGCCAGCGGACCTTCTTTGGCGAGAGCCGGAATCTCTTCGGGCACGGTGCCGGACGGGTTGTGATTGAAATCGACGATGGCGTTTTTGCTGTGGTGCTCGATCAACGCGCGGTAACGCTCGACGCTGGTGGTCGGCGGATTGACATTGGGCATGCCGATCGACAAGGTCACGCCGCCGGCCGCGGCGGCCATGGTCGCCGTGGTGATGTCTTCTTTATAAGTGAATCCCGGATCGCGGTGGTGCGTGTGTGTGTCGATCAAACCGGGAATCACTTTCATCCCTTTGGCATCGATCACCGCGTCGGCGCTGTCGGGCAAAATCGGCGGCTTGCCGAGCGCCGCAACCTTGCCGTCTTTCACCGCGATATCCGCGGCGACGAACCCGCCGGGGGTCCAGACCTCGCCGCCTTTTACCAGCAAATCGATTTTTTCCATCGCTGCTTGAATCTCCCTTGGTTAACGGTCAAAAGTTTTTATATGGTCAGCGGTTGCGAGTGTCAACCGTGCTTGACTCGATAATTGAAATCTGAAACTATCTCTGCGCTTTTGGCCGATACGCCGCGCTGAAAGCAAAAGTTCGGAGGCTTTTTCATGTTCAACAAAGTATTTTTGGCGCTGCTGATTTTCGCCGCGGCGGTTTCGAGCGCGGCGCCGCTTCACGGCCAGAGCGCGAGCCTGATCGCCGCCGGCAAAAAGGAAGGCAAGGTCGTCGTCTATGGTTCGTTGGAGTCGGACACCGCGGACTCGGCCTTCGGCGGGTTCAAGAAAAAAACCGGCATCGAGGTCGAATACTGGCGCGCGTCGGCGACCAAGGTGATGGACCGGGCGTTGAGCGAGTATCGCGCGGGAAAACCCCTTTTCGACGTCATTTTGACCAATGACAATCCGATGCAGATCATGGTCAAAGAGGGTCTTTTCGCCAAGTATGACTCGCCGGCTGCCAAGGAATTCACCAAAGACGCGATCGATCCCAATCTCGGGCCGCGCTATCGTAACGTGGTCATCGGCGTGGTCTATAACAGGGATGTGATCAAGCCGGCCGACGCGCCGAAGTCGCTCGAAGACCTGGTCAAGCCGCAGTACCGCGGCAAGCTCGTCATGCCCGATCCGACCCAGCACACGACAACGACGCAGTGGGTGGCGAGCCTCGACAAGCTCATGGGCAAGGAGAAGGCGGAGAAGTTTATTCGCGATCTCGCCGCGCAGAAACCGATCCTGGTGGAATCTTTGCTGCCCGCTTCGGAGCGCGTCGTCACCGGTGAAACGCCGATCGCTATCACGTATGTGAAATACGTGCTGACCTACGGCCAAAAGGGAGCGCCGCTCGACTACGTCAGGCTGGGGAAATTCATGGGCGACGGCCATTATCTGGGCCTCAACAGCAAGGCGCCGCACGGCAACGCCGGCAAGGCGTTCATCGACTATTTTCTCGGCGCCGAGAACATGACCGCGCTCGCCAAGCTCGGCGAGTTCGTCAACCGCAAAGGCATCTATCCGCCGCTGCCCGACGCCGACAAAATCCAGTTCGTCGAGATGTACGATCTCGATTCGAAAAAATTCGCCGAGAAAAAGAAAGAGTACCAGCAAATCTTCCTGCACTGAGCTCTGGTTCGTTTGTGTCCGCGGATGAACGAGCGCTGGCGGCCGAACCGCCGCTGATGACCGCGTGGAGTCGTTCCCGGCTCGGGGTCTTTCTGAGCCAGCCGGTGAGCTGGGTTTTTCTCTGCGTCGGCGGCATCATCGCTTTCCTAAGTCTCTACCCGACCTTTTTTCTTTTTTACGGCAGTCTCACCGACGCGCCGCTCGGCGTGCCCGGCCATTTCACGCTGCAAAACTACATCCGAGCGTACAGCGACCCCGAAGCCTACCCGCTGCTTTTGAACTCCTTTATCTTCGGCCTGGGCGCTTCGGGTCTGTCGATTGTGTTCGCGCTGGCGCTCGCCTGGATCACGATCCGCACCAACGCGCCGTTTCGCCGGCTGTTCGAATTGACCGCGATCATTCCCAACATTCTGCCGCCGATCCTGGTGTCGATTTCCTGGGTGATGCTGTTGAACCCGAGCAACGGCCTGATCAACGGTTTGTTCGTCAAGCTGCTCGGCATGGAAAAAGGGCCGTTCAACATCTACTCCATGCCCGGGCTGATCTTCGTCGAATCGCTGGTTCTCACGCCGCTGGCGTTTCTGATCGTCGCCGCGGCGCTGAAAAGCATGGACCCGTCGCTGGAGGAATCGGCGAAGACCCTCGGCTCCAACGAGTTCGGCGTGATGCGCCGGGTGACGTTTCCTTTGATTCGCCCGGCGATTCTCGCCGCCGGCACTTTGAACTTTGTCCGGGCGGTGGAAAGCTTCGACACGCCGGCGATCATCGCGCTGCCCGCGCGCATCGAAGTGTTCACCACCAAAATCTGGCGCGAAGCGCTGGGCTCGTTTCCGACCAACCACAATCTCGCGGCGGCCTACGGCGTCGGCATTCTCGCCGTGGCGCTGGTGTTCGTTTATCTTTACCGCCGTTTCACTTCCCAGGTGGAAAATTTTTCCACGGTCACCGGCAAGGGCTTTCGCCCGCATCAGATCGATCTCGGCCCCTGGCGCTACGCGGCGTCGGGCGTGGCGCTGCTCTTATTGATTCTGCTCGTCGTCCTGCCGCTGCTGGTGTTGCTGCTGGTCTCGCTGATGCCCTATTATCACGTGCCCACCTGGCAGACCTGGCAGCGCCTGACCCTCGACCATTTCCGCTACGTCTGGGCGACGCCGCGGGTGCACAAGGCGTTTGCCAACAGCCTTTTCCTCGCGCTGGTCGGCGCTACGGCGTGCATGATCCTCGCGTCGCTCGCGTCCTACATCACGGTGCGCACCAAGATCGCCGCGCGCGGCGTGATCGAGGGCCTGGTTTTCATTCCCTGGGCCTTTCCCGGCACGGCGATGGCGCTGGGGTTGCTCTGGGCCTACGTGGATTTTCCGGTTCCGATCTACGCCACGATCTGGATCATTCTCATCGCCTACATCACGCGTTTTCTGCCCTACGGCCTGCGCGCGGTGACGAGCACGATCATTCAGGTGCACCGCGAGCTGGAAGAAGCCTCGGTGGTCTGCGGCGCCGGATTTTTTGCCACCTTTCGCCGGGTGCTGATTCCGATGATGCGCCCGGGCGTGATGGCGGGCTGGATTATTCTCGTGACGATTTTTCTGCGCGAGTTCAGCGCGACCTTGTTTCTTTACAGCCCCGGCTCCGAGCCGCTCGGCCCGCTGCTTTATTTTCTCTATCTCGACGGCATGCGCGGCCGGGTCGCCGCCATCGGCCTGGTGATTTCGCTGATCTCGGTGGTCCTGATCGCCATCGCCCAGCGCTACTCGCGCTGGGAAAGTCATTGATAGCGAGGATCGAGGATCGAAGATCGAGGATGGCGATCGGTGCGATCTTCGATCTTCGATTCTCGATTCTCGATCCTCGACCCCAAACAAAACGGAGGACCCGTGGAAAAATTATTCTTAACCCTCGCCTGCGGCGAGTACGATCGCACCAAAGCGCTCCAGGACGGCTCGGTGGAGCCTGAAGGAATCCGATTGAACTATATACCGATGCAGTCGGAAGAGATTTTCTGGCGCATGGGCCATTATCAAGAATTCGACGTTTCCGAAATGTCGCTTTCTGCTCATATCACGATGCTCGGCCAGGGAAACTCTCCCTTCGTGGGCATCCCGGTATTTCCTTCGCGCTACTTCAGACATTCTTCGGTGTACTACAACGTCGACTCGGGAATTAAGAAACCTGAAGACTTCAAGGGCAAACGGATCGGCACGCCGGAATACGCGATGACGGCCGGTGTCTGGATTCGCGGCTTTTTAAAAGACGATTATGGCGTGAGAGCCCAGGATGTGAAATGGCATCTCGGCGGTCAGACGGATCCAGGCCGCAAAGAACGGGTGAAACTGGACCTGCCCCCTGAAATCAGCGTGCAATCCATTCCGGATGACAAAACGCTCAACGGCATGCTGGAAGCGGGTGAGCTCGACGGATTGATTTCCGCTCGCAGCCCCTCTGGTCTCGGCGACGGCACGGGAAAAGTGCGGCGTTTGTTCCCCAACTACCGCGAAGTCGAAACCGAATATTACAGACGCACAAAAATCTTTCCCATCATGCATATCCTGGTAATTCGTAAAGATCTTTACGAGCGCCACCCGTGGACGGCGCGCAGTTTGTTCAAAGCCTTTTGCGACGCGAAAAATCGCGCCTTTCAAACGATGCATATTTCTAACGCTCATGCCTACGCCCTGCCGTGGTTGGCCTGGGAGCGCGAGCAGTTGCGCGAGATTTTTGGCCCCGACTGGTGGCCCTACGGCATCGAACCCAATCGCCACGTGCTCGAAGCGTTACTGCGTTATCTCGGCGAACAAGGCTTGCTGAAAAAACCGCTCAAGGTTGAGGATATCTTCGCGCCCAGCGCCGTCGGTGAATTCAAGCTCTAAAAGGCAAAGGAATCCGAACGACCGCAACCATTGAAACCTCTGGAACCGCGGGAACGATTGGAACGGATTGAATTGTCGAGAGGCGCCGCGCGTTTTCTCCGCGCCGCCCGCGTCGCCCACCTCGCCACCGCGGATAAAACCGGCCGGCCGCATGCGATACCGATCTGCTTTGTATACGACGGCGAAAAATTTTATTCGCCCATCGACGAGAAGCCGAAGCGGACCGAGCCGCGGCGGCTGAAACGGCTGCGCAACATCGGAGAAAATCCCCGGGTCGCGCTGGTCATCGACCGCTACGACGAAGACTGGCGCCGGCTTGCTTACGTGCTGGTCTTCGGGCGCGCGCGCATCCTCGCGCGCGGCGGAAAACATCGCCGGGCCGTGCGCCTGCTTCGCCGCAAGTACCGCCAGTACCGCGCCATGAGCCTGGACCGGCTGCCGATGATCGCCATCGCGCCCAGGCGCTTCGTGTGCTGGGGCAATCCATGATTGAATGATAGGGTAAATGAGATCCGGTCGGCGGCCAATGCCGGCTATCGGATCGAAGCCGTCATGGGTCGATCAACAAGAAGAGTATCGGCGCCGAAAAAGTTTGCCGCCTGGATTCAGGCGAGTCCGTCGCCCGAGTTGGCCGCGCGCCAGCTCGAACGGCTTTGCGACGGCGCGTTGGCAGCCGGTCTGGCGAAGATTCCCGATGCCGAGCTCCCCGCGCTTTTTCAACTCCTGGGCGCCAGCGCTTTTTTGAGCGATGTGCTGCTGCGGCAGGGAAACCGCTGGGCGGAATTTTTTCTGCGCCAGATTGCCATCGGACAAAAATCCGCCGCCGAGCACGGCCGCGATATCGCCGCACGCGCCGGTCGCGCGGCGAGCTTCGAAGAATTTTGCGCCCTCCTGCGCCGTTACAAGCACGAAGAGTACCTGCGCATCGGCGCGCGCGACCTGATGCCCTCGGTGAGCGTGGAAGAAACCGTGCGCGAGCTGAGCGCCCTCGCCGATGCCGCGCTCGATGCGGCTTACCGTTTCGCCCGCGCGGAAGTCGAGCGCGATTACGGCGTCTTGCATCTGCCCGAGTCCGGGCAGGCCAACCGCTTCGCGATCCTCGGCATGGGCAAGCTCGGCGGCGGCGAATTGAACTTCAGCTCCGACATCGACGTGATTTTTCTTTACGAGAGCGACGAAGGCGAAAGCGCGGGCGGAGCCAGGGGCAAGAGCACGCCGCGGGAATTCTTCAGCGCAGTGGCGAGGAAAATCATCCACGCGATGGGGCAAGTCAGCGAGGAAGGGTTCGTTTTCCGCATCGATCTGCGGCTTCGCCCGATGGGCAACAGCGGGCCGCTGGTCCAGTCGGTCGGATCTTCGATGCTCTATTACGAATCCTGGGGCCAGTGCTGGGAGCGCGCGGCGCTGATCAAGGCGCGGCCGGCGGCGGGGGACCTCGATCTCGGCAAAGAATTTTTGCGGGAAGTCGAGCCGTTCATTTATCGCCGCTACCTCGACTACACGACGGTGGAGGAGCTGCGCCACTTGAAGCTGCGCATTGAAAACGAGCTTTTGAGCCCGGCGGAGAAGGAGCGCAATCTCAAGCTCGGCTACGGCGGCATCCGCGAGATCGAATTTTTCACCCAGGCGTTGCAGCTCGTGAACGGCGGCTACGTGCCGGCGGTGCGCGGCCCGAGCACCCTGCCGGCGCTCGCGCGGCTGGCGGAGCATCGACTGATTTCTCCCCGGGAGCGCGACCTTCTAACCGACGCGTACCGCTTCTTGCGCCAGGCGGAGCACAAGGTGCAGATCGTCCAGGAAGCGCACGCGCACTCGATTCCCCAAAGCGCGGACGAGGAGCGGGCGTTCGCGCGCCGCCTCGGCTATCGCGCCAAAGGCAAAGCGAGCGAGCGCGGGCTTTTCTGGCGCGACCATGCCCGGCACACGAAAAACGTGCGCAAGATTTTCGACCGGCTTTTTTACGGCGCGCAAAAAGAGCGCGAAGCCGACGCGGCCTCGGCGACGGGCCTGGTGTGGAACGATCTCGACCGGCGCGAGCTCGTCACGAAAGAGCTCGGGCGCCTGGGCTTCAAAAATCCCGAGCTATCCTACGACAACCTGCTCGCGGTGCGCGACGGCGAAACCTACGCGCCGCCGAGCCCGAAACGATTGAAGGTCATGCGCGCCCTCGGGCCGGCGCTGCTGGTCGAGCTGGCGCGCAGCGGCGCGCCGGACCAGGCGCTCGCGAATCTCGCTCGCTTCAGCCACAGCATCGGCGGGCGCACCGGGTTTCTCACCCTGCTCGCCGAAAACCCGCACACGCTGCGCCTGCTCACCACGCTTTTCGCCGACAGCCAGTTTCTGACCGATCTGTTTCTCAATCGGCCGGAGCTGATCGACACCCTGATCCGCGCCGATCTCACGCGCATCGAAAAAAGCCGCGGCGAAATGCTCGGCGAATTGCGCCGCGCGCTCGACGAAAGCGCGGATTTCGAGGACCGGCTGAACGCGCTGCGCCGTTACAAAAACGAGGAATTCATCCGCATCGGCCTGCACGATCTCGGCGGCGCCATCGAGCTGATGCAGGCCCTGGCGCAGCTCTCCGACCTCGCCGATGCCTGCGTCGAAGGGGCGCTGGAAATCGCCTGCGCCGAGCTGGCGCAAAAACACGGCGCGGTTGCCGGCGGGCGCTTCGCGGTCATCGGCGGCGGCAAAATGGGCGGGCGCGAGCTCGACTACAATTCCGATCTCGATTTGATTTTTATCTACGATGCGCCCGAAGAGGCGCAGAGCGGCGGCGGGCCGCAGGGAAAACTGCCGGCGCACGATTATTACGTGCGCCTGGGGCAAAAACTGATCGCCTGCCTGGCCGCGCCGACCGAGGAAGGCATCGCCTACAGGATCGACATGCAGCTGCGCCCGTCGGGAAAATCCGGGCCGCTGGTGTCGTCGCTCGGCGCGTTCCGCGAGTACCACAACTCGAGCTCGCTGCTGTGGGAACGCCAGGCGCTGATCAAGACGCGCTGCGTTGCCGGCGATCCGAGCTTGGGCAAAGAAGCCGAGCACATCGCGGCAGCCTTTGCCTACGGCAGCAGCCTGGATGCCCAGGGCATTGCCGAAATTCACCATCTGCGCATGCGCATGGAGCGCGAGCTGGCGCGCGAGGACAGCACTCATTTCAATCTCAAGAAAGGCCGGGGCGGACTGGTCGATATCGAGTTCATCACCCAGATGCTGCAATTGACCCATGGGCACCGGCTTGCCGCGGTGCGCCGGCGCGGCACGGTCGAGGCGTTGCGCGCGCTTCACGACGAGAAAATTTTAAAGCGCGGCGAGTTTCGACTCCTGGCGGAAGGCTATCTGTTTTTGCGCCGCGTGGATCATCGGCTGCGGCTCGAACGCGATCAATCGATCGATGCCTTCGAGGCCGAGCCGGAGCGGCTCGAAGGGATCGCTCAGGCGCTCGGCTACGGCCATGGGGGAGAAAACAAACCGAGCCGCCGGGCGCGCGCCGGTGCAAAACTGCTGCGCGAGTACCAGACCCGCCGGGAGCAGATCCGGGGCTGCTACGAGCGCTATTTTCCATACGAGGAAGCCAGAGAGCCGTAGGTCGGGCGGTGTCAATTCGGCCCGAACCTTACCCCATCTGTACTTTTTAAAATAGAATTATTGACAGTAGCACACTCGTGCGCTATCTTCGGCGCATGAAAACACAATTAACCAAGGGCATTGCCCTGGCTTCATTGGTCACCGTGCTTGCGGCTCCGCTCTACGCGCAGTCGGCTCCCGCCAATAAACCGGCGGAGCAGGGCGTGGGCGAAGAGGCGGGTTACGGCGTGGGCGCGGCGCTCGCGAGCGTTTTCTATATCCCTGCCAAGGTCACCTATGCCGGCCTGGGGCTTTTGACGGGCGGGCTGGGCTGGGTGCTGAGCGGCGGGAGAGCCGACGTCGCGAACAACATCATCTACCCGGCGGTGGGCGGAAACTACGTCGTGACGCCGAACAACCTGAAGGGCACCGAGCCGATCTACTTCGTCGGCGCGCCGCCGCCCGAGACCGGGCCCCGGGCCGACGCTCCGGCTACGACCGCGACTCGCTAGCGCCGACGCAGACACCGCGCTTCGACGCTTCGATAAATTCCAGCAGGGCCGATACATCGGCGTTGGCCCCGCCGGACGCTTGCAACTCTTTCACCGCGAGGCCCAGGTTGCGTCCTTGACGAAACAGGACGCGAAAGGCCTCGCGGATCGCGCGAATCCTTTTTTCCTCGAACCCCGCCCGCTTCAGCCCGATTACGTTCACTCCCCGCACCGTGTGCTGCCAGTCCATAATCGCAAACGGCGGCACGTCGCGGCTGGTGCCGCTGAGACCGCGCAAAAGCGCGTAGGCGCCGATGCGCACGAACTGGTGCACCACGCAGTTGCCGGAGATAAAAACATTGGCGCCGACCTCGACATAGCCGCCCAGGAGCGCGCCGTTGGCGAGAATCACGCGATCGCCGATTTGGCAGTTGTGGCCCACGTGGGAGTTGGCCATGAAAAAACAATCATCGCCGATCACGGTCGCGGAGCCCGGCGCGGTGCCGCGGTGAATCTGCACGTGCTCGCGAATCACGTTGCGGTCGCCGATGCGCAGATAGCTCTCGGCGCCCTGGTAGGCGCGATCCTGGGGCGGTCCGCCGAGCACGGCGCCTGGATGAATCTCGTTGCCGGCGCCGATCTCGGTCCATCCGGTCAAATAGGCGTGGGCCATCACGCGGGTGCCGCGCCGGATGCGCACCGGTCCTTCAATCACGACGTAGGGCCCGATTTCCACTTCGGAGTCGATCGCGGCGGCAGGGTCAACGATGGCGCTTGGATGAATCGACATGAAACCGGTTAGTGAAGCTTCTCTTCGTCGTCGTCTTCGTCATTGCGCCGCGCGGCTTTGTCGCCGGCGATGCGATAGCGCTCCTGAGTCCACGCGCCGAGATCGATCAGCCGGCAGCGCTCGGAGCAAAACGGCCGGTGCGGATTGCCCTCCCAGGAGACTTCCTTGCGGCAGGTCGGGCATTTGATTTTGAGCGGCACGGCTCTTCCCGTCATGTATCGAGCGTGTTTTGAGCGAACAGCTCTGCGACCTCGAGCTTGCGCGCGAGCAAACCCTGATCGAGGGCGTAGCCGAGAAAGCGCTCCAGATTGGCGCGATTTTTTTTGACGCCGTGGGGCCACGGATCGTCCCCGAAAACGCTGCGCTCCTCTTCGAACAAATGCCGGCCCCAGACAAAGCGCGACCAGTTGGGGTCGTCGTAATATTCCATGCACGCGGCTTTGGCGCGATCGAAAGCGGCCATCACGCGCGGCGCCAGCGACGGGTCGCGCTGCAGCACTTCGTTTTTGAACGCGACCACGTGCATGATCGGGTAGTAGCCGTTCTTGCGAAAATATTTGGCTTCCTCGGCTTTCGCATCGGCGAACAGCCGGCGAATCCGGCCGCCGCCGCGCAGCGCTTCCTTGGGCGGATGCGGCATCATGATCGCATCGATCGCGCCGCTCTCGAGCAGCGCGCCGATTTTCTGTCCGGGCTTGAGCAGCTGCATGCGCACGCCTTCGAGCGGGCGCAGCGGCACCGCTTCGTCCTTGGAAATATACCAGTCGATCTCGCGCCAGGGAACGCCGTACTCGGCCTGCAAATCGCCGCGCGCCAGAACCGAGAGGGTGGTTTGAAACGTGCTCAAACCGACTTTGCGGCCGATCAGCTGTTCCGGCGTAGCGATGCCGGCGTTGGCGTTCACCCACATCTGCGACAGGCTGAACAGCCGGCGCGGAAACACCGGAATCGCGGTGAACGGCATGCCGCGGCTCCTGGCCACCAGATAATTCGACAGCGATAGCTCGCAGATATCGAACTCGCCCTTTTGCAGCATGCGCTCGTGGCGGTCCTGGCCGTGCTTGAGCGGGCTCGACTGGCCCACTTCCAAAACTTCCAGGTCCGCTCCGTCGAGCCGCACCGAGCCGTCGAAAAACGGCATGTGGCGGTCGTAATGGGACAGGGCCATCGACAAGCGTGAATCGGCCATAGGCGCTCCTTGTAAAAATCCCTTTACTGCATTTTGGCCGCGCTTTCCACGGGTGGCTGCGCGCTCATCCGCGCCGTTGCCAAGCGCGCGGCCCTCGCGCTTCAAGCCAGCCCGCGGGTCAGCTCGTCGAACAATTCATCGACTTCGAACCGCCGCGGAATCAATTTTTGCTGCGCCGAATATTCGACGATCAGCTCGAGACTCCGGCAGATATTTTTCACGCCGAATTGCAGCGGATCGAGGGCCGCAGCGGGCGCCGCCTCTCTGGCGGCGCGGAGCAGGCGAAAGATTTCTTTCACCGCCGCCGGATGCGATTGCCGGAGCTCGGTCTTCACCACCAGCATGTGATTGATCGGCAGCGCGCCGTGTTGGGCGCACCAGCTTTGCGCGGCGCGCTCGGGGTCGGCAAGCACCGGGCGCAGCCGCGCGTCCTTCAGATCGGCGCCGCCGACCACGCCCGCATCGATCTCGCCGTCGCGGAGCATTTGCACCAGCGATTTGCCCGCCGGCGCGCGCTCGGCAGCGGGCGGATCGCGGTATTCCGCCACGTGCGGATCTTCGAAGGTCACCCAGCGAATCGCGTCGAGATCGACGCCGTAATCGTTTTGCAGAATGCCGCGAATCCACGCGGCGGTCGTCACCGAATAAGCGCGGATGCCGACGCGGCGACCGGGCAAATCGGCAGGCGCGAGGGCGCCGCGCTCGGCATTGCAAACTAGAAACGGATGCGGCAGCGCGCCGACGATGACCGCAGGCAGCAAAGTAAGCGGCTTGCCGTGGGCCTTGGCTTGGAGAAAAGTGACGATCGCCAGCTCGGCGACATCGTATTTCAGATGCCGCACCACGTCTTTGAAAGCCGTGTTTGGCACTTTCACGTCGGCGAAATCGAGCGCCAGCTCCGCCGAGCGCAGCTCGCCCTTCTTCAAAGCGAGCGTGTTCGGGTAATCGCCGAGCAGCGCGCGCAGGGTCAATCGCTCCGAAGCATTTTCCATGGGCCACCTCGATTCCCGGCCAGCTCGGCCGTCGCCAGTCGCCCGAAAATAGACAGGCTAGGCCGGGCTGACTCCATCGTCTATACTATTATCGTGGAAATGACACGCCGAGCGCGGGCCCGCCGGCCGCGGCGGCGAAGGTGAGAACGTTGGCACAAGCAAAAACTCAAAAACCGCTCGCGGACCTGGGCGCGAAAATCGATGAGTGGCTGCGCTCGCAAAACGACTTCGTCAACGCGGATCAATTTGCGGGCATTCTGCAAACCCTGCTCAAGCTCGCCCAGGACAACGCCGAGCGCGGCGATCTGAAGATTCTCAATCGCGCCATGCAGGAGCTGCGGCACGCCTTCAGCATCTTCGCGCCCTACCGTCACGTGCGCAAGGTCAGCATCTTCGGCTCCACCCGGGTGCGCAAAGACGAGCCCTATTATCATCTCGCGCGCAGCGTCGCCCGCCAGCTCGCCGAGGCGGGTTTTATGGTCATCACCGGCGCCGGACCGGGGATCATGCAGGCCGGCCACGAGGGCGCCGGCCGGGAGCGCAGCTTCGGCGTCAACATCCGCTTGCCTTCGGTGCAAAACGCCAACCCGTTCATCCGCAACGACCCCAAGCTGATGGACTTTCATTTTTTTTTCACGCGCAAGCTCATGTTCGTCAAGGAAGCCGACGCGGTGGTCATCTTTCCCGGCGGCTTCGGCACCCACGACGAGCTCTTGGAGTCGATCACTCTGGCGCAGACCGGCAAGACCCAGCTGGTGCCGATTCTGCTTGTCGACCTGCCGGACGGAACTTACTGGAAGCACTGGCAGGAATTTCTGCGCAGCGAAGTGATGAGCCGCGGCTACATCGTCGAGCGCGAGATGGTCTTTTTCAAAACCGTGACCGATGCCGAGTCGGTGGTTCGGGAGATCGCAAATTTTTACCGCAATTTTCACTCCTACCGCTTCGTCAAAAGGGATCTGGTGATGCGGCTCAATTATCCGCCGACGGCGCAACTGATCGAGCGCCTCAACCGCGAATTCGCCGATATCATCAAAGGCGGCAAGGTGCGCCAGACCGAGCCGCTGCCGGACGAAGCCGACGATCCGGGAAAACTCCACCTGCACCGGCTGCTGATGCGCTTCAACCGCGAGGATTACGCGCGCCTGCGCCAGATGATCGACACGATCAACGCGGAGCGTCTGACGGCGGAGGAAACCGATTCGGCCGTCCCCGCCAGGCGACAGAGCAAAAGCGCCGCCGAGCTTTCCAGCCAGTAATCGCAGGCGCTTGGGCGGCGGCTACCGGGAGAGCCCTGGAGTCGATTACTGACAGATTGCGCTGAAGCCTGGTTTGCGGCGCGGCGATTAAAAATCGCCCGCAGCTATTTTTGCCCGCGCCCGGAACGCCGGGTGCCGAGCTCGTCGAGCAGCGAAAGGTCGATCACCCGGCTTGGGCTGATGGCGCCGAGCTTTTTGTCCACGTAGGCGGACATGCGGATAAGATTTTTAACCGCGTCCTCGGGCGGGTAGAGCGTCGCTTCGGAGTTCGCGTGCAGGTATTGATACGCAAACTCCGCCACGTCGGGATCGCCGCTGTTGAGCATCTGGGTCAGCGGCCGCATCGTGCCTTCCTTGTTTTCGACGATGAAGCGGGTCGCTTCGGCGAAGGCTTTGACGAATTTCTTCACCGTCGCGCGCTGGCTCGCGAGGTAGGAGCGCTTGACCGCGATGGGCGCGTTCATGAACGGCGTCGGCTTGCCGCGCAAAACGAAAAAGCCGCGCTTTTTCATGATCGGCTCGAGCAGCGCGTCGGCCAGGGTCGCGTCGATGCCGCCGCGCATCAAGGCGCTGACGCGCTCCTGGGAGCCGCCGCCCATCTGCAGCAAGGTCAAATCCTTCACCGGATCGATGCCCGCATCCTGGAGCAGCACGTGGATGATCAGCCAGGGCTTGCTGCCGGCGCGGTTGACGCCGACTTTTTTGCCGCGGAGCTCGCGGATGTCGGAAATTTTTTCGCGGGTTATCCAGACGTAGGGAACCAGGTTGTCCCAGCTGCCGAGCGCGACCACGTCGGCGCCCTGCAGATGGCTCGGCAGCAAGCCCGTGGGCGCGCCCGCCGCGGCGTGCACGTCGCCGGAAATCAGCGCCTGGTAAGTCGTCGGCGCGCTGTTGATGCGAATCGGCTCGACGGTGAGGCCTTCGCGCTGGAAAAAGCCGCGGTCGTTGGCCACCAGCACGGGAAACGCCGCGGTGGGAAAAAGCGGAATCGCCACGCGCATGGTTTCCTGGGATTCGACGCGGCGCGCGCCGGCAACCAGAATTGCCGCGAGCATCAAGACGAGACTGAGGGATAATTTCATGGGTGTCTCCCAAGAAGCTTTCGATCCAATTTGCGGTCCCAGGCGTTGTGATCGCCCTCAGCCGCGCAGCGCGCGGCAGCTCTGGGCCGGCAACTGCAGCAGCACCGACTGGCCCTGGCGCAGGGGCGAGGCAGGATGCACTTTGGTGCGAAGCTTCTGCGCGCCCACCGCGAGCTGGCATTCCAGCGCATCGCCCATGAAGATCGTCGCCTCGACGCTGCCGCTCAGGATATTTTCCGCGCCGGGATTTGCGTCGGCGACGATCTTGATGTCTTCCGGGCGAATGACGACGATCACCGGATCGCCGGCGCCGACGTTGTCCGGCAGCACGCAGCGCAATTTGCCGCTGGCGGTGGTGACTTCGCCGATGCCGCCCGCGCAAGCCGCGTCCGCTCGGCCTTCGAGAAAATTGGTCAGGCCGATGAAATGGGCGACGAATTTTTCCCGCGGCGCCTGATAGATTTCCACCGGCGTGCCCTGCTGCACGATCCGGCCCTGATCCATCACCGCCACGGTGTCGGACATGGTGAGCGCTTCCAGCTGATCGTGAGTGACGTAAAGCGTGGTGATGCCGAGCCGCTTGACCAGCTCGCGCAGCTCGAAGCGGGTTTCCTCGCGGAGCTTGGCGTCGAGATTGCTGAGCGGCTCGTCGAGAAGCAAAACGCGCGGCTCTTTGACGATGGCGCGCGCCAGCGCGAGGCGCTGCTGCTGGCCGCCGCTCAGAAACGGCGCGGGGCGGTCGGCGAGGCCGTCGAGCTTGACGAGCGCGAGCGCGCGCGCGACTTTTTCGGCGATCTCACCGCGGCCGCGCTTGCCTTTCATCTCGCGCAGCGGAAAGGCGACGTTCTCGAAGACGTTCAGGTGCGGCCAGATGGCGTAGGATTGAAACACCATGCCGATGTCGCGCTGATACGGCGGCACGGCGATTTTTTTCTCGGAGCAATAGACCAGATCGTCGCCGACAAAAATCCGCCCCTGCTGCGGTGTTTCCAGTCCGGCCACCGAGCGCAGGGTGGTCGTTTTCCCGCAGCCGCTCGGACCGAGCAGGGTAAAAAATTGCCCCTGCGCGATGTCCACATGGATGCCGCGCACGGCGTGCACCGTGCCGCCCTCGGTTTGATAGTAAACGTGGAGATTCTCGATCCGAATCATATCGAGGGCGGCTGCGCCCACTGCCGGCGAAAGCCGACATAGCGCACCAGCAGAGTCAAAAGCAAGAGCGCCGACATCAACAGCGTGCCGATGGCGGCCACCGCCGGCACGTAGCCTTCGTCCCACATGTTCCAGATCAAAATCGACAGCACCTGGTTCTGCGGGCCCTCGTAAAGAATCAGCGGCAGGCCGGCGATGCGCACGGCGTGGAGCACGACCCAGATCCACACGCCGACCAGCGTCGGCATCATCAGCGGTAAAAACACGCGTCGGAGCGCGCGCCCCGGGCGCGCGCCGCTCACGTAGGCGGCCTCTTCCAGCTCCTTGTGCACCTGCAACAGCGCCGCGCTCATGGCGCGCGTGCCGTAGGAAAGAAAGCTCACGGTGAAGCCGATCGAGATCGCCCAGACCGTGCCGTAAAGCGGCAGGAAATCGATTTTCAAAAATACCCAGAAAAACGCGATGCCGAGGACGATGCCGGGAATGGCGTGGGGCAGGAAGGCCACTTGATCGAGCAGCTTTCGGCCCCAGAATTTGCTGCGCACGATCACCAGCGAGACGAAAAAAGACAGCGCGACGGTCAGGCTCGCGGTGGTGACGACCATCACGGCGGTATTTTTCAGGGCCGAGGCGACCTCGCCGTACTGCGCCAGGAAGCGATAATTTTTCAAGGTGAAACCGCCCAGCGCTTCCCAGGAGGGCGGCTGCAAGAAGGCCAGAAACGACGCGTAGGCGAAGGCGAGAAACGGCAGCACGATGGCAAAAAACAAATAGAGCAGAACGAACGCGAGCGCGGGAAGACGCCACGGACCGAGATCGAATCGGCGCGGCCGATAGGCCTTGCCGGTGATGATCGTGAAGCGCTCGCCGCGGCTGATGAGCCGGGTGTAAAAAAAAGTCGTCACCACCGCGATCAACAAATAAACCATCGCCAGCGCGTTGGCCTGGCCGTAGACCGGCAGAAACGTGGCGCTTCGCACCACCGCGTAAATTTTCGTGCTGAACACATGGATGCCGGCCGGCAGTCCCAGGATGCCGGGAATCTCGAAGACCTCGAGCGCGGTCATCGCCTGATAGATCATCACCGCGACGATCCCGGGCGCGAGCAGGCGCAGCGTGATTTTGCGCAGGCTCGAAAACGGCCGCGCGCCGGAGACCGCGGCGGCTTCCTCCAGCGACGGATCCATGCCGCGCAGCAGCGGCACCAGCATCAGAAACGCGGTGGGCACCAGGCGCAGCCCTTCGAGAAAAACCATGCCGCCGAGCGAATAAATATCGATGGGCGCTTCCTCGAGAGCGAAAAGACTTTGCAGCGATTTGTTGATCACGCCGATGCGCGGGCTCAGCAAAATCACCCAGGCCATCGCCTGGAGCATGCCCGGCACGGCGAGGGTCATCGGCACGCCGGCGTAGATCCAGATCTTTCCCGGCATGTCGGTGCGCTCGACCAGCCACGCAAGCGCGACGGCCATGGTGATGCCGAGGAACACGCTGCCGCCGACGTAGATAAACGTGTTGGTGAAAAGCTCGTAGGTGGCGGGATCGCTGTAGACTTTGATGTAGTTCACCAGCCCCATGGTATCGAGCGAAAAATCCCCCGGCAGCCGGGCCGTGCTGAAGCTGCCGAGCACGAGGAAGCCGAGCGGCAGGCTGACGAGGCAGAGAACGAGCACAAAGATGCCGTGCTGCCAGAGGTTGAGGCGGAGAGAAGCCATCGGCTTAAAGGATCGGGGATGAAGGATCAGGGATAAAAAAGCGCGAACGATCTCCGCTGCCGCGGCGTGCGATTTTATCCTTCATCCTTTTCCCTCCATCCTTTTCATTGTCTCCTTCGGCCGCCGCTCTTGAGCCAGAGCTCATCCCAGTAGGCGAGGAGCCTGGGCTGGATCTCCACCTCGATGGCCGGGTCGCGGAAGGCGTCTTTCTTGCCGAGAATCTCGTCGGCGAAGGGCACGAACTCGCGGCGCTGGAGATCTTTGTGCACCGGCGGCGCGTAGTCGGCGATATACTGGGCGATCTGGCCTTCCTTGCTCAAAAACCAGTTGACGAACAGGCGCGCGGCGTTGATGTTGGGCGCGCCTTTCAAAATCCCCATCTCGGAAACCGCTACCGGCACCGGCTCCGGGCAATGATAGCTCACCGGCGCGCCGTCGAGTTTCTTCTGATAGGTGCGGTATTCCGCCGAGGGAATGCTGGCGTAAAATTCGCCGGCGGCGGTCAGCTCGAGCATCGCGTTCATGCCCTCGCGGCGCAGCTGCGGCTTCACCTCGTTGAACAGTCGCGCCAGAAAATCCTTCGCCCATTTCTCGCCGTTGGCTTTCCACAAGCTGAGCGCCCAGAGCTGCGGCCGGTTGCCGATGGCAAGATTGCCGTTGCGGAATTTCGCATTCGTCAGCAGATCGTCCCAGCGCCTGGGCAGCTCCTCTTTTTTGAACTGCCGCGTGTTGTAAGCCATGCACCAGTAGCGCATGTGCATGCCGACCCACAGGCCTTCGGGATCTACCGTTTCGCGCGGATTGTTTTTGAGATTGGGAATCGCGCGCAGGTCGTCGAGGGCGCCGATCTCCTTGTACATGAAATAGCTGCCGCCCAGTCCGGTGATGATGTCGGCGACGATCTTTTTGTTTTTATACGCCACCAGGGTGCGCACGGCGCGATCCTCGTGGCTGGCGCGCGAGTATTCGATGCTGATGAACGGGAAGCGTTCTTTGAAGGGGCGTGTGAGCGTGTCCGCCTGTCCGGGATCGAAGGTCGAGAAAATCCGCAGCTTGCCTTCCTTGCGCGCGCCGTCGAGCCAGGCTTTGGGAACTTCCAGCTCCTTGTCGATGTTCGCCAAGGTCGAGGGTTCGAGCTTGAGCTTCTTGAGAATTTCCTCGGTGGATTTCGGCAGCGGGGCGGAGGCGGCGGGGAGCGGAGGCGCGCCCAGGATGAGCGCGGCGATCAGGACTGTACCCGCAATCCGGAACATTTTTGGCTTCATCGCCAACGCCTCCTGCCCGTTTCGAGCCTGGTTTGCCCGGTAAAATCAGCGGCTCACGGTTCCATGTCGTTCAGGCAGTCTTCTTCTATATAATTCGGCATTGAATGCAAGGCGCGCCGCCCGTCGAGCTGAATTTTACTTCGCCGCGAACACCAGAAAATACTGGTACGGCAGAAAGGTGTGCTCATGGGTTAGGCGAAAGCCGTTGTCGTTCATCTGACGGATCAGATCCTCGCGGGCGATTTTCATTCGCAGCGGCGGGCCGACCGGCAGCTCCTTTTTGTGAAAGTCGATCATAACGACTTCGCCGCGCGGCTTCAGAAGTCTTTTTAGCTGCGAAAGATACTTGGGCTGATTCTCGATGTGGTGCCAGGAGTCGCAGAAAAAGAAACGATCGATCGAGGCGGCCGGCAGCAGCGGATCGTCGGGGTCGGCGAGCACCGAAATGACATGGGTGCTTTTGGTGTCGCGGATGCGCCGGTTGATCTGTAAAATCATGTCCGGGCTCACGTCGACGGCGTAGACTCTGCCGCGCTCGCCGACCCGGCGCGCGAGCGGAAAAGTAAAGTAGCCCGAGCCCGCGCCGATGTCGGCGATCACCTCGCCGGGTTTGACATTCAGCGCCGCGATCACCTCCTGAGGTTTCTGATAAGCGTCGCGCCGGGGATCGTCGAGCGCGCCGATATAGGCCTTGGGATCGTTGTGCAGGCCGTGCATTTCCTGCGCATCGGGCGCCGCGACCTGGGCGCGGGCGGCGGCCGGCATCACGAGCAGAAATAGCAGCAGGGTACAAAACATGACTTGCCTCCAATGCGGCGCGGATTGCCGAACTCCAAGGCAGGCTATCACATCGGCAATTTGTGCCAATCGGTCAAAAAGAAAATTTTACCGCGGGGCTTCGCCTGCGCCCGCGCCGGTCGATGCCGCGGCTGAAAAATAGCACGGCCCGAGCCGCCGCCGCGGCGCAAAATAAGTTGCCTGCCCGGCGGTTTCCCTGTATTGGTAGGCGCTATGACTCAGACGGAGCTCAAACGACAGATCGGTCTGTTCGACGCGATCATGCTGATTTCGGGCGACATGATCGGCACCGGGATTTTCATTTCCACCGGCGTGATCGCGGCGCAGGTGCCGTCGCCCGGCGGGGTGCTTCTGGTCTGGCTCTTCGGCGGTCTGCTGGCGCTGATGGGCGCGCTCAGCTGCGCCGAGCTGTCGGCGAGCCTGCCCTATGCCGGGGGCGACTATAATTACATTCGCGAAGCCTACGGCAAGCTGATGGGTTTCCTCTCGGGCTGGTCGTCTTTTCTCGTGACGTTTTCCGGCGCGATCGCTTTTCTCGCGGTGATCTTCAACGAGTACATGTCGTTTTTCGTGCCGATTCTCGGCAGCAAAGAGTCGCTGTTCTCGGCGTCGCTGCCGCTGATCTCGATCAACGTGACCGCGGGGACGATTTTCTCGATTGTCGTCGTGCTGGCGATCTCCGCGCTGCACTGTATCGGCGTGCGCCAGGGGACGGTGACGCAAAACATTCTCACGGTCATCAAGATCGGCTCGATGATCGGCATCATTCTCCTGGGCATTTTCATCGGCAAGGGCGACACGGCGCACTTCAGCCCGTTGTTTGAATGGGACAAGATCGCCAAGTCGAGCGTCTTTGCCTCGGCGTTCATCCCGGCGATCTTCGCCTACTCGGGCTGGAACGCGGTGATCTACATCGCCGGCGAAGTGAAGGAGCCCGAGCGCAATCTCCCCAAAGCTTTGCTGACCGCGAACCTGATCGTGATCGCGCTCTATCTGGCGATTAACCTGGTTTATATTTACGGCGTCTCGGTCAACGACATGAAAGGCGCGGCGCGCATCTCGGAAATTGCGACCACGGCGCTCTTCGGCTACCCGACGTCCGCGGCGATCACGGCGCTGATCACAATCTCGATTCTCGGCGCGCTCAACGTGGTCACCATGCTCGGCCCGCGGATTTACTACGCCATGGCGCGCGACGGCGTGTTTTTCAAAAAGCTCACCTTCGTGCATCCGACCTTCGGCACGCCGACCAGCGCGATCCTTCTCCAGGCGGCGTGGACCTGTCTCCTGATTCTCACCAACACCTGGGGCACGCTGTTCACCTACGTGAGCGTGGTCATCACGCTGTTTTCCGCTCTCACCATCGGCGCGGTGATCGTGCTTCGTTTCAAGCGGCCCGATCTCAAGCGCCCGTACAGGCTCTGGGGTTATCCGGTCGTGCCGATTCTCTTCGTCGCAGCCAATGCCTGGATCGTCTGGGGCTCGGTGACGGAAAAGCCCTACGAGTCGCTGATCGGTTTGGGCATCGTTTGTCTCGGCATTCCCGCTTATCTTATCTGGCAAAAAAAGTTATAAAGATAGCGGCGGCATTCCACGCGCGGCGCAATGCCGCGGACGTGAATCATGGTTCGCATCACCAAAGTTTATACGCGGGCGGGCGACGGCGGCGAGACCCATCTCGTCGGCGGCAAGCGGGTGGCCAAGGATTCGCCGCGAGTCGAGGCCTATGGCGCCATCGATGAGTTAAACTCGATCGTCGGCCTGGCGCGCGTTTTCAACGAAGAATGCCGCAACGGCGGCGAGGCGCATCAGTTTCTCGACGAAGTTTTGTGCCGGCTTCAGGACGAGCTTTTCGACCTGGGCAGCGAGCTGGCGACGCCGCCGGAATCTTTCCAGGAAGGCATGTACCGGGTGGGCGCAGCCGAAATCGAGCGGCTGGAAAAGCTGATCGATCAATGCCAGCAAGACTTGGAGCCGCTTAAATCCTTCGTCCTGCCCGGCGGCGGGCGCATCGGCGCTTACCTGCACCAGTGCCGCACCGTGTGCCGGCGCGCCGAGCGCGAAGTGCTGCGGCTCTCGCGCGCGGAAGAGATCAACCGCAACGCGCTCAAGTACGTTAACCGGCTGAGCGACCTTTTCTTCGTGCTCTCGCGCTGGATCGCCAAGCAGAGCGGCGAGCCGGAGTATTTGTGGCAGCGGGGGTTGATGGAAAAGAAGAAAGTAAAAAGTAAAAAGTAAAAAGGTAAAAGTAAAAGCTGCGCGTCTTCGATGCAGCCTGTGCTATCCGACAATCGAAAATCTAAAATCCAAAATCGTTCGGGGGTTTCATGAAACTACTGGAGGGGAAGCGGGCCGCGATTTTCGGCGTGGCCAATGACCGCAGCATCGCCTGGGCGATCTCGGAGGCGTTTCACGCCGAGGGCGCCGAGCTGGCGTTCACCTTTGCCGGCGAGATGCTGGAAAAGCGCGTGCGGCCGCTCGCGGAAGGCATCGGCTCGAAGATCATCCTGCCCTGCGATGTGACCAAAGACGAAGAAATCGATCAAGTCTTTGCGGCGCTGAAACAGCAGTGGGGCGGCGTCGATATCGTGATTCACGCCATTGCCTTCGCCAACAAGGAAGATCTCTCCAATCCCTACGCGCAGACCAGCCGCGCGGGATTCCATCTCGCGCTCGACGTGAGCGCCTATTCGCTGGTAGCGCTGGCGCAGCGCGCCGCGCCGCTGATGGAAGGCCGCGGCGGCTCGATCCTCACCTTGACGTACATGGGCTCGGAGAAAGTGATTCCCAATTACAACGTCATGGGCGTGGCCAAGGCCGCGCTGGAAGCGAGCGTGCGCTACCTGGCGCACGATCTCGGACCGAAGGGCATTCGCGTCAACGCGATCTCCGCCGGGCCGCTGCGCACTCTCGCCGCGGCGGGTATCGCGGATTTCAAATCCATGCTGCATCACGTGGCCGAGCGCGCGCCGCTCAAGCGCAACATCGACGCCGAAGAAGTCGGCAAGACCGCGCTCTATCTGTGCAGCGACTGGGGCAGCGCCGTGACCGGCGAGGTGGTTCACGTCGACGCGGGATATAATATTATGGGAATGTGAGAGATTGGGTAAATGGAGTGATGGAGCAGTGGAGTGTTGGTCTTGATTCACCCAACACTCAAGCGAGGTGCATATGGCGATTAAGGAGGTCACACCCCCACAGGCTCACGATATTCTCACCGGGGATACAAGCGCGGTTTACATCGACGTGCGCAGCGAGCGGGAGTTCGCCAACGGCCATCCGGCGGGTGCGGTCAATATTCCGGTGGCGTTTCCCGATCCGGCGCGCGGCATGATGATGAATCCCGATTTCGTCAAAGTCGTCGAAGCCAACTTCGCGCGCGACAAAAAAATCGTCGTCGGCTGCCAGGCCGGCCCGCGCTCCAACGCCGCCGCCGGCTTTCTCCAGCAGGCAGGGTTCACGAATGTATCCAACATGATCGGCGGCTTCGGCGGCATGCGCGATCCGATGGGCACGGTGATCGCGCCGGGCTGGGCAGGCTCGGGGCTGCCGGTCAGCGAGGAAAACGGCGAGGGAGTCAGCTACGAGTCGTTGAAAGGAAAAATTAAAAAGTAAAAAGGTCGGACTCCTCGTCGCGGCCTTCACTTTCAATTTTCCATTCTCAATTATCAGCCATGCTTTACTTCAAACAGATCGAGATCGGGCCGATGCAGAACTACGTTTACCTGATCGGCTCGATGGAGACGCGCAAGGTCGCGGTGGTCGATGCCGCCTGGGAGATCGACACGATCCTCAAGATCGCCGCCCAGGACGACGTGGAAATCACGCACGCGTTGGTGACCCACACCCACCCCGATCACGTCGGCGGCGGCTTTGCCGGCATGGAAATCGACGGCGTGACGGAATTATTGGAAAAGTGCAAAGCCAAAGTCGTCGTGCACAAAGCCGAAGCGGAATTTATCAAAGGCCTGTCGGCGTCCGACATGATCAAGTCCGACAACGGCGACAGGATCAACGTCGGCGGTATCGAGATCGAGCTGATGCACACTCCCGGCCACACGCCGGGCTCGCAGTGCTTTCTGGTCGACGGTCGGGTTGTTTCCGGCGACACTATGTTCATCAACGCCTGCGGACGGGTGGATTTCCCCGGCGGCAACGCCGAGCAAATGTATTACAGCCTCACGCAGAAGCTGGCGGCTTTACCGGACGACACGATTCTTTTTCCCGGCCACAACTACGCGAGCAAAACCCAGGACACCATCGGCGAGCAGAAAAAAACGAATCCGTATTTGAAATTTGGTTCGCTGAAGCAGTTCCTGGCGGCGATGGGCTATCGCTAACCGCTGAGCCGATTGAGGTAGTATCCGGGTGGATAGCCCACGATAAATGATATTGCGAAGAATCAGCGCAGCTCCCTGTACACTTGATTTCGAGTCTTGTCGCAATCATCCGAGCTGACCAACGCCAGAAAAATTCAACAGGAAACTCGGTCCTATCTCCCCGTTTCTCTGTCCATGATGGCGGATGATTAGCGGTGGAACTAGCACAGAACTGGCACAATGGATTCATCTCGGCTTGCCAGTGGCACCCGGTGACATTACTATCCTGCAAAAGAACTGAACCGTATGGCTCGACTCCTGGGTTTTCAGCAATCTCGGATGACCGGTGTGCGGTGAGCGGACACTCTAGGGCAATTCGATGACGCCCGGATTTTTCTCCCGCTTGCGAACCTACCTGATCCAAACCAGTCGGGTTTATCGAAGAACAATTGGTGATTCAGTCTGGCACTTCAATAGCCGATGCAAATACTGGCCGACTGAGAACTTTGAGGAGATAGCAGACGAGCCGGATTTCGGTGTGTGCCCTAATCTGTACTCGTGTTCGCAATGAGAACCGCTGGTATGGCTCGACGAAAGCGCCGTTCTAGGCGCTTCGGCAGGGTCTACCTCGACCTTGGCAGCGGCATTTGCCGACAAACAATATCCGCGAAAGCTGGTTAGTTAATCGGTAATGGCGCGAGTTGCCGATCTCTTTCCGAAGCTGGTGGCCGAGGTCAATGCGGCGCTCTTGTCGCGCGGTCGGGCTGATTTAGCCGAACAGTTGAGTGTCGCTGAGGTCTCAAAAGTTACATTCGACGCCGAAGCGGACGCTGACTACGTCTACATGAATCACGGCAACAACAACGTCGGGTTGCCTGATGGCATCATGAGAACGAACGAAAATATCTGAGCCGTTACGGTATGGCAGCTTGTCCTGTGTGCAAAAAAAGTGTCTCAGTTTGAACTTGATCCTGCATCAAGCGCGCTTTAGCCGCCGCCTTGCGGCCAGATTTGGCCGATAATATTATCCCGCAAGACTGTCGCTGGTAAGAGCTGCCGTGTTATCGCTAATTGGGTTGATGCTCAAACATGGATTACTTTTCTCACTGATTGGCGGTGGCATTGGCTTGGTCGTCGGCGTCGTATGGGCTGTATACCATACCGCTGCTACCGGGATTGATGGCGGCGACGCACCCGCCTTCACAATTCCAATCGGTATCGTATTGGGCTGCTTCGGTGGCATAGTGTTTGGGGCCTGGAAATGGTTCCAACAATGGCGTTCCCGGCAGGCAGAGCAGCGGCTCTAACACTAAACCTCAAGGGGATCAGACCTCGTTTTGCAGCAGACGCTAGACAATGGGATCGAGGGATCGGGTTAGGTAGGCGATCGTGGTTGGCGAAAGACTTACTGGTAGGTGGATCGAGCGAAACGGGCTCATCGTCGCAGACGAGACCTGCAGGCGAATCGAGTTATTACTGGCGTCGCACCTCAAGGAACTGTGCCACGACTCCACCGGCTGGTACACGCTACTCCGCGACTCTCGTGATGGACAGCTTTGGGAACTCTCATACCCGGAGAGCCAGATGCACGGCGGTGGTCCACCACAGTTGGCAATCGTCAGTATTGAGGAAGCACGCCGTCGTTACGGCGAGGTGCCCAACTGATACCCGCTATACCGGTAAACACCGAGAACGACTTGATCACGCATCAAGTGCCCGCACCCGCCCTTGCAGGCCGCCTTGGCCGATAATAGTATCCGCAACACTGTTCCGTATATTACCGCCCCAGATGCATCGCGACTTCGAGATCAGATTAGGTATTTACCTCGTGCAGCCGCCGCACGAGCTCGACCTCCACAACAACTTCGACTTTCAGGAGCTACGGTATTCAGTTGCAGAGCGAACGCTGTGCTTGCTGTGGCGTCGTTCAGAGCGCGAAGGCATTCCGGCTATACTGCCAGCGTCTGTCACTATTGAGTTTCGCGGCGTCACTGAGTTTCGATTTCAGCCTCGCGACCCAACGCTCCCATTTACTGAAGACGATTGCTTGGACACCTTCGGCTATTGGACCGATGAGGATTGGGCGCACGGCGTGATCATACCTGACCCGTCCCAGCCTCCTGATCCCAGCTGGCTGACGGCGATCGAGTTCATGTCTGGCTCTGTCGTCGTAGTTCAGGCAGACTCTGCACATGCAACCATCACGGCCTAACTCACGGAAGCGGTGCTGTGAAACGAAACGAACTTGATTCCTAATCAAGTGACTAGTTACGGTAACAACCGTTCTTGACCGAACGACTCATTACAGATTACTAGACTAAAATTCTCTCAATTCACATTGCATCCGAACAGTAGTTACGATCGACTCAACCCGAGACCTCAGACGCCACACGCGAGGTCCACAAGCTACTTCGCGACCTGTTCGTCCACAGCACGCCTTCCTTTGCCGACGGGATTTTGGCGCGGTCTTTAGACCATGCCGGAGCCGACGGAGAAGTCGACGACTTTTTGGCAGCCTTCCTGATTCATGTGGCCCGGAGGTGATACCGCCGGAAGGTCCAATCCTTCGCACCGGCGCTTCAGGCGGGTTTCTTTACTCCCAATCTTCGGCGCATCTCGTTGCTGGAAATACCGCCTTCAGTACGATAACGGGTGCGCGAGCGCTCGATCAAGGCTAAAAATTTCCGGTTGGTACTCAACGCGACGGTTTCCAGATCGGCGTTTTCGAGGGATACCAGCGCTGCAATCGGTTTCCCTTTACGGGTCACGATGACCGGTTCCTTTTTAATCCGAGTGGTATAGTCCGCCAGGGGAGCTGTTGCTTTCGATTTCTCGACGATCCTCATAGTTCAAATATATCCTTTCCGATGCGCACAAGGTTTCGAACTTTGATACCAACCGCGCGAATCAGCACCAATTCCGGATCCTCGTCAACATCATAATACACCCTCAAGTCGCCGATTCGTAGCTCCCAAGGAGCCAGTGAGTTAGGGCGCATGGGTTTACGGTTTCTGGTTTCCTCGGTGGGCGTGTGAGCGAGTTGCTCGTCGACGCTGTCCAAGACAGTAGCGCGCTGACGTGCGGTCAATCTACGCAAATGATCTTCTGCGTCGGGGGAGTACTCGATACGATACGGCAATTTCAGGAGGACCTTTTTTCGAAGCGCTTAAGTTAGCGAGAATCCATCAGGACCAGCTCACGTCCATCCAGAATTGGAAATCCGAAACTCTAGACGCGAGACGCCAGACTCTAAACTCTATTTCGCATATTTGTTCGTCCACAGCACGCCTTCTTTCGCCGAGGGGATTTTGGCGCGGTCTTTGACCATGCCGGAGCCGACGGAGAAGTCGACGACTTTTTGCCAGCCTTCCTGATTCATGTTGCCCCAGGGCGGCATGGCGGGGGCGACCATCGAGTAGGCGAGATCGAAGACGTTGTCGTCGAGCTTGGTTTTGTCCGAGTAGCGGTGCGCGCGGAGCGCGGCTTTGAAGGCCGCGGGGTCGATGTGGTAGAGCGCGGCGCCGCGCGAGATCGCGCGCGACACGGCGTTGGCGAGGTTGGAATTCTGCTCGGCCCAGTCGGGGCGCGCCATCAAAACTTCGTACGGATAATTGGTGAGCTCGCTCACTTCGCCGAGTCCCAGCGGGATCAGCACGTAGCCTTTGCCGGCCGCTTCGGTGACTTCGGCCGACGGCGGCGATTGCGCCAGGCCGTCGACCACGCCGTTCATCAATGCCGCGGGCAGCTCGGTGCCGCCGAGATAAGCGTATTTCAATTTGCTGCTGTCGCCCTTTATTTTGCCGATAAGGAATTTGAAAATCTGCTCCGAGACCGCGCCCGGGCTGGTGGCGCCGATGGTGCGGAGCTGGGTCAGCACTTTGATGCGCTCGTTGAGCGGGCTTTTGCGCGTGACTTTGAATTGATCGGCGATCGCTTTGCGAATGGCGATGCTGAGAGTGAGATTGCGATTGTGCGCCTGGATGGCGATCAGCGGCGCGCCCTCGATATGCGCCAGAATCAAGCCTTCCGAGCTCGAGGCGCAGAAGTTCGCCGAGCGGCCGACCACGGCGTTTTGACAGGGCGCGCCGCCGCCGGCGGGCGTGATCTTGGCGCGCACGCCTTCCTGCTCGAAATATTTTAGCTGCTCGGCGACCCACAAGGCGGAGAAAGCCATGTTCGACACGGCGGTCAGGATCGTCACTTCGCCGAGCTCTTTTTGCTGCGCCGCCGAGCGCGCGGGCAGCAGAAAATTGAAAACGAGCAGAGCGGCCAAAATGGCCGTCACTTCTGTATGGCTGTGTGAGCGTCTTTTCTTCACCGCGCGCCTCCTGATTCTTCAACAACCCTGAATCGAAAACCGCCGGCGCAGGCCGGCTACTGTTTGCCGACGTATCGGTTCGTCCAGAGCACGCCTTCTTTCGCCGACGGCGCTTTGGACGGGTCCTTGATGATCCCCGAGCCGCCGGCGAAGCTTACCACCTTCTGCCAGCCTTCCTGATTCATGTCGCCCCATCGCGGGATCGCCTCCACGATCATCGAATAGGCCAGATTGAAAATCTGCTCGTCAAGCTTTGTCGGGTCGGAGAAGCGGTGAGCGCGCAGCGCGGCTCTGGCCTGTTCCGGATGGGTGTGAAAGAGCGCGCCGCCGCGGGATACGGCGCGCGCGGCCGCGCTGGCGAGCTTGGGATTTTGCTCGGCCCAATCGGGCCGCGCCATCAGAGCCAGATAGGGATAATCGGTGAACTCGGGAATCTCGCCGAGGCCCAAGGGAATGAGCACGTAACCTTTGCCGGCGGCTTCCGTGCTCTCGGGCGTGGGCGGCGAGGAGGCGAAGGCGTCGATCACGTTGTTCATCAGCGCCGCCGGGAGCTCGGTGCCGCCGAGATACGCGAATTTTAGCTTGCTCGGGTCGGCGCCGATTTTCCTCACGAGAAATCGAATGATCTGTTCCGACGCCGCGCCCGGGCTCGTGGCGCCGATGGTGTCCAGCTGGGTGAGCACTTTGATGCGCTCGTTGAGCGGGCTTTTGCGCGTGACCTTGAATTTGTCCGCGATCGCTTTGCGCACGCCGATGCTGAGAGTGATGCTGCGGTTATGCGCTTGAATCGCGATCAGCGAAGCGCCCTCGAGATTCGCCAGGACCAACCCTTCCGAGCTCGAGGCGCAAAGCTGCGCCGAGCGGCCGACCACGGCGTTCTGACAAGGCGCGCCGCCGCCCGCCACGGTGATTTTTGCCCGCACGCCTTCCTGCTCGAAATATTTTAGCTGCTCGGCGACCCAGACCGCGGAGAACGCCATGTTGTTGACGGCGGTGAGAATGTCAATTTCCGGGAGCTCCTTCGGCTGCGCCGCCAGCCTTGCCGGCGCGGCGGCAGCAACAAAGACGGCGACTGCGCATAACCAGCCGAGGATGCTCTTGGGATAGCGGATCGATGGGTTCATGGTCGCCTCCGTTTTGTCGTACCCGAACACGAAACCCGAAATTTACGAACGCCGCGCCGCCGTCTACGGTTTTCCTACATATTTGTTTGTCCAGAGAACGCCTTCTTTGTTCGACGGCGCTTGCGCTTCTTTGACGATGCCGGCGCCGGTGGCGAAGTTGATGACTTTCTGCCAGCCGGCGGCGCTCATGTCGCCCCAGGCGGGCATCGCCCTGGCGACCATGTTGTAGGAAAGATCGAAAACGCTTTCGTCCAATTTAACTCCCAGCCGGTGGGCCCGCAGAGTGGCTTTGGCCTGTTCGGGTTTGCTGTGAAACAGCGCGCCGCCGCGCGAGATCGCGCGCGCCACCGCCATGGCGATTTTCGGGTTCGCTTCGACGTAATCCGGCCGCACCATCAGCACTTCGTACGGATAATCGGTCAGCTCCGGCACTTCGCCTTTGCCGAGCGGGATCAAAACGTATCCCTTGCCGCTCGGCTCGGTGACTTCGGCCGACGGCGGCGAGAGCGCGTAGGCATCGATCACGTTGTTCATCAAAGAGGCCGGCAGCTCGGGCGCGCCGATGTAGACGAATTTGAGCACGGTGCTGCCCGCGCCGGCGCGCTTGACGAGGAATTTGAAAATCTGCTCGGAGGCGGCGCCGGGCCCGGTGGCGCCGATGGTGCCGAGCTGAGTCAGCGCTTTGAGCCGCGCGCCGATGGGGCTTTCGCGGGTGAGGCCGAGCTTGTCGACGATCGCTTTACGCAGCACGACGCTCAAGGTCATCGCGCGGTTGTGCGCCTGAATCGCCATCGCCGGCGCGCCCTCGGCGCGCGCCAGCACGAGCCCTTCGGAAGTGGACGCGCAGAAATTGGTCGAGCGGCCGACCACGGCGTTCAAACAAACCGAGCCGCTCGGCGCCGGCGTGATCTTCACCCGCACCCCTTCCTGCTCGAAATATTTGAGCTGCTCGGCGACCCAGATCGCGGCGAAGGCGAAGTTGGGCACGGCGGTCAGCATGGAGACTTCCGGCAGTTCCTTTTGCTGCGCGCGGGCCTGCGGTACGCCATTCAGACCCAGCACAAGGAGCGCCGTTATCGCGAGCCGAGCAAGCTGCTGAAATATTTTCCCGGAGTCCTTCGACAGGCTCAGGATGAACGGAGATGGGAGAGAAGACACCGCTAGATCTCCGTTCATGCTGAGCCGGTCGAAGCATTCTTCGCCTTGGGCCGTTTCTCTGCGAGAGGCAAGACGAGCCTTCCTTTCCATCGCCAATTCTCCTTTCGGTTATCCCTGGATTTGCACGTGCTCGGTTTGCGTCTGCCAGCGCAGCGCCCGGCGCTCGATGGCTTCGGCGATTTTGTCCATGATGATCACCATGATCATCAGCACGATAATGCCGACGAAGACGTCCGCGGTGCGAAAAATGCCCGCCGACATGCGGATAAAAAAGCCGAGGCCCTCGGTGGCGGCGACAAACTCGCCGACGATGGCGCCGATCACCGCGAAGGGAATGCTCGTCCGCAGCCCGGTAAAAACGTAGGGCGAGATCGCGGGGAAAATGACTTTGAAGCTGAGCTTCCAGCCGCGCACGCCCATCAGACGCGCCAGATCGACGTATTCCTGATCCATCTGGCGCATGCCGGAGTAGGTGTTAAAAAAATTGAGAAAGAAGGTCAGCAAAAAAACCACGCCGACCTTGGACCAGAGCCCGATGCCGAGCCAGACGATGAAGAGCGGCGCCAGCGCGGTGCGCGGAATGCCGTTGAGCGCCATGATGATCGGCTCGAAGACTTCGGCGAGGAGCCGGCTTCGTCCGAAGGCATAGCCGAGACCGATGCCGGCGATGGCGCCGATCGGAAAGCCGATGGCGATCTCGGTGAACGTCACCCAGGTGTGCTGCCAGAGATCGCCGGCGGTAAAGCCGTTCCAGAGCGAGGCGAAGATGCGGCTCGGGCTGCTGATCAGGAAGGGCTCGATCCAGCGCCCCGAGGCGATTTCCCAGAGGAAAAAAAACGCCAGCACAATGGCGGCGCGGATCAGCGTGATCAGCAAGCCGCGGCCGGCAAATACCGACCTGGCCGGCGCGCTCTGCTTGCCGGAGGCGGAGAGGCGCGTTTCTTGACCGATTTCCTCTGGCATGGCTCGTCTCTCAGCGCGCGCCGAAGTGAAGCTCGTGGCGAAAGATGTTCCACAAGCGGCCGTAGGCTTCGTCGAAGCCGTCCTGGCGGTGGATCTCGAAAATGTTGCGCGGCCGGGCCATCGGCACCTGGATCACGTCTTTGACTTTGCCCGGGCGGTGGGTCATCACCACCACGCGGTCGGCCAGCGCCACCGCTTCGACCAGATCGTGGGTGACGAAAATAATCGTCTGGCGCTTCTGCTCCCAGATTTTCAACAGCTCGTCCTGCAGCACCATGCGGGTCTGGGCGTCGAGCGGGCCGAAGGGCTCGTCCATCAAAATCACCGGCGGCTCGTAGGCGAGCGCGCGCACGATCGAAGCGCGCTTGCCCATGCCGCCGGACAGTTGGGCCGGATAATATTTTTCAAAACCGGCGAGCCCGGCCAGGTTGATAAAATAATTCACCTGGCGCTCGCGGTCGGCGCGCGAAAAGCGCTTCGCGCTCAGGCCGAAGCCGACGTTTTCCTCCACCGTCAGCCAGGGAAAGAGCTTGCTTTCCTGGGGCACGTAGCCGACCCGGGTGTTGAGGCCGCGCACCTCCTCGCTCTCAAAAAAAATGCGCCCCGCCGACGGCGGCGAGAAGCCGGCGATGAGTTTCAGCAAGGTCGATTTGCCGCAGCCGCTCGGGCCGACGACGGTGACGAACTCGCCGGGACGAATATTCAGTTCGATTTCCGAGAGCGCGCCCAGGCTCTCCTGGGCGGGAGTCTGAAAGACTTTGGAAACATTCTGGACTTGGATGACGAAATTGGGTTCAGCCGGGTTGGATCGAGGTGGGTGAGCGAGATCCGCCATGAAATGTTCCGCCGCTCCGACAGCGGTCATTATCCACAGGGTGATGGCAGAGTCAAACGAGGAATGCGGCCCGGAGGACGTATTCGGTCAGGGCTTCCAGTTTTTCGCCTGCAGCTCGGCGGCGATTTTTTTGGTCAAAGTGAAGTTGAAGAATTTATCCGGCGGCACGGATTCCCTGACGCCGGCGATTCTCAGGGCCGATTCCACCGCCTTTTTCTGCGACTCGTCGCTGAACGTGCCGTCGGCGGTGAGCGCCGGGCGGGCGGCATCGTAGCCTTTGGCGGCGAGATTTTCTTTCACCTTGATATGGCGCGTGATGATCGCAATGGTCTCGGCGCGCCGCTCGAGGGTGAAGCGAAGCCCCTTCAAAGTCGCGCGGGTGAACTGTTCGACCAGGGCCGGGTCCGAGCGCAAGAGCTCTTCGCGCGCGACGATGGCGCCGTTGGGCACGATGATGTCGCCCCGGGTCATGGACGCGGCTTCGTACAGGCCGGATTCCTGCGCGATGATATTCCACGGCAGCGGCAGCAGAGTCGCGTCGATAAAATTATTCTGCAGCGCCAGTAGCCGCGGCGCCGTGTCGCCGGCCTGGAGCAGCGTATAATCCCTGCCCGGCTCGAGCCCGTGCCTGGACAAGAACTCGCGCAGCATGAAATACGTGACCGCGTTGAAGCCGGGCACGCCCATCTTCTTGCCTTTGAGCTCTTTCACGTCGCGGATCGGCGCGCGGGTGATCAACCAGAAAAGCGGCCGCTCGTAGCTGGAAAACAGCACGCGCAGGTTGGCGCCGCGCAGATTGGCGCTCATGGCCGCGGCCGGCACGCTGCTGAACTCGACCTCGCCGGTCACGAGCGCGAGGTTGGCCAGGGTGCCGGTCATCTGGATCAGATCGACGTCGAGGCCTTCCTCCTTGTAAAAGCCTCTTTCTTTGGCGGCGAAGAAAACGATCTGCGTGATGTTGTAGCCGGGAAGCGCGATGCGCACCGTGCGCGCTTGCGCGCGCGATGCGGGCGCAAACAGCGCAAGCAGGAAAAAAAACGCGGCCCTCGTCCCTACATTTCGGACCACGAGAAACTCCTTTGTGAAACAATTTCGCTCTCGCTTATAAACGGCGCAACCGCGCGGGTCAATGCTGGGCGCGGCCATTTCAGTCCCCGACGAACTTCTTGCCTTTTCAGGGCGCCATCGGCTAATTTCAAAAAATCATTCGAACCGGAGGCGGCATGAAAATCATCAGCGAGTCGATTGTCAGGAGCAACACCGGGCGGACCTTCGTGGTCAAGAAAGGCCAGATCATTCGGGTCATCGGCGTGTCCACCTGCGACTACGTCGTTTTCAATCTGCACAACGTCAAGGAGCGCTTCGACCAGGCGCGCACCAAAGTGGATCAGGGCAAGATTTTCGTCAGCACCGGCGACGTGCTGATCTCGAAATTCAACAACGTCATGCAGACCATCGTCAAAGACACCTACCGCGGCACCCACGACATGGAAAAGGGCATGTGCAGCACGTCTTTCTATAAAAAGTGGGGCGATGAGATTTTCAAAATCTACGGCGGGGTGTGGAAGCGGCTGGGCAGAAAAAAAGTCGTCGCGCCCAAGCACGGCTGCTGGGAAAATCTCGCCAGGGCGCTGAAGCCCCACGGCGTGCTGAAGGAAGACGTGCCGAGCCCGCTCAACATTTTTCAAACCATGGTGATTAACGCCAGGACCGGCAGCATGCGCTACTCGATGACCCGCCCGCGCCCCGAAGGCGACATGATGGACCTGCGCTCCGAGATGGATTGTCTGGTCGGCGTCAGCGCGTGCCCCGAAGGCGGGCGGGGCAAAGATCTGAAGATTGTGATCTATAAAAATTAGCTCAGGTGGCGCGCCAGGGCGTGAGCCGGCGGTCGAGGTGCTGGATCAGCGCCAGCAAGGCGACCGCGAGCAAAATGATCGTCAATATCGTCGCGAACAGCGCCGGCGAATTGAACGACGCGCCGAAGGTCATCAGCAGCGAGCCGAAGCCGACCACCGCGAGGATCATCTCGCTCGTGACCATGCCGAGCACGGCGCGTCCCATGCCGAGGCGGATCCCCGCCATGATCATCGGCGTGGCGGCGGGCAGGATCACTTTCAAAAACAACTCGCTCTCGCTGGCGCCGAAGGAGCGCGCCATCTCGGTGAGCACCGGATCGACGTTGCGCACGCCGGCGGCGGCGTTGATCGCGATGATCACAAAGGCGAACAGAAAAACGATCCAGACGCGCGAGTGCAGGCCGAGGCCGAAGGCGATCACCAGAAACGGGATGAACGAGATCATCGGCACGGTGAGCAGCGCGGTCATGTAAACATCGAGGAACGACTCGATGCGCCGGTAGCGCCCCATCAACAGCCCCAGCGGCACGCCGAAGAGCACCGAAAGCAAAAAACCCAGGGTCAGCGCCTGCAGGCTCACGGCCAGGGCATGGAAGAGCTGGCCCGAAAGCAACAGCTCGACCCAGACCGTGGCGACTTTCGAGAGCGGCGGCAGCAGATGCGCGTCGCCGGCGCGGCCCGCGACTTCCCAGGCCGCGCCGAGCGTGAGGAGAGACGCGATTCTGAGCGTCCGCGGTTGCATGCTATTTGCGGCCGATTTTTTTCAGCACCCGCTCGAGCGGCCCGGTGTCGAAGGCCTGCTGGAAACTTACCGCGTCCTTTTTGAGCAGGCCCGATTCCTCGAAAAATTTAATGCTGGCGTCGCCGCGGTCTTTGCCCGCGCCGCCGTTCACATCCCAGATGCGCAATTCCTTGTAGGCGGCCGCCGTGGCCTCGATCAATTCCGGCTTGGTTTCGGGCAGCAATCGAAGCGTGCTCTCTTTGACGAGCGCCGGGCGCTCTTCGACGGTGCGGTGAGTTCTGAGAATCGCTTCGAGCACGGCCTCGACGGTGGCGCCGTTTTTCTGCACGTAATCGGCGCGGGCAAAATACATGGAGCCGATCAGCTGGGGGAAGGTTTTCGCGTAGGATATTAAAACGTGAAACTGGCCGGGCTTGGCGGCGAGAATGTTGAGCACGTCGCCGATCTCCGCCGGCGTGGCGTCGAGCTGGCCGCGCATGAGCGCCTCGGCGCGCACTTCCGAGCCGGGAATGATCATCCAGTTGGGACTGATCTTGTAGTGCTGCGCCATCCATTTGACCAAAGCTTCGGTGACCGTGATCGGCGCATGATAGCCGACCCGCTTGCCGTCGAGCTGCTTGGGATCTTTGAACGACACCGGCGTCACCAGCTGCCATTCGTTTCTCACCTGCTCGCCGATGACGCGCACGTTCAAGCCGCTCTCCACGGCTTTGACCACGGCGATGCCGGCGGCGGAGCCGATGTCGGCTTCGCCCGCGACCACGGCCTGCACCGCGAGATCGGTTTTGGGAAAAAACGTCGGCACCACTTCGATGCCTTGTTTTTTGAGCTGCTCCCAGGCGAGGAGCGACGGGATATCGCCCATGTCCGCCGACGACGGATAGGCGAAGCGGACTTTTCTTTGCGCCAGCGCGGGAGCGCTGAAAAAGACGACGGCCGCGATGAGAAACAGAATCAGCGCCGATGATTTCGCGAACGATCGGGTCATAAATTCCCTCCTGTGGGTGGTTGACTATTCGATCGCAATTTCCGCTTTCCAGCCGGTCATGCGGCGATCCAGCCACTGCACCGCGCGCATGGTGATCATGGCGAGGAGCAGAATCGTCAGGATCACCGCAAATAATGAATCCGTGGCAAAGGCCGAGCCGTACTGCATGATCAGCGCGCCGAGGCCGGTGAGCGTGAGCAGCATCTCCGCCGTCACCATGCCCTTGACCGCGCGGCCCATGCCCAGGCGAATCCCCGCCATGATCGCCGGCATGGCGGCGGGCAAAATGATTTTGAAGAAAATTTCTTTTTCCCGGGCGCCGAAGGAGCGCGCCATTTCGACCAAAACGCCGTCCACCTGCTTCACGCCGGTCATGGTGTTGATGATGATGACGAAGACCGCGAAGAGAAAAACCACGGCGATGCGCGACTCGACGCCGAGACCGAACCAGAGAATCAGCACCGGCACGAAGGCGGTGGTCGGCGCCGACATGAGCGCATTGACGTAGAGATCGAGAAAGTGCTCGACGGCGCGAAAGCGCCCCATGAGGAGGCCGACGACGACGCCGATAAGCACCGCGAGAAAAAATCCGGCGGCGAGCGTGCCCAGGCTCAGGCTGATGTTGGCGGCGAGCTTGCCGCTGGCAAGCAGCTTCCACCAGGCCGCGAGAATGCGCGAGAGCGGCGGGATCAAAGTCGAGTCCATGAGGCGCCCGGCGATTTCCCACAGGATCGCCAGCGACAGGAGCGACAAAGCGTTGGCGCCGAGCCGGTTATTCATGGTGGTTGTTCATGGCGTTTTTGAGGCTGTGCCAGATGTAATTGGTCAGCTCGACGAATTTGGGATCGGCGCGCACTTCGTCGGCGCGGCGCGGCCGCTCGAGGGGCACCTCGAGCACTTCGGCGACTTTCCCCGGCCGCGGCGTCATCACCACCACGCGGTCGGAAAGGTAAACCGCTTCGTCCATGCTGTGGGTGATGAAGATCACCGTTTTGCGCTCGCGCTGCCAGAGCTCGAGCAATTCCTCCTGCAAGAGCTGGCGCGTCTGGGCATCCACCGCGCCGAAGGGCTCGTCCATCAGCAGGATCGTCGGGTTCACCGCCAGCGCGCGCGCCAGACCGGCGCGCTGCTGCATGCCGCCGGAAAGCTCGTGCGGGTAGTGGTTTTCGAAATCCGCCAGACCGACGCGCCGGAGATAATCGCGCGCCGTACTGGCGCGCTCTTCTCGGGGCAACTGGCGCAGCTCCAGGCTGAATTCCACGTTGGCCAGAACCGTGCGCCAGGGCAGCAGCGCGAAGCTCTGAAAGACCACGGCGCGGTCGGGACCGGGCGCCGTGACGCATTTGCCGTCGATCGAGATCTCGCCGCTGTCGCAGGGGATCAGGCCGTCGATGATTTTCAATAGCGTGGTTTTGCCGCAGCCGCTCGGGCCGATGATGCTGAGGAATTCGTTGGGGCGCACCGATAGATTCACGTCGCTCAGCGCATTCACCCGGGTGGTTTGGTCTTTGACGGTTTTCTGAAAACTCTTCGAGACCCCGCGGATCTCAAGCATGCGACCTCGGTCCTGGCAATTTCATTCGATGCGTCGGCGGCGCTAGCGATACAGCCGATCGATGGCGCCGCTCGATTCGAGCTCCTTCAAAAAGCTCACGTCGGTAAACTCGCTCGGCTTGACCTGTCCGGCTTTGGGATTTTTGAGCTTCAACTGATCCAAAAAAAGCTGGATGCCCGGCTCGGTCGGATAGGGCACGCGGCGGGTGAGCTTGACGACGATCTCGTTGTAGGCTTCTTCGACGGATTTTTCGTCTTTGATCGCAAGATATTTTTGCAGGATCTTCTGCGCGCCCTTGGGATTGGTCAGATTATAGTGAATCGCTTCCACGTAGGCGCGCAGGAAGCGGCGAATGGTGTCCGGTTTTTTCTTGATGTAGTCGCGCGTGACCGCCACGCCGTTTTGCTGCCACTCGACGTCGAGCTTGGTGAAGTCGAGCAGCGCGCGCAGGCCGATCTCCTTGGCTTTGAGAGTCTCCGGCGCCTGGAGCAAAGTGGCCTGCAGGGCGTTGCTCTGCATCGCTGCGAGCCGCGCCGGGATGTTGCCGGCCTGCACGTAGGTGACTTCGCTTTCTTTGATGCCCAGTTTCTCCAGCACCGTGACCGCGGCGGCGTTGTCGGCGCTGCCAATGCGGCTGACGCCGAATTTTTTGCCGCGGAGATCTTCGACTCTCTTGATCTGATCGGTTACGAACAGCACGTAAGGAAAGCGGTTGATCGCACCGGCGATCAGCACCGCGCCGGAACCGGCGAGATTGCTGGTGATCACCGCCGAGGCGCCGGTGTGCACGATCGGCGTCTCGCCGCCGACCAGCGCGGCGACGGCGAGAGGCGCGCCGACCAGCAGCACCAAGTCCACGTCGAGGCCGTTCTTGGCGTAGTAGCCCATGTCCTTCGCGGTCCAGACGTTCAACTGGGTCGGCGCGATGACGGTGTAGGCGACCCGGAGCTTTTCGAGGGGCTGCGCGCTGACTGAAACCCCGAAAGTCAGAGCCAGAATAAGCAGGAGCGAAGAGGTCGAGGCTTGAAACAATCGGTGCTGCATAGAGCTATCCGTGAATTTCCGCTTAGAGTTGCGGCTGAATTCTATTGTCCGGTGATCGCCTTGTCGTCTTTTCCCGGTTCGTACGGGCGTGTGTCTTTGGCCAGATCGATTTTGTTGAGCACCTCGTCGGGCGCCTGGGCTTCCTTGGGAAAATGATAGGGCGGCAACGGCTTGGTGGCGTCGAAGATCAGCTTGGTTTCCATCGGACCCTTCTCCAGGCGATTGAAGCCGTAGGCCGTGGGATTCAAGTGCGAGCCGATGATGTTGGGGATGATCACCAGATCGCGGTCGGCTTGAAAGCGCATGGCCAGCGCCCAGAGGACTTGAGTCTCGTTGAACACATCGACGTCGTCATCCACGACGATCACGTGCTTGATATTCGGGTCGGTGACGATCGCGGCCAGCGCCGCCTGCTTGGGATCGCCCTCGGCGCGCTTCTTGACCGAAATATAACAATGCGAGCGCGCGGCGCCGGAGATCGGCATGTTGACGCCGGTGGTGCTCGGCACGACTTCCTGGATGCGCTTCAAGAGACTCCCTAAACGCGGCGCGGCGCCGATGATGTTGTGCTCGAAGTGCGCGCTGTGAATGCACTGGTAGATCGGGTTTTTGCGCATGGTGATGGCGGTCACTTCGATGTAGGGCTGATCGCCTTCCTTATAATAGTAGTGCGGCCATTCGCCGAACGGGCCTTCGTAGTGGCGCTTGTGCGGCGGCACGATGCCTTCGATGACGATCTCGCAGCGCGCCGGCACCATCAGGCTCACGGTCTCGGCTTTGACCACTTCCAGCGGCTCGCCGAGAAACGCCCCGGCGATTTCCAGCTCCGAGCCGACGCCGGCCTGTTTGCTGACCGCGGCCATGTTCAGCGCCGGGTGATGGCCGATGGCCAGGGCGACTTCCATGGGCTCGTTGTGATCCTCGTATTCGGCGCGGATATAGTTGCCGTGGTTGGCCGGGTTGATCATCAGGCCGAGCTGGCGCTTGCCCTGTTTCTGGTGGCGGTAGATGCCGACATTCACCGCGTTCGTGCCGCGCTCCTTGCAGATCAGCGCCGCGGCGTTGATATACGCGCCGGCGTCGCCTTCGTTGAGAGTGAGCACCGGCAGCAGATCGAGATCGGCCTCGTCGCCCTTCAGGATCACTTCCTTGCACGGCGCATCTTTCGCCGGGATTTCTTTCACCGGCACCGGATGATGCTCGCGGTGCGCGAGATCCTTCACCATCTGCGGCACCGACGGCGAGCCCAGCGACAGCGCCAGGCGCTCGTAGGTCGCGCCGAGATTGATCACCAGCGGAATCTTCGAGCCTTTGATATTTTTGAAAAACACCAGCGGGTATTCGTTTTTGCGCTCGAATTTCTCGACGATGGCGCTGGCTTCGTAGCGCGGATCGATTTCCTTATCGACGACCACCACGTCCTTCGGCCGCTTCTCGAGCAATTCGTCCAGATAGCTGCGCAGATCTTTCGCCATGGGCTTTTCCCTCCGTTTCGCCCCTCGGGCGCGCATTACGACGCAAACGCCTCGCGGGCCGTAGATGCTAAATACACCGAGTCCAAATCGTCTCGCAACAGCCGAGCGCAAAGTTTGCTTGACACATCGCAAACGTTCTTCTAACTGTGGGGGCGCCGGACCCGCCATGCGAAATCTGGGGATCAAATGGGGCTTGAGCCTGCCCAATCGTGGCGCGCTGTTCGGCCTCGCCGAAATCGACGAATTGATCGAATGCGCGGCAGTTGCCGAACAATCGGGCGTCTTCGAGTCGGTCTGGGTCGGCGACAGCCTGATTCACAAGCCGCGCCTGGAAGCGATCACCATGCTCGCGGCGCTGGCGACGCATACCCAAAAAGTCCGCCTGGGCACGATCTGCATGGCGTCTTTTCCCGTGCGCCATCCGGTGCTGCTGGCCATTCAGTGGGCATCCCTCGATCAGATCTCCAAAGGCCGCGCGCTGCTCGGCGTCTGCATCGGCGGCGGGCACGAAGGCGAGCTGCGCGCCTTCGGCGTTAAACGCGAAGAGCGGGTCGGGCGCATGAGAGAGGGCATCGAGCTTTTGCGCGCGATCTGGAGCGATGAGACGGTGGTTCATCGCGGCAAGTATTACACGCTGGAAAATTACCAGATCGTGCCCAAGCCGGCGCAAAAACCGCCGCCGATCTGGATCGCGGTGAGCCCCGACCGCGCGCAGGCCGGCGACAAGGTCGTCGATCAGGCGATGCGCCGCGTGGGACTCCTCGCCGACGGCTACATCACGATGGGCGTGAGCGCGGAAGAATTCGCCCGGCGCTGGCGCGTGATCGAACAGGCTGCCGGGGAGATCGGCAAAGATTTGTCGAACTTCGAGGTCGCGATTCACGGCATGGTCAACATCAACGACGATCGGCGAACTGCTTACGCCGAGTCGAAGGATTATTTCAACCACTACTACGGGCCGAGCTATCCGCCCGAGAGCCTGATCAAAGTCTGGCTCGCCCACGGACCGCCGCAGGACACCGCGCGCTTGATTCAGGAGTGGATCGACATGGGCATCACCACGCCGGTGCTGCGGTTTACCGCAAAGAATCAGCTGAACCAGATGAAGCGCTTCCGCGAGGAAGTGCTGCCGCTATTGCGGTTGAAGTGACGGCGCGATGGTTGATAAAAGAGTGGAGTAATGGAGCGTTTGAGTGATGGGAGCGGTGGGTCCCGAATCCTGCCCCAGCACTCCATCATTCCAGTTTGGTTTGAGGGCGTGCCATGTTCGATGATCTGAGAGAATTTCTCGCGCATCTCGAAAGCCGGAAGCAGCTGCTGCGGGTCAAAGACGAAGTCGACGTCAAGTACGAGATCGCCGCGGGCATGCGCAAGACCTCGGACATCGAGGGGCCGGCGCTGCTGTTCGAGAACGTGAAAGGTTACCCCGGCTGGCGCGTTCTCGGCGGGCTGTTCGCCACGCGCAGGCTGGTGGCGCTCGGCCTCGGCGTGCCCGAGGAGCAGATGCTCGAGCGCTATCTGACCCTGGAAGACGTGCGCATTCCGCCGGAGATCGTTTCCAGCGCGCCGTGCAAAGAAATCAAATGGACCGGCAGCCAGATCGATCTCGCGAAATTGCCGATCGTCACGCACGCGAGCAAAGATTGCGGGCCCTATGTCACCATCGGCGTGCAGGTCGGCAAAGACCCCGACACCGGCATTCGCAATTTATCGATTCACCGCATGCTGGTGCTGGGCAAGGATCGGCTGTCGCTGTGGGCGCCGGCGGATCATCACCTCGGCCGGATGATTCTCAAAGCCGAGGAAAAGAAAAAAGGAATGGAAGTCGCCACCGCGGTGGGCGTCGATCCGGCGATCGTGGTCGGCTCCCAGGCGCGGGTGCCCTTCGGCATCGACGAGTTTCACGTCGCCGGCGGACTGCGCGGCGCAGCGGTGAAGCTGGTTAGATGCGAGAGCATCGACGTCGAAGTTCCGGCGTTTTCCGAAGTGGTCATCGAAGGCGTGACGATTCCCGGCGAGCGCGTCCCCGACGGGCCCTACGGCGAGTATCCCGGCTGCTACAGCGACGGCAAACAGGCGCCGGTAGTCAAAGTCACCGCGATCACCATGCGCCGGAATCCGATCTGGCAGACCGCGCTCACCGGCATGCCCGTCACCGAGAATCACACCCTGATCGAATACGGCAACGCGGCGGTGGTCTACCGCGAAGTCAAAAAAATCGTCCCCGAAGTGCGCGGCGTCAACATGACGCCCGGCGGGACCTTTCGCCATCACGTCGTGGTGTCAATTAAAAAACGCGCCGAGAACGAGGGGCGCAACGTGATTCTGGCATTGCTCTCGATGGGCATCGGCTTGAAGCAGGTGATCGTGGTCGACGACGACATCGATCCCTTCGATCCCATGCAGGTCGATTGGGCGATGGCGACGCGCTTTCAGGCGGACAAAGACGCGATCATCATCCCGCGCATCGCCTGCTCGACCCTCGATCCGTCGTGCCCCGAAGCGCGCGTGACCGCGGGGTTGGGTATCGATGCCACGGCGCCGATGAAAGAGCGCTGGCGCTTCGAGAAAGTGGAAATCCCCGGGGTCGATAAGGTGAAATACTTATAGGACGTATAGGATCGATCGGACTGATGGACTGATGAAGAATTTCGATTACCTCGAGCCGGCCACGGTCGCTGAAGCTTGCGCGCTGCTGAAAGAGCGCGGCGGCGAGGCGAAAGTTTTCGCCGGCGGCTCGCACGTGACGATTCTCATGAAGCAGGGGCTCTATCAGCCCACGGCGCTGGTCAACATCAAAAAGATCGCCGAGCTGAAGGGGATTCGCTTCGATCCGGCCGAGGGGCTTTCGATCGGCGCGCTGGTGACGCACCGCGAGCTCGAAACTTCGGCACTCGTGAAAGAAAAATTTCCGGTGCTCTGCGAGGCGGAGAGGGAAGTAGCGAACATTCGCGTGCGCAACATGGGCACGGTGGGCGGCAATCTCGCTTCCGGCGAGCCGCTGACGGACCTGTCGCAGATCTTCATCGCGCTCGACGGCAAACTGGAGATTCTCGGGCCCAACGGCCGGCGCGCGATCGGCGTGGAGGACTTGTTCGTGGATTTCTACACGACCAGCCTCGCCGAAGACGAGATCCTCACGCGCGTGGTGCTGCCGCCGCTGCCGGCGCAATCGGGGATCGACTACATTCGGTTTTCTAGCAGCTCGGTGGTCGATAAACCCTGCGCCGGTGTCGCCGTTCGCCTCACGCTCGATCAAAAGGCGGTTCAAGTCGCGCGCGTGGTGCTCGGCTGCGTCGGTCCGACGCCGGCGCGCGCGCGCCGGGCCGAAGCGAGTTTGACCGGCAAGCCGATTTCGCCGGAGTCCGCCGCCGCGGCGGGGAAGATCGCATCGCAGGAATGCAGCCCGACCGACGATCTGCGCGGCTCGGCGCACTACAAGCGCGCGATCGTCGGGACGCTGGTGAAGCGCGCGGCGCTGAAGGCGTATGAGCGGGCGCAAGAAAGTAAAAAGTAAAAATTAAAAAGTAAAAAATTCGGGCGGATGAAGAAAGCCATTTCACTTAAAGTCAACGGAATGGAGCGGAGCGCGGAGGTCGAGCCGCGGCTGACGCTGCTGGAGCTCGTGCGCGAGCAGTTTGGATTGACTGGCGCGAAGCTCGGCTGCGATATTCAGGTCTGCGGCGCCTGCACGGTGCTGCTCGACGGCAAGCCGGTGAGCGCCTGCTCGTTTCTCGCCATCGACGCCGACGGGCGCGAGGTTCTGACCATCGAAGGCCTGAGCGACAAAGACAAACTGCATCCCCTGCAGGAAGCGTTCATGGAATTCGGCGCGCTGCAATGCGGTTACTGCACGTCGGGATTCATTCTCACGGCCAAGGCGCTGCTCGACGAGTTTGCGCACCCTTCGGAGCAGCAGATCAAAGATTATCTGGCGGGAAATTTTTGCCGCTGCGGCTGCTATCAGGAAATCCTGCAGGCCGTCAAAGAAGTAAGCAGCAAGGCGTGAGGAGTGAGCGAAAGCCGCGCGGGTTTGATTCCTGAGCAAAGATTATGGAGCTGACCGAGATCGGTAAATCCTACCGCCGGCTCGATTACCGGACCAAGGTGACCGGGCGGGCGCAGTATCTCGCCGACATGAGCGTTCCCGGCATGTGCTATGGCAAAGTTCTGCGCAGCCCCTATGCTCACGCGCGCATCCGCAAGATCGATGCCTCCAAAGCGCTGAAAGCGCCGGGCGTGGTGGCGGTGCTGACCCGCGACGACATCCTCCACGACGAGGGCATCGAGCCCTACTACGGGCCGGTGTTCAAAGATCAGACGATCGTTGCCGTGGAGAAAGTGCGCCACGTCGGCGATCCGGTGGCCGCGGTGGCGGCGCTGACCGCGGACGCGGCGGAAGCGGCGCTGAATCTGATCGAAGTCGATTATGAAGAATTGCCGGCGGTGCTCGACGTGGGCGAAGCGTTGAAGGAGAACGCGGCTCTCGTGCACGATTCGGTCAAGCTGCCGAGCTCGGGTTTTGCCGATCTCGCCGAGATCAAACCGGTCGAAGGCACCAACGTCTGCACCCATTTCAAGCTCAACCGCGGCGATATTCAAAAAGGCTTCGCCGAAGCGGATCGGATTTTCGAGGACACCTTCACCTTGCCGGCAACCCAGCACAGCTTTCTCGAGACCCACGCGTGCATCGCTTCCGTGGAACCCGGCGGGCGGATCACCGTCTGGGCGACGACGCAGAATCCCTTCGTCGTGCGCACCCAGCTCGCCAATATCTTCAAAGTGCCGGTTTCCAGGGTGCGGGTCATCGTGCCGTATCTCGGCGGCGGCTACGGCGGCAAAGTCTATCCGAAAGTCGAGCCGATCACCGTCGCGCTGGCGCAAAAGGCCGGACGGCCGGTGCGCGTGGTGCTGGCGCGGGAAGAAGTTTTCTACACGATCACCAAGCACGCCGCGGTGATCCGCATGAAGACCGGCGTGAAGAACGACGGCACCCTGGTTGCGCGCGAATGTGAAATTCACCTCGATACCGGCGCCTACGCCGAGATCGGACCGCGGGTGGCGAAAAAATCCGGCTACACCGCCGCCGGCCCGTACAAAATTCCCAATCTGAAAATCGATTCCTATTCGGTCTACACCAACAAGCCGCCGGCGGGCGCGTTTCGCGGCTTCGGCGTGTCGCAGTCGGCCTGGGCGGTCGAATCGCAGATGGACATCATCGCCGCCGCGCTCAAGATCGATCCTTTGGAGCTAAGAAAAAAGAACGGCTACAACGAGGGCGACAAGTTCGTCACCGAGGAAACCTTGCGCGCCGTGGGGCTCAAGCAGTGTCTCGATGAAGTCGCGAAATCGATCGGCTGGGGTTCGGGAGAGACGAGGCGACAGGGAGACAAGGAAAAAGACAACATCCGGCGCGGCAAGGGGCTCGCGTGCATGATCAAAGCGACGATCACGCCGTCGGTCTCCTGCGCCGTGGTGAAGCTCAACGAGGATGCAAGCCTCTCCATCTATGCGGGCACCGTCGAGATGGGGCAGGGATCGGAGACGGTGCTGGCGCAGATCGCCGGCAAGGAGTTGGGGATTTCGCTGCAAAGCATTCAGGTGCTCGGCGTCGACACCGACGTGGTGCCTTACGATCTCACCACGTCTTCGAGCCGCTCGACTTTTCACATGGGGAAAGCGGTGCAGCTCGCGGCGCAGGATATTCAGCGCCAGCTCAAACAGATCGCCGCCGCCGAATACGGCGTGCCGCAGGACAAGATCAGCTTCGCCGACGGCAAGATCCGCCTGCCCGAAACGCAGCTCGATTACGCCGAAGTGATGTTCAAGCGCTTCGGCATGCAGGGCGGCACGCTGGTCGGCGAAGGGCAGGTGAAGACTTCGACCAAAGACGAATACGGCGAAAAGAGCACCTCGGCCTTCTGGTTTCTCGCCGCCGGCGCCGCGGAAGTCGAAGTCGATCTCGACACCGGCAAATTCAAGCTGCTCAAATACGCGACGGCTGTCGATGTCGGCAAGGCGCTCAATCCGCTCGGCTGCCGCCAGCAGCTCGCCGGCGCGGCGATTACCGGCATCGGCCAGGCGATGTTCGAGGAGATTGCCTACGACAACGGCCAGCTGATCAATCCCAATCTGGTCGATTACGTCCTGCCGTCGCTCGGCGACATGCCGGCGGTGATCGACCCGATCTGCGTCGAGGTGCCCGATCGCAACGGTCCGTTCGGCGCCAAGGGCATCGGCGAAAGCGCGCTCATCCCGGTCGCGCCGGCCATCGCCAACGCGATTTACGACGCGGCCGGCGTGCGCATCAAAGACCTGCCGATCAAGGCGGAAAAGATTTTTCTGGCTTTGCAAGACCGGCCAATCTGAGCGCGCAGGCGGCAACCATGAAAACGATCCGCGACGGCATTTTTCTCGCTCTGCTCGGCTTGTTCGCGACAACGGCGTGCAACTCTGAAATCCTCGAACGGCAGGCGGCGCAGATTCGCGAACAGGAAGAAGAAATCGCCCGGCAGCGCAAAGAGCTCGAGGCGCTCGCCGCCGGCCAGCAGCTTCAGGATCAAAAGCAGAAAGACTGCACGCGCGCGTTTCGCGAATATTTCGACAAAGCTCAGGCCGCGAGCGATCGCGAGCGCGCGATTGCGCTCTATCGCGACGGCCTGGCGATCTGCCCGGACGACGACGTGGCGCACTACGAATTGGGCCGCGCCCTCGCCGACGCCGGCCGCCGCGACGAAGCCGAGAAAGAGTTTGCCGCCGCGCTCAAAATCAACCCCGACTTCGGCGACGCGCGCCGCCAGCTCGAGGCCATCCGCGCCAACCGCTGATTCTGTCTGCGTGCCATTCCAAAATAATCGGAGGATCTCGATGAGAACGCTGCTCGTTTGGTCGTTCTCGCTATTTCTATGGCCGGCGATCGCAGCGGGCGCGGTGATCGTCAAAGCCGTCGGCATCGATACGCCGAGCATCGACCACGGACCGTCGCAGGATTTTCCGGTCCATCGGATTCACGGCGCTGCCAACGTGCCGATCGACGTGAACGTCGGCGCGCTCGAACGGCTGCCCGCCCATGAGGCGGCGATTTTTGCGCTGCCGATGAAGATCGAGGGCGGCAGCGGCGCACCGCTGGCGATCTTCGCGCTGCTGCCGTAGCTCGCCGGGGGATGCCCGCGATGGGTCTCCGCAGCCGTGCGGCGCCGCGGTTTTTGCTTTCACTTCGTAAAACCCATATATTCTGCCGTCGCCGAATCAGGGAGGAACCGTATGATCCAGATCCACGTTAATCAAAAGTTTCGATTAACCGCCGGCATCGTCGCGTGCTGGCTGGGTCTGGCAAGCTCGAGCTGGGCTGCGGAAAATCAGCCCCCGGCGCAGCCGACGCCGGCCGCCAACCCGGGCGCGCTTTCGCCGACCGGGAAGCTGCTGACGATCGAGGACGCGGTGCGCATCGGCCTCGAGAATCATCCGCGCATCCGATCCGCCAGCGAGCGCATCGGCTCGCAAAACGCGATCCTCGGCCAGCAGATGTCTGCCTACTACCCGACGATCAGCATGAGCAATTCGTACCGCACCAGCCAGAGCAGCACCAACGGCGGCAACGATCACGCGGCCGATACCTTTTCGAGCCAGGCGAGCTTCAACATGACGCTCTACAATTTCGGCAAGCGCGAAGGCAACGTGCAGGCGGCGCGCGAGACTCTGGATGCCACCAAGCAGGACTACGAGACCACGACCCAGGACATCATCCTCGCGATCAAGCAGGCCTACTACAATTACTTAACCGCCCAGGCGATTGTCACCGTGCGCAAGGACACCGTGCGCAACCGCGAGCTGCTGGTGCGCCAGGCGCAGGGCTTCTACGAAGTGGGAACGCGCGCGCGCATCGACGTGGCGCGAGCGGAAGCCAACCTCTACACGGCGCAGGCGGATCTGATCGCCGCGGAGAACGGCGTGAAGGTCGCGTGGGTCACCTTGCGCAACGCCATGGGCTCGCCGCGTTTGCCGGAACAGCCGGTGGCGGATGATTCACCGGAAGTCGAATTTTCCATGAACCTTGCCGGCGCGAGAAACGTCGCCTTCGATGCGCGCACCGAACTGAAAAGCTTCGACGCCCAGCGGCGCGCCTCGGATCAGCTCATCGCGACGGCGCGCCGGGGCCATTTGCCCGATATTATCTTCGACGCCAGTTACGGCCGCCGGCACGTGAGCGATCAGTCTCCTCTCAATACCTTTCCGCTGCAGCCCACCTGGTCGGTGCAGCTGAGTTTGAACATTCCGATCTTCGACGGTTTCCGCACCACCAACCGGGTCGAGGAAACTTTGCACAATTATTATAATGTGAAAGCCCAGGAAGAGGACCGCCGCCAACAGATTGCGCTGGAAGTGGAGCAGAGCTACCTTAGGGTGGTGGAAACCCAGGAGCGGATCAAAGCCACGGAAGCCGCAGCCAGAGCGGCCAAGGAAAACCTCGATCTCGCCCAGGGACGCTATGCGGTGGGGGTGGGTTCGATCATTGAAATCACGGATGCCGAGACCCTTTACACCGATGCACAAACAACATATATACGCACCATTTATGACTACAAGATCGCAGATGCTCAATTGGCGCGAGCGATGGGAGACACTCGAGTCGGAGTATTGAAGCCGGGATCGATTAAATGAAACAAGCTCTGGGTCGCGCCCCAGCGCGCGAAGTGCCGATGGTAAAGCCCCGTCGGCTGCCGCCCTCTGCTCGCGGGCCAGAATTTTGGAGCCCGCTCCAACGCCAACCGCTCAACTTTAAAATTTCAAAGCGCAAATCAATTTCTGAACCCCGGTTACCAACCGTTTGTTTCGACACAAGCTGCGGCTCCCGCCGATCGCTCTCCTTCCCCGTATACTCGGCGTATCCCCTCCGGCCCGCTGGGCGCAGTTCACAACCGAAGTTTACGGGAATGGTTTAAAGAGGTCGGCTTATGAGACGCTCGCTCTGGATCTTGCTTTTCATCGTGGTAGGCGGCTTCGCCGGCTTCCAGCAATATTCTTCCTGGTCCCTCAGCAGGCCGCAGCCGCCTTCGACGGGCAAGCCGGAGGAAGGCGGGCGTAGTCCCGCACAAGCCGGTGGCCGGGCGGGCGCGGGGCGCGCGCGCGGTGGTGAGGTGGTGCCGGTAACGGTGGCCACCTCGGTGCAGAAAGACGTTCCGGTTCAGCTCCGGGCGGTCGGCAACGTGGAGGCCTATTCCACGGTCTCGATCAAGAGCCAGGTGACCGGCGTGATCATGCAGGCCCACTTCAGAGAGGGTCAGGACGTCAAAAAAGGCCAGTTGCTTTTCACCATCGATCCGCGCCCTCTCGAAGCAGCGCTGAAACAAGCGGAGGCCAATCTGGCGCGCGACATGGCGCAGCTCAACAACTCGCGGGAGCAAGTCAAGCGCTACGCCGAATTGGTCGAAAAGCAGTACGTATCGAGGGAACAGTACGACCAGATCAAAACCAACGCCGACGCCGCGGAGGCGGTGGTGGCTGCGGACAAAGCCGCGGTTGAAAATGCCAGAGTACAGCTCAGCTACTGCTACATTTACTCGCCGGTCAACGGGCGGGTCGGGACCCTGTTGGTCAATGAGGGCAATCTGGTGCGGGTCAACGACGGCACCCCGCTGGTGGTGATCAATCAATTGACGCCGATCTACGTGACCTTTTCGGTGCCCGAGCAGTATCTGACCGAGATCAAACGGCGCATGGCCTCGGGTAAAATGCCCGTCGAGGCGCATTTCCCGTCCGGCGAAGCGCCGGAGACGGGTGCTCTCGCATTCATCGACAACGCCGTCGATCGCACGACGGGGACGATCAAGCTCAAAGCGGAATTTTCCAACGCGGCTCTGCGGCTCTGGCCGGGGCAGTTCATCAACGTCGCGCTGACGCTCTCCACTCAATCCGACGTCGTGGTGGTGCCTTCGGATGCGATCCAGATCGGCCCCGAGGGCCAGCAGGTTTTTGTCGTGAAGGAGAACAAGACCGTCGATGTCCGGCGCGTGACCGTGGGCCAGAGCCAGGAAGGCGAATCGGTGATCACCAAAGGACTGGCGCCGGGCGAGACGGTGGTCCGCGAAGGGCAATTCCTGCTCGGTCCCGGCTCCCGGGTGGAGATCAAGCAAGCCGCCGGCGAGGGCGCCGAAGAAAAATCCGGCGAGGGGCGAAAACAACGCGCCGAGCGCGGCAAAGCCAAGGCCGCGGAGCAAGGTGCATCATGAATATCTCCGGACTTTTTATCCGCCGGCCGGTCACGACCACCCTGGTGATGGTCGGCATTCTCATCTTCGGCATCCTCGGCTACAAATCGCTGGCGGTGAGCGATTTGCCGACGGTCGATTTCCCGACGATCACGGTCAGCGCCAATCTGCCGGGAGCCAGCGCCGAGACCATGGCGTCCTCGGTGGCAACGCCGCTGGAAAAGAATTTTTCCACCATTGCCGGCCTCGATTCCATGAGCTCGACCAGCACCCTCGGCCGCACGCAAATTACGTTGCAGTTCACCCTGAACCGCAACATTGACGCGGCGGCGCAGGACGTGCAGTCGATGATCGCGCGCTCGGCGCGCGATCTGCCGCCGAGCATGACGACGCCGCCGTCGTATCGCAAAGTCAATCCCGCCAATAACTCGATTTTGCTGCTTGCGTTGACCTCGGACACGCTGCCGCTCTCAACGGTCGATGAGTTCGCCCAGACCATTCTCGCGCAGCGCATCTCGATGGTCGCCGGAGTGGCCCAGGTCGACGTGTTCGGCTCGCAAAAATACGCCGTGCGCGTGCAACTCGACCCCAACCAGATGGCGGTGCGCCAGATCGGCCTCGACGACGTGGTCGCAGCGATTCAACGCGGCAACGTCGATCTGCCGGTGGGCACGCTCAACGCGCCGAGCCGCGCCTACACGCTGGTCTCCGAGGGCCAACTGATGAACGCGGCCGCTTTTCAGTCGCTGGTCGTCACCTACCGCAACGGCGCGCCGGTGCGGATTCAGGACATCGGCAAAGCGATCGACGACGTGGAAAACAACAAAGTCGGGAGCTGGTTCAAGGACAAACGCGCGGTGATTCTCGGTGTCCAGCGCCAGCCCGGCGCCAACGTGGTCGAAGTCGTCGATGCCATCAAGCAGATTCTCCCCGGCTTGCGCGCGCAAATACCCCAATCGGTCCGGCTCGAAGTGTTCTTCGACCGCACCGAGTCGATTCGCGATTCCGTGCACGACGTGCAACTGACCCTGCTCGGCACGATCTTTCTCGTCGTTCTGGTCATCTTTCTGTTTTTGCGCAACGTCTCGGCGACGATCATTCCCAGCCTTGCGCTGCCCATGTCGATCGTCGGCACCTTCGCCGTCATGTATCTGCTCGACTACAGCCTCGACAATTTGTCCTTGATGGCCTTGACGCTGGCCGTCGGTTTCGTCGTCGACGACGCCATCGTGGTGCTGGAAAACATCGTGCGCCACATGGAAGAAGGCGACCCCCCTTACGAGGCCGCGGTCAAGGGCGCGCAGGAAATCGGCTTCACGATTGTATCCATGACGATCTCCCTGGTCGCCGCTTTTATCCCGATCCTTTTTATGAGCGGAATGCTGGGCCGGCTTCTGCGCGAATTCGCGGTGACGATCTGCGTGTCGATTCTGGTGTCCGGTTTTATTTCGCTCAGCCTCACGCCGATGCTGTGCAGCCGCTATCTGCGCCCGCCGGCCGAAGATAAGCACGGCAAGATTTACCGCTTTCTCGGCCACTGTCTCGATCTCATGAACCACGGCTACGAAGTGACCCTGGCATGGGTCATGCGCCACCACCTGACCACTCTGATCGCCTCGGTGGTCGTGCTGGCGGCGACGGCGCACATGTTCGGTCTCGTGCCCAAAGGCTTTATCCCGAGCGAAGACACCGGACAGATCTTGATCAATACCGAAGGTGCCCAGGGGGTTTCCTACGAGCAGATGGTGCGCAATCAGCAGCAGCTCGCCGCGATCGTTCTCAATGATCCCAATGTGGAGGCGTTTTTCTCCAGCGTCGGTGTCGGCGGTTCGGCCCTCTCCGGCAACACCGGCCGGATTTTTATGAAGCTCAAGGCGCGTTCCGAGCGCCCGAAGATTTGTACTACCAGTTTCGGGATCAAATCCTGTGAGCCGCTCAGCGCAGATCAGCTCATCCGTGAATTGCGGCCGAAACTGACCCGGATTCCGGGGATTCGCGTTTCACTGCAAAACCCGCCGGTGATTCGGGTCGGCGGCCGGCTCAGCCGAAGCCTGTATCAGTTCACGTTGCAGAGCCCGGACGCGCCGGAGCTTTATCGGAGCGCCGCGCTGTTCGAGGAGAGGCTGCGGGCGCTGCCGGACTTTCGCGATGTGGCCAGCGATCTCCAGCTCAAAAATCCGCAGTTGAAGATCGTCATGGACCGCGACCGCGCCTCGGCGCTGGGGATCACCGCCCAGGGAATTTCGCAGCGCCAGCTCGAAGAAGCGTTCTGGAATTCCTATGCGACCCGCCAGGTTTCCACGATCAATACGCCCAACAACCAGTACCAGGTGATTGTCGAGCTCGATCCCAGGTTCCAGAACGATCCCTCGGCGCTGTCGATGCTCTACATCCGTTCCACGGCCACGCAAAATTCGACCGCCCAGCCGATGATTCCGCTGGGTGCTTTGGCGACGTTGAAATACACGGCGGGCCCTCTGTCGGTGAACCATTCCGGGCAGCTGCCGTCGGCGACCATCTCATTCAACCTGCGCGAAGGCGTAGCGCTCGGCGACGCCGTCGAGCAGATCAACAAACTGGCGCGTGAGATGTTGCCGGCGACGGTGAGCACGAGCTTCCAGGGGACCGCCCAGGAGTTTCAATCGTCGATCAAGAGCCTGTGGGTGCTGCTCGCGCTCGCCGTGTTCGTCGTCTATCTGGTCCTGGGAATTCTCTACGAGAGTTTCATTCATCCGATTACGATTCTTTCCGGCCTGCCGTCGGCCGGCCTCGGCGCGCTGATCGCGCTGTATCTGTTCGGCATGGATCTGAGCATCTACGCCTTCGTCGGCCTGATCATGCTGATCGGCATCGTCAAGAAAAACGCGATCATGATGATCGATTTCGCGCTCGAAGGGCAGCGCAATGAAAACAAGCCGCCGGCGCAGGCGATCTACGAAGGCGCGCTGGTGCGCTTCCGGCCGATCATGATGACCACCATGGCGGCGATCTTCGGCGCGTTGCCGATCGCCATCGGCTGGGGCGCCGGCGCCGAAGCGCGCCAGCCGCTGGGCATCGCGGTCGTCGGCGGTCTGGTGATTTCGCAGTTGCTGACTTTGTACATCACGCCGGTGATGTACCTCTATCTGGAAAAATGCCAGGCGTTCTTCATCGCTTTGCCGGCCCGGCTGCGCGGAGCAGGCAAAGCTGCGCCGCGCGAAGCGCCGATCGGCATCGAGAATCCCGCGGCGCACAAGGCGCCGCTTTCGACCGATCGAGTCGTTTGACCAAGCACCGCCGTCCGCTTTTCGGGCTGCCGCGGCCAGTGCGGTAGCCCGATTTTTTTTGCTTCGCCAAAATTTCCGCGATGCGCATCGGAACTGCCTTTCGCGCCGGCGCAAAGATAAAAGTCCTCGGGCTGGCGGCGCTTTTCGTCGGATTGAGCGCTTTGCTCTGGCTCGGCGCGCGGTCCGCGTGGGTGCGCGACCGGCTGGCCGGCGATGAAGCAATGGCGGTTCGCGCAGCGCCGGTCGAGCTGCAACGGCGCTCCGTGAAGCTGCGCATGAAGGGCAATCTCACCGCCGAAACCTTTCAGGTGCGCTCGCGGCTCGGCGGCAGGGTCGCCGAGGTGCGCTTTCGCGTCGGCGATTTCGTGCCCCAAGGGAGCGTCGTCGCCGTCGTCGAGTCGAACCGAATGGCGCAGACGATCGCCGAGCTGCTGGCCGGGCTCGGCGCGGCCCGAGAAATGGTCAAGGCCAAGCAAGAGCACTTCGACCAGGCGCGCAAGGCCCTGGAGCGGAGCCGGGATCTCCTGCAAAAAGATCTGATCGCCCGAAGCGACGTCGATCTGGCAGCGGCGGCGCTCGAAACCGCGCGCGCGGACGTGGAACTGGCCGAGGCGCGCGCGGCGCAGCAGGAGGCGATGCTGGCGCAGGCGCGCGAGCTGGAAAAATTTGCCCGGGTAAGCGCCGCTTCCGGCGGCATCGTGATCGCGCGCCACGCCGACCCCGGCGCGACGGTCGCGGAATCGGCGCCGATATTGAGTCTGGCCGATACGACTGCGCTGCACATGAAAGGCCAGATTCCCGAGGAATTCGCCGGCTCGATCCAGGCCGGCGCCACCGTGCAAGTTTTCCCAAACGCGGATGAGAAAAAGATGCTCTCGGGAAAAATCGTCGGCATCGAGGGCGGGGCCGGCGAAGGCGAGCGGAGCGCGCTGATCGAAATCGACGTAAAAGGAAAGGACACGGCGCTCGACCCGGAAACGCCGGCCGAGGCGGTGGTCGCAATCGAGCGACAGGCGATCTGGCTGCCGCGCGCCGCGGTGATCGCGGAAAACGCGCGCCACTACGTTTACCAGGTTGCCGATGGGCGCGCCCAGCGCCGGGAAATTTCGTTGGGAGTGAGCGCGGATGGCGCAGTGGAAATCGCGGCGGGGCTGAAACCGGGCGACTGGGTGGTCATCGATCGCGTGAATTCATTAAAACCCGGCGCTCGGCTGCGTGTGGAAAATCTGCATCCGCCGAAGGAGATCTCGAAGCCGAAGTGAATTACTTGCGGAGATTTTAACGTCGCCGGCGGCGCGAGCCCGTGCGCCGCCCGCCCTTGGATTTTTCCGCTGGCGAGAGCTTACCAGCGGAACGGATTGAGCGCCTTGCTCACGCTTTCCATGTCCTGGCGCAGCTGGTCGAGGGCCCCTTTGGCATCGTCGTCCGTGCCCGCGGGTTTCGTCTCCACGGCTCTGTTCGAAGCGACAGCGGTCTTCGGTTGGACCGGTCCTCGAACGAGCACGCGTGCCGGGGCCTCCGGCGCGCTTTCGGGTTGGGGCGCTTCTGCTTTCGGGCGCTCTTGCTGGGCCGGCACTTCGGCGGGACTCAGGAAGAGCGGGCCTTTTTCGAGATTCAGCTTGGGCTCGAGCTCGACGTTCGCGGGCTTCTGCGCGGCGGCTTTCTTCACTTCCTCGGCTGTCGGCGGCGCTTCGAACTTGGCCGCATCCACGCCCCGGGTTCTGAGCTTTTGATCGATGCTGCTCAGAACCCCGCTGGTTTGAACGTCCTTCGATGGCTGGGGCTTTTGCTCCGCCGCTCGGGCTTTGGCGGCTTCGATGGCGGCGACGTCACTGAAGCCGGCCGCAGCCGGCGGCGCCGCCGGCAACCCGCCTGCGTCCTTGCCGCTCTTTTTGAGGTTGGCATCCACCGAGCTCAGCAAAGCCGCTGTATCCGTCGGGCTGGGCCTCTTAGCCATATCGTCGGTATTGGGCAAGGCGGCCGCTGGCGGTTTCAAGCTCGAGCGGCTCGCTTCGGTGTCAATGCCTTTTTCCTTGAGCGAGCTGTCGATCTGGCTCACAAACCCGGGCTTTGCGTCGGGTTTCGCCGCGGGTTCCTTCGCGCTCGAGCCAAAGGGCCAGAGCGACGCGAGAATCCCGCCGGACTCTTCCTTTTTCTGCGCCTGGCGCCGGGCCAGCAATTCCGTGGCGGTGGGCTCTTTTTTCTCCTCGGCTTTTTTGTCGTTGTCCGAGGGCGAGAACGGGTTCAGCTTGGTTGCCACGCGGCTCAAAAAACTTTTTTCTTCGCTCGGTTCTTCGTGGACGACTTCGGTCTTGGCGACCAGGTTCAGGTCCTTCAGCTTGGCCAGCGCGGGATCTTCCTTGACTTCAGGCGTGGCGGCGCCGGACGGACGGCGGTCGCGCATGAGCAACAACGCCAGCGGATCGTGTTTTTCCTTCTCCACCAGCGCCATCTGGGTTTTTGCCTGCGCGGCGTATTGGCTCTGCGGGTAGTGCTGAATCAACGCTTCGTACGCCAGGGCGGCGCGGATGGCGTTTTTCTCGTTGCGATAGCTCTCGCCGAGATAAAAAAGACTTTTCACCGCGGTCGGCGTGTCTTTGTATTTGCGCACGATTTCCTCGAAGCGATCGCGCGCCGCGGGATATTTTTCCTGCTTGAAATAAAACTCGGCGACGGTGAACTCGTGCTCGGCGAGGTATTCGAGACACTTGGCGAGCTTCTCTTTCGCCTGCGCGGCTTCGGGCGACTTGGGATAGCTGGTGATCACGTTCTCAAAATAGCCCTTGGCGATTTCGGTATTTTTCTGGTCGCGGTCGGCGCTGGTGAATTGATCGAAGTGCGCCTGGCCCAGGCGCAGCAGCACAAACGGAATCTGCTCGTTGGTCGGGTGCATCGACTGATATTCTTTGAAGGCGTTGATCGCTTCGGGGTACTGCTGGTTCAAATAGTAAGCGTCGGCGATTTTCAGCTCGACCTGGGTCACCTGCGGGCTGAAGGGAAAATCGGTGCGGATCTTGGTGAAATTGTCGATCGCGCGCACGTAGCGCTTCTCATTGAAGTTGCGCATGCCCTCTTCATAGAGCGCCTCGGCCGTGGGATCGACTTTGGGCCCGCCCGTCCACGGCAGCGACGGCAGCGACGGGAGCGACGAGCAGCCGGAAATCCATGCGACAAAAATCAAAAGCGAAATCATGGATCGAATCGGCATGTACGGCACCTCTCTGGCGATTTCTCCCGATAATATAGGCCGACTCAACGCAGAGTCAAGGTTGCACCGGCTTGGACGGGAGGCGGCTGGGCGCGGCGCCAATTGCGCAGCGCGCGATGTCCGCGCGTAGAAAGATTTCACTCGCGCGGCAGCACGCGCAGAGTGAACTGCGTCTGATTGGAGCGAAACACAAAGGGCCACACGGGCGGAAATACCACGTACGCCGTCGTCTCCAGAAAAGAATAAACCGGATCGTTGGGCGGACCTTTATCATCGTGAATCGTGACCACGTATTCGCCTGGCGGCAGATCGGGGATCTTGAACTGAAGAACCTTGTCTTCGATCCAAACCAATTCTTCGCCCGGCACGTCGCGGCGCGACGCTGCGGTGGCGCTGAGCTTGAGCTGTGGCCAGTCGAGCATTTTGCCGCCGACTTCGACGCGCGGCCAGCCGACGAGATATTCGAGAGAGATATTGACCGGCGTCTGCGGCGCTCCTTCGCTGGGAGTGATGTTGACGATACGCGGCGCGCACGCCGCCAGGGCTGTTGCGCAGAGCACGGGAAGCAACGCGGCGCAAAATTTTTTCAAACGGCTAAGCTCGGCCATCGAAATAACGCTCCTCAGCCCCGTACATGACACAAAACCACGCCGATAGCCAAAGGCCGCCAAGCCTCCTCTGTGAAAACCCTGGGCCAAACCCGGAAAAAGGAACAGTGAAATTGAAATCCGCCTAAGCCTGAAGTCGTATAAATCTGTGAATCTCAAGGTCATCCTGCGGAAAAATCCTACTACCCGCGTATTGATGGTCTCCCCGATATTCAAGTAAAACCTTCGGAAACCGAGACGTGGGTCAAAACGTCAAGGCGTTGTTTTCAAATCGTAATCAGTAAGCAAAAAGATCTGGGAGAACAAGGAGGCAAAATGAAGAAGAGGTTCGTAAAATTAGCACTGCTGTCCGCCGTGCTTTTTGCTGCGGCCCCGTCTTTTGCGCAGAGCGTGGATGAGAAGATCAAATCGCTCGAGCAAGAGCTCTCGCAGTTAAAAGATCAGCAGATCGAGATGAAGAAAGAAGCCACGGCGGCGGCCGCGGCGTTGCCGACGTTCGAGTATCGGCCGGGCAAC